>Ga0208783_10002406_pt1 | contig 10803 bp, 6 predicted proteins | sample DEB19_08_DNA_2_FD_184529 | JGI IMG/M metagenome (GOLD analysis project Ga0208783, IMG submission 184529) | Aqueous microbial communities from the Delaware River and Bay under freshwater to marine salinity gradient to study organic matter... | ecosystem: Environmental > Aquatic > Marine > Coastal... | reverse complement strand
AAGGCGAGGCGAGCGGCACCGGTGCGGGTGGTCGCGGAGAGCTCGACCGAGATCTCGCGGTCGGTGCCCGGGGCGAGCCGCACGCGGTAGTCGCCGGGCGAGCCGTGCTCGGCGTCGTGCGAGAACCCCGCGAGGTAGCGGGGCTCGATCTCCCAGGTGCCGGCCCGGACCGGCGCGATCGCGACCGGCTCGGTCGTCGGCAGGAAGGGCACGTCCTGCAGCGTGGGGCAGCCTGCACCGCTCAGGTGCGTCAGGCTGAAGCCGCGGATCGTGGAGTCGACCCAGTCGTAGCCGCCCGGCGAGTTGAGGAGGCCGGGGAGGGTCTCGGGACTCCACTGCACGAGGCCGAAGGGCACGGTCGCGCCGGGGAACGTGTTGCCCGCACCGCCGCCGGTCCCGAAGTCGGGCGCGCCCGCGTCCGTGCCCGTGAAGACGTTCACGAGCGCCGCGGGATCGGTGCTCGCGGACGTCCCGCTGCCGACGCGGCCACAGGCGCAGAGCAGGGCGGCGAGGAGGATGCCTGCGCGGCGACGGACCGCCATGGCGCGACTCTCGTCCCCGCCCGCGCGCCCGGTCAAGCGGCGCGTGCACGTCCGCCGGGCGCCCCGGAGCGGCCGGCTTCGCCGGTCGTGCCGCGGAAGCCCGCGCGTGGGTCCCGACCGGGCGTCCGCTAGTCTCGCGCCGTGCCGGGGCGCGACCAGCGGATCGCCGCGATCGACATGACCAAGGGCGTGGCGATCGCCTGGGTCATGCTGATCCATGCGCGCGTGCTGCAGGGGAGCGCGTGGATGGAGCACCTGGTCGACGACGCGGTGCCGGTCTTCGTCGTGATCTTCGGCCTGAACGCCGAGCAGTGGTGGGCGCGCGCGAGCGGCGCCTCGGCCGTCGCCTGGTGGGAGCGGTCGCTGCGTCGCCTGCTCGTCCCGCTGTGGGCGATGCTTCCCCTCTGGTGGGCGGGCGACCTGCTCGTGCGGCGCGTCGTCGAGCCGTCGTGGCCGCTCGTCGCGGGCAACCTCGCGGGGTGGCTGCCGAACGTCGGCACCGGCTGGTTCGTCACGCTCGCGGTGCAGCTCGTCGTCGCGTGGCCGCTCGCGCACGCGGTCGTGCGCCGGCTCGACGACCGCCGGCTGCTGCTTCTCGCGACCGCGTGGGTCGCGGCGAGCGTCGACCTGCTGCCCGAGCTGCTCGCGACGATGGGGCGCACGGGCTACGTACTCTCGGCGCCGGTCCGCTTCGGCGGCCACGCGCTCGCCGGCGCGTGGCTCGCGCGCCGGCTCGGCGAGGCGCTCGAGCCCGGCTTCGCGCTCGCGAGCTTCGCCTCGTGGTGCATGGCCGTGCTGATCCAGGAGCTTCCGGTCCCCGCGGCCGCGGCCGGCTGCGCCGGGCGCGCGGCCGAGGTGCTGCTCGCCGCCTGGCTGCTCGGCTCGACGAACGCGCTCTCCGGCGTCGACGCCATCCGACGCCCGCTCTCCTGGCTCGGCGTGCGCTCGTGGGGACTCTACCTCGGGCAGATGCTCGTCCACTCCTGGGTGTTCTTCGCGCTGGGATCCTACGCCGCGTTCCGGGGTGGGCCCGCGGCCTGGCTCTACGCGGCGATCCTGCTCGCGGGCGCGATCGTGCTCGTGGTCGTGGGCGAGCGGGGCCGGGCGGTTTTCCGGGCCGCGCTCGATCGTGGCCGCGAGCGCCGGGCCCCCGGCGGGCCTTGACCCTTCGCTCGATTTGCTCTTTGGCCGGCGGATGCGGGATCCCGCGCCGACCGTGGCCGGGCTCGACCTCGGCCTCGAGCCGCTGCCGGGCGAGGTCCTGCACCGGGCGCACGCGGACCTGCGGGCCCGGGGGCCGCTCGTCCCGGTGCCGTTCTTCGGCACGACGGCCCTGCTCGTCACGCGCTTCGACGACGTGCGCGAGGCGTTCCGCGACGACGGCGCCCTGCCGGGCGGGCCGACCTACCGGGAGACGGTCGAGCCGATCGTCGGGCGGACGTTCATCAGCATGGACGGCCGCGAGCACCGGCTCTACCGCAAGCTCGCGACGCCGGCGTTCCAGTCGGGCGCGATCGCCCGGTTCGGCGAACGCGATCTCGTGGTCCTCGTGCACGAGCTGCTCGACCGCTTCGCCGCGCGCGGCACCGGCGACCTCGTCGCCGAGCTGACCGGGGTGCTCCCGTACCACGCGATCTCGCGCAAGCTCGGCATCCCGCGTGCGCGGGACGAGGACATGCGCCGCTGGGCCGACCGCCTGCTCGACCCGCGCGACCCCCGGGGGGCCGTCGCGGCCGCGCGCGAATTCACCGACCTCCTCGGCCCGATCCTCCGGGCGCGGCGCGCGGAGCCGACCGAGGACCTGCTCTCGGCACTCGCCCACGCGGAGATCGACGGCGAGCGGCTGGCGGACGAGGAGGTGCTGTCGCACGTGCGGCTGCTGTTCGCCGTCGGGGCGACCACGACTTCGCACGCCATGGGCAACCTGCTCTCCGTGCTGCTCGCCCGCCCCGAGCTGCTCGCGCGTGCCCGGAGCGAGCCGGGTCTTCGTCCGGCACTGGTGCACGAGCTGCTGCGCTTCGAGCCGCCGGTCGCGAACCTGCCGCGCCTCTCGACCCGTCCGCTGCGCGTCGCGGGCGAGGACGTCGCACCGGGCACGCTCCTCCTGCTCGGCATCGCGTCCGCGAACCGCGATCCCGCGATGTTCGCGGATCCCGACCGCTACGATCCCGACCGCCCGCCGCAGGACGTCCTCACCTTCGGCTTCGGGGCCAAGTACTGCCCCGGCGCGCACCTCGCGCGACGCGAGCTGCTCGCCGCGCTCGATGCGGTGCTCGAACGCCTGCCGGGGCTGCGTTCGACGAGCGAGGACGGCGCGCGCCCGGAGGGCGGAACGCTGCGCCACCCGCGTGCCCTGCACGCCGCGTGGGGTCCCGCCTGAAGGCGCGACGGCCGCGCCGAGACGCGCGGGCCGATCAGCCCTTCTGCGCCTGCTCGACCTTCGCCCAGGTGTCGCGCAAGCCGACGGTGCGATCGAACACGGGCCGCGCGTCGGTCGAGTCGGGATCGACGCAGAAGTAGCCGAGGCGCTCGAACTGGAACGAGTCGCCGGGCTTCGCCCCGGCGAGCGACGGCTCGAGCTTCGCGTCGGGCACGACCTCGAGCGACAGGGGATTCAGGTCGTCGAGGAACGAGCCCGACTCCTCGGGCCGCTCGCTGCGGAAGAGGCGGTCGTAGAGGCGGACCTCGGCCCCGACCGCGTGGGCGGCCGACACCCAGTGGATCGTGCCCTTCACCTTGCGCGCCGCCTGCGGCGAGCCGCTCCTCGTCTCCGGGTCGTGCGTGCAGCGCACCTCGAGGATCTCGCCGGTCGCCGGGTCCTTCGTCACCCCGGTGCACTTCACGATGTAGGCGTAGCGCAGGCGCACCTCGGCGCCGGGCGTGAGCCGGAAGAACTTCTTCGGCGGGTCCTCGCGGAAGTCGTCCTGCTCGATCCAGAGCTCGCGCGTGAACGGCACGCGGCGCGTCCCGGCCGACGGGTCCTCCGGGTTGTTCACCGCCTCCATCTCCTCGACCGCGCCCTCGGGGAAGCTCTCGACCACGAGCTTCAGCGGGCGGATCACGGCCATCGCCCGGGGCGCGGTGCGGTTCAGCTCCTCGCGGACCGAGAACTCGAGGAGCGACGCGTCGATCAGCGCGTCCTTCTTCGAGACGCCGATGCGCGAGCAGAAGTCGCGGATCGCGGCCGGCGGGCAGCCGCGTCGGCGGAGCCCGCCGATCGTCGGCATGCGCGGGTCGTCCCAGCCGGACACGTGGCCGTCGCGCACGAGCTGCAGCAGCTTGCGCTTGCTCATGACGGTGTAGGTCAGGTTCAGGCGCGCGAACTCGATCTGCTCGGGACGCGGCTCCCAGGGGCCGAGCTGCCCGATCACCCAGTCGTAGAGCGGGCGGTGGTCCTCGAACTCGAGCGTGCAGATCGAGTGGGTGATGCCCTCGTAGGCGTCGCAGAGCGGGTGGGCGTAGTCGTACATCGGGTAGATGCACCACGCGTCGCCCGTGCGGTGGTGGTGCGAGCGCAGGATCCGGTAGAGCGTCGGGTCGCGCAGGTTGATGTTGGGCGATGCCATGTCGATGCGGGCGCGCAGCACGTGCGCGCCGTCGGGGAACTCGCCCGCCCGCATGCGCGCGAACAGGTCGAGGTTCTCCTCGACGCCGCGCCCGCGGTGCGGGCTCTCGCGGCCGGGCTCGGTCAGCGTGCCGCGGTAGGCCCGGATCTCGTCCGCGCTCAGGCTGTCGACGTAGGCGGCACCCTTGCGGACGAGCCGGACCGCGTCCTCGTAGAGCCGCTCGAAGCGGTCCGAGGCGTAGAACTCGCGGTCTCCCCAGTCGAAGCCGAGCCAGCGCACGTCGCGGCGGATCGACTCGACGTACTCGACCTCCTCCTTCGAGGGGTTCGTGTCGTCGAAGCGCAGGTTGCACGCCCCGCCGAGCTCGGCGGCGAGCCCGAAGTTCAGGCAGATCGACTTCGCGTGCCCGACGTGGAGATGGCCGTTGGGCTCGGGCGGAAAGCGGGTCCGGACGGCGCGGACCTTGCCCGAGGCCAGGTCGGACGCCGCTCGCGCCCGGACGAAGTCCGGCCCCGGTCCCGCGGGCCTCTCGCCCGATCCCTCCTCGCGACTCATGGGGCGACTCTAGCGATCACGCCGTTTCCTGCGCCAGCCTCTCGACCTCCGCGAGCCAGAGGCGGTCGAGCTCCTCGCGCCAGCCGACGACGAGCGGGTCCGACTCCGGGTCGCCCCCGCGATCGCGCACCCGGCGCTTGCGGAAGGCGAGCTCGTGCTGGGCGTGCACCATCGCGGCCGACGCGGCCGGGTTCATGCGGTCGATGCGCCGCGTGCGCAGGATGCCGTCGGCGCGGATGGCGGGGATGTCCTCGGGCGCGATCGAGCGGCCGACCTCCCCCTCGAGCTCCTCGCAGATCACCTCGCGCTCGTAACGGCCGCTGCGCCAGAGCAGGAAGCCCACGAGCAGCACGAAGGGCAGGAAGACGACGAGGTTCGCGATGCTCGCGCCGAGCCAGGCCTTGAACAACCCGACGTCGGGCGGCGCGACCGGCGCCTCGGGCGGCGGCTTGCCCTGGCTCGTCTCCCAGGCGACCGCGAGGAGTGCCAGCACGTTGTTGGTCGCGTGAGCCGCGATCGCGATCAGGAGCCCGGCGGGCGGGGCGACCCAGCGCAGCAAGACCCGGTGCGACTGGCGCGCGAAGCCGAGCATCGCGCCGAAGATCCCGGTGAACATCGCGTGGCCCGAGAGCCCGAAGAGCGCGTAGCGCGCACCCAGCTGCAGGCCCCAGGGCGCGAAGCCGAACTGGGCGTAGTTCTGCGAGACGTAGAGCGCCGACTCGAGCCAGGTGAAGCCGAGGCCGACCGTCGCCCCGTAGACGAAGCCGTCGCGCACGTTGTCGAACTCGGCTCGGATCAGGAAGAAGAGCGCCAGCACGCCGAGGCCCTTCGTGAGCTCCTCGACGAGCGGGCCCGCGATCGGCGCGCCGATCAGCATCGTGGCCTCCGACCCGAGCGTCTCCTTCACCCAGGAGTTCGCCTCGACCCAGCGCGCGGTGAGCCGGAGGATCGTCGAGTTGAGCGGCAGCGCGAGCCCGGTCGCGATCAGCGCCCCCCACAGGAAGGCGATCGCCAGCAGCCAGGGCGACTCCCGCTCGCGGCGGTCGAGGAAGCGGATGGCGAGAAAGGGGACGATCGCCATCGCGGAGGAGAGCAGCAGCGCGCGCAGGAACACGCCCTGCACGTCGCGCGCGAAGGAGCCGAAGGTCGCCAACATGAACAGCAGCGCGAGCCCGATCAGCACGACCAGCAGGACGACGACCGGGACCGCGACCCGCCGGCGCCGCAGGGGCGAGCCTGCGAGGATCCGGTCGAGGGAGGGATCGTGGACGAGCCCCGGGGGCGAGGATTCGGTGGTCATGGCAGGTCTCGGCGCCCGGGGGCGGACGGGTCGCGGAGTCTAGGCCCGGTCGGGCGGGGCGGCCAAGCGGGGCGGTCGAGCGCCTTCATCCCGGGGTCGGCAGGTTTCCCGAATTCGGCGATTCTTCGCGAGCCTGAAACCTGGCTGCCACACGGCGGTTCCATCTTCCCGATCGACGCAGAAGGGCGAGAAGAGGGCGGGGCCGGTCCCCGCGAAGGTGCGAAGTCGAGATGACGAACGAGATTTCCGTCCCCCCGCATGAACCAGCTCCGGCGGCTGGGTCCACCCGATCGGGAGCGGCCGACGGGCCCGCGACCGCCGCCGGGCGCCCCCGCTGGCCGGAGCCGTCGCGCGGCACCCTGCGCGCACTGCGCGCGACGAGGAGCGCTGCCCGCCGCCTCGCGGAGACGCGTCGGGTGCGCCGCCGCGGGCCGTCGCGGATCGCCTGATCCCCGGCCGCGGCGACCGCCCCTCCCCGATTCCGATCATTCCCTGATCGCGGCGCACGTCGGCGGCCCGCCACCGTCGCCGAGTTTCGAACGCCTTGCCCCATGGGCCGATGCGCGTGGCCTCGCTCGCGACCGGGACGGGGAGCCTTGACCTCCGCGACCGGTTCAGGGAACTAGAAGCCCGGACTCCGGTCGTGCCAGGGCGCACGCACCGTCGAGGTGGGGAGGTCGAGATGATGTGGGGGAGCATGCGCGGGCCCGCGGGCCGCGCCGCGGCGTCGGTTCTCGCAGTGTCGTTGGCTGCGGCCACCGGCATCGCCCGGGCCGACGAGGTCGTGGTCGGTGGCGACACGATCCACGGCAAGGTCGTCGGCGTGAGCGGCTCGAAGGTCGACGTCGAGTTGCCCTACGGCAAGGACGTCAAGGTCTCGATTCCGGTCGAGAACATCACGAGCCTGACGACCGACGAGGAGTTCGTGTTCGGTGCGACCGACGGCCCGGAGACCCGCGGCCGCATCCTCGGCATTCGCGACGGCGCGTTCCTCGTCGGCGAGAGCGCGACCAGCGCGGCGGCCGTACCCACCGGGGACATTGCGCTGGTCACGAGCCAGAAGCTCCTCGAGGAGTCCACCCTCGCCCGGGTGAAGAACGCGTTGCGCTTCTGGGACGCGAACCTCGACGTCGGCGTGGGCTACTCGCAGGGCACGGTCGACAGCACGACCTTCAGCCTGGTGGGCCAGGCCCGGCGGAGCAAGGGGCCGTTCCGGCTCCTGTTCGACGTCGGCTGGTGGTACGGCACGCAGAAGAAGCTGGGAGAGACCCAGACGACCCTCGCGGACCGCGTCTTCGGCAGCATGCGCGCCGAGTACGACCTGACGCCGCGTCTCTACGCGTATGGCAACGGCTCGGTGGAGTACAACGGCGTGCAGCGCCTCAGCATCCGCGGCATTCCCGAGGCGGGCCTCGGCTACAAGATCTGGAAGTCCTCCGAGAAGGACTCCAAGGACTTCCTCGCCGGCACGCTCGGCGCGGCCTGGGTCTACGAGAGCTACTTCGGCTACTGCGGCGGCGACGCGATCGATCCCCCCGACCCGCGCTGCGGCAGCGGGGCGTTCTCGGCGCCGTTCCACAACGACTACTTCTCGGTCGCGTTCGGCCTGGAGTGGTTCTACACCCTGCCCTACGCCGGGGCGACGCTCGACGGCCGGCTCCAGTACCTGCCCTCCGTGAGCGACTTCACCCACGACTACCTTCTCAAGACCGACCTCGGCATCTCGGTCCCGGTCTGGAAGCAGGTCGCGCTCCGCTTCTCGCTCAGCGACGTCTACGACGGGACACCCGCGCCGGGGACGACCTACAACTACCTGATCACGAACTTCGGCGTCTCGCTGTTCCTCTGAGATCCCGGGCCCCGGCGGTCGCGCCTGGGGCGACCGCCGGGGCTGGCGGACTGCGGGTTCGGGTGCCGCCGTCCAAGACGGCCCCCCCCCCGCCCCCCCTCGAGCCCCCGGGCAGCGGCCGTGGCCGCCCTCGCCGGGCCGATGGCCCCGGTCGATTTCGACGGTCGCCCGGACTGGACGGGCGTGGCATAAGCAGCCACCGCTCCATGACCAAGCCGAACACGAGCAGGGCCCCCGGGGTCGCCTCGCGCCACGCGCGCGGCCTCGCCGCATTCGCGGCGCTCCTCTCCCTGTCGATCCTCGCGCCGGTCGCGCGCGCGCGCGCGGAGAGCCTCGAGATTCCGCTCGCGGGCACGGCGCGCCTCTCGGACATGGCGGCGAGCGAGGCCGCGGCGAGGCGGGCGCGGACCTTCGTCGAGCCCCCGGTCGCGGCCCCGAAGCGAGGGCCGGCGCCTCCCCCCCGCGAGATCGGGATCGCCCCCGCCCCCGCGAAGGAGCCCGCGTCGCCTTCGTCGGCGTCGCCGTCCTCGTCGGTCGACGCGCCGGCTCCGGCCGCGCCTGTCCCCGCCGGGACGAGCCTCGTTGCCGGCTCGGGCTTCCAGGGCCTCGGCGATTCGAACACCAGCATCCCTCCCGACACGATGGGTGCGGTCGGCCCGTCGCACGTCGTGACGATGCTGAACACGCAGGTCCGCGTGCAGACCAAGGCGGGCACGACGGTCTCGACCGTCTCCCTGTCGACCTTCTGGACGAGCGGCACGGGACTCTCGGGATCGCCGTTCGACCCGCACGTGATCTACGACTCTCTGTCGGGCCGCTGGATCGCGACGGCGGACGCCAACGCGAGGCTCGCGACTTCCAGGGTGTTCTTCGCGATCAGCGCGACCAACGACCCGACCGGCACCTGGAACTTCTACTCGTTCGCCGCCGACTCGACCGGGACGGACTGGGCCGACTTCCCCGGCCTCGGCGTGAACTCGACCTGGATCGCCGTCGCGAACAACATGTTCACCGTCTCGAGCAACGGCTTCGTCGGCCCGAAGATGTGGGTGATCGACAAGGCGAGCGCGCTCGCGGGCGGCAGCCTGACGCTCACCACCTTCGACCCGGGGTTCGACACCGCGGGCGGTGCCGACGGGTTCGGGCTCCAGCCCGCGATCACCTTCGATGCGTCCGAGGCCACCCTCTACCTGATCGACAGCGCGGGCTACTCGAGCGGCGGCACGCCGCTGCTCCGCCTCTCGCGGATCACGGGCACCGGGGCGGCGCCGACCTGGTCGGTCGTCCCCGGTTCGTCGTTCGCGGGGTCGGGCCTCTTCGCCGTGGCCTCGGCCAACAAGTTCTCCTTCTCCTCCCTCGACGCGGAGCAGAGCGGGCTCGCCTCGACCTGCGACGGCGGCACCAACGACGGGAGCGCCTGCACGACGGGCGCGAGCTGCGGCGGCGGCGGCATCTGCCGTCGGCTCGACTCGGGCGACTACCGCATCAGTGCCGGCCCGGTGCTGCGCAACGGCAAGTTGTGGGCGGCCCACTCGGCCGTGCTGCCGGCGACGGGGACGGCCGACCGCGTCGCGGCCTTCTGGTACCAGCTCACGCCGACCTCGGCGACGAGCCCGATCGTCCAGTCGGGCAAGATCGACGGCGGCGCGGGCGTCTTCCACATGTTCCCGAGCATCGCCGCGAACTCCTTGAACGCGGCGGTTCTCGGCTTCACCCGGACCGACGCGACCCGCTACGCCGAGGCCGTCTGGGTCGGCCGGTCCTCGGCGGACACGGCCGGGACGATGGGAGCGGTGACGGTCGGCAAGGCGGGCGAGGGGCCCTACTACAAGACCTTCAGCGGGACCTCGAACCGCTGGGGCGACTACAGCGCGACCGGGGTCGACCCGAGCGACGACTCCACCTTCTGGACCCTCCAGGAGTACGCGGCGACGAACGTCGGAAGCGGCAACGGCAGCGGCCGTTTCGGAACCTGGTGGTCGCAGGTGCTCATGACGGCCCCGACGGCGACGCCCGTGCCGACCGCCACGCCGACGCCGAGCCCGGCCCCGACGGCGACGGCGACGCCCACGCCGGTGCCGACCGCGACGCCGGTGCCCACGCCGACGCCCGTCCCGACGGCGACGCCCGTCCCGACGGCGACGCCCACGCCGACGCCGGTGCCGACCGCCACGCCCGTCGTCACCCCGACCCCGACGCCTTCACCCACGCCGACGCCGACGCCGACGCGAACGCCGACGCCGACGCCGACGCGCACGCCGACGCCGACGCCCACGTCGACCCCCGCCCCGACCGCGACTCCGGCCCCGACGCCCACGCCAACGCCCGCGCCGACGGCCACGCCCGTGCTCGCCTGTCCGCTCGCCCCGCTGCCGCCGGGCTCGTGCTTCCTCACGCTGGTCTCCGGGGCTTCCTCGCTCTCGCTCAAGACCGACCCGTCGAATCCGTCCCGCGACCAGCTGCAGTGGAAGTGGCAGAAGGGCGAGGCGCTCGCGCTCGCCGACTTCGGCAACCCGCGGCAGTCGACCGGCTACGCGCTCTGCATCTGGGACGGCAACTCGACGCTGGTCTCGACCACGCGCATGCCCGCGGCCGGCACCTGCAAGAACGGCGTCGCGTGCTGGACCCAGTCGAGCACCACGTTCCAGTACAAGGACGACGACCTCACGCCGACCGGCATCCAGCTGCTCAAGCTGAAGGCCGGAGGCGACGGGTCGTCGAACGTGCAGGCGAAGGGCAAGGGCGCCCTGCTGCCCGATCCCTCGTACCCGATCGCGGTGCCGGTGGTCGTGCAGCTCGTCGACTCGAACGGCGACTGCTGGGAGTCGACTTTCGGCAACGCGTTCCTGCCGAGCAGGAACCTCGCGGGGCCGCCCGGGCTGTTCAAGGCCAAGTCGGATTGAGAGGCGACGCGTGAGAGCGTCGTTCCGCCGGGCGGTCCGGCCCGCCGCGCTCCTCCTCCTCCTCGCTGCCGCGCGAGACGACGCGCGG
>Ga0208783_10002405_pt1 | contig 10809 bp, 16 predicted proteins | sample DEB19_08_DNA_2_FD_184529 | JGI IMG/M metagenome (GOLD analysis project Ga0208783, IMG submission 184529) | Aqueous microbial communities from the Delaware River and Bay under freshwater to marine salinity gradient to study organic matter... | ecosystem: Environmental > Aquatic > Marine >... | reverse complement strand
TGTTCGCTTATGCTAACGGCGATGTGGTGTCATATACCCCGGCTACCGGCACATTTGTGATCGTTAGCGGCTCTACGGACATTAGCTCAAACTTCACGCTATCGGTGCCAAGTGGCGGCAATCCGCAGGGTCTGACTGTAGGCTTCTCTGGCCGCACTTATTCTGTGACCGGCGGCTTTGATCCTAATGAAGACAATGCCACTCTGACGATCCGCGCCACTGGCAGCGGAAGCTACGCCTCTGTCGTGATCGACAAGGTGTTTACGCTGTCGAAGGCCAAGGGCGGCTATGAGATCGTTTCCTCGTTGCCATCTAGCAATCTGTTTGAAGGCCGCGTTGTCTACCTAACGCTTGAAGACAAGCTGTATCGCTATGATGGTACTGCTTGGGTCGCCTCTGTTCCGGCTACCGACATCACCGGCACTCTTGCTGATTCCCAGATCGCGGCTGTGGCTGCATCAAAGGTTACTGGTCAGCTTACCAATTCGCAGCTTGAGGCTATCGCTGCGGCTAAAGTCACTGGGCAGCTAGTCACCACTCAAATTACCGATAATGCCATTACCACGGCTAAGGTCGCTGCTGGTGCGATTAGCACCAATCAGCTTGCGGCTAATGCTGTCACTGCCGCAAAGATTGCAGCAGGAACCATCACAGCTACGGAAATTGCCGCAGCAACGATCACTGGGGCAAAGATTGCTGCTGGGACAATCGTATCATCTAATATCGCTTCTGGGACCATCACGGCTGGCAATATCGCCGCCGGAACCATCACGGCTGACAAGATCGCATCAGGCACGATCACAGCCGATAGGATTGCGGCTGGAACTATCACCTCGGCCCAGCTTGCCACCACACAACTGATTACGCTTTCGGCTCAGATTGGCGATCTCGTTGTCGATACGATCAACATTAAGGGCAATTCTGTTACTCAGGCCGCAGTGTTCACCGATGACACGGCAATTACAGCATCAGTGTCATGGCAAACTGTTGCTTCGGTATCATCAGGAACTCTGTCTGGTGCGACTGTTAAACTAGACTTCTCGGCGCGTCTTAGCGGTCAGGCTGATGCAGTGAGCATTCCGGCTCAATTCCGCATCCTGAGAGGCTCGACAACCATCCGCCAGGGTGTGTTGACTGTGTTCCAATCGAAGCAAATCATAACTGATTATGTTTCCGGAATGCAGTATGATTTTTACCAGCCCGTTGATGCTGTATTCCCGATGTTCCATCTGGATACCAGTGTTCCCGCTGGACCGCATACATACAGCTTCCAGATTCTTGGCACTTCGGCTGTGACGATTAGTGAGCGACAGATGATCGCCACTGAATTGCGGCGCTAGTTCAATTGATTTTCGGCACCACAACGGGTATGAATAGAACCTAACGATGTGGCGCTCAGTGGTAGGGAAACAGAATGGCTTACCTTTACGACCTTACTGACACTTGGAACGCTGCTGGCACTGTTTTCAATGCCATCAAGATGAACGTGACCAACTCGGCCTCTGCGGCTGGGTCGAAGATCGTTTCTCTCCAGGTTGGTTCGACTGATCGCTTCACGGTCGATAAGGATGGCAACGGCTACTTCTCTGGTACGCTCCAGGCTGTCGGCGCGATCAGCTTTCCCAATGCCTATCTAAGCGGCAACTCCGGCACCATTGGGATGCAGGATAACAGCGCCAGCATCCTGGCCTACAATAGCACCGGCTCTGGCGGCATCACGAATACGCTACGGTTCATCACTGGTTCCGCTGAACGTATGCGCGTTGATGGATCGGGCAACGTCGGGATCGGGACGAGCTCGCCTAGCGCGAAGCTGACTGTTTCTGGCAGCGGTGACGTAGCGCAGTTCACCAACGGTACGCGCTCAGCTTATATCGCCCTTGATAGCAGTGGCTTCAACATGTTCACCGGGGCCGGTCAGACTGGTAATGGTATCTATGCCAGCGCTGCCTCGAATTACACGGCGCTCTACACAGCCAGCTCCGAACGGATGCGCATCGACTCCAGCGGCAACGTCGGGATCGGCACGAGTTCGCCGGGTGCGAAGCTGCATGTACTAGGTTCCGAAATCCGCCTTCAGAACACTGGTGGCTTTTATTCGTTCTACGACACTGCTGGCACTACCCGCGTTGGCTATATCCAGAACGCTACCGGCAATATCGCTATCGTCAATGAGCAGGCTGGGTATGTAAACTTCTACACCAGCAACACCGAACGGGTGCGCATCGACTCCAGCGGCAACCTCGGCCTTGGCGTAACGCCGAGTGCTTGGAGCGCAACTGCTAGGGCCTTTGAGTTTGGTCCTTATGGCGCTCTGTACCAAAACGCTTCTGGGTATCCGGAACTAGCGTTTAATACTTATGTGAACACATCAAACAACTACACGTACCGTAGTACTGATGTAGCATCTAGGTATCTCCAGTATAACGGCCAGCACCAGTGGTTTAATGCCCCATCCGGCACCGCAGGCAACGCGATCTCCTTCACGCAGGCGATGACGCTGGATGCGAGTGGGCGGCTTTTGGTCGGAACGACTACAGCTATTGGTGCGCTCACTGTTGAATCCAGCACTGCTACTACTACGGTTCTCAGGAACCCAAGTGCTAGTGGGTACACGTCCCTGCGTCTGTATAACGATCAGAATAGTGGGTCCCGTGCGCTTGAGATTGACTATTTCGGATCGACCGCCTCTGGTGGAGAGCGGGCAGAAATTACAACGACTGGTGCTTACCCGCTTCTTTTCTTGACTTCCAACACCGAGCGGATGCGCATCCTCTCCTCAGGAGAAGTCCTGATTGGCCGTTCAGGTACGTCCGGTTATGGTAAGCTGAATGTCGAAGGCGGCGCTGACTTCACTGGCGGCAATGTCCTTCTGTGCCGTGATACCGGCAACGTCGGGATCGGGACGAGCAGCCCCGGTGCGAAACTGGAAACGTCAGTCACTTCGAATGGGGCTACTGCGGAAGTTCTGCGGCTGAGTAACCCCGGTGCCGGTGCCAATACCCAAGCCCAGATCAACTTTTTTACCGCATCTACGTCCTACGCTACCATCACGGGCGGTTACGGCGCGTCTGCCCCGCAACTCACTTTCAACCTGCCTAGCGTTAGCGCGGGTAACTACATCTGGCAGATCAGCGGCTCTGAAAAGATGCGCCTCGACAGCAGCGGCAACGTCGGGATCGGAACGAGTTCGCCGGGACAGAAGCTGACGCTTCAGGGCGCGCAGCTTACGATCCCTGCGGCTGGCTGGTCATCGGGTCAGGTGGCTTACAATTATCTCGGTGACACCAACGGTGGTATCCGCGCCACAAACGGCGGCAACGTAGGCGTCTTTGCCTACAATGGCTTCGATGTAACTGTTAACGGTGTGACCCCCATCACGGCCATGACAATCACATCCGCAGGCAACGTCGGGATCGGGACCAGCAGCCCCGGCTATAAGCTGGTCGTAAACGGTGGTGATTTTCTTGTGTCTCGTGGCAGCGGTGCCACGGCAGCGGACGCTGCGATTAGTTTTGGTGGAAATGCCAACAACTACATCTTCAGCGGCAACTCCAGCAATATCATGGCGTTCGCCACTAACGGCTCCGAACGCGCCCGCATCGACGGCAGCGGTAATCTGCTGGTGGGGACATCAAGCGTTAATGGCACGGGCTGGACCGTCAATCCGAACGGAAGCGGTCAAATCCGCAGCACTGGTACCGGCTCGGAAGATAAAATTCAATTCGCCAACGGAAACGGCGTTGTTGGTGCGATCACGACAAACGGCACAGCCACTGCCTACAACACCTCATCCGACTACCGCCTCAAGACGGTTGACGGACCGATCCAGAACAGCGGTGCGTACATCGACGCACTCAAGCCGGTGCAGGGTAGCTGGAAGGCTGATGGCAGCCGCTTTATCGGTCTGATCGCGCACGAAGTTCAGGAAGTCTCCGAAACCCAGATCGCTACCGGCGTGAAGGACGGGGAAGAGATGCAGGCGATGGACTACTCCGCGCCGGAACTGATCGCCAACCTTATCGCTGAAATCCAGTCCCTCCGCGCCCGCGTGGCACAACTCGAAGGAAACTAAGACATGGCTACTGAATACACCTGGGTGATCGCCGCCCTCGAATGCTACCCTGAACATGAAGGCCACACCGATGTTGTCGTGACCGCTCACTGGCGCTTGAACGGCACCGACGGTGAACACGCCGCTGGTGTCTACGGCACCCAGGGCTTTGAACTCGATCCCGCCGCGCCGTTTGTTCCGTTCGCTGACCTGACTGAAGAAACCGTAATTGGTTGGGTTAAGGCCGCTATGGGCGACGAACAGGTTGCCGCCTATGAAGCCAACGTGGCTGCTCAGATCGAAGCTCTCATCAATCCGCCGGTTGTAACCCCGGCTCTGCCTTGGGCTGAATAATGACTATCAACCTCGAACTGACCGTTGACGAAGTGAACGCCATCCTGGGGACGCTGGGCCAATTGCCTACGTCCTCTGGCGCATGGCCGCTTGTTGTGAAGATCAAGGAACAGGCGGAGGCCCAGCTTCCGCCTCAAACCAATGAAGCTGAGTAAATGAGCCAAGAGATCATCAATTGGCTTTTTGCTGGCTTCGGCGCTGCGGTCGGATGGATCATGAAGATCGTCTGGGACGCGGTTACTGATTTGCGCACTGACGTAAAGCAGATCGAACGTGATCTCCCAGAAGTCTATGTCCGCAAGGATGACTTCCGGGAAGCTATGCGTGAAATGCGCGATACCATGAAGGAAGTCCGCACCGATATGAAGGCCGGATTCGATAGAGTCGATGTGACTCTAGGCGGCATCTTCAAGCGGCTTGAGCAGAAGGAAGACAAGGGATGATCCGCTATCTCGCCATCGTACTCGCGCTGACTCCTACGCTGGCTCTCGCGCAGGCGACCAACTATGTCTACGATACGACGACGAATAGCACCTCAAACAGCACCAATACGAATAACAATAACAATACCTCTACCAGCACCAGCACCTCAACAAACACCAATAATAACAATAACGTAAACGCTTCAACTAGCACATCTAGTAACACAAACACCAACTATAATGTGCAATCTGGCACTGCGACGAACATCAATCAAAACACGATGTCTAGCACGGCCACCAACAACAATTTCAACACCGATGTGTCGAGCAGCACTGTGAACCAGACGGTTAACAGCAACAGCGCCAGCACGGTGAACAGCAATAACCTCAACCGGAATGTGAACGAGAATACCAGCACTTCAAGCAACACAAACTTGAACACCAACTTCTCGACCAGCACCTCGAACAATACCAATCTCAACACCAATGTTTCGACCAGCACCTCTGACAACCGCAATGTGAACATCAATCAGAGCGACAGCACATCGTCGAACACCAATTTCAACACCAACATCAACCAGAGCGATAGCCGGTCGGTGTCTGAGAACACGAACATCAACCAGAACAACAACGTTAATGTCAGCGACAGCAAGTCCACCAGCTACAGCGAGATTGTGAACCGGCAGGTCATTGACCAGAACATTAAGTCTCCGCCCCCGTCAGCTATCGCACCGTCGATGATGAGTTATAGCCAAGACCTCTGCACCACTGGCATCAGCGGTGCTGTCCAGACGCAAATTCTGGGCATCTCAGGTGGCAAGACAATCCGCGACAAGAACTGCGAAGCCCTGAAGCTGTCAAAGACCATGTATGACATGGGTATGCGCGTGGCTGCTGTTTCGCTGCTCTGTCAGGATGATCGTGTATTTGATGCCATGAAGATGGCTGGCACACCGTGTCCGTATAATGGGCGCATTGGCAAGGAAGCTGAAGCAGCTTGGGAGGAGAACCCTGATGCGAAGCCTAATGCGAAGCGCCGCCGCTAGTCTTTTACTCCTGACGGCTCCGGTTTTTGCGCAGACTTACGACCCAGTTTTAATCCCACCTCAAGTTAGTGGGGTGCCGTCAACCATGACCCCTCTTTACCTAGGGGACGATGCAACGCGCCAAGTCGATCTAGGCTTTGAGTTCCCATATTGGGATCAGACATTCACCAGCGCGTGGGTGTCATCAAATGGCTTTATCTCGTTTCTGAATATCGGCCACCTGTGCTGCAATGGCGCTCCGATAGAGCAAGCGCCGCGCAACACCATTTACGGAATGTGGACCGATCTAATCAGCTACAGCGGCAATCCGTATTACCAGCGCGGGCAAGGCTCAATCTTGTTTGGTTGGTATGCCACGAATGAATATGGCACGAACAATCAATACACGTTCGAGATCGGCCTGTTTGATGACGGCAAAATCCAGTTCAACTATGCTGGCCTAGCGCCGTTTACCTATCATATGGCTACCGCTGGCATCACTGGCCCCAATGCCGGTGACAATATCCAGCTTTTCTATGGGCGCGATCCTCGCCCTATGGCTAATCAGTCTGGCATTCTTTCGCCTTATGTTCCGCCGCCACCAGAGCCTGAGCCGGTAATCCCGCTTCCGCCATCCGTTGATCCTACACCAAGCGTTGTGCCTGATCCTGTGCAGGAAGTGGTGCAGGCTGTAGAAGAGACTGTTGTTGAGGAAGAAGTCATCATCCAGCCGGAGGAAACGCCGGTTACTGAAGAAGTGATCCAAGAAGCCCTGGTAGCTGTTGTGGCCGCTGAAGAGGCTGTTGCTCAAACTGAAGAGGTAGTTGCTCAAGAGGAAGCTGCCACTCAAGCTAAAGATGAGGAAGCGAAGACCGAAGAGCCTCTTAGCCCTGACGAACTGGCAGCATTGGCAGCAGAAGCGCCACAGAACGCCACTGAGCAGGAAGATGCCAAGCAGGGCGGTCAGGATCAGTCTTCATCATCAGACCCGTCAGAGAGCGCCAAAAGCGAAATTCAGGGACAATCTACCCAGCAGTCTCAGTCCGGGTCCGATCAGACAATCGTTATGACGGCTGAATTGCGGCGCGACAGGAACGTGGAGTTCTTCAAGCTAGAAGCTGTTGAGGATGCGGATACCTTTGTCCGTGAGACAGTTTTGCAGGCTTCTGCTCAGAGCGTGGCATTCTTAGCCCAGGCTGACGCTCAATATGTTCAGCAGTTTGGTGAGCAAAAGACCACGCAGACAATGGGCCTGACGTATAGCCTTGAGCCTACTGAGAGCAGCAACACCTTCGCTCCCGCGCCGTTGACCGGCATGGCTGATACCAGTAGCCCAGTGTCACAGGCGCAGCAGATCGAATTGCTCGGCATGGGCGGAATGCAGCGCGAGATGTCGGTCACCGACAGCAACGACGCGCAGAACATGAACAGCCAAGACGGCGAGAAGATGGCGCAGTTGGGGCAGACACCAGAGGGATACGCTTCGTACACTCAAGCCCGCATCCCTGACGCGCCGTTTTACCAACCACGCGACATCTACAAAGGTCGTCGCATTCCCGATGCAAATGTGGCATTATACCGAATGATGAGCGGCCAGGATGCTCGTTGGAACGAGATGGTGGAGGACCAATATGAGCGATGAGAAGGAAGACTCAAAGGTCGCATTCGATGAAAGCGGCTTTAGCTTCAACATTGGTGGTCTTTCCAGCGGGAAGATTGCGATCATCTTTGCCGCCATCTCGACCGTAGTCGGTTCGCTCTGGGCTGGCTTTCAGGTCTATCAGCAGTTCCTGACCATGCAGGAAGTAACCGCAGCTTATGTGCCGCCAGACCTGTCAGGCATCGAAGGCCGCATCTCCGTGCTGGATGAGCGTGTGACTAGCGTTGAGCGACTGACCAAGGGCAACTCTGAGGCGCTGAACTATCTGACCGGATCAATCTCCAGCAGCGTGAGCGGCACCAGGCAGACGGTTGACGCTGTTTCGAGCAGTGTTAGGAATAGCGATGCTCAAAATATGGCGATGCAGCGGGCTATCATTGAACAGCTTCGCCAGCAGGATCAGGAGCAGCAGCGCCGCATCAAGGAACTGGAGACGCAGACCAAGGAGCAAATCCAGAAGACGCTGGCAAATCCGCTGGCGCAAGGAGAGTAAAGATGGAAATGGAAGATAAACTGCTTGATGCCCGCATCAAAGCATTGCTGATGGCCGCAAGAGTGATGGCGTTCGTCATCGTGGCTATCACCTGTGCCATGATCGTCGGCCTGTTTATATCTAATGACATCATCGACAATAAGGATGTCTTCGGCCTTCTCAGCTACGTCATGACCTCTGTGGTCGGTGCTGTGGCTGGTTCGTATGCCACGCTGATGGGCATGAAGGGTGAACTGGTCCCGCCGCCGCCAGAAGATCGCAGCGATCCTGATCCAGAGCCTGAAGCGCCCAAGGTGACGCATGAAGAACTGGTTACTGCTGCCGCTGTTGTCGAAACTGCGCCAGAGCCGGTTGAAGAAGCTCCTGCCGCACAGGACGATGATGACGATGACGATGATATGGAACCGTGGGAAAAGTATCGCGGCGATCTGCGCTATGATGCCAATGGCGATGGCGTGGTCGATGAAAATGACTTTCCCGATTGGCGGAGTGCAGGACGATGAGCCTCATTGAACTTCAGAAAAAAATTGGCGTGACTGCTGACGGCGCTTGGGGGCCTGGAACCCTCAAGGCCGCAGCGGCCTACTATAAGCTGAACAAGAACCGTGCTGCTCACTTCTTCGCTCAGTGCGCCCATGAAAGTGGAAACTGGAAGGCAACTAGCGAGAATTTGAACTATAGCGCCAAGGGGCTGCGCGGCATCTTTGGAAAGTATTTCCCCAATGACAGCCTCGCCAATGCCTATGCCCGCCAGCCGCAGAAGATTGCTAACCGCGTCTATGCGAACCGGATGGGTAATGGCCCTGAGAATACCGGCGATGGCTGGAAGTTCCGTGGCCGGGGCTTCCTTCAGCTTACCGGGCATGACAACTACAAAGCGTTCTCAACTTACATCGCTCGACCTGATGTGATGGAGAACCCTGATCTGGTTGCTGGTGAACTGGCTATCGAAAGCGCACTTTGGTTTTTCGACCGGAATAAGCTGTGGTCAATCTGCGACCAAGGCATCAATGACGCTGCCATTCATGCCCTAAGCTCTCGGATCAATGGGAGCAAAAACCCACACGGCTTGGATGACCGTAAGCTGAAAACCAAGAAATACGCTTCTTGGTTGTAAGGAGGACCGTATGGACCTGAAGAACACAATTGGCCGGATCGCTAAGGAAAAGCTGATCGGTGAGGCCACCAACAAAATCCTGCCGATGGAAGGCGAAAAGCCCAAGGTCGGCTGGAAGGCTAAGGCTGCTGGTATTCTTGCCGCTATTGCTGCCGTAGCCGGTATGCTGTCCCAGTATCTGGGCGGCTGAATGAATTAGGGGTGTCGGTTGGAAGTCCCGGCACCCCTATCGTTCATCCAAGGCTTTCTCTTTCTGGATCACCCGTATCTCATAGTGGTGACCATCAATCGTCAGCGGTATCCTGGCGAAGCAATCCGGCATAAAAAGCCGTAGCTTTTCAGCGTCTGCCAGCACTCTCTGACCGATATATAGCGCCAGATCAGAATCTGAGATCATCAGGTTCCCAATCATAAATATCCCAGCCGAACTGGGTCCAGAGCCAGTGGCGCAGGGCGGGGGTCATCCCTGTCCACCCCAGCCGTAGATCATCTCGTAGTCTTCTTTGGTCATCTCATCAGGGTAAAGTAGCGCCCGCAGCCGCTCGTTCTCGGCAGTCAGGGCTTCGATGCGATCGGCGGCTTCGGCCCCGTCAGGATTAACTGGAAGCCCATCCAGTAGCGATGAGCCGACATCGATTTTGGCCCGCAGCCGCTTCACCAGCGCCTTGTCGTCGTCAGTCATTGGAAACGCTCCTTGAGTTGGCGGACAAAGCCAGCGTATTCAGCATCGTCCACAACATCCGCCGCCATATCCAAGATCAGCGGCGTGGCTGCACGGATGGCATCTTGTGCGCCATCCCGATAATCCATGCGGGTTGGCTCATTCACATCGTAACCTTCGCCGTTTCTGATGCGGTTACGCAGGTCACCACGATCAGCGGGAACGTCATCCCACGAACGCAAACCAATTCCAGCGCAGATCGCCCGCGCCACGGCTTCGATCATGTCGTCAGTCACGGCCAAACCCCTCTTCCCAAAGTTCGATGGCGCGGACGCCGACTTCTTCCCACTTGGCGCTTGGCTGTCTCACGACCCGCTCATAAGCCTCCCGCGCACACAGCAGCTTGCGATCCACGGGCGGCTGCTCGTAGCGTTCAATCATGTCGCAGAGTGCGCGGAAAGCCGGATCAAGGCGTCCGTAGTTTGATTTCCAATACTCAATGAGGTGGTAATCCGTTAGGTTGCTCCGCTTCGCAGCTTCGCGTAGCACCCAGTCGGGCGGTGTTTGCTGGTCAGTCATCCCCACTATTCCTCTTCCATTTTCTTGCGCTCTTCGGGAGTAATCTCCGGGCGCGTTGCGATCATGTATGCGGTGATGACAAGGATGCTCAGGATGAACAGGGCCAGCCAGTTATCGCTAGTCACACTCGATCTCCCGTGTGCCGGTCCAGACGTAGGGCATGTAGCAGATTTCATCGCCGTCCTTGGTGACAGTCCAGCCGGACAGGTATCCGGTTCCGCCAACAATGGTAGCAGCCGCAGCCGGGACAACGGTGCCAAGTGCCAAACCGGCGCAGAATCCAATAATGTAGTTACGCATTCTCTTGTCCCTTCTTATAATCTCTAGCTTCGATTGATGCCGCGATCTGGGTCAGCCCAGCCTTACGGAAGTAGGCGGCAATCATGGCTACTTCGGCATTCACAGTATCGCGCACCTTCATCTCATCCAGTGCGTGTTTAGCAT
>Ga0208783_10002404_pt1 | contig 10810 bp, 4 predicted proteins | sample DEB19_08_DNA_2_FD_184529 | JGI IMG/M metagenome (GOLD analysis project Ga0208783, IMG submission 184529) | Aqueous microbial communities from the Delaware River and Bay under freshwater to marine salinity gradient to study organic matter... | ecosystem: Environmental > Aquatic > Marine > Coastal... | reverse complement strand
TGCGTTTCAGCCGATCGTGCGGCCGCCTGTGCCCGCGGTGCCGGGCAGCAGCCAAACCGCCGCGAGCCCGATCGACGCCTTCGTCGCCGCCGGCCTCGCGGCCAAGCAGCTGGCGTTCAATCCCGGGGCCGATCCGCGGACGCTCTATCGCCGAGTGTCGTTCGACCTGGTCGGCCTGCCCCCAGCGCCGGAGGAGCTCGACGCCTTCGAGGCGGCCTGCCGGGCCCGTGGCATCGACGGTCCCTATCGCGAGCTCATCGACCGGCTGCTCGCCTCTCCACACTACGGCGAGCGGTGGACGCGGCACTGGCTCGACATCGTCCGCTTCGCCGAGAGCAACGGCTTCGAGATGAACCGCATCCGGGAAAACGCGTGGCCCTACCGCGACTGGGTGATCGAGTCGTTTAACGCCGACATGCCCTACGACGAGTTCGTGCGGAAGCAGCTCTGCGGCGACTCGCTGGCAGCGGATGCCGCCACCGGATTCCTCGTGGCCGGGCCCAAGGACATGGTCACCTCGCCCGATCCGGTCCTCACGGCCAACCAGCGGGCCGACGAATTGCACGACATCGTGAGCACCACGGCCACGACGTTCCTCGGGCTCACCGTCGGCTGCGCCCGCTGCCACGAGCACAAGTTCGATCCCATTCCGCAGGCCGACTACTACCGGATGAAGGCGGTGTTCGCAGGCATCGAGCACGGTGAGCGGCCGATCCTGCCTCCCGACAACGCCGCCCGGCTCGAGAAGATCGCCGCGGTCAAGCGGGAACTCACCGAGCCAGCCCGGCGGCTCGAAGCCTGGAAGCCGGTCGCCAGCCTGAAGCGGTCGATCGTGATCGACGACGCCGGGGCCGGCCGCGAACTGCTCGTGCCCCCGAGCGACACCGCCGCGCACGCCGAAGGCGGGGGCCGCGGCGAGGCTGGCTGGAAGGGAGGCCTTTTCTCGTTGCCGAACCTCGGCCGCAGGTATCAGTGGTGGGGCGGCGTCACCGGAAAGCCGGTGATCGCGTATGCGCCGAGGGCCGAAGGGCTCTTTCGCGTGTGGATCTCCTGGGGCGCGGGCTGGCACTCGCACGCCCGCGACGCCCGCTACATTCTCGACGCCGACGGCAATGCGGCCACGACCGACGACCAGACGCTCATCGCCACCATCGACCAGCGGCTCTTCGCAGACGGCGGCGGCGAGCCCACACCCGACCGTTCGCTCTGGAGCGAACTCCGCGACGCCGGCGTCCACCGGCTCGGACCGAAAACCAGGCTGCTCGTGGCCGGCGGCGAGACCGCGGCAGCGGTGACGGCCGATGCGGTGATCTTCGAGGAGGTAGACGGCCCCGACGCCCCTGCCGGCCGCCTCCCGCACCTGCGGTCGAAGGTAAGCCCGCGGGAGAACGTGGACCGCTTCGCGCCGGTCACGGCCCGGTTTCTGCGGTTCACGATCCGGGCGACGAACAACGGCGAGCCCTGCATCGACGAGCTGACGGTGAAGTCGACCGACGGCCGCGAGGTGTCGCGAACCGCCACGCCATCAGCGTCGGGTTCCTACCAGGGCAACGCGGCGCACAAGCTCGAGCACATCAACGACGGCCGGCTCGGCAACGAACGGTCGTGGATCTCGAGTGAGGTCGGCAGCGGCTGGGTGCAGCTGGAGTTTGCGAAGCCCGAAGAGATCGACCGCGTCGTCTGGAGCCGCGATCGCAGCGATAACCCGCGGTTCAAGGACCGCGTGGCGACCCGCTACGAGATCGCCGTGTCCGACGACGGCGAGCGGTGGCGGCCCGTCGCCACCGACGCCGACCGGCTGCCGTTCGACTATCCCCACGACGTCGGCCCGATCGTCGCCATGTCGAGGCTCCCGGCGGCCGAGAAGTCCGACGCCGAGCAGGTCGCGGCGGTCGTCGCCGACCTCGAAAGCAGGCTGGCCGCACTGGAAAACCTGCCGAAGGCCTATGCGGGCCGGTTCGTGAAGCCCGACCGCGTCCACCGGTTCTTCCGCGGCGATCCCATGCAGCCGCGGGAGGAGGTCACCCCGGGCAGCCTCGCGAGCTTTCCCGCGGCATGGCAGCTGCCGGCGCACTCGAACGAGCTGGAGCGGCGGCGAAACTTCGCCGACTGGATCACGTCGCCCGAGAACCCTCTCGCGGCCCGCGTGATCGCCAACCGGCTGTGGCACTACCACTTCGGTACGGGAATCGTCGACACGCCGAGCGACTTTGGCGTCAACGGCGGCCGGCCCAGCCATCCGGCGCTGCTCGACTGGCTCGCCAGCGAGCTCGTGGCGCCGACCGATCCACAAGACCGCTGGCGGCTCAAGCGGCTGCACCGGCTGATCGTCACGAGCCGGGCCTACAGGCAGTCGAGCGCCGTTACGCCGGAGGGTCTCGCCGCCGACGCGGGCTCGCGGCTGCTCTGGAGATTCCCGCCGCGGCGGCTCGAGGCCGAGCCGCTCCGCGACGCGATCCTGGCCGTCAGCGGCAGCCTCGACAAGAAGATGGGCGGCCCCGGCTTCGACCTGTTCGAGCCCAACACGAACTACGTGAAGGTCTACACCACAAAGACGTCCTTCACCGCCGACGACTTCCGACGGATGGTCTACCAGGCCAAGCCGCGGTCGGAGCTCGACTCGTTCTTCGGCGCCTTCGACTGCCCCGACGCCGGCCAGATCCAGCCCAAGCGGACCGTGAGCGTCACGCCCCTGCAGGCGCTCAACATGATGAACGGCGAGTTCCTGCTCGATCAGGCCGACCGGTTCGCAGCCCGGGTCGAGAAGGAGGCCGGCAACGCACCCGGTGCCCAGGCGGCCCGCGCCATCGAACTGGCCTTCGGCCGCAAGGCGCAACCCGAAGAGCTCACGGCAGCGGCCGCGCTGGTGCAGGCCCACGGCCTGCCGATCCTCTGCCGCAGCCTCTACAACGCCAGTGAATTCATCACGGTGTACTGACAACCATCGCTCGATCGCTCCTGACACTCCGACACGCGTTCATCCGCAACCCCGCCGACTGCCACGAAAAGACGCGAGGGCCTGTCCATGCTCCGAGAGCCGGCGTTGCTGACAAGCGAAGCCGTGGATGGCGAAGCGCGGTCAGCATCGAGTGAGCGGAGGCCAGGATGGCCGCAGCGAACGTCCGGCGACGGGGCGCGGACAGGCCCGGCCCAAGCTTGAGACCGGCTGGACGCTGAAAGGACGAAACTGCGATGACCCCCGACCTCTCCCACGCCGGCCGCCGAATGCTCGACCGTCGCCAGTTCCTCCACTACGGAGGCACCGGCCTCTCGAGCATCGCGCTGGCCGCGCTGCTCCACGAGCAGCACCTTCTCGGCGGCGAGCCGCCGATCCGGCCGGCGATCGACCCCGCGCGGCCCTACGCGGCCCGGCCACCGCACTTCACCCCGCGAGCCAAGCAGGTGCTGATGATCTTCTGCTCGGGGGCGATCTCCCACGTCGACACCTTCGACTACAAGCCCGAGCTCGTGAAGCGGCACGACACGCCGATGCCCGTCGAGGGGGGAAAGCTGATCACGTTCCAGGGCGAGCAGGGCAACCTCATCAAGCCGATCTGGGAGTTCAAGCCGCGAGGCGAGAGCGGCACGATGACCAGCGATTTGCTGCCGACGCTCGGCGACCTGGCCGACGAGATGTGCTTCATCCACTCGATGACGGCCAAGAGCAACACCCACGGTCCGGCCGAGAGCCAGATGTCGACCGGCTTCACGCTGGAGGGATTTCCGAGCGTGGGCTCGTGGGTGAGCTACGCGCTCGGCAGCGAGTGCCGCGACCTGCCCGCCTTCGTGGCCATCCCAGATCCCCGCGGCACCCCGCAGAACGGCCCGCGGCACTGGTCGTCGACGTTCCTGCCGGCGGCGTTCCAGGGCACGGCCTTCAACGCCGACAGGCCGATCCCGAACCTGGCCCGGCCGGCGCGGATTTCCGCCGACGCCGACGTGGCGACCCGCGACTTCGTGAAGATGCTCAACGAGCACCATTTGGCGATGCACCCGGGCGACACAGATCTGGCCGCGCGGATCTCCGCCTACGAGCTGGCGGCCAAGATGCAGCTCTCGGCGGCGCGGGTGGCCGACCTCTCCGACGAGTCGCCGGCGACGCTGGCCCTCTACGGCGCCGACGACCCGGAAAACTCGCTCAAGGCCCGATTTGGCCGCAATTGCATCCTCGCCCGCCGGCTGGTGGAGCGGGGGGTGCGGTTCGTCGAGCTCTTCAACGGCTCCTACGCCATGGGTGAGGGCGTGGGCAACTGGGACGGCCACAAGACGCTCGAGAAGCAATATTCGGTGCACGGGCCCATCCTCGACCAGCCGGTGGCCGGGCTGCTCCGCGATCTCAAGGACCGCGGTCTGCTGGCCGACACGCTCGTGGCCTTCGTGACGGAGTTCGGCCGGATGCCGACGTTCCAGAAGGGGGCCAGCGGCCGCGACCACAACCCGTCTGGGTTCACGGTGTGGCTGGCGGGTGCCGGCGTGAAGAAGGCGTTTCATCACGGCGCGACCGACGAGTTCGGCTACAAGGCGGTCGAGGACGTTGCCACCATCTACGACCTTCACGCCACGATCCTGCACCTGCTCGGCCTCGATCACACGAGGCTGTCTTATTACAACAACGGCATCGAGCGGCGGCTCACCGACGTGCACGGCCACGTGATCCGGCCGGTGCTCGCGTGACTGCGAGTCCCCACGACGGCGACGATGACGGCTGCGAGAGTACAGCCGGCAGTGTCGAAGCGGCTGCCACGGCTCCGGCCGCCGGGGCATGGAAGACCTGGCTCATGATCGGCGCGACGGGCTTCGGCGGCCCGGCCGGCCGTGGTGACGCTCGTCGCGCTCGCGGCGTGGCGAATCGGCAAGAAATCGCTCACGTCGACGACGGCTGTGGTGCTGGCGCTCGCAGCGTTCGCCGCGCTCGCCGCCGGAGTCAGCTTTCCGATCGTCGTCCTCGCGGCTGGCGCCGTCGGCTTCCTGCTGCCGGCAGGCCTCGCGCCGGCCACCCAGAACGCCGACTCGCATGGGGCCCCACCGTCGCCGGCCGGGCACGCCGCTGCCGCTGGCGAGAGCTGCTCGTGGCGCAGCGGCGCGACGGCCGCGGCTCTGACCGCCGCCATCTGGACAGCCATCTGGATCGTGGCCTTCCTCGCCGTTCGCTGGCTGCACGCGGCGGGCGGCTGCGGCGGCGACATCGCCGCGCTCTTCACCGAGACGACGCTTCTCTCGCTCGGCGGCGCCTATGCCGTCGTGCCCTGGGCGCTCGACGAGTCGGTCACGCGCGGCTGGCTCGCGCCGTCCGAGCGGTTCGACGCGCTGGCGATGGGAGAGGCGACGCCCGGCCCGCTGATCCTCGTCGTCACGTTCATCGGCTTCCTTGCCGGCTGGAAGGCCGACCCTGCTGGCGCGGCCGCGGCCGGACTGGAAGGGGCAGCGATCGCGACGCTCTTCGCCTTCATCCCGTCGTTCGCGATGATCTTCGCGCTCGCGCCGCTGGTGCGAAGGATCCGGCCCACGTCGGGCCTGGGCAGGGCGATGGCAGCAATCGGCGCGGCTGTGGTGGCGGCGATCGTGCTGCTGGGCCTGCGGCTCGCGGCCGCCTCGTTCGCTCCCGACGGCCGGCCCGCAATCCTGGCCATCGCCGTGGCCGTCGCGAGCGGAGCGGCGCTGGTCCGCGGCTGGGCGACCACGCCGGTGGTCGTGGCGACGGCGGCGGCCCTCGGGGTTATGATCGGGTGGCTGCGGGGTTAGTCAGTCGGCAGCGGCTGCAGCTCTGCCGGTCCTCAGCCCGCAGTGTCCGAGCCGTGCCATGCCCATCACGAGCCAGACCGTCATCGCGGTCATCCTGTCGCTCGCCGCGACTGCGGTCGCCCGGGCCGCCGACGACACCGCACCCGACTTCGTCCGCGACGTGCGGCCGATCCTCGAGCTGCGGTGCGGCTCCTGCCACTCCGGCGAGCTGCCCAAGAGCGGCCTCCGGCTCGACGTGAAGGGGGCCGCCTTCGCCGGCGGCGACGGCTACGGGCCCGCGATCCTGCCGGGCAGGCCCGACGACAGCCCGCTCGTCCGGTTCGTCCGCGGTGACGAGGCGGGGATGCGGATGCCGCCGGCCGACTCCGGTGTCGAGCCGCTCTCGGCCGCGGAGATCGCCACGGTCGTCGCCTGGGTGCGGGCCGGTGCCATCTGGCCTGACGGCGTCGACACGGCGCGGGTCGTCGACAGGGCTGATCACTGGGCGTTCAAGCCGGTCGTGCGTGGCGAGGCACCGACAGTGCGCGACGAAGCCTGGCCGCGCAGCGAAATCGATCGCTTCGTCCTCGCGCGGCTCGAGCAGGAGGGCCTCGCGCCGAAGCCCGAGGCCGATCGGGTCACCTGGCTCCGCCGCGTGACGTTCGACCTGACCGGCCTGCCGCCCGCGCCGGAGGAGGCCGAGGCGTTCGTCGCCGACGCCGCGGCCAACGCCCACGAGCGGGTGGTCGACCGCCTGCTCGCCTCGCCGCGCTACGGCGAGCGGTACGCCCAGCACTGGCTCGACGTCGTCCGCTACGCCGACACGCACGGCTACGAGGTGAATACCGAGCGAAAGAGCGCCTGGCCCTACCGCGATTACTGCATCGCCGCGTTCAATGCCGACACGCCCTATGATCGGTTCATCCGCGAGCAGCTGGCGGGCGACGCCTTGGGCCAGGACGCAGCCACGGGCTTCCTCGTGACGGCAGCCGTGCTCCTGCCGGGCCAGATCGGCCAGGACGACGCCTCGAAGCGGCTCGCCCGGCAGGACGCCCTCAACGACATCATCCTCAACGCGTCCGACACGTTCCTCGGCCTCACGATCGGCTGCGCCCGCTGCCACGACCACAAGTTTGATCCCGTCTCGCAGCGGGACTATTACGCGCTGCAGGCTTTCTTCAGCGGCGTGCGCTACGAGGATCGCCCGCTCAACACGCCGGAAGCGAAGGCCATCCGCGAGCAGGTTCGGGCGCTGGAAGCGCGGCGGGTGGAGATCGACCGGGCGCTCATGACGTTCGAGCCGTTGGCTACGATCGCCGCGGCCGAGGGGGCCGTGCCGTCCCGCTCCGCGGTCGGCCCCGAGATCAATATCGACCGGTTCCGGCCGGTGTCGGTCCGCCGAGTCCGGTTCACGATCCTGGAGACAACGCCCCTCGGAGAGCGGCCCGCGGAGGCCTGCATCGACGAGCTCGAGGTCTTCGACACGGAGGGCCGCAACGTGGCTTTGGCGACCGCGGGCGGCGTGCCGACGGCCTCGGCCAGCCTCGTATCCGCCGGCCGTCACGAGCTGCCATTCATCAACGACGGCCGCTACGGCAACGACCGCAGCTGGATGGCGGGCGAACGGGGCGGCGGCTGGGTGACGATCGAGTTTCCCGCGGCGGTCACGATCGACCGGGTCGTGTGGGGCCGGGATCGCGACGGCAAGCTCAAGGATCGGCTGGCTGTACGGTACCGCATCGATGTCTCCGATCGGCCGTTGCCAGCGGCCGACACAGCAGGGACCGGCACGCCGCCGGGCGGGAAGGCCGACGCCGCATCCGACGCCGGCTGGACGACCGTGGCCGATTCGTCCGACCGCCGCCCGTTCAAGCCCGGCGAGAAGCCGGAGCCGCTCGTCGTATCGAAGCTACCGGAGGCGGAGCGGGCGGCCGCCGAGCGACTCCTCCAGGAGAAAAAGCGGCTGCCCGGCGAGATCGCCACGGCCCGCGACCGGCAGCAGGTGTTCGCCGGCCGGTTCACAAAGCCCGACGTGACGCGGCTCCTCCACCGCGGCGATCCCGAGCAGCCGCGGGACGAGCTCGGCCCCGCTGCGCCCGCGGTGTTCGTCAAGGCGGTGCCGCCCGCCGACCTCGCGGCCGATGCCCCGGAGCAGGACCGCCGCCGGGCGCTTGCCGACTGGCTGACGCGGCCGGAGCATCCGCTCACGGCCCGCGTCATGGCCAACCGCATCTGGCAGTGGCACTTCGGCACCGGCCTCGTCGAGTCGGCCAGCGATTTCGGCCGCAACGGCTCGCCACCGACGCACCCGGAGTTGCTCGACTGGCTCGCCCGCGAGTTCGTCGCGCACGGCTGGTCGATGAAGCACCTGCACCGGCTGATCGTGCTCTCGGCGACCTACAGGCAGGGCCACGCGATCGACGCCGCCGCCATCGCGAAGGACGCCGACTGCCGGCTGCTCTGGCGGTTTCCGCCGCGGCGGCTCGAGGCGGAGGCGATCCGCGACTCGATGCTGGCCGTGAGCGGCCGGCTCAATCTGGAGATGGGCGGCCCCGGATTCGACCTCTTCAAGGCCCGCGGGGGCTTGAGCGGGTTTCCACCGATCGAGTCGTTCGACGCCATGGGGCGGCGGCGGATGGTTTACGCCCACAAGATCCGCATGGAGAAGGAGAGCGTGTTCGGCGCATTCGACTGCCCGGACGCTGGCCAGACGATGGCCCGCCGCCGCCAGTCGACAACGCCGCTGCAGGCGCTCAACCTCTTCAACAGCCCGTTCACGCTCGACGAGGCACAGGCTTTCGCCGCTCGCGTCGAGGCCGACGTCGCGGCGGTGCGGTTGACCGCCCGGGCCGCGAGGCCAGGCGGCACCGATCCCGTGACCGCCTGGATCGACCGGGCCTACGAGCTGGCGTTCTCGCGCCGCCCCGATGCGATTGAGCGGAGTCTCGCCGAGCCGCTCGTCCGCGAGCACGGCCTGCCGACGCTCTGCCGCGTGATCTTTAACGCCAACGAGTTTTTGTTCATTCCGTGACACCGTTTCAACCCGTCTGAAAGCCAGCGGCATGAGCACGCTCGAATCCCTGACCCCTGCCGGCCGGCAGCTGCTCGACCGCCGTCGATTCCTCGGCGACGCGGCCTCGGGCCTGGGCTCGATCGCGCTCGCCAGCCTCCTGGCTGCCGACTCGTCGCTCGCGGCCGAGCCCCGTGGCATCGTGATCGACCCTGCGAGGCCCTACACGCCGCGGCCGCCCCACTTCGCCGCGAAGGCGAAGAACGTGCTCGTGATATTTTGCGCGGGCGCCGTGAGCCAGCTGGAGACCTGGGACTGGAAGCCGGAGCTCGCGGTCTGGGACGACAAGCCGCTGCCCGGCGGGCCTGCGGTCACGTTCCAGGGGCCGGCCGGCAACCTCGCGCGGCCCCAGTATGAATTCAAGCCGCGCGGCCAGACCGGCAAGATGGTCTCCGAGATGATCCCGCACCTGGCGGAGCTCACCGACGAGATCGCCTTCGTCCACTCGCTCACCAGCCGCACCAACACCCACGGGCCCGCCGAGAACTTCCTCTCGACGGGCTCGGTCTTCGACGGCTTTCCGAGCCTCGGGGCCTGGGTCACCTACGCGCTGGGCAGCGAGAACCAGGACCTCCCCGCCTTCGTGGCGATCCCCGATCCGCGCGGCATCCCGCAGGCCAGCTCCAACAACTGGGGGCCGGGATTTCTGCCAGCCGAGTTTCAGGGCACGACGCTCTCGGCGAAGGAGCCGGTGCGGCACCTCGCGCTGCCCACCGGTGTGGCCCCGGCGGCCGACCGTGCCGCCCGCGACCTGCTGGCACGGATCAACGCACGACACCTCGAGCGGAACCCCGGCGACGGCCCCCTCGCCGCCCGGATCGCGAGCTACGAGCTCGCCGCCCGCATGCAGCTTTCGATGCCCGCGATCGGCGACCTCACGAGCGAGTCGGCTGCGACGCTCAAGGCCTACGGAGCCGATGACGAGTCGAACCCGCTGAAGGCCGCGTTCGCCCGCAACTGCATCCTCGCCCGGCGGCTGATCGAGCAGGGGGTGCGGTTCGTGCAGCTCTTCAACGGCGCCTACGCCAGCGGCGGCGAGCTGAACTGGGACGGCCACTCGAAGCTCAAGGAGCAGTATGACCGGCACGCCGCGATCCTCGACCAGCCGGCCGCCGCGCTCATCAAGGATCTGCGGCAGCGGGGCCTGCTCGCCGACACACTCGTCGTCTGGTGCACGGAGTTCGGCCGGATGCCCTTCTTCCAAAAGGGTGCCAAGGGCCGCGACCACAACCCCGACGGCTTCACCTGCTGGATGACCGGCGCCGGCGTGAAGCCGGGCGTGAGTCACGGGGTCACCGACGAGCTGGGCGTAAAGGCGGTGGCCGACGTCCATCCGCTCTACGACTTCAACGCCACGATCCTCCATCTCCTGGGGATCGATCACACGCGGCTCACGTTCCGCCACAACGGCTTCGACCGCCGGCTGACCGACGTGCACGGCGCGGTCATTCGTCCGATCCTGGCGTAGCATCCCAAGCAAGCGATGAGGGATCGCCGGCCGCTCTGGCCTGGCTGCTTTGGTCTGGCTCATTGCGGCCAGAGCTGCACCGCGCGCCGGATATCGTGCCGTGATGTCCACGCTGGTGGTGTCGCACCACCAACACAAAACCAGCTTGCCCCTTCCGCCGGGGGATCTCGCCTACAGAGATAGCACACGAGATCCCACCCCCAACTTGACCCAAGGACGCAATCACATGTCTCGCCCCGCTTTGCCCGCAGCTACGTGTCTCGTCTACGCCAGCACCTGCATCGGTGCGGGCATGCCGGCTCTCTCCGCTCTCGCTGCGGAGGGACACTGCCCGTATCTGCGGATGCACGCGGCGGAGAGTGGCCTTGTGGCCGCGGTGAACGCGGTCGTGGAGTCCGATGTTCCAATCACGGTCGCGATGAGCGCAGGCTGTACCGAGCCGAAGCTGCCGGCCTCCCGAGCGGCATTGCTGGCGCTCGTGCCTGATGAGCATGCAGAGATGATCGCCGTCTGTGCGCGGGGAAAAACGGTCATCAAACGCGGGGTGAGGG
>Ga0208783_10002403_pt1 | contig 10812 bp, 12 predicted proteins | sample DEB19_08_DNA_2_FD_184529 | JGI IMG/M metagenome (GOLD analysis project Ga0208783, IMG submission 184529) | Aqueous microbial communities from the Delaware River and Bay under freshwater to marine salinity gradient to study organic matter... | ecosystem: Environmental > Aquatic > Marine >... | reverse complement strand
TGTTGATGAGACATTCCCACAATACTTCACTGGAAAGAAACCCGGTGATGCAGTCATTGACTTTTATACAAAGCTCAGTGAAATTCGGAATGCGAAGACTCGGGCAATTCAATCTGTTAATCAGTAAATCGAGGAGAATAACTTATGAGTATGGCGACGACGACGTTCAATGATGACAACTATACGATTGATTCCAGCGAGTATGTGGATCAGGGCCAGACGGTTCTGCCGCTGCCTGGGAATTACAAGTTCAAGGTGCTGAGCCTGGGACGACGCAAGGATCGTGGGACTGGACAGCCGGTGCTCCGTGCGGCCCATCAGAAGCTGGATCCGTCGGGTGAGAAGAAGTGGCCGATCCTGATGCTCAATCGGGTGGAGATTGTGGAGCCGTTCGAAGAGGGTGGCGTGTTCCCGATTTTCCAGGAAGTGACTACGAGTCCATACCTGCGCCGTGGATTCGGTGGTAAGGATGTGGTGGCTGCAAACCACCTTGATCTGCTTCGGGCGATTGATGCCGAAGCGATCGATGGTCTGACTCTGGAGCAGTCTATCGAAGAGGTGGAGAAGCTGCTGGCCAGTGGACAGACGTTCACGGGCTATGTGGGGTATACCGCCACTGATACGGAGTGGGCGAAGGCGCAGATCGCTGCACAGCCCGGTCTGGATCGGGATGCGGTGAGCAAGATCTGGAATGAGGCTCGTCTGAAGACGAAGGATTTCCGGAATAGCGACGGCTCGTACCGGCAGCAGACGGTTGGAAAGAGTGGTAAGCTGATCGACGCGAAGATCACGATTACGTCTTTCGTTCCGTCGAATCGGGACGTTGACTTGGGCGCAAGCCAGAACTAATACAGAGGTACGAGAGAGGTAGTGGAAGATGAAAGAGCACCGACGCTAATAGTCGGGAATGCTGTTCATTTGCGCCTTGAAGGTTTGCACATAATTCCTCTCAAGTGTCCGGAACCCCAGCCCCGCTGAGGGCGTGAATGTTGAGGGGATGCGGTTTGAGACACCCGCACTCAAAAACGCAGCTAGTGGGAATAGCATGAGATCCTATGTGGCGAGTCATGGACGCAAGGTCAGGTTCGGAACTGACTTCTCACGATGCTGCCTGAATTGGAGGACGAATGGAACTAGAATCTCTCGTTGGCTTACGAACGTTGACCGGCGTGGAAATGGGTGTGTTACCTCCGGATAAGGATGCATATCGCTATGAGGATGCGAATACGATGGCATTCATTCTTGACGGGACAATCTATGTAGCAACTGAGGATCCAGAAGATGGCTACCGAAGCTGTATGAGGGATCTGAATGTGTGCCTACCACCGACAACTCTTACAAATACTTTTCCACCGTGCCAGGTGCTCTGTCGGATGCAAGGGTATTCGTACGGTGAAAAGAATGAAATTCTGGAATGTATTGATATCGTAACGGGACAGGTTGTTTTGGAAGTTGGCACGTCAAACACAGATGATTACTATCCATCGTTCGTGGCGAACTTCATGCCACATAATATGGCAGGGAACTTCTCATTTTCTCGTTGACAATCGACTAGAAATTTAGTATACTATTAAACCCTATTAGGAGTCTAGATCAGAGCATTGGGTTCTGGTTGAGACTCCTCTTCTTGTCTTCGAGGTTCCATTGCCAACGACCGATCTCATTTCTGACGTTCAACTATATGATAAGTATGCCCGATGGTTACCAGATGAAGCTCGTCGTGAAACTTGGGAAGAAGTGACATCACGAGTCATGAACTTTTTCATCCGCCAACTTCATCTTCAAGGGCGACAGTTGGGCTCAGATGTATGGGATTCTCTGCACGAGGCCATGCTTCAGAAGGATGTGCTCCCGTCGATGAGGGTCGTACAAATGGCCGGACCAGCACTGGAGCGATGTCATGTTGGAGCGTATAATTGTGCCTATCTGGAGTTGGATTCTCCTGCATCCCTTGGTGAGTTATTGTACATTCTTATGCAGGGAACAGGGGTTGGCTATAGTGTTGAGCAGGATATTGTAGCGAAGTGGCCTCAAGTGACGGTGTGGGAATCTGATAGCTATGCACCACGGACGCGGATTGCAGATTCCACTGAAGGTTGGTGTAAGGCGTTTGTCAAAACCATTTGGTATGCTCACCTGGGAGTGAAGGTAGATTGGGACTACTCTGCCATTCGTCCTGAAGGTAGCTGGCTTCACACCAAGGGTGGACGGGCAAGTGGGTATAAGCCTTTAGAGAAGTTGTTGGAAACCACCTGGACCATTATCCGTGAAGCGCGTGGTCGGCAGTTGAGTAGCTTTGAAGTGCATCGTTTAGCCACGATGTGCGGGTCGATTGTTCAGGTTGGTGGAGTGCGCCGTGCTGCTGAGATTGCCCTCTTTTCCGTGAATGATAAAGAGATGGCTCAGTGCAAGGATGGACAGTTCTGGAATACGTATCCCGAATTGAGCATGGCGAACAATTCGATTGTCTTTGAATCACAGCCTCGGGATGAAGAGATCTATGCGTATACACGAGAGCTTGCCAAAACAGGAACAGGTGAGCCAGGACTCTTTAAACGAAACGGAAATATTCCCAAGCGGCGTACAAGGGCACGCTTTGGAACTAACCCTTGTGGTGAAATTATCCTCCGGTCACGTCAGTTCTGTAACTTGTCAATTGCAGTGGCCCGACCAGGAGACTCTTTCGAGAAGCTCTCAGAGAAAGTAAGACTGGCCACGATTCTCGGAACGATTCAGTCAACACTGACATCGTTTCGGTATTTGAATGATGAGTGGAAAAGGAACTGTGAAGAGGAACGACTCTTAGGTGTGGACATTACGGGGACACTCGATTGTGAGTTGCTCCAGCCATCGAACCCATATCTGAGTGAAGTCCTGACTCGACTGAGGGAAGTGGCAGAAGAAACAAACTGGGCCTTTAGTGTGAAGATGAATATCCCTGGTTCTGCGGCTGTGACGTGCAATAAGCCAAGTGGAAATAGTTCACAGCTATTGAATGCATCGAGTGGGATTCATCCACGATATAGTGAGTATTACATTCGACGCTTACGGATTGAGGCTCGGTCACCATTGGCGATGCGATTGGTGGAGTGTGGCATTCCCGTGTTTCCTGAAATCAGTCAGGGCTCATTGGACGACGCCCGTGTATGGGTGTTTGAGTTCCCTGTCAAGAGTCCTGAAGGAAGCTATACTCGGCACCAGTTAACGGCAAAGCAGCAGTTAGACTACTGGCTGGTGTGGAAAAAGTATTGGACGGAACACAATCCCTCCTGTACCATTTATGTAGAACCTGCTGAGTGGGATGTTGTTGCACAGTTTCTCATTGAGCATTGGCAGGATATTGGTGGACTAGCATTTCTTCCAAAGTCCAACGTTCACTATGATCTCGCTCCGTATGAGGAAATTTCGAAAGAGGAATACGAGCGACGATCAGCACATTTACCGGAGTCATTAGCTCTTGACACCGTGATTGAGTTAGTAGATAATACGACTGTGGCTCGGGATTATGCCTGTACTGCAGGCGGGATTTGTGAGATTTAAGAGCCGGGGTAGCTCAGTTGGTAGAGCACCATCTTTGTAAGTTGGGGGTCGCTGGTTCAAGACCGGCTCCCGGCTCCAGACAGCAGGATAGAGCAGTGGTCAGCTCGTTTGCCTCATAAGCAAAAGGTCAGTGGTTCGAATCCACTTCCTGCTACCAAGATAGAACGAGGGGCGCCTCTCACACAGCATTCTAGATCATCTGTGTTAATGCTCAAATTTCCCTCGTACTTTATACGGCTGTAGATCAACCTGGTAGATCGTCTGGCTTCCAACCAGTTCGTTGAAGGTTCAAATCCTTTCGGCCGTACTTTGAGCATTAGTAACTGACTAATGCTCCAATTTGTTGGGAAGTGGACTAGTCTGGTTTAGGTCACTCGTTTTTTGGTTATAAGTATGGGTTGGAGTGTTAAAGATAGAGCAGCAGGCAAACCACAAGCTGCTGCTCAAAAGATCAAAGCTGAAGTCATTGGACACTACGGTGACCGATGTACTTGTTGCAATGAATCGAATCTAACATTCTTAGTCATTGATCATATCAATGGCGGTGGACACAAAGAGCATAGTAAAGTCGGACACGGGACAACATTCTATCGGTGGTTACGTAAACATAATTATCCTGATGGATATCAAATCCTTTGTCATAATTGTAACTTTGCTAAACGCCTTGGTCCATGTCCTCATACTCTTAGCCCGAATTAGGTGGAAACGAGGCACTTCGTGAGTTCGAATCTCACCTTCCCAACCATTTCTGGGCAAGTAGCTCAATGGGAGAGCAACGCATTTGCAATGCGAAGGTTGAGGGTTCGAGTCCCTCCTTGGTCCACCATCTTGTGGGAACAGTGTACGAGTCTGTCAAAGCGCCGTGGGCTGGGCGCACCTCCACATTTACTATAGGCAGTTAGCATCATGCCGCAACATGCCATGATGACTATACGTGGACGCACGTTGTAGCCTATATCATTCCGCCTGGGTAAGAGAGTGACTCACTCCTAGAGGGGCGGCGCAAACCGGGAAGTAGGCCTGGTGTTCCCCCGGAAGGTGCATTCTGAATCGTCTCTGAGTCAAGACGAGTGGAATAGCTACCTTGCCACCGCCATTTGGAAGGTTCGACACAGTTGGCACGTCAAGCGGTCTTGAAAACCGTGGGTCTGAAAAATGGCTGACAGGTTCGACCCCTGTACCTTCCGCCACTTCGCGCGAGTATTCCAACGGCAGAGAAGGCAAGCTCAAACCTTGCATAGTGCTGGTTCGAATCCAGCCTCGCGTACCATCCCTCAGTAGCCCAACATCGGCAGAGGCACTAGTCTTAGAAACTAGACAGTAGTGGTTCGAATCCACTGTGAGGGACCAATTTTTGGATGAGTAGAGCAAAACGGCTGAATGCACCCGGCTGTAGATCGGGTACCCACAGGGTAAACGTTGGAGGTTCGAATCCTTCCTCATCCACCATAATGCCAGGTAGCCTAGTGGTCAGGCGGCGGGCGCCGAACGCCCGCACGTGGGTTCGAATCCCACCCTGGCGGCCATCTGAGGAGAGGAACAATGATTCAAGCAAGCATTTTAGCGGATTCCATCGCCCCATCGGATACTCGACTCACGACGATGAAAGTGGCAATGCCACGGTTTGTCCTGGCAGAGTTCAATACCCATCGAGTATTTAGTCGAAATGCTGGATCGAGTCGAGCGATCAGTGTTGAACGGCGTTTAAAAGCCGTGATGGATAATCCAGTCATTCCCGTGGAGTGGGGTATTGAGCAGAAGGGAATGCAGGCGACGGGATTAGTGGATGAACGAACAGAACACATTGTGCGTGATGTTTGGTTAGAGGCACGAAATTTTGCAGTCGAAGCCGCACAGGTATTGAATGCCGTAGGGATCCACAAGCAGATTGTGAACCGTCTTATTGAACCATTTAGCTATGTTGATGTGATTGTCTCCTCGACACTATGGGATAATTTCTTCACCTTGCGCTGTTCACCAATGGCGCAACCAGAGATGCGTGTTGTTGCAGAGCACATGCGAGAAGCGTTTGAGAAAAGCGTTCCGACGTTTGTGCCGTGGGGACAGTGGCATTGCCCAACGATTAACAAGCAAGACATGTTAGAGAGTGAATGTTTGGATGATGCACTTCTGACGGCATGTGGGCGTATTGCCCGAGTGAGTTATCATGCACATCCAAAGACTTTGGAAGAAGATCGAAACCTCGCTCGGATGCTGATGACCAATGGGCATTGGAGTCCATTTGAACATGTGGCAAAAGCTGAGCTTGGTGCAAGACCGCATTGCCGTAACTTCGTGAGAGATTGGGCACAATATCGTGCATTGGTTGGTGGGTAATGCCGAGAGTTCTCGTTGGAGTTCCGACAAGCACATCACAAATTCACAGTTCTACAGTGAAGTGCCTGTTATCACTTCAAGCGCTTCACCCAGATATATGCGTGTTCTTCTTCAGCCCATTGACACTTCTTTCGGCAAGTCGATCAGCAATTGTTCATAAAGCACAGAGCGAGAATTGTAGTCATGTACTGTTTGTCGATAGCGATATGATCTTTCCAGCTGACGGTTTAGAAAAGTTTCTAGAAGCTGATGTCGCTATTATTGGTGCGAACTATTCAACCCGAGTTGCTCCATTTAGGCCAACCGCTCGTGTGAATGGCAATTATGTACAAAGTTCTTCAGAAGATACGATTCAGAAAGTCGATGTACTAGGGCTTGGCTTTACTCTCATCAATAGGCAAGTGTTTGAGCAGATACCTGAACCGTGGTTTTCTGTGATCTGGGGAGGAACCTGCTACGTCGGTGAGGATGTATTCTTCTTGAACATGGCACTGAATCGTGGGTACAAACCGTATGTACATCATGGTGTCAGTCGCAACGTCTATCATGTGGGGTGGAAAGCATACGCTTTGGAGGCAGCAGGATAATGGTGAATCAATGGTTTATCTCTGATCAGCATTTTGGACATGAGAACATCTACAAGTTTGTGGATGAACATGGTGTAAGAGTTCGGCCGGAGTTTGATCGTTCGACTGAAGCTGATGAGTATATGGTTGAGATGCACAACCAGATTATCAAGCCACAGGATCATGTCTATTTCCTTGGTGACGTGGGATTTAGTAACGAGATTCTGAGTGCCATTGTTCCAAAGTTACATGGGCACAAGCGCTTGGCTCTTGGTAACCATGATACACAGAGCATGGGCGTGTATTCTCGGATTGGATTCAAGAAGATCCAACTGTGCTACCGTTATGCAGGATTGCTCTTTACCCACGTTCCTGTCGCACAGTTTTCTCTGGATAGTCCGAAGATTATTGCAAATGTGCATGGACATACGCATGAAAAGCTGGTACCATATCTTCGTTCTGAGAAGCCGTACTTCAATGTCTGTGTGGAACAGACTCAGTATCGGCCTCTTCATTTAGACGAGATTCTTTCACGGGTGAACCATGCCAGACTTGCACAAACGCTTGAAGTATAAGAAGCTCTATCTTGATGCGTGTAAAGAGTTAGAGCGGGAAACAGCAAAGGCAGTTAAAGCGGAGGAAAAACTCCGAAACCTTTCGCAAATGTTGGCTAAAGCGGGTGGAGATTATCTTCTGAACCTTCCTGTTAATGATGTACTAGATGATCTTTATGTGACTAAGCTCCAATATGTGTGCATTGCTGCATTCCTTGAGGAAAATCGGAGGATGTCAGATCCCCCTGTGTCAGATCCCCTCCACTATTATTCGTGGCGAGGGCGCCGAATCCGAGTGACTGAATAACTATGTGGGACGGGATCGAAGTTGTTGTTGAGCGGAAGGAAATCAGCCATCCGATGTGGAGGCGAATGTGGCAGCGGTGTGGATACAATCCGCTGTCCATTCCCATTACGCCATTAGAAGATTGGACTGGTCCTGAGATCGGTACCCATACCGTGATTTGTATGGGTGAACGAGCAGCTTGGAGATTGGTGGGTAGCGATGATCTATTTCGATGGCGGGGACGACGAGTTAGAAAGCCAAGTCCAACAGGTTATTATACAGTTTATCCAACGCTGGCACCCACACAAATGCTTCCTGGTGCTGACACCGAGGGAGGATCCAAACTGGCGTTGCGTCCAACACGCTTCCAAGGAGCATGGTTGCATGACGTTCAACGGGCGCTTCGTGAAATGGGACGATACACCCTCGATGCAAAGCACTATCTAGAGGATCCATCTCCAACACAGTTTCGTGCGTGGGCTGAAGAAGCCTTACGTGATGGGGTGTGGCTGAGCTTTGATATTGAAACTCAATACAAACTCAGTGTCACGAGTGAAGATGAGCAGGATGAAGAAGAGCTAAAGATCGGAGCCATGTTAAGGATTTCCTTTGCCTGGAAACCTCATCATGCTGTGAGTGTGCCGTGGAGTGCGGAATACTTCGACACGATTCGACTTCTGCTCAGTTCCCCAATTAATAAGGTTGGATGGAATGCGGCCCAGTTCGACGTGCCTCGTCTTCGTCAGGAAGGTTTTCCTGTTGGTGGGCGCATCTATGATTTCCAAGACGCCTTTCACTTGCTGAGTTCTGATGAACCTAAAGGGCTCGAATGGGTCTCTAGTTATTACTCCAGTCAGCTTCCTTGGAAGCATTTGAATGGAAGCGAACCCGCGAAGTATAGTTGTATTGATGCGGATGTCGCCCTTATTAATGCCCTGGGCATTATGGAAGACTTGCGTTATTATCACCAGTGGGATTTGTTTGAGCGCCATGTGGTGGACTTGATGCCGATTTTGGATGAAGCAGGCCAACGTGGGAACCTGATTGACCTCGACTATTCCCGAGCACTCTTGGAGGAATTAAATGCTGAAAAAGATGTGCTTATGGCCAAGGCTCAAGAATTGGTTCCAAACTTCCTTAAGCCAACAAAGCGATACAAGAAGCTCCCAAGTGATGTCGGAGATCGGATCTTTGTCCCGGTGGAAGAAATGGGTCTGGTGCGTGAATGTACTCATTGCCATCAACAAGGAGTCAAGGCAGCAGACCATTTTAAGGGGGGAAAAAAGAATCCCTGTAAAGCAGCGGGTGCAACTATTGTTAAGGTCTCGGCAATGGTGACAGAGTGGGATGAGATTCTTCCATTCAATCTTAACTCTAGCCACCAGATCAAATCATACATTCGCCATTATAAGCATCCGATGGGGAAAGATCGGAAGACCGATAACGATTCCGCAAACAGTGCTCATCTAGAGAAGCTCGCCAAGAAGTATGGAGAAAGTCACCCTATCTATCGTGTCGTTGTAGACATGCATAAGGTGGCGAAGGTGGTCTCGACCTACATTTATCTTGACAAGGTAGATGAGAACGGATATATTCATACCAGTTATGTGAATGCCCCATCCACATGGCGACTCGCATCACGGAATGTGAATTTACAAAATGTTCCAAAGCGGGCTGGAAACAAGTGGGCTAAGAAGGCACGACGGCAGATCATCGCACGTCCTGGACATATCTTTGTCCAGGCTGACTCGACTTCTATTGAAGCCGTCTGTACAGGATGGCTCATTGGAGACGAGAACTTCATTGCTGTAGCAAAGAAGTCCATCCATGCGTATTTGTGTTGCCAGGAATTGGGGTGGGAATTTACTGACGCGAATATCGAGAAGGTGAAGGCTGAGCAGAAGAAACTGTATGATCAGTTCAAGACCGCCGTCTACTTGTTGTTGTATGGTGGAGATCCGTATCTGATGTACATGACAAATCCTGATGTGTTTCCCTCAAAGAAAGATGCGGAGATTATTCAGGATAAGATCTTTGCGCTGATGCCTAAGCTGAAGGATTGGCAAGACACGACTCGGGAGCAGGCTAAGAAAGAAGGCGTACTGCAATCCTCATGGGGCTACCGCCACAAGTTCTATGATGTCTATACGTTTAAGAAGTATAAGAAGACTGGCGAGATCGAGTATGATGAGAAAGGTCAGCCAAAGATCAAGCTTGGAAATGATGCAAAGCGCGCATTGGCGTTCAAGCCTCAGAACTGTGCAGGAGCCTTTTGTCGAGACACGTGTTTGTTGATTGGGAAATCTAAGTGGCGCCAGTACATGCCAGCGAATATTTCTGTGCATGACGGGTATACGCTTGAAGTTCCCATCGCATTGAAGGATGAGGCGATTGACTTCTTGGTGGAAACCTTGACTCGGCCTATTCCGGAAATGAGTGGTATTCGCATTGGTTGCGAAGTTGATTGTGGATTTAACTGGTCCGACAAATCAGAGACAAATCCAAATGGAATGAGCGTTGTCAAGAAAGTGGAAGTCTAACAATGTACACTAGGATACTGATGTGCGATCAGCGTTAACTCTTGAAGAGATCGCCAAGTTGATGAAAGAATCTGGTTGCGACCCAGCCATGATCACACGTGTCAGAGCACTCTATGCAGCTGCCTATAAAGAAGGCTACGCTGATGGAAAGACAGATGCGGAAGAAGCTGCTGGAGAGGAGGATTGTTACTATGACGAATGAGCTAGATACACAGCAATGTGTCAGTGTAGGATTGAAGCCTTTTGCATCAGGAGCTACGAGTAGTGGAAACGTCCCACCGTATGAGTGTTTGACGAGAAGTTTTCAGCTTCGATGTGCGGAACGGATGCGCCTTGGAATGCACTACGGAAAGCACAATTGGAAGAAGGGTGCCCAGGATAAGAACTTTATCCTTGATCGCCTGAATCATGCATTTGAGCATCTACTCAAGGCTATGGAGGCGATTGATCAGGACAAGATTCCGGGTGATGACGACCTGGCTGCGGTATGCGTGAATTGCATGTTCGCTATGGAGTATCAAGAACAATCAGGGACCCAGCCTTGTACGCCTTCGCTGTAAGATAATCATCAAGATTCATCCACAATTCCCCACCTCCGTCGATCACACGTCCCGCCCAGAGAATCACTGCATGTTGGTGTCTGCTCTTGGCGGGATGTTTGCCTTTATAGACATGGAGAATTCCCGTCGCTTCCGCCGGGTCATAGCATTCAGCTTTGAGCATCTTTGGTGAGAATCCCAAGAGTTTGATGGCTTTCCGAATCTGTGTGATTGTCAGCCCTTCAGCAAGGACATGAGGACGGACTGATGAGCAGGCCACAAGTGCCCACTCATAGTCCACTCCAGTCAGCATAGCAATCGTTGCTACTGTGCAGTCTCCGTGTCCCCCACGCTGAGGAACGAAATGGAGAAGATCCGGAGCCGTTGGGAACATCATCATCCTTTATAGGTGCGTCCTTCCGCACTGAACTTCCCATTCACGATAATAGG
>Ga0208783_10002400_pt1 | contig 10817 bp, 5 predicted proteins | sample DEB19_08_DNA_2_FD_184529 | JGI IMG/M metagenome (GOLD analysis project Ga0208783, IMG submission 184529) | Aqueous microbial communities from the Delaware River and Bay under freshwater to marine salinity gradient to study organic matter... | ecosystem: Environmental > Aquatic > Marine > Coastal... | reverse complement strand
CAAACCAGCCGACCATGTCGGCATATTATTATAATATCAGACAATATGGACATTCCAGACAAAACGGACATTACGGACAATGACCCCCCCATGCTAAATCCGTGGGGACCCCTATATGTATGACTCTCTGATATTTTTTTTGCGTGTTTTTTCAGGTTCAGTGGGGGGTTCTCAGGATTTTCTTTGGTTTTTTTTCGTTACGGGGGTGTTATAATGGGGTTATATATAGTAGAGGGTTTTTATAGAGGGCGCCTCTGGCGGGCGCCCGATTATTTGGTTGTTTTTTCGACGCGCTTTTTGCGCGTCTATTATAGACGGGATCTGGTTGCTGTGGCTGCTAAGGGTGGTGCTGATCACCATTTCGTGGTGAAGGCTAATGCTGATAAGGCTAGGGTGCTGGAGCAGGTTGCGGCTGGGGTTGATTTGGATGCGGCTTTGGCGTTGGTGGGGCGTAAGCGGGTTGTGTTGCGTCGCTGGTTGGAGGATGCGAAGTTCGCTGCTGCGTTGGAGGACGCTCAGGGGGATGCGCAGCGGCTTTTGGAGTCGACTCTTGCGGGTGGTAAGTTTGCGGTGGATTTTGCGACGTTCTCGCGGGAGTTTTTGAACTCTGAGGTGTTTCCGCATCATCAGTCGTGGATTGATGTGTTGGAGGGGCGGGAGCCGTCGTGGCTGCATGAGGCGATGACGTATGAGTCTGGGAATCCGAAGCGCCTTCTGATCAATGTTCCTCCTGAGCATGCGAAGTCTACTGTGGTGACTGTGGGGTATGCGACGTACCGTATTGCGATGGATCCGAATGTGCGGATTGTGATTGTGTCGCAGACTCAGACTCGTGCTAAGGAGTTCTTGTATTCGATCAAGCAGCGGCTCACTGAGGAGCCGTGGGCTAAACTGCAGTCCGTGTACGGGCCCCCTGGCGGGTATCAGGCCACGGCTGACCAGTGGACTGCTGATCGTATCTATCTTCAGCGGGCTTCTGGGGAGAAGGACCCTACCGTTCAGGCGATCGGTATGGGGCAGCAGATTTACGGTACTCGTGCCGATATCATCATCCTTGATGACGTGGTGACCACGTCGAACGCCCACGAGTGGGAGAAGCAACTGAACTGGTTGCAGAAGATGGTTATCACCCGTGTCGGTGCCACAGGTTCCCTGATCGTCGTCGGGACGCGTGTGTCGTCCATTGACCTGTACAAGGAACTGCGTAACCCTGATCACTGGTCTGGTGGCAGGTCACCGTTCACATACTTGGCTATGCCAGCGGTTTTGGAGTTCGCAGACAATCGTAAGGATTGGGTCACGTTGTGGCCCCGCTCGGACCGCCCATGGGACGGTGCCGACGAGGATTGGATGCTTGAAGAGGACGAGAACGGTCACTTTGTCAAATGGGACGGCAGGACCCTGTTCCAGCGTCGCGCTGAGGTGAACCCCGCCACATGGGCGCTGGTGTACCAGCAGGAGGACGTGGAAGAGGACGCCGTCTTCTCACCCGTGCTGGTGAACGACTGCACGAACCGTCTCCGCCGCGCTGGACCATTACAGCCAGGTAAGCGTGGTCACCCCGATGGGGGCGAATGGGTCACCATCATGGGACTGGACCCTGCCATGGTCGGCAAGACTGCCGCTATCGTGTACGCGTTCGAACGGAACACAGGCTACCGCATGGTGCTGGACGTGTACAACATGCACGATCCGACACCCGCGAAGATCCGCGGACTGATCGAGGAGTGGGCAGTCAAGTATCGCCCCCTTGAGGTGCGTATCGAGATCAACGCCTTCCAGAAGGCATTCGCCCTTGATGAGGATCTCAGGCAGTGGCTGGCCACCCGTGGTATCCAACTGCGTGAGCACTTCACAGGCAAGAACAAGTGGGACTCCAACTTCGGTGTCGCCTCCATGTCAGCCCTGTTCGGCTACCTGCGCGATGGGGAACCTGACGATTCGGCGCTGATCGAGTTGCCGTCACCTGAGAACAATGAGCATGTGAAGGCACTGATCCAGCAGTTGATCACCTGGAAACCTGACACGAAGAACCCGACCGACTGTGTGATGGCCCTGTGGTTCTGTGAGATCCGTGCCAAGGAGTTGATCAACCACGGAACCCACAGGACACACCACATGCCGAACAGGTATGCGACGATGCGTAACAACATGAACCAGACTGTCGTCAATCTTGACGAACTGTACTCTGAGCAGAATGTCATCTACATTTAGGGAACAACATGGCTTTGACTATCGAACAGATCGCGGACAAGGTTACTGCACTCAAGCACCGTAACTTCAACCGCGACGCGGCGATGCAGGACATCCTTGCCGTCCGCAAGGGGGAGATCTCCGGTATCGCGCCAGACATGTTCCCTGAGGGCATGCCGAAACCGATGGTCGCCAACTTCGTCGACGTCGCTGCCCGCGACATGGCTGAAGTGCTCGCCCCACTGCCGTCGTTCAACTGCTCGACATCGAACGTGAACTCTGAGCGGGCGAAGAAGTTCGCCGACAAGCGCACCATGATCGCCAACAACTACATCCAGACGTCGAAGTTCCAGTCACAGATGTACACTGGTGCCGACTGGTATCTCACCTACGCGTTCCTGCCGATCGTCGTCGAACCCGACTTCGAGAACCAGATGCCCCGCATCCGTATCGAGAACCCGTTGGGTTCCTACCCCGAGTTTGACAAGTACGGTCGCCTCGTGTCGTTCACGAAGCGGTACATCAAGACTGTGCGTGAACTGATCGTCGACTTCCCAGAGTATGAGGTTCAGATCCTCGGTGGATATGGGCGGGAAGACCACGACCTGAACTCGCAGATGGAGTTGGTGCGCTACGAGGACAAGGACCAGGTCATCCTGTACTTGCCTGACCGTGGCAACTTTGTCCTCACCTACGCACCGAACCCGATTGGGAAGATGATGACCGTGGTTGCACGGCGACCAGGTATCGACCCCGATGAGCCGCGAGGCCAGTTCGATGACGTGCTGTGGGTGCAGATTGCCCGCGCACGTTTCGCCTACCTCGCCATGGACGCTGCCGAGAAGTCCGTCATGGCACCACTGGCATTGCCAAACGATGTGCAAGAGTTTGCCTTCGGACCTGATGCCATCCTGCGTTCGGCGAACCCACAGTCTATTCGCCGTGTCGGCTTGGACATTTCCCCTGCCGCGTTCACTGAGCAGGCAGCCCTGCAGAACGAGATGCGTCTTGGCTCACGGTATCCCGAGGGTCGCTCCGGCGTCATCGACGCATCCGTCATCACAGGTCAAGGTATCCAAGCACTGCTCGGTGGTTTCGACACGCAGATCAAGGCGGGTCAGCAGATCCTGTCCGAGGCGTTCGAGGATGTCATCAGCCTGTGCTTCCACATGGACGAGGCACTGTTCCCCGCCACGAAGACCATGCGCGGCATCTACAACGGTGCTCCGTACGAGTTGACGTACACGCCGTACACTGACATCAAGGGCGACTACACCGTGCAGGTGCGGTACGGTCTCATGTCGGGTCTGGACCCGTCCCGCGCATTGATCTTCAGCCTTCAGGCTCTGCAGGCTGACCTCATCTCCCGTGACTTCGTGATGCGTGAACTGCCCTGGTCGATGAATGTCGTCGCAGAGCAGGAACGTATCGACATTGAGAAGATGCGCAACGCGCTCACATCATCACTGATGGCAATCTCGCAAGCCATCCCCGCGATGGCGACACAAGGTGCCGACCCATCGGAACTGGTGATGAAGATCGCTGACGTCATCGACATGAGACGCGGTGGGGTTGCAGTAGAGGATGCTGTCAAAAAGGTTTTCGCACCTCCTCCCCCACCACCACCTTCCCCAGTGGAAACGCCCCCAGCGCAAGGCCCGACACCTGAACAGTCGATGAGCCCGTTGGGTGAGGCCACCACTGGGGCTCCTGTTCCCCCACAACCTGAGGCTGTCGCGCAAGCGCAACCGCCGATGGATATCGGTACGATGCTGGCACAACTCGGAGGATGACAATGGATGAGGTTGATCGCGAACAGATCATCGACCTGATCAACCTCACAGTCAAGAACCACATCGACCATGAGGGTGCGATGTGTACATCCTATGTGCTGATCACCGAATGGGTTGACAGCAAGGGCGACTACTACACGTTCACTGTGTGTGACGAGAACTCGCCGCCGTGGCGGCACGAGGGTCTCGTGCAGTATGCCCTATCGAACGAGATTTACCCTACAGAAGAAGAAGGTGGTGAAGAGTAATGCCACGAGGCGGATATCGCAAGCCGAATAATCCAGCACCCGTGTCTGGCCCTGGAGCCCTCTCACGCCGTACTGATGGAAGCCCCACTCAGGGTTCCATGGAAATCCCCGCTGGGCAGTATGGTGAGCGTAAGCAGTTGCAGGAGTTACAGACATCGGCGAAGATGGCTGGTAGCAGCACACCCCAACGCAAGGTCATGGGTCTTTTCGACCCCGATACTCGACCTGATCTTCCAGTGACCGATGGTGCGCCTGTCGGTCCTGGTGCGAACTATGTGCAGCAACCAATCTCTCAAATGATCAACTCTGATGACCCCAATATTGTTATTCGCGCAGCGTACATGGCTTTTCCGTCTGAGTCGTTGCGTCGTATCGTTGAGATGCTCGATTCGGATGGACTGTGATGGCTGACAAGAACGTACCTAGCAACGAGCGCATCGGTCCTATTCGTAAAACGAAGGACATGCTGTTCATTCCGAAGGAGCAGTGGGAGAAGCCTAACGGCGTCAACCGTCCCATCGCGCATCAGGTGAACGCTGCCGAGGCTATGCGCATCGCCCGTACTTACGCTGAAAACAAGTTTGAGCAAACCCTTATTTTGCGTGACCTTTTCGGGCGCTACCCGAACATGTCGCCTGATGCCTCAGTGGCATTCTCGCGTCTTGGTCTCAATGCTGATTCCCCTGCTGTGGCAAACGCTGCCCACTATGACACGCTCGCAAAGCAAGTTCAGGGTTATGACGGCTACAAAGCGGCATCGTACGCTGATGTCGCTACCGCTCTCGATGCTTTGGATGTGAAGCCCGATAAGGCTGACATCAAGGATCACAATGACGCCCGCTGGTTCTCTGGCTTCAAGAACGTGACACGTCTGCTCACCGCTGGCTTGTTCGCACCGTTGCAGGCTGTCACGCAGTATGCGCGTGTCTACGCGCGCAACATCGAGCAGGCAAAAGAAGGTAACCGTGACTGGTTCACTGCCCTAGCCCCGACAAGTCCACTGTTGAACAAGAGCCTGTACGAGAACACTATCGCGTACCAGATGGTGATGAACGACAAGGATGCTGGGCAAGGTTACTTTCCAGGATACAAGTCTGATGCTGTTGTCGCATCCGAGCAGGTTGCCAAGGACACCCTTCTCATCAAGGGTACGAATGACATGGCATGGACCCTTGGTCGTGGCATCTCAGATATCTTCTTTGATCCTGAGGACAAGGCATTCAAGACAATGTCTGGCATCATCGATGCCACTATCGCACTTGTCGCTGATCCCACTATTGCTAGTGCAAAAGTCCTTCAGGCTCGCAAACTCAGCAAGTTGAGTGATGCTGCTGTCGCAGCGACAAAATCGTCGCGCACAGCAATGACGGATGCTGGTTTCGTTGACCGCTTGTCGAAGCGCCAGGAACAGGCACAACGCCTTCTTGAAGAATCAGACAAGTATCTTGCTGACATGAAGTCAAGTGTCATCAACGATTTGATCTCGATTCATGAGGGTGCTGTCGCCAGCAAAGGCACAATGCCTATGGATGAGGCTATCGCACTTGGCGAAAAACTCGGTGTGCCGAAGTTGCAGAAGGATTACGCCAAGGCTACCGCAGATTTGAAACTATTGCAGGATGCGGCAGCAGCCTCTGACCCTGTTGCTGCCGCCAAGGCAGCAGGTATCCGTTTCAAGGCTGGTGCAACCAATGACGAGATTGCCAAGAGTCTGAGGCGCCGCATCGCGGAGAAGCGTCGCGAGGTAAAGTGGACTGGTGACAGTCTCACCGACATCCTCGGTCGCCAAATCTACGGTGATGATCTTATCGCCGAGAAGGCGCTGCTTGATGAGGCTAAGACCCGTTATCTTTCCGATGAGGGCTACTCAAAGCGCATCGAAGCACAGATGGCTGACGCTGAAGAGGCGCGTAAGGTTGTTGAGGCTCACCGTGCTGGCTTGAAGGTTACCCCAGCAGATGCACGGCTGGAGCGCCAGAAGGCTGTCGAATGGTTTGCTGGTCCTCGTGCTCAGTTCTTCTTGGAGAGCATCGCAGATATTGACAATGCTGCTGAGATCAATCGTCTCACTAAGGGACGTTTCGGTGCTGAACTGTCGCACGATCTTGCCATGGCTAAGACTGTGGAAGAAGTAGAGGATGTCCTCCTACCGTTGCTCGGCATCAAGGTCGACACTCTCATGCCCGCAACGACTCTCGGTCGCTATCTTGTCAATGCCCACCCTACGCTTGTCATGCGTGGTGCCAACTCTGAGCGCTTGAACGCGGCATACGACAAGTTGAACAAGGTGTTCGGCCACCCGATGCAGCGCATGCCTAACGGTCGCTACGTTCACTTTGAGGACACTGAGGGTCTCACAGAGCAGGTTTCACGCTGGATGGCTTCAGCGCGTTTCTCGCAGGACGAGATCGATGACGTATTCAACCGTCTTGCAGCGACTGACGCTGCCGATATCGTGTCACGTCGCCGTATTGTGCTTGATACTCTTGATCAGACTCTTGTGCGTATTGCTGATGATGCTGGCGTGTCAGCCAAAAGCAAGCAACGTCTGAGGGAAGACTTGACTGCGTACGATAACGCACTGTACAACGAAGGTCAGTACCATTCAAGGAAAGTCGGCGAGACCAGCGGTTTCGATGTGCCGATCAGTGCCACAGAAACTGTGAGCCTGCGTGGTGTCCCGACCAGTGCTGCCCAACTTGCGCACGGTATCAGGCTTCCTGACGTTCAGGAGATTCGTCGTGCCACTGGTCGTGTAGCGCGTATGGCGCGCGTCCTCGACAAGCGTGTCGGTGAAGGAACAATGACTGAGGATGTCGCACGGAACATCATGCGTGGTTTCCGTGGCGTCAACAACTTCTTCAAGACATCGATGCTCGTGTTTCGTCCCGCATTCGTCGCTCGTGACATCATGGAATGCATGATCCGTCAGTACTTGTCTGGCGGTAGGACGATCATCAGCAATCCTCGCGAGATGCTTGCCACCATCATTACCAATCCTGTCGCTGCCCGCAAACTGTTGTCCAAGGCAAACTTGAAGAGTCTTGAGAAGGTTGACCCGTACAAGGTTGACGTGAACGGCAACTCGTTCAACTCGTTGAACTACAGTCCTGGCATCGATCAGGAGTTCATGAACTCTTTCACGCAGATGATGAACCAACGCGCCATCTCCAGTGATGCTCGTGTTCTCACACAGGGCATCAGGGCTAATGGTGAGTGGACGATGATTTCACTGAACAAGGACCTCGCTAATGCTAGTCAGTTCGCTGAAGACCTTGCTAGTGTCATTCTGCGTCACTATGCTGACCCGATCCACCGACTGATTGCTAAGGGTCCTGCTGGGCTTCCTGAGAAGTTGAGGAACCAGGTCACCAAGGGCAAGATGACTTTTGAGGATGCTGTGTCTCGCATGGTTGCGGAGAACAGGTTCGCTGGTGTGGACATGCTGCGAAGCAGCAGTGACTCGATGCGTCGTGTGCTGTCAACGCACAAGGGACGTCAAGAGTTCCTATTCAACAACGCAAACTCTGTGCGTAACCAGATCGAGCATAATATTGCTGGCATGAAGACACTCCAGGATTTCATTGCTGAAGGCAAGATCGTTGACGATGCTGGAAACGTACTGTTCGAGGTTGGTCAGGACTTTGCCAAGAACCACCGTTATTTGACTAAGATGATCAAGGATCAACTGGTCAAGAACGATGATTTTGCCAAGGCAGCACAGCAGATCGAGATCCCTTCCATGGCTCGTAACATGAGCAAGCAGGAAGGTTTGCGCAAACTGGTTGATGACTTCTTCGAGGTTGCTGCCCGCTCAACGAGTCGTGTCATCTACTCACCTGAGTACCGTGTCAAGTATTGGGACAAGGTTTCCGAGTTGGCTCCTTTGATGAGTCGTTCAACTGCACAGAAACTGCTCGGTTCCAGTTTCGCTAAGGAGATCAAGGACACGAAGGTTGTGTCCATTGCTGAGGACGGTACTCGTACTGAGGTGAACTACGCGAAGCACAATCCAGCATTCAACCAAGTAGTTGATGCCGCTAACGGCAAGTACACTGACGGTTTCTTGAGTGTCGATGAAGTGAACACTATCGCATCAGAGGCCGCTGCCAAGCATGTCGCCAACTTGTTCTATGATGCTGCCGAAAAGTCAAACCTCGTGAATGCCGCATCGCTCGCGTTGCCGTTCGTGAACGCATGGCAGAACACTATCCGCACTTGGGGCAAGTTCAGCATGGATCGGTACCGTTTGGCGACACGAGTCGTCCCAGCGGCAAGGCTCATGCAGACTCTACAGTCCCCAAGTTCCCGTGTCATCTACGATGTCACTGGCACTGAGGCACCGTACACTGACCCTACCGAGGGATTCATCTACTCCGACAGGAACGGCAACAAGCGTTTCACCGTTCCGTTCGCTGGTGGGTTGATGACTGGTTTCGGGATGTTCGGCAGCACCAACATGGGTAGCATCTCCACGTCACTGCAGTCTTTGAACCTCGCGTTCTCTGGTGGTTCACTTCCTGGCAGTGACATCGGTATTGCTCCTGGTGTCGGTCCGCTCGTGTCGTTCTTCTACCAGAACACGACACCAAACAGTCTGAAGTATGCGTTGCCTCCTGTCATTCGTGACATTGTGGAACCGTATGGTCCTAAGCGTTCCGCTGCCGCTATCGAGAACTTCGTTCCTGGCTGGTTGAAGAACTACTTGTTTGGTGCTGACGCACAGCAGGTTGCCAAGTTCTCCAAGGGCATCATGGGGTGGTTGGTGTCGACAGATCCACGCTACTCTGCTATCTGGGATCAGTCTACTGTGATGACTGCTGGTCAACGTGCCGAGTTGCAGAATGAGTTGTCCAACAAGGCTGGCAGTATGGCTATCGGTCAGATCATGTGGCAGTCGCTCATCAAGGCAATATCGCCTGGTGCTCCTATCTACGACTGGTACCAGAAGACCAAGGGTGGTCAGTCGTACGCCCAGATCCAGTTGGCTGACGCTTTCAACCGCATCTACGAGCAGGTTGGTGGCGACTACAATCTCGCATTCGGTGAGTTCACTGACGTCTTCGGCCCTGAGGCTGTCATGTCCATGATGAGCACTAACACCAATGAGATCGTCGGCACGAGTCAGGCATACGACTTCGCGACACACAACAGCGATTTGATGAACAAGTACATCAAGGAGATCCCGTACTTCTTCACTGGTGGTGACTATTCGATCCACTATGCGTCACTGTTGAAGGCTCGTGGTGAGGGCAAGGCGTTGTCTAACAATGATCTTATCCGTGAGGCTGATGCTGCGATGATCGCATCTATGCGTGGACAGTTGATGAAGAAGGCAGTGAAGTACGGTTACACTCCTGACTGGGTTGATGACCAGATGGCTAACATGAAGGGTCACTTGTTCCCTGGATATGAGCCGTTGCGTCCGAAGACTGCCAGCGACCGCAATAACCGTATCGCTCGTGTCGTCGAGATGGCTCGCGATCCTCGCATCCTTGAGACTGAGGCTGGCAAGGGTTTGAAGCAGTTCCTGCCTGTGTACATGAACATCAAGCAGCAGGCTGCTGATGCTGGCTACCGCAGTATCGCTGTGGATGATTTCGCTGCCGAACGTCAGATGTTGGATGATCTTGCCAACTCTATCGGCAAGAACAATCCTGATTTCAGTAACTTGTATAAGCGTGTTTTCTACTACGATATCAATGGGTGATAAGTATGAGTTGGTCTGACATTCCAATGGTTCGTACTGATACGAAGAAAACAAAGGGTGGCAAGTACACGAGGGGTGTGATTTCACGTCTGAGCGTGAATCCTGCCAATGTCCGTCCCGATGAGGCCAGTGGCATGGGTGGAACCAAGACTCGTGTTGTGTCAGGTGTTACGCGTATTGGGTACAAGTATCCAGATCCTGTTGGTTATGCTGCAACAGAGATTGCTAAACTTGATGATGCTGGTGTCAGCGACATGATTGCTCGCTTGTATCAGGCTGGATATTTCTCGCGCGAAGAAGCAAAACTGTTGATGTGGCGTGACGACAATGGTACTGTCGTGCCATATCCTGAGAAGACAACTACTTTGCGCAAGTTACTCACTCAAGCGATGACTGATGCGAACATGAATGGTGTCACATACCAGGAGTGGACTGCCTACCGCTACAACCAGATTGAGGCTGGTCAGCGTGGCGCTTTCCGTGGCGAGAGTGCTGCGGAGACGAAGAAGCAGGACAGTGCTGGTGGCCCGAAGACCAGCACTATCCGCACCCTGTACATCACTCCCCGCCAGACTGCTGACCGTAAGTTGGATGACTCGTTCAAGGAGATGTTCGGTCGGGTTGCTACGCAGAAGGAGAAGGACGAGTTCTACAAGTCTCTGTCCAAGAAGCAGAACAACCCGAAGAATGCCTCAGTGTACACGTCGACGACTGCCAATGGTATTCAACGTGCCTCACAGACTGAGGCTGGCGTGAATGTCGATGACGAGATCGAGGACTTTGCGATCTCCAAGGTGAACTTCGCGAATGACAAGTCTATCGGCACTGGCACTATCCGTGAGAAGATTATTGCTTTGAAGAGTGCTGCCAGCG
>Ga0208783_10002393_pt1 | contig 10837 bp, 26 predicted proteins | sample DEB19_08_DNA_2_FD_184529 | JGI IMG/M metagenome (GOLD analysis project Ga0208783, IMG submission 184529) | Aqueous microbial communities from the Delaware River and Bay under freshwater to marine salinity gradient to study organic matter... | ecosystem: Environmental > Aquatic > Marine >... | reverse complement strand
TACTACATACATCTGGAACACTATTAAACAGTCTGGGGTCACTGCGTGACCTGACAGCCTGTTTAATCCTGGCAGTTGTCCCGTTACAGGGATTGCTGACTGGCTAGCAGTCTGCGGACGCTTCATTAAATATATTCAGCGCCCCTGATTTAAATCAGAATCCTGCGTAGTGGCATGTCAGTCAAGCCTGAAAAGAGTGGCTTGACAGACCTGCCTAGTTACTTTATGTAATTAGAAATCCTGATTACAGAAAGGTAACTATGTCAGTCCAAGAAACTGCAGTAGGCATATCCATCACAAATGCTTGCTATGAATGCCAACTGCTTGATTCAGTCTGCCCTGAGTGCGAAGATAGTCGCACTGCAAAGGACGCAGAGATTGCCCATGAGTTGGTGGATGATAGAAATATCATCTATCCAAACCAGTGGCATAACCGCGACTTGACCCAACAAGATTGGGTTTCTTCGCAGTCTATCGTTGGCTATGCTCACAGGCTTGCCAAAATTATCGAAGTCCCAGTGACTAGATACAAAGATTCAGAACCTTACCAATCTACCGAGCCAAAGGTAGTTTGGGAAGAACCTGATTCTGACTTCCTATTCCGTAGTGAATACGCTCCGCCTATCACAAACATATTGGATAGGCTTGGCAGTTATTGGTTCTTAGGCAAGCATGTCTATCCGCTTGTCTCAGAACATGACCTAAAGGCAACTATTGCTCTTCGCAAGAACGAGAATATCTGCCCTGACTGCCATCTTTCCTATAACGCTTTAGTAGGTTGCAATAACTAAGTTCAGTTCCAGCATGCCCTTGTTGCCTACGGCAAGGGCATGCCTACCAAATCTAATATAAAAAAGGAGTAAGACCATGAACAAGTTCATGTTTGAAGATGTTGTAATGTCTAACATCAAAGTAAGCACCAATGGTAACCTAGTTACCGCAAAGGTTACTGACCGCCGTGCAGTATCTCAACCTGATGGAACAGTTAAATCCTTATTTACCTGCTCTCGTTTCGTAACTATCTTTGATGAAACTATCATCAAGTTTGTTAAAGATAATCTAATCAACAATTCCGAAACTGAATTCGTTGTAAATGTATCAGGCTATCTATCATCTACCGTTTCCCCAAAGGATAAGAAATGGTATGATAATCAAGTAGTTACTGAACTATCTATCGTAGAGTAACACTAAGGCGGGTGGGGGCTTCGGCTCTCACCCGCCTTTCCCTTTTTTTACCGCAGGGGTTTGCCAGTCCAACGGAGTTCTAGGAGTCCATCTATGACAACAACAGTAACACTAGCAGTTCCATGTATCTATTGTAAAGATTCATATAATATTACAGCCAATCAGGAAGACCTAATGGATTGGCGAGCAGGCAAACTAATCCAGTATGCACTGCCATATTTAAATCTACATGAGAGAGAACTACTAATCAGTAATACCTGCCAGTCCTGCTTTGATGATATCTTTCCACCATACTGCGGAGACTGCCTAGTCCCTATTAAGGAGTGTCATCATGCATCCATGTGATACAGGTTGCATCTATTCATGTTCATGTAAGTGCCATACAAAAGGAGATAAATAAATGTTAGTTTCAACCTTCGATATATTTGCAGTTGTTATTGCATTAGGACTTAGCCTAACGCTCATTACTACAACTACTATCCGCAATGCACAACTATATAAAGACAATACAAACCTACGCCGCACCATCCGTATCCAAAAGATGGCGCTAGAAAAGCGTGCAACCTACAACCCATGGGAGATTAATCCAGACCATGAATATGAATCAAGACATGGAGCAAAGTAGTATCTATTACGAGACCAGTTGCTGGTCTTGTGGCACAGAAATCTCAGTCAAGAAAACAGACCGTGCACCCAGAGCCTATTGCTCTGCGTGTGCATGGGCAAAACTAGCCGCACTACCAACGGATAATTAGGAGTTGATATGAACTTCCATTACTCAGAAGAAATGTTATCTGAAATGCAAGGCGCAGTTATGAATGCATATGAAAACACAGATGACAGACGTGATTGCCTAGCATTATTAGCAGTCAATGAATTACTACATGACCTAAAAGAATATATAGACAAACCAAGATGGGCAGTAAACCTATGAGTTTCAAAGTAACTACAACAGATGAAGAAGTATTAGGTTGGGTTCGTAAGATTACTATCAAAGATGAAGACGGCAATGAGTTCAGATGTCGTCTATCATGGCAAGAAGGTAATGGCTACGAACTAGACTGGTATGAAAGTGAACCAGATTGGGCATCCGAATGGAATGAAGATGACCATGATGGTTTATTCCTAGAGTGGTGGCTAGATGAAGAGAGTTGTTAATGAGTAAAGGAATACATACTAGATGTGGTGAAGTAATATCATATCAAGAAGTAACAAAAGGTTATGAAGCACAATGTCCTGCATGTGATGAAGACTTGTATTCATTTGAGATAGTGGAGATAAGATGAGCCTAATGGGATACACAGATACAGATGTAGTTAATATGCTTGCATCTATTCGCATTGGAATAAAGTATATTCCAGATAATACATCTAACAAAGACGTGATTGAAGGACTACAAAAGACATATGACTTCCTAGATGGATTAGTAATGGAAGGCAGAATCTAATGGACAAAAAAGAACAAGCCAGAATCAAAGCGCAAGCAGTTACCTATGCTCGTCTATTCCTAGCCAAAAAATATAATCAAGAATATAAAGATTTATACAAAGCCTATTGCCTTAATCGTGGCGTTGAACTAAACTCAGCAGGCAGACCATCATCTGCATCTGATATAGACGAGAGAGAAATCCTAGCCGCAAGGGAGAACAACTAGTGAAAGCAACTATGGATGGTAAGTGGGCACAGTTAGAACTAATGCTCCGAGATGGTATGGACCTGCTCTATATCATGCATCATGCACTGCCACGCATATCAATGCGTGACTTACAGATACTACATCAGTGCTATCTGCGTGACCAAGATAAAAACAAAAACGGAATGATGGAAGTGAGTTTCAGAATACAATGAGTGCCTATTCAGATAACCAAGAGATGGAAGATTTGATTGTAGATATTTCTATATCAATAGAAGAAGCAGACAAAGCCAGCCGTACCATGCGTACTTGTGCAGTTGGACTACAAAAGAATCTATCTAAAACTAAACGACTGCTTCTAGATATGGAAGATAAAGAGTTGGCTGCCAAGTATGCCAAACAAATCAGCGACATAATGCTTGCATCTTTAATCAATCAAAATCAAATAGAATTAAACTATCTAAAGGCACAACTAGATGAGTAATCCAGACTGGAACTTTGAACCAGTAGATAACGAGTGCGATATCTGCGGTCAAGAAGAATGCGAATGCACTGATAGACATGAACGTGATACACTAGACGAATGATATCTACTCAGATAACTCATGCTTCTACCCCAACTGAAACTAATTTTAATTTCAGTATGGCTACAAAGATTGGAAGGTTAGATGAAGAAAGTATTAATCGTTGCTACCAGTTGGTATCTAGCATTATGGTCGCTCTTTGCACCGAGCAAGCCAGCACCATTCGTGTTAACAATCAGGGAAGTCTGCGAGACAGACGACTACATCTGGACCAAAGCGCGATTGAAAGAGTATGCCAAGATGATTATGCGGAACGAGTACCCACATTGGAACTCATCTGAATATAAAGCATTGGCAAAATTATGGGGCAAAGAATCTGCCTGGAATCCAGCAGCAGATAACCCTACATCAACAGCATTCGGTGTAGCACAGATACTAAACACACACCCTGATACGCCAGCCCCGCGTCAGGTTGAGCGGGGCTTGGCTTACATCCAGCATCGCTACGAGAAACCATCAATTGCTTGGGCTCATTGGCGAAGCGAAGGATGGTATTAGAATTGTTGGAGAGATTGCAGGTCTAACCAGCGTAATCCAACATAGTTCTGCCTTGCAACTCGCCTAGGCAGCACAAGTCCTGAGCATGACTTTAAACTGCTCGTTTAAAAACCCTACAAACAAAAGGAAATATATAAAATGATAACAGCAGCAGACGTAAAGTTGTTACGCAACAAAGTCTCAGATGAAATCGAAACAGCAGAATCAACACTAGAAATCTCTGATGATAACCATGCAATTGCACGTGAAGTAATTGCAGAAATTCCTACAGTTCTTGAAGGCGTAGTCAATGGTGTTATGCCTAGTGCAGAACATATTGCTCGCGTTGCAATTACAGCATGCAAAGATGTTCAGTTCCGTGACTTCTTGCTTGGTGCATTTACTGAGTATGAATCAAATGCAGTTGGTGCTTGGTTAGAAATTGTAAGTGGTGCAGTCAAGAAAGACTATGCATATCCAATTGCAACAGTGCTATCAACCTATTACTACCGTGATGATAAGCAAGAAGAAGCAGCAGAGATGGTTAGAGAAGTACTTGACCATAATCCTGACTATTCACTTGCTCAGTTACTTAGCCGTATTTATCCAGTATTCTCAGCAGAAGAGATGCAGACTATGGCTGGCGAACTACATCCAAAAATTAAAGCAATTATCTTTGAAGATACCAATGAGTAACCTATATAAGATAACTCAAACTATATACTACTATGTTGAAGCAGAAGATACAGATGATGCTTTCGACAAGTTTGATTCTATGGACAAAGCAGATGCAAGCAAAGTCTATAATGAAATAGATTTAGTGGAACTTAATTATATAAATACAAAAGGAGAATAATGAGCAAGCCACTAGCAGCCTGGGTTAAAGCAGGCACAGCAGTAGAAGCAACATCAGCCAGTGATGCAGCCAGACAAGCAGGACTTGACTGGACAGTATCTATGCATGATATGCATGCAGATTATCCAATCATGACAGAAGCAGGATTGGCTACAAAAATTCTGCCGATTGATATCCGTAAAGCGATAGTTAAAACTACTCCGCTTGGAGAATCATCAGTCGTAGGTGTAGTTGGAAACAAGTATAAGATATTCCAGAATGATGAAATCTTTTCATCCCTGGATGCAATTGTAGATTCAGGCGAAGCACGCTATGCAGCAGCAGGAGAGTATGATGGCGGTGCAAAGGTATGGATGTTAATGTCCCTGCCTAAAGAAGTTAATGTAGCAGGCGACCCGCATGCTGCATTCCTACTAGCCAGAACTACCCATGATGGTTCAGGTTCAGTCACAATCAGACCAGTCATTGAACGATTGTTCTGCATGAATCAGATTAACGGATTACTCAGACGTAAAAGCAAGATGCAATACAGATTGCCGCATACAATTAATAGTCAGTTATCTGCAGGTGATATTCGAAACATCCTACAAATTTCATATGATTCTATTGAACAATATGAAACCATTGCTAACTATCTACAAGGTAAAGTAGTAAGTAGACAAGCAGCAGTGGAATATTTCAAACGTGTTTGGGCGTTACCTTCAAAAATTGAAAATACTTCTTACGATTTGTTAAGTAAAGGTGAGAAGACAGCCAAGACCCGTGCCCTAAAGGCACGGCAAACAGCCCTTAATATCTACGAACAGTCTGAAACTCAGGCTAACATTCATGGCACAGCCTTCGGCTTGTGGCATGCAGTCGTAGAATATACAGACCATAACTCCAGCAAGACAGCAGCAGTTGCTACTCTTGCTCAACGCAATGATGACATCAAGTATCGTGGCTTAGAATTACTAGGCGTAACAGCATGATAAACACAGTTGAAGTTGCAAGTCATTGTGTATGCATGGATTATGATGGCAATCCAGCAGATGATTGTTGGGGTTGCTATGATGATTCAAAAGAAAATCTACATCATCTAATAATCAATTGGCTTGGAGAGAATGATGCGCCATCAGGCGCAACAGTTCTAGTCCAGGGCAAAGGTATGAATTGGACTGGCGATACTGGCTATGCCAAGTGTAATCCTAATACAATTCTAGATACTATTAGATTAGAACGAACCGATTATCGTATCGAGTTCTATCAAGACAGAGACAACTTAACAGCAAGGCGTTGGTCCCATGATGAACCAATGGGTTCAGCACAGTTTACTTTCACTATTCAAAAAGGAGAATAAGGTGGACACAAACTACCCAGTAGTAATAACAGTAGATGGAAATACATATAACTTTACACAGGATTCTTTAACAGACTATATCAAGCATGCAGAAGCACGTAAAGATGCAGTTGCTTCATTGCAATCAGAACTATCAAGTGCATTCCGTACTATTAGTAATGCTCGTCAGACAGTATATTCTTTCTTCAATGACCGTCATTCATCAGGCGATGAAGAGTTAACTGCAGATGTATCTGATATCAATGAAATGCTTGATGAAATTGGTGCAGATAAACTACGTAATCTATACAGTGCAACAGTAATTATTACTGTAGAAGTATCTAATATTGAAGCAACTGATGAAGATGATGTTAGAGAAGCAATTGAAGATGAACTACAAGTAGACATTGGAATGTTTGATACACGCATTCAACAGATTGATATTGATGATGTGCGTGAAGAATAATCTTGCCTAGGTTTTTAATCCTTTTTACCTAGGCTTCTACGCAAGCAGCACCGTTGTGGCGGCGGTGCTTCCTCTTGGGATGGGTGGTCCCGCCATCTGCGAACACGGGACATTTCAAAAGGTGTGGTATACTTTTACTACCTTCAAACAACGGGATGGTAATGGCGGCAACAGAAATAAAAAGAGATAGATATGGCAGACCTTTAATCATGCCAGTCAATGGTACAAAAGAAGTGGCATATACCCGTGCTACTACTATTGCCAATAGTTTAGATGACGCATCTGCATTAACTGCCTGGAAAATGCGTATGGCTGCAATAGGGTTAACAACGAGACCAGATATTTTATTATCAATTGCAGCAGCAGGCGAAGACAAGATGGCTATCAATGCATATATTGAAGAAGCAATGGAAGTTGCAGGTGCAAGCAAAGCAGCCAACATTGGAACAGCAATACATGCATACACAGAACGATTAGATTTAGGTCAGGACTTAGGACCAGTACCAGACCAATGGCTGCAAGATATCAAAGCATATGAAGCAGCAACTAGTGTTCTCAACAATGTTCAGATAGAACAGTTTGCAGTTCTTGACAAGTATAAAATTGCAGGAACTCCAGATAGAATTGTTGAGTATAAAGGCGAGCAATACATTGCAGATATTAAGACAGGTCGAATAGACCATCCAAATAATATTGCAATGCAGTTGGCTATTTACTCTCGCGCCTTGCCGTATTATCCTGCTACGGCAAGTCGCGGTTCTTGGGGAGAAATCAACCAAGATAAAGCCATCATTATTCACTTGCCAGCAGGAACAGGAAGTTGCAAGTTAGTATGGATTGACATCCAAGAAGGATGGAAAGGCGTACAGCATGCAATGAAAGTAAGAAAGTGGCGAGACCAAAAAGGTCTCACTACTCCATTCGAATAGGAGAAACATGTCTCATTCAGAGGCTCCAATTAGTATCACAGTAAAAACAGCAGCAGGTTCATTAGTTACAGTTCGTGCAACTCACGGAGAAGAACTAGACCAAGTAATTGCAAACGGACTAGATGCAATTATCTCAGCAACACAAGAACTAGAAGCAGGTATTCGTGGCTCATCAGCAGCAACAGTAACTGCAAATCTAGCAGCGCAGTTAGGTGCACAAGTTATTCATACTGAAGATTCAGATGTAGCACCAGTTGCAGCACAGCAATTTCATGCAGCAGCAGCATCGCTAGGTGGTGGACGCAATTGTCCACACGGACGTATGACACCAATCCAAGGTATGGGTAAGGACGGAAAGCCATACAAGGGTTACTTCTGCCCAGCACCAAAGGGTGCATTCGATAAGTGTAAGAATCAGTATATTAAGTTTACTGATATGGAATGGAATACATTCGTACCAGAACAGATTAAGTAATGACAGAGCAGACAGGTTGGGACGAATGCAAAGAACCAAACTGCAACAGATGTCATTGTGAGGAATGTAATTGAAAACTCTTAGACGTTCAGTCAAGAAAGCAGAAGTGGGTGGCGAACCATTGCCACCCGCTTTTGCGGCTTTCGAACGGGCAGGAATTATTCTGCGCCGTGCAGAAGTTACATTAGTTGCAGGCACTCCAGGTGCAGGCAAGTCATCAGTAGCATTAGCACTCGCTGCAAAAGCACAATATCCAACACTCTACTTCAGCGCAGATACTAATGCTCATACTATGGCAATGCGTCTTATCGCAATGACAGGCAGGATGACACAGGCAGCAGCCGAACAGTTGCTCAAACGTGAGCCAGAAAAAGCACACGAAATATTACAGATGAACAATCACTTGTTCTGGTCATTTGAATCTAGTCCTACACTTAAAGACTTAGATGAAGAAGTATCTGCATTCGAAACAGTTTGGGGCAAGTCCCCTACACTTATTGTTGTAGATAACTTAATGGATATAGCAATGGATGGACACGAAGAATTCCAGGGTATGCGTGCTGCAATGAAAGAGTTAAAGTATCTTGCAAGAGATACCAATGCAGCAGTGCTTGTATTGCACCATACTAAGGAAGGCTTTGAAGGTTTTCCTTGCCAACCACGTAATGCTATTCAAGGTTTAGTCAATCAGATTCCTGCCATGATTCTTACCATTGGTCAGATGAAACAGGGAGATGACACATATCTTTGTGTAGCCCCAGTTAAGAATAGATATGGCAGGGCAGACCAGACAGGTAGTAACTATGTCAGTCTTGCTTTCAATCCAGATTCAATGTATCTTGATGATGCACCGATTAGGTATACACAACAGGAAGTCTTATGACACACGAAGAATTGCTAAACAGAATTGCACAAGCAGGACTAGAGCCTTACGGAAATGTAATGCCAACTCACTTGGTATTAGCCCTTCGTGCAGTAGTGGAATTGCATAAGCCACATACTGTTTGGATTAATTTTGAAGGAACTCCTATTCAAGATTGCGACCATTGTGGGCAACTAAATTCTGCCGAAGATGTTCCATATCCTTGTCCAACTATTCAGGCTATTAAAAAGGAACTAATGTGAGTAGTGCAGCCAAACGCAAAGGTACACAAGGCGGAGAAATACCAGTAGTTAACTGGCTAAAAGCAAATGGATTTCCATATGCAGAACGCAGATTAGCAGGCTCTCACCTTGACAGAGGTGATGTAGCAGGTGTCAATGGAGTAACCATTGAAGTAAAGAATCACGTTAGGTTAGACCTTAGTGCTTGGCTAAAAGAACTAGAAGTAGAAATGTTTAACGATAAAGGTTGGACAGGTGTAGTTCTACATAAGAAAAAAGGAACAAAGAATGTTGATGAATGGTATTGCACTATGCCAGCCAAAGTATGGTTGGCTTTGATAAAGGATGCAATGCGTGGACGCGAAACATAACATTGCAGATTATTTAGAATACGTTGGCGCAGCCGTGCCAGCACGGGGCTACGGCTGGCGCAAGATTAAATGTCCGTTTCATGCGGATAGCCATGCATCAGCAGGTGTGAACTTTGATGAGAACAGATTCAAATGTCACGCTTGTGGTGTAGGCGGAGATGTATATGATTTAATTATGTATAAGGAAGGAGGCAATTATCGTGAGGCTGTCAAATTCGCAGAGGCAATATCTCCTACAGGCGACACAGGAATACGCCAAGCACATTCATCTGGCTCAGGATTATCTCGCGGCTCGCGGGCTAACAGTTCAGGAAGTCAGTCGTTTTCATTTAGGCGTAGTGAACGAGGCTCTTCCAGGTCATGAGCAGTATCAGGGCAGACTAGCCATTCCATATATCACACCATCAGGTGTGGTAGATATTAGATTTAGAGCGCTAGGAAATGTAGACCCAAAGTATATGGGTATGCCAGGTGCTAAGACTACTATGTTTAATGCACAAGTTGTATTAACTGCCAATGATTATATCTGCGTAACCGAAGGTGAGTTTGATGCAATAACAGTTAATGCCAAGACTAAACACCCAGCAGTAGGTATTCCAGGTGCTAATAATTGGAAGCCATACTACACACGAATCCTAGATGACTTTGATACAGTTATCGTATTAGCAGATGGAGATGCACCAGGACTGGAGTTTGGTAAGAAGATAAGCAGAGAACTAGGTAATGTAAATATAATCCAAATGCCAGAAGGGCATGACGTAAACAGTATCGTACTTAAAGAAGGGGTAGATTTTATAAATGACAGAATCCACAGATGCCTTAACGCCGAGTGAGAAAGATGAAGTATGGCAATTCGTTACAGACAATCCTAAGATAATTGGTTTTCCAATATCAGATACTCAGGGATTAGACCTACTCAATGCACTCAAAGATGTATATAATAAAATACTAGAAGACCCAGAGACAGCAGCAGACATGCTGACAATGATTGCAACAGTAATGATTTCAGCAGTCACTGGCAGGGGCAACGAAACAGTTGAAGAACTACTAGTCCAGGAAGCAATGCACCGCTTTGATAAAGAAGCAAAGGATATATTAAATGACTGACAAGTATAGAGATGCTGAATGGCGTAAGTTTAAAGAACAGTTCGCACCAGCGTCTGCTCCTAAAAAAGCAACTCCAATACCACCTAAATCTACATTTGAAATCAGTGTAGATAAAACATTTTTAGATGCAAAGACATTGTTGCTACGCAAGCATAAGGATTATGGTCCACTTAATATTGCCCACGCTCCAGGCGGGGCAATGAATGGACTGATGGTCAGAATGCATGACAAGATGGAACGATTAAAGCATCTAACCTATGCAGTTCCTAATCAAAAACCTAACTATGAATCTATCGAAGATACCCTAATGGACCTAGCCAACTATGCTATAAT
>Ga0208783_10002389_pt1 | contig 10852 bp, 12 predicted proteins | sample DEB19_08_DNA_2_FD_184529 | JGI IMG/M metagenome (GOLD analysis project Ga0208783, IMG submission 184529) | Aqueous microbial communities from the Delaware River and Bay under freshwater to marine salinity gradient to study organic matter... | ecosystem: Environmental > Aquatic > Marine >... | reverse complement strand
CCGCCATTTGGTACAAACCAACAACCGGGTACAGATCCGAATGCGCCGGGCAACGACGATCCGGGTCTGCCTTATGGATTTAATGAAGTGCCAAAAACGGGTCCTTTAGATGGCTAATAAACAAATCCCGAATTTGCCGCCAGCTATTGCTCTTAATGGCACAGAGCAGGTTGAACTTGTTCAGGCTGGCGTATCGGTACGCGCCACAACGCAAGAGATTGCTGATCTTAAAGGTGTTGGACCTACTGGACCTACGGGGACCGTGGGACCTACCGGACCTACCGGATCTATGGGTCCGACAGGAAATGGACCTACGGGGCCTACCGGACCTACTGGTGCTGCTGGTGCAACCGGACCATCAGGAACAGGGCCTACGGGACCTACTGGACCTACAGGAGCAGCATCGACGGCACCCGGCCCTACCGGCCCTACAGGCGGCGCTGGGCCTACCGGGCCTACTGGGGATGCTGGACCTACCGGACCATCTGGAAATGGACCTACCGGGCCTACCGGTGATGCCGGTCCTACTGGGCCTACCGGAAGCGCTGGTGCTGCAGGAACAACCGGGCCAACCGGTCCAACGGGTTTTGGCGCAACCGGGCCAACGGGTGCAACAGGCGCAATTGGCCCGACAGGTCCGGGTGGCGCATTAGCAAGCTATGGTTCGTTCTACGACACAACAAATCAATTTGCTACGCTGCCTAACACCGCGTATCCAATGCTTCTTAACACCACAGCTGAAGCGCTTGGTGTTTCGATTGTCTCTGGTTCGCGCGTCACTGTAGCAGCTGCAGGAACATACAATCTGCAATTTTCTGCGCAGCTGGACAAAACATCTGGCGCGACAGCAAACGTAAAAATTTGGATTCGCAAAAACGGCGTTGATATTGCTGACACTGCAAGCACTGTAGCAATTCAGGGAACGTCTGCTGAAACGGTTCCTGCTTGGAATTTTGTTCTTACACTTGCTGCGTCTGACTACATTCAGTTTATGTGGTCAACAGACGATGTGTTGGCTCACCTCTCTGCATTTCCTGCTGTTGCTCCCGCGCCAGCAATTCCGTCCGTCATCGTCACAGTCACGCAGGTCATGTACCTGCAGGCTGGCCCAACTGGGCCTACCGGTGTCTCTGGACCTACTGGACCTACGGGAAGTGCCGGAACGCCGGGAAGTGTCGGACCTACCGGGCCAACCGGAGATGCTGGCCCAACCGGACCTACCGGAACGGCAGGAAGCGTCGGCCCAACCGGGCCAACTGGAGATGCTGGCGTTGCTGGGCCTACAGGGCCTACAGGAGGCGCTGGAGCAGTCGGGCCTACCGGACCTACCGGGACAGCCGGTGTGGCCGGTCCTACAGGGCCTACGGGCGATACCGGAGCAGTCGGGCCTACGGGGCCAACGGGAAGCGCCGGAATAAACGGGCCAACAGGCCCTACGGGTGACGCTGGGGCAATTGGGCCAACCGGGCCTACAGGTGACATCGGACCAACGGGACCAACCGGTGCAGCATCTACGGTTGCTGGACCTACCGGGCCAACGGGTGCAACTGGCCCAACTGGTGCTGCTCCGAATGCTACTTACGTTCGTACGGCGTTCACGGCTACGGCTGGGCAGACGACGTTTGCCGCCACATACACGGTTGGCTTCATTGAAGTCTTCGTGAATGGTGTGCTGCTTACAGGTAGTGAATATACGGCTACAAACGGCACATCGGTTGTTCTGGCTACAGCCTGTAATGCCGGTGACATCGTAGAAACCATCGCTTATTATACGATCAACATCGCGCCAACAGGTCCGATTGGCCCAACAGGTCCCACAGGAGCGTCAATTACTGGCCCTACAGGTCCAACCGGCCCAGCGGCTGCAGGGGCATTGACGGTTCCGCAAGGGTACTTTTTCTCAGGATTCTAAGAGGCAAAAATGGCATCGGGGATTTTAGGGCAATCAAGCCCAGCAGCGACAACCAACACAACCGTTTACACGGTTCCCGCAGCCACTGTGGCATCTTTTGCGGTCAGCTTCTGCAATCGTGCATCGACTGCGGCTACCATTCGTCTGGCGATTGCAGCGTCCGGCACGCCAACCAATGCTGAATGGCTGCTTTATGACGTTCAAATCCCCGGCAATAGCGCCCTTGAGAGAACGGCTCTTGTCGCTAATGCGGCTGAAAATGTGGTAGTTTATAGCAGCACAGCAGATGTTTCTGTGTCTGTATACGGGTATGAAGGGTAACTTTGATGGGCATTAACACTGTTTCCGCTAATACTCAGCCAAACTTTAACGGCGTAGCTGGTGCGACCATTACCGCAGGCGATCTTGTTGTAAACTCTGAAGCTGGTGTTTTCTACCCCGCGTCAGCAGTTTTAACTATGTCGCAAAACAATAACACTACTGCTGGTCCAACAGCTATTTCAGCCATTGCAAACGTGACAACGACGTCAAATTACGGAAATACAAGCCAAATTTCATCTTATTCAATAACGCAGCTTGGTAATGGTAATATTGTTAGTCTTTATAATGGAAATGGGACAACGGCTACAACTAATTTGACTGCATACACTAGAAATATTCAGGGTGCTGGAGCAGTAACTGCTTTTACCGTTACTTCTGACACGACAATTTCTTATTTTAGAGTGAAAACAGTAAATAGCTCTTCGTACGTTGTTGCTTGGGTTAGTGGCACAACTCTAAAATTTGCAATTTATACAAACGCAGGTGCTGTCGTTAAATCCGCAACTACCGTTTCTGCAACAAGTATAACAGATCAAACAAACTGGGATGTTCAAGCGTTAGTAGGTGGAAACATCGTTTTTGCTTGGTACAATAGCTCTTCAGGGTTAAGTTATTCAATTTACGATTCCTCTGGTACTGCTGTTCTGGCCACTACTGTTTCAGAGGCAAGCAGTCAGCCTAGGAATATTAGCATCCTTCGACAGTCGGGTGGTGGTTTCTTTTTGTACTACCTGAACGCAGCGGCTAGTTCGTATAAATTTTCACGCTACAATTCTTCTGGTACTTTGCAAGGTACTTTAACAACAGTAGCGTCTTCGGTTTCGTTATCTGCTGTTGGGTGCGTTGATGATAATATTGCTGTAGAAATGTCTAATGGCAATGTAGCTTTTTATGCCCCAAATAGCTCTGGGTACGCTTTTTACTACGTTTATTCTTCAACTGGGTCGGTTCTTGCCAGCGCGTTAGACGTTTCAAATTCAACAAACAACACTGCTTTTGCAAACATTATCCCGGGTATGTGTTCGACGCCAACTGGGTTTGGTGTTGTAACCACAACAAATGGAACCAATAGGTTTTTTAACGTTTTTGATACGTCAGGAAACGTTGTTATACAAAGAAAGCAAGCAACATTATCAAGCACTGTCGGTGCTTCGTTTACAAGCAATGCTTATATTCGTGTTTTGAGTAATGGCGCATCCGGGTTTACTATTCATGAACAAACTCCGGGAGCAGGATGTTCGCCACTATACAGTATGTATTTGTATGCGTTTGATAATAATGGGACACAAAGAGGATCGACTGTTGTTTTGCAAACTTCAAGTGGTAGTAATAGCACTAATATGTTTGCAATTACTCTTTCTGATGGGTCTTTAGCACTAACTTACCGGTATAGTCCGGGCGTTGGTCCATTTAACTGGGGAACATATGCAATGCTCCGCAAATCAATTGTCGGAGTTGCACAAACGACAACGGCTATCAACTCAACAGCAACAGTATACACACAAGGTAACTTTACAATTAACCAAAACATGGGGTTTGGTGGTTATTTCGATAACAGAACAGCAACTGTTCCCGGCACAAGGGGAACTGTTGTTGGAACAAATGCGGTCTTGTTGGGCTTATCGTAAGGAAAATGGCGATGTGGAAACTTATGCTTGGCCCGCAACTTATCACTGACTGGGATCATGAAATTATTTATGACCAGTCTCAATTGGCTTGGTTTGCTCACAATGTTTGGTACTGTGATCCAAACAAAGAAATGAACGTGGTCTACGAACCAGTCGTTCAGCAAGCAGATGGCGCACCTAATGTTGTTGGATAATCCCATCAAACAATTTGGTGATCTCCAAACCAAAATGTACGACTTTCAGTACATTGGTGACGTTTTGCCTATGCATGACCATGACGATCAGACAGTCCATATCACCATCGTGGCGCGTGGTTCTATAAAAGCACACGGTGAGGGATGGGAAGTTCAGGCCAAGTCAGGTCAAATCCTTGACTTCAAACCGGGGCAGCAGCACGAATTTGTTGCCTTAGAAGACAATACGCGGATTATTAACATCGTGAAAAATATGGCTGTGAAAGGCTAAGACATGGCAATACCGCGCAACCTATCTAATCTGGCACCCGGCGCTTCAACGACCGGGGTGTTGGCCGTAACTAATGGTGGGTCTGGCGCGACTACGCTTACAGGCTTGCTGAAGGGCAATGGAACCTCTGCCTTCACTGCTGCCACGGCAGGTACAGATTATGTCGCGCCAAATGTTGCGACTACCTTTACAGCCACGCAGACGTTTAACGGTTCTTCCAGCACTATTGCTGCGATCTTCGCTGATGCCGGTGAAGTCGTAACGGTATCCGCTACGGCGGCTACAGGCACTATTAATTACGATGTAACCACGCAGTCGGTTCTGTATTACACCACCAACGCCTCCGGCAATTTCACGATGAACTTCCGTGGTTCGTCTGGCACAAGCCTTAACACGCTGCTATCTACCGGCCAGAGCGTGACGGTTGCATTTCTGAACACCAATGGCGGCACGGCCTATTACAACAGCGCGGTTCAAGTCGATGGCGCGTCTGTTACTCCCAAATGGCAGGGTGGAACAGCCCCATCCACGGGTAACGCATCCAGCATCGATATTTATGTTTATACGATCATCAAGACAGCATCGGCCACATTCACCGTGGCGGCATCGCAGACCAAGTTTGCATAAGGGGGATTAAATGCCGCGCATTTCAGCACTTGGCGGAATGTCATCGCGCGGTTTTGGTGAATTTGCACAGTCATCAACAACTGCAAAATATATTGAAGATTATTTTTCTACGTATTTGTATACAGGAAATGGCACATACCAAGCAATTAATAATCAAATTGATTTAGGAAATGAATCAAATGCAACAGCGTACACTACGCCCGGAACATACTATTGGAGATGTCCAGCCGGTGTAACTTCCGTTTCTGTCGTTTGCGTTGGCGGCGGCGGTGGATCAAATACAAACCCAAACGGCGGGGGCGGCGGCGGCTTAGGGTATAAAAACAACATTACAGTAGTACCCGGAACTCTTTATACGGTTGTTGTTGGTGCGGGCGGGACACCGACTACAATAGTCGGAGGGGACAGCTATTTTATTTCTGCCGCTACAGTAAAAGGCGGGGGAGCAAACGGTGTTACCGGGGGTACATATACAGGAGATGGTGGGGGCAATGGAGGAACCTCACAAGCATTCCATGCCGGTTCAGGCGCTGGAGGTTATTCTGGTAGTGGCGGCAATGGCGCTACAGGATATGGATCAGGCTCTGCCGGATCGGGTGGCGGCGGTGGTGGCGGCGGCGAAGGTATTGCTGGTGGTTATGCTCAGTTTGCCGCTGGTGGCGGCGTAGGCATATACGGACAAGGAAGTAACGGCGCTGGCGGCACTGGCGGCACTTCAGTCACAGCCGGTGGTGGTGGCGGCGGATCAGGCGGAACCAATGGAGGAAATGCAATCGGAACAAGCACGCGCCCAAATGGCGGTGTTTATGGCGGTGGGGCAGGATGTTCTATCACTCCTACCCCAACTTATTACCCCGGAACAGGTGGCAGCGGTGCTGTACGTATTGTGTGGCCCGGTACAACGCGACAATTTCCATCAACAAACGTTTCGTTTACTGCCGATACATCAAACGCTGGTCTTGTGTGGGCAAAATCCAGATCAAATACGCAAATAAACGTTCTTGTTGACACGGTTAGGGGCGCTGGAAACTACATTCAATCACAAAGCACTACCACAAATACGGGTAGGGCTGGTATTATTGGAGGGTTCTCTTCTTCTGGATTTTCCGTTGATGCTTCTGTAGACGCATCAACTAATACTAATGCTTATACATATACATCATGGACATGGAGAAAAGCTCCAAAATTCTTCGACATAATTACTTATACCGGCACCGGTACTAATACGACTATTAGTCATAATTTAGGTTCTGTGCCCGGAATGATTCTTATTAAAAGAACAGATGCAAATGCGGCTTGGGCTGTTTATCACCGTTCTTTAGCAAATACAGAATACATGGTTTTAAATACAACTGCCGCAAAGGCTACTGGTGCAACATACTGGAATAGCACAACACCAACAGCAACTGTATTTTCTCTAGGAACATCAACAGACGTAAACGCTAGTGGCGGAACATACGTTGCGTACCTATTTGCCCACGACGCAGGTGGGTTTGGTGTAGACGGAACTCAAAATGTTATTAGTTGTGGGCAGTTTACAACCAGCAGCGGCGCTGTAAACTTAGGTTGGGAGCCACAATGGATAATGTACAAAGATGTAAATTCTGTTTCCGATTGGATTATTGTAGATAATATGCGTGGTGACTTTATTTACGATGGGGCAAACACTAACGGTCAAGCGATATATCCAAATACAACTGGTGGTGAAGCTAGTTGGTATATCCCGTACCCAAATGCAACAGGCTTTACCCCAATCGTAGCTGGTACATTTATTTACATGGCTATTCGACGTGGCCCTATGAAGGTGCCTACGGATGCAACGACTGTGTTCAAGCCAACTATATACACAGGTAACGCAACAGCAGGGACAGTGATTTCTGCTGGGTTTCCAGTTGATCAAGTTTTTTCGCTAAATAGAAATCGTTCAAGTACGACGCTAAACCCTGTGTTTGATCGTTTGCGCGGCGGTACACAGCAGCTTTCTACAAATAATACAAATGTTGAAAGCACTCTTACAGCAGGAACATCTGGAACCTCATTTGATAACCAAACTGGATGGGTTGTTAACACTGGATCAGCAACTAACGGGAACCTTGGGCTTTTTGTTGCTCAGATGTTTAGACGCGCTCCATCCTTCATGGATGTAGTTTGTTATACAGGGACGGGATCAGCAACTACGGTATCGCACAATTTGGGTGCCGTCCCAGAGTTGATGATTGTTAAAAGTCGAAGTGCGATAACAAATTGGATTGTGTATAATACTCAAATAACAAATACATCTTATCTTATATTGAATGCCACAGATGCTGTTGCTTCAAGTGGAGCCGTTTGGAACAACACTACCCCAACTTCATCAGTTTTTACAGTTGGTACAAGTTTGTCAGTCGCTGCAAGAACATATGTTGCGTATCTTTTCTCATCCTGCCCCGGCGTATCTAAAGTGGGAAGTTACACAGGAACTGGCGCAACACAGACAATTAGTTGCGGTTTTACTGGCGGTGCGCGTTATGTATTAATTAAACGTACGGACAGTACCGGAGACTGGTGGGTTTGGGATACTGCCCGTGGTATGGTTGCCGGAACTGACCCGCGACTTCCATATAACTCAACATCTTCAGAAACAAATGCCAATTGGGTTTATACAACCACTGGCGGGTTCCAGATTGTAACATCAGACGCAACAGTGAACGCCTCTGGCGGCACATACATCTATCTAGCTATCGCATAGAAGGTAGGACAATGCCAAACTACATCGAAGTCAACGCACAAAATGAAATCATCGCCTACCCGTATACGTTCTCTAACTTGCAGGCAGAGAACCCGTACACCAACTTTGGCGATAATCAGGATGTAGCGTATTGGTTTCCACAGACAAATGCTGCTACGGAACTTGGCTATCAACTGTTTCCTGTGCTGGAAGCGCCGGTTCCTCCATACGATCCACTGACGCAATACGTTGTACCGGGTACGCCGGAGGAAACGCGGGGCCAGTGGTATCAGACATGGATTGTCGGTACCTATGATCCTGAGCAACAGGCATATCAGGACAATCTCCGCAAGCAAGCTAATAAGCAGCAGGCTTCGGCTCTTCTATCGGCTACCGATTGGACGGCCATCCCGTCAGTTGCTGATCCGGCGCAGTCAAATCCGTATCTGGCTAATCAGGCGGCGTTCCTTGCATACCGCAGCCAAGTTCGTGCAATTGCGGTGAACCCTCCAGTGGTCGTTGACCCGTGGCCGACAATGCCAGTAGAGGTGTGGGAGACTGTTTAACCATTGCAGGAGGGGGCAATGAAAATAGCTGTAGAAGAACTGAAGACAAAGTTTAGGTATGAACCGGAGACGGGGCATATCTATTGGGTTGAACCCGGAAAAGGAAAAATAAAAAAGAAGCCAGCAGGCACAAAAATGTCTACTGGTTACATTGGAGTTTTGATTAAAGGTAAACGATACCTAGCTCATCGTATCGCATGGGCCTTACATCATGGCGCGTGGCCTGATGATCAAATTGACCACATTAATGGCGATAAAACAGATAATAAGATATCTAATTTAAGAGAAGCAACAAACTCACAAAATGGGAAAAACTATGGTTTTAATTGCGCCAATACGTCTGGGGTTAAAGGTGTATCTTGGTGCAAAGATACGGAAAAATGGCGTGCTGTTATTAGGAGTGAAGGCAAAGCAAGAAACTTAGGACGATACGATAACCTTGAAGATGCTGTATTGGCACGTAAGAAAGCGGAACAACAGTATTTTGGTGAATGGGGGCGCAAATGATACTTAAAATTGCTGTATACGCAATTATGAAAAATGAAGTCCAATTTGTGGAGAGGTTTCTAAACTCTGCAAAGGACGCTGATATTGTCGTTATTGGCGATACTGGCTCTACTGATGGCGCGCGTGAAGAGGCAATAAGGCTTGGCGCATCAGTTCATGACATTCATATCAGCCCATGGCGATTTGACCATGCCAGAAACGCTGTATTGGCTCTTGTTCCAAAAGATATAGATATCTGTATATCTTTGGATGTCGATGAAGTTTTGAATGAGGGGTGGAGAGAGGAAATCGAACGTGTTTGGGTTCCGGGCAAAACTACACGCCTTGAATACCTGTTCGATTGGGGGCATGGCATCAGGTTCCGTTACCAGAAAATACACGCCCGACACGGGTACTTCTTCTGGCACCCAGTCCACGAATATCCTGTCTACGATAAGCGTATCGAAGAGGTATGGGCCTATACCGATATGCTCTTGGTTAGTCATTATCCAGACCCAACCAAAAGCAGGGGGCAATACCTAGACCTCCTTGAGCTATCGGTTAAAGAAGATCCGCGCTGTCCGCGCAATGCCTTCTACTATGCCCGTGAATTGACGTTCTACAGCAAGTGGCATGAGGCCGTAGCTGCCTTGCACAAGTACCTGAATATGCCAGAGGCTACGTGGCCCAATGAGCGCTGCTATGCCATGCGTCTGCTTGGCAAGGCATATGACCACCTTGGGCAGGCTGATAATGCCGTTAAGTGGCTCCGTATGGCATGCGCAGAGGCTCCTAATACCCGTGAGCCATGGTGTGACTTGGCCATGTTCCTGTATCGCCGGTCAGAGTGGGCTGAATGCTTTGGCGCGTCTATGAAGGCTTTATCAATCAAAGATAAGCAGCTGGTCTATACGTGCGATCCTACTGTATGGGGCTACTGGGCGCATGATTTAGCCAGCATTTCTGCATGGCAGCTAGGCCTTCATGATGTCGCCTTAGAACAGGCGCAATTAGCGCTTCAGCATGAACCAGAAGACCTTCGATTGAAGGGCAATTTAGAGTATATTCAGCGCCACATTTCAGGAGAGGGGGAAGGTGGTATGGGCGATGGATTACCAGACGCTGTTTAATATAGCCATGGGCGGTATTGTTGCCGCTATGGGATGGTTTGCGCGTGCGCTTTGGGACGCTGTCGCATCACTTAGGGAGGACCTGCATACTTTAGAGCGGGACCTCCCTAAAACGTATTTGGCTAAAGATGAATTCAAAGAAGGTATCCGCGAAATAAAAGATATTTTAAGCGAAATGTTCCGTAAAATTGATGATCTTAAAGATAAAAAGGCTGACAAATGAAAATCTCCAAAGACGGTTTGAACCTTATTAAGGAATTTGAAGGCGTCCGTTTGGAATCCTATAAATGTCCAGCGGATGTGTGGACGATTGGAATCGGACATACTTCGGCTGCAGGCGCGCCAGAAGTAAAGCCGGGGATGACCATCACCCTGCAAGAAGCCTACGACATCCTAAACCGCGATCTTGATCAGTACGAAGATGCGGTTAATAAGCTTGTTAAGGTGCCACTAACGCAGAACCAGTTCGATGCTCTGGTCAGCTTTGTTTACAATGTCGGTGTTGGTGCGTTCCAGAAGTCTACGCTTCTTAAGAAACTAAACGATGGCCAGTACAATGCTGTGCCGGGTGAATTGATGAAGTGGACTAAGGCTGGCGGCAAAGAGCTTCCGGGCTTGGTTCGTAGGCGTCGCGCCGAATGCGCTCTATGGCGCGGTGTAGATGAAACAAGCTCTATTGGTGATGATGCCCGTGTCGAACCAGATCTGCCAAAGCCTGCTAAAACAATGGCGCAGTCTAAAGAGGGTAATGCAGCCCTTATCACGGCTGGCTTGGGCGGCGTTACGGCTGCTAAGGACGCTGCCGATACGATTAAGCAAGCTGGTGATAGCGTCGGCAGTCTTGTTAATATGCTTATGTCGCCGGGCTTTTTGCTGCCGCTCCTTATCGTTATCGCAGGTTTGGCGATCTGGTATTGGCGTCGCAAGCGCCTGCAAGAGGACGGTGTATGATACCTCCATTCCTGTTCACGCCACTTGGAAAGTACATCGCTATAGCCCTTGCTGTACTT
>Ga0208783_10002388_pt1 | contig 10853 bp, 11 predicted proteins | sample DEB19_08_DNA_2_FD_184529 | JGI IMG/M metagenome (GOLD analysis project Ga0208783, IMG submission 184529) | Aqueous microbial communities from the Delaware River and Bay under freshwater to marine salinity gradient to study organic matter... | ecosystem: Environmental > Aquatic > Marine >... | reverse complement strand
TCACGGCGGCCTGGGCGGCGCTCGAGGGGTCGATCCTGCTCTGGATCCTCGTGCTGGGCGTCTACATGGTGGTCACCGCGTGGATCTTCCGGAACCGGGCGGAGGATCGGCTCGTTGCCTGGGCGAACCTCGTGCAGTTCGTCGTGCTCACCTTCTTCCTGGCCCTCGTGGTGTTCGCGGCGAACCCGTTCGCCGGGGTGTCGGGCCCGGTGCCGCTCGACGGTCGGGGCCCGAACCCGTTGCTGCAGAACCATCCGCTCGTGGCCTTCCACCCGCCGGCGCTCTACGCGGGCTACGTGGGCTTCACCATCCCGTTCTCCTTTGCGATCGCGGCGCTCGTCACCGGTCGCTTCGGTGAGGGTTGGCTGGCTGCGGTGCGGAGGACGACGCTCGTGGCCTGGGGATTCCTCACCGCGGGCATCGTCCTCGGGGCCTGGTGGAGTTACGCGGTGCTCGGGTGGGGCGGGTACTGGGGCTGGGATCCGGTCGAGAACGCGTCGCTCCTTCCGTGGCTCACGGCCACCGCGTTCATCCACTCGGTGATGGTGCAGGAACGAAGGGGCATGCTCCGGGTCTGGAACCTGTCGCTCGTCATCGCGACCTTCTGCCTCACGATCCTCGGAACGTTCCTGACCCGGTCGGGGGTCGTCAACTCGGTTCACGCCTTCTCGGCGTCGGGAATCGGACCGTGGCTCCTCACCTTCCTCGGCTTCTGCACATTCGGGAGCGTGGCCCTCATCGCCTGGCGCGGTGACCGGCTCCGATCGCCGGGCCGGATCGACTCACCGGTGTCACGCGAGGCGGCGTTCCTCCTCAACAATCTGCTCTTCGCGGGGTTCGCGCTCGTGGTGCTGACCGGAACGGTGTTCCCGCTGCTGGTCGAGGCGTTGCAGGACCGCCAGGTCAACGTCGGTGGCCCCTACTTCGACCGGCTCTCGGTGCCCCTCGGCCTCGGACTCCTGTTCCTCATGGCCGTGGGGCCCGCTCTGCCCTGGCGGGCCGTCAGCGGCGAGGTGCTCCGGCGGCGACTTCTCGTCCCGGCCTGGGTGGGCGGCGCGACGCTCGTCGTGGCGGTGGCGGCCGGGGCTCGCGGTATCGCCAACGTGCTGGCGTTCGCGCTCGCGGCGTTCGCGCTGGCGAGCGTGGCCCGGACGGTCGGGGTGGCGGTGCGGGCCCGGCGCCGGGCGCATGCCGGGGAGATGATCCCCGTGGCGTGGTGGCGCACGCTCCGCGCCAACCCGCGGCTCCACGGCGGCCTCCTCGTGCACGTCGGCGTGATCATCATCGCGGTGGCGCTGGCGACGACCGGGGGTTGGACGACGAAGCGCGAGCTCGAACTCGAGCCGGGAGCGTCGGCGTCGGTGCGCGGTCGCCGGGTCACGTTCGTCGCGGTACGGTCGGAAAACACCCCTCAGCGCAACTCGGTCGAGGCCGAGGTGCGGATCGCGGGGGTCGGGGTGTTGCGTCCGGCGATCTCCAGCTTCCCGGGCTTCGCCGACGGGATCGGGACCCCGGCGGTGGTGTCGGGTCCGTGGCGGGACTGGTACGTGACCTTGTCGTCGGCTCCGCGTGAGGGGCCGGTGCGCATCGTCGTCCAGGTCGGCACGCTCGTGATGTGGCTCTGGATCGGCGGGCTGGTGATGCTCATCGGCACGGCACTGGCGCTCGTTCCCGTGCGGCGCGACCACTCCCGGCTGATCGCCCCGGAACCGACGACCGCCGAGGCGGGTGCTCCGTGAGGCGACCGACCCGCTGGGTGGCGCTCGGCGTCGGGGTGATCATCGCGGCCTTCGGGGTGCTCCTCGCGGTCCAGGGTCGCGAGGAGACATCGGTGCCCCGCCTCGTCCGTGAGCACGGGCCCGCCCCCGCCATCCGGGCGACGACGATCGACGGCCGCACGGTCGACCCGGCCCGGCTGGCCGGGAGGGCCTACGTCGTCAACTTCTTCAACTCGTGGTGCATCCCGTGCATCGACGAGTTGCCGGCGCTGCGGGAGTTCTACGCGGCACACGCCGACGATCCCGACTTCGCGATGATCGGGGTCGTGCGCGACGACGAGGTCGATGCCGTCCGGACCTTCGTACGGGAACAGCGCATCCCGTGGCCGGTCGTGTTCGAGGGGGCCGATCGGATCGGGCTCGATTTCGGGACGACGGGCCAACCCGAGACCTACGTGGTTTCCCCCGACGGAACGGTCGTGTGCGGCGCGCTCGGTGAGTCGTCCCGGGCTGCCCTCGAGACCTGGCTCGACGCGGCGCGCCTCGGCAAGGAGTGCGTGTGAGCGCGGCGGAGCGGGGCGGACGCCGCCGGGTCGCGTGGGTGCTTCTGGGCCTCGTCACCGTGGGGGCCCTCGGGGTCCTCGTCGCCCGGTCGACGCGTCCCTCCGACGCGCCCGCCGCCCGGGTGACCCGCCTGGAGCAGCAGATCGCGTGTCCGGTGTGCGACGGGCAGTCGGTGGCGGAGAGCAATGCGCCCGAGGCCCGGGCCATCCGAGACGACATCCCCGAGCGCGTCGCTGACGGCCAGACCGATGCCGAGATCCGGGCGGCGTACGTCGCCCGCTACGGCGACGGGGTGCTCCTGGCGCCCGCGGGCTCGGGACTCGGCCTCGTGGCCTGGGCGTTGCCGCTGTGCGTGCTCGCGCTCGGTGGCCTCGGCGTGGTCGTGGCGGTACGGCGCTGGTCGCGGGTGACGCGACTGGTGCCCGACGCCGATGACGTGGCCACGGTCGAGGCCGCCCGGCGCGAGGCGGGGGAGCAGTCGTGAGCGGGACCCCGCCGACCCCCGGGGAACCGACGGCCGAAGAGGAGTTCCTCCTGCGCTCGCTCGCCGACCTCGAGGCCGAACGGATGGCCGGAAACATCGACGCCGAGACCTATCGCGTACTCCACGACGATTACACGGCGCGGGCCGCGATGGCGATCCGGACCCGCACGGGTGAGGCCCCGGCGCTGCCGCCCCCGGCGCCGCGTCGGCTGCGGGTGGTCACGGTCGGCGGCATCGCCGTCTTCTGTGTGCTCGCCGCCCTGGCGTTGGCCCGGGCGGTCGGTGACCGGGCCCCGGGCCAGACCCCGACCGGTAACGGACAGGTCGCCGCGCCCGCCCGAACCGACCTCGGTGCCGCGGTGCGGGAGCGGCCCGACGATTACGTCGCCCGGGTGGCCTACGCCCGGTCGCTCTTCGGTGCGGGCGATCTGGCCGGCGCGATCGAGCAGTACTCGGAGGCGAATCGGATCGACCCGGAGCAGCCGGAACCGTTGGCCTATCGGGGCTGGCTCCTGGCCCTCGCGGCGGGGAGGTTGCCGGCCGGAACCGATCGGCAGGCGCTCTCCGCCCGGGCCGACGCCGACGTCGAGCAGGCCCTCACCGTCGATCCCTCGTATCCTGACTCCTACGCCTTCCAGGGCGTGATCGCGCTCAGGTTCCGCGGGGAGCCGACCGCCGCGGTGGCCCCGCTGCAGCGGTTCCTCGTGCTCGTCCCCGACGACCACCCGATGCGCGGCCTCGTCCTGTCGGCGCTGGAGGCGGCCACCGCCGCCGCCGGAACGACCGCCCCCTGACCCCCTTCCCCCGAGGAGCCCCGATGGCCGGACGCCCGACCCCCGAACTCGACGCGAACAAGCTCTACCGCACGACCGTGACCACCGACCGGGGCGTGATCGTGATGGACCTCGACCCGCAACTCGCTCCGAAGACGGTCGAGAACTTCGTCGGCTTGGCCCAGCAGGGCTACTACGACGGGCTCACGTTCCACCGTGTCGTGCCTGACTTCGTGATCCAGGGCGGATGCCCGAAGGGCACCGGCACCGGAGGCCCGGGCTACCAGTTCGAGGACGAGCCGGTGAAGGGCGAGTACACCCTCGGCGCAGTGGCGATGGCCAACGCGGGCCCCGACACCAACGGCTCCCAGTTCTTCGTCTGCATCGACGATTGTCGGCGCAAACTCGCGCCGAGCTACAACCTCTTCGGCTACGTCGTCGAGGGGATGGACGTGGCCCTCGCGGTTTCGGTCGGTGACGTGATGCGCACGGTCGTGGTCGAGGCCGTCGATCGCGTCTAGACGAGGGGACGGGCGTGCGCATCACGGCCAAGGCCGATTACGCGGTTCGGGCCGCCATCGAGTTGGCGGTCGCGCCGCCCGACGTCCCGGTCAAGGGCGAGGACCTCGCCCGGGCGCAGGGCATCCCCCGCAACTTCCTGGAGAACATCCTCACCGAGTTGCGGCGGGGCGGTCTCGTGCGGTCGCGACGGGGGGCCGAGGGCGGCTATTGGCTGGCCCGCCCCGCCGCGGAGATCTCGATCGCCGATGTGCTGCGCGCGGTCGAGGGACCCTTGGCGGCGGTTCAGGGGGTCCGGCCCGACCGACTCGAGTACGGAGGCGCGGCGGAGCGGCTGCCCGTGGTGTGGGTGGCGCTGCGGGCGTCGCTGCGCGACGTCCTCGAGCACGTCTCGGTGGCCGATGTCGCCCGCGGTGAATTGCCGGCGGTGATCGAGCGACGGGCCGAGGATCCCGACGCTTGGGCCGATCACTGAGGGCGGTTCAGCCCCAGCGCGCGAGTTCGGCGTCGAGGTCGAGCGGCCGCACGATCGCCTCGTGCTCCATGGCGCCCCAGTGCTCTCGGGGTAGTGCCCACATGACCTCGAACTCGATGCCGTCGGCGTCGCGTCCGTAAAGCGAGTTGCTGACGCCGTGGTCACTCGCGCCGACGAGCGCGTCGGCCGCGGCGAGTCGGTCGCGCACCGCCACGAGTTCGGACACGCTGCCGACCTCCCAGGCGAGGTGATAGAGGCCGATCCCCGGGCGGGGTGGCTCCTGGGCGCCGACCGAGAACAGGCCGAGGTCGTGGTGGTTGTCGCCGCCGGGGGCCCGCAGGAATACGGCGGCACCGCTCGCCGCCTCGATCACGACCTCGAGTCCGAGGACGTCGGTGTAGAACGCGGCGGCCCGGCGGGCATCGCGCACGTAAAGGACGGCGTGGTTGAGGCGGCGGATCGAGGGGTTCACGGGGTTCGCAACCCCCGCAGGCGCTCGACGATTCCCGGCAGCACGGTAACGAAGCGGTCGATGTCGGCTTCCGTCGTCGACCAGCCGACCGAGATGCGCAGCGAGTGCTCGGCGTCGGCCCCCATCGCCGAGAGAACGGGTGACGGCTCGAGTGTCTCCGACGAACACGACGACCCGGAGTGGACGGCGACGCCGTGCTGGTCGAGGGCGAGGAGGACCGGTTCGGCCTCGACCCCCTCGACTCCGAGGCACAGCAGGTTGGGGAGCGAACCGTCGCCGTAGCGCACGAGGCCCGGCACGGAGGTCAGTACCTCGGCGGCCCGTTCGATCAGGGCGCGCTGCACGGCAGCCTCGGCGCCGACATCGGTTGCCGCGCAAGCGGCGCCGAACCCGATCCAGGCGGGCACGTCTTCGCGGCCGCCCCGGCGGGCGCGCTCCTGGGCCCCGCCGAGGAGCAGGGGGTCGAGGCGGAGGCCCCGGCGCACGAACAGGGCGCCCGCGCCCGGCGGTCCGCCCCAGGTGTGGGCCGTGACGGAGCACAGGTCGGCGCCGAGTCCGCCGAACGAGAGTGGGAGGTGACCGGCCGCGGCGCCGCCGTCGAGGTGCAGGAGGGGCCGGTCGGGTCCGAGGGCGGCGGCGAGGCCGGCAATCGGTTGCACGGTGCCGACCTCGTGGTTGGCGATCTGGACCGAGACGAGGGCGGTGTCCGGCCGCACGGCGGCGACGACCTCGTCGGGGTCGACCCGGCCGTGGCGGTCGACGCCGACGACGGTGACGGACGTCGCAGCGCGCGCAACGGCGGCGGTCACGGCGGAGTGCTCGACCGCCGTCGTCACGGCGTGTCCGCCGCCTACGAGAGCGCCGTGCACGGCGGTGTTGATCGCCTCGGTGCCCGACGCAGTGAAGACGACCTCGCGCGGGCGGGCCCCGAAGAACGCGGCGACCTGCGCCCGGGCCTGTTCGAGCGCGACGCGAGCGGTTCGGCCCTCGGTGTGGAGGCGGCCGGGGTCGCCCACGAGCCCGTCGAGCGCGGCGCGCAGGGCGGCGCTCGCTTCGGGTCGCACCGGTGCCGAAGACGCGTGATCGAGGTAGGCCCGGCTCACGGCCGGCTCACACCGTGGTGACGCAGCGCTCGTCGCCGTCGGGGCGGCTCGCGGTCAGGTGCGGTTCCGCTTGCCCGTAGAGGCCCTCGAGCATTCCCCGCACCATGCCGGTATCGACCGCGCACAGGATGTTGGGGTACTGGCGGGCCGCCTCGCCGAACGGGCAGTGCTCGGCGACGAGCCGCAGCGCGCTGCCGCTCGACTCGGCGTGGGCGGCGAATCCGTGAGCGGTGAGCGCGTCGGCCACCGAGGCGACCGCGGCCTTCGCCGAGCGGTGGCCTTCCGAGGGATCCATGCGGGCGGCGATCGACCGTCCGTACTCGTAGCCGACGTCCTCGGCGAGGGCGCGAGCCTCGGCTTCGGGGAGGCGTTCGAGGGCCCGGGCGAGGAGGGTGGCGAGCAGGTCGTCGCGTCGGGGCGGGAAGAGCAGGGTGGTGTCGTCGGCGACGGCCCGATAACGCTTGGACGGTCGTCCGGCCGACTCGTGGCGCACGAGTTCGACCTCGAGGTAACCGCCGGCCGCCAGTTTCTCGAGGTGGTGGCGGGCGACGTTGGCGTGCAGTTCGAACCGCTCGGCGACCTCCGCCGCCTTGACGCCGTCGGGGGTCTGCCGGGCGAAGAGGTAGATGGCCCGCCGGGTCGGGTCACCGAAGGCGTTGGTCACCGCCGCGACCGCCGCGCCGAACTCGTCCGGTGAGAGTGCGGCCGAGGTCACGTGGTTATTCTACCTACGCGCATAGTGGAAATAGCCCGGAGGAGCGCCATGCCCACCGACAGCGAGGTCCTGGAGGCACTCCGGCCGGTCGAGGACCCGGAGATCCACCGTTCGATCGTCGACCTCGGGATGGTGCGGGGAATCGCGATCGACGGGGGGCGGGTCTCGGTCACCGTCGCCCTCACCGTGGCGGGCTGTCCGCTGCGGGCCGAGATCACCCGGCGGGTCACCGAGGCCGTGGCCGCGTTGCCGGGAGTCGACGACGTGGCGGTCGATCTCACCGTGATGTCCGACACCGAGCGGGCGGCGCTGGCCGAGCGACTCCACGGCGGTGAGGGCGCACCCCGGGTCAACCCGTTCACGGCTTCGGCGACCCGAGTTCTGGCGATCGCGTCGGGCAAGGGCGGGGTCGGAAAGTCGTCGGTGACGACCAACCTCGCGGTGGCGCTGGCGGCCCGTGGCCGGCGGGTGGCCGCGATCGACGCCGATGTCTGGGGATTCTCGATGCCGCGCATGCTCGGCATCGACCGTCCGCCGACCCTGATCGAGGACGTCATCGTCCCGCCCGAGGCCAACGGCGTGTCGCTCATCTCCATGGGCTTCTTCGCGCACGAGGACCAGCCCGTGATCTGGCGGGGACCGATGCTGCACAAGGCTCTGGAGCAGTTCCTCACCGACGTCCACTGGGGCGAGCCCGACTACCTGGTGGTCGACATGCCGCCGGGGACGGGTGACATCGCGCTCTCGATGGCGCAGTTCCTGCCCCGGGCCGAGGTGATCGTCGTCACCACGCCCCAGCCCGCGGCCCAGAAGGTCGCCCAGCGGGCTGCGTTCATGGCCCGCAAGGTCAACCTGCAGGTCACCGGGGTGATCGAGAACATGTCGTGGTTCCGGTGCGAGCACGGCGAGGCGTACCGGATCTTCGGCGAGGGGGGCGGGGCCGAGTTGGCCGAGCAACTCGAGGTGCCGCTGCTGGGCCAGGTGCCGCTCGTCGAGCCCCTGCGTCGAGGTGCCGACGAGGGCCGACCGATCGTCGTCGCCGATCCCGACAACGAGGCCTCGGCCGTGTTCCGGGCGATGGCCGAGCGCATCGACGGCGAACTCGCACCCAAGCGCGTGTATCGCACCGAGCTCAAGATCGTCTGACCCCCGTCGTGGCCGTCGACGTGCGCGCGCTGCTCGATCGGCGCCTGCTCGTCTTCACCGGCAAGGGCGGAGTCGGCAAGACGACGATCGCGTCGGCGACCGCGCTCGTCGCCGCCGAGCTCGGTCGCCGCGTGCTGCTGGTCGAGGCCGACGGCAAGGGTGACGTTCCCGCCCAGTTCGAGCATCCGCCGGTCGGCTTCGCCCCGGTCGAGGTGTATCCGGGGGTGCGGGCCATGGCGATGGATACCGAGGCCTCGCTGCAGGAGTACATCCGGCTCCAGTTGCGAGTGCCGGTCATCGGGCGCATCGGACCCTTCGCCCGGGCCCTCGACTTCGTGGCGACCGCGGCACCGGGGGTCAAGGAGATCCTGACCATCGGCAAGATCGCGTGGGAGGTGCGCGAGGCGATCGCGGGTCGGGCCGAGCACGATCTGGTCGTCGTCGACGCGGCGGCAACGGGGCACATCGTGGCCCAACTCGGCGCCGCCGACGCGCTGCATGATCTCGTCGACGTGGGGCCGCTGCGGTCCCAGACCCGCTGGGTTTCCGAACTCGTCACCGATCCGGCGGTGACGGCGGTCAACGTGGTGACGACGCCCGAGGAGATGCCCGTCGCCGAGACGATCGAGTTGGTCGAGCGGCTCCGGACCGAGGTGCGGGCTCCGCTCGGCACGATCGTGGCGAATCGCGTGCTGCCCGAGCCCTTCACCCGGGCCGACGCCGCCGTATTCGCCGCGCTCGCCGCGGGACCGGGGCGTGCCGCGCTCACGGCCCGGATCGGAGCCGGGGCGGGCGCCGCGGTCGACGCCGCCCGGCTGGCGGTCGCGATGCGGTCGGCGTCGACCACTCACCTCGACCGTCTGCGGACGGCGGTCGACCTGCCCGTCTGTTACGTGCCCTACCTCTTCGTGCGGTCTCCCGGTCTGCGGGCGACCCGCATGGTCGCCGACGCGATGGCCGAGGAACTGGGGGTGCGGTGAGCGACGAGTCCCTCGACCGCCTCGTCGCTTCGCGTGAGATCATCGTGTGCTGCGGTTCGGGGGGTGTCGGAAAGACCTCCGTCGCGGCGGCCGTAGCGTTGGGCGCGGCGGCCCGGCGCGGCGGGCGGGTCCTGGTGCTCACGATCGACCCTGCTCGCCGCCTGGCGACCGCGCTCGGTCTCGAGGGGATCGGGAACGAGGCCCGACGGGTACCCGACGCCGTGGTGGCCGAGGCCGTCGGGTCGGCCCCGCGGGGCGAGTTGTGGGCGGCGATGCTCGACATGAAGCAGTCGTGGGACGACCTCGTGCGTACCTACGCCGAAGACGCCGCCGCCGCCGATCGCATCCTCGAGAACCGGCTATACCGCAACCTCACGTCGCGGTTCGTGCAGAGCCACGACTACATCGCGATGGAGCGGCTGTTCGAGATCCACTCCGCGGGGGAGTACGACCTCATCGTCATCGACACCCCGCCGACCCGCAACGCGATCGACTTCCTGGAGGCGCCGGCCCGGATGGCCGAGTTCTTCGGCGGGCGATTCCTGCGTTGGCTCACGCTGCCGTACCGGGTCGGCGGTCGCCGCAGTTCTCGGGTGCTGGAGCTCGCGAGCAGGCCCTTCGCCCAGTTAGCGGACCGACTCCTCGGCGGGGCGTTCCTCGAGGACATCGGAGAGTTCTTCGCCAACTTCCAGCCGATGTACGACGGCTTTGTGGCCCGGGCCGAGGCGGTCGAGCGACTCCTCGGCGACCGCCGCACCACCTTCGCCGTCGTCACGACGCTCGAGCCCGCGCCGTTGCACGAGGCCGAGCGTTTCTGTGCCGCCCTCGGGGAGCGCGACCTCCACCTCGGCGCGATCGTCTGCAACCGCACGCTCCCCGACCTGCTCCTCGATCCCGGGGCGGCCGAGGCCGCCGCCGTGTGTCGTTCGGACGCCGACGCACTCGCGGCGGCGCTGGCCGAGGCGGGCCTCCCGGGACTCGACGAACCGGCGCGGACGGCCCGGGTATTGCGAATCGTCGGTGAGTCTTTCGACCGGTTCGCGGTCGTCGCCCGACGCGAGGCAGAACTCCGTCGCGAGTTGGCCGGTGGACCGGAGGTCGTCGCCCGGGTTCCCGCCCTCGCCGGAGACGTGGGCGACGTCGCAGCACTCGCGGTGATCGCCCGTCACCTTTTCGACGGGGGCCTGCCCGACGGGTCGTAGCATCGGCACCGATGGTGATGCTCGACGACCTGGCGCTGGCCCGCACGGCGCTCACGGCGTCGGCATCCGAGCACCTCGGGCGGCTTGCCTCGGCCTGGCGTCCGCTCGCCGACCTGTCGTTCTCCGATCTGGTGTTGCTGGCGCCGATCGCGGGGGAGGAGGGGGGTCGGTTCGTGGTGCTCGCCCAGGTGCGGCCGGTCACGGGCCCGACCGCGTACCCGCAGGACCTCGTGGGCGAGGTCGTCGACGCCGAGGGCCGACCGCTCGTGGGGCGGTGCTGGCGGGCGGGCACGATCGTGCGGGCCGAGACGCTGGCGATCGGCGGTCCCGATCGCGTGCGGGTCGCGTGCATCCCGGTCCGCTTCGATGGTGCGGTCGTCGCCCTCGTATCCCGCGAGGAGCCGATGACGCTCGCTCGGCGTTCGGGGGAGTTGGAGCGGACGTACTCGGAAACCTTCGAGCGCTTCGCGGCGATGATCGCCGAGGGCACCTTCCCCTACGCGGGCGACGAGAGCGACCTCGAGAGCGCGCCGCGCACCGGTGACGGAGTAATCCTCGTCGACGCCGAGACCCGGGTCGAGTTCGCGAGCCCCAACGCGGTGAGCACCCTGCACCGGATGGGGATCCACGCCTACGCGCGGGGGCAGCGCCTGGTCGATGTCGGCTTCGACGATGGGGCGGCAGTGACGGCGATGGGTGAAC
>Ga0208783_10002387_pt1 | contig 10859 bp, 5 predicted proteins | sample DEB19_08_DNA_2_FD_184529 | JGI IMG/M metagenome (GOLD analysis project Ga0208783, IMG submission 184529) | Aqueous microbial communities from the Delaware River and Bay under freshwater to marine salinity gradient to study organic matter... | ecosystem: Environmental > Aquatic > Marine > Coastal... | reverse complement strand
TCGTCGAGGGGAGCCCTGCCGAGAAGGCCGGCCTGCGCGAGGGGGACATCATCGTCGCCCTCGATGCGAGCGCGGTGAGCCGGGAGACCCCGCTCGACCTCCTCCTCCTCGGCTACGAGCCGAAGGCGAAGCTCACCCTCACCGTCCTCCGCGACGGCAAGGAGAAGACGCTCGAGATCGTCCTCGGGACCCGCCCCGCCGACCTCGGGCGCTGAGCCCCCGCACCCTCCCTCGAACGGCCCGCCGGGGAGAACCGGCGGGCCGTTCGGCTGCCCTCCCGGCGGACGGGATCCGCGCGAGGCGCTAGATTCCCCTTCCGCCGCTCCGCCGGCGCCCGTCCGGTCCCCCCGGCGGCTCTGCGCCGCCCCCTCGGAGGCCCGTCACGATCGAGACCCGCATCCCCCGCCGCGCCCTCACCCTCCTCCTCGCGCTGGCGCTCCTCGTCATCCCCGCGCCGGCCACGATCGCCGGCGGGCCGGACCCGGACGCGCCCTACGCCGCCGCAGAGGCGTACGCGCTGGAGCTCCTGAACTGCGTCCGGCGCGGCGGCTGGGTCCGGGAGGACGGCACGTGCAAGGAGCCCCGCCACGATCGGCGCGCGCTCCGCCCCCTCGAGCAGCATCCGGGGGTCGCCACCCGGGTGGCGCGGCCATATGCGCTCCGGCTCGCCCGTGCGGAGGCCTGCACCCACAGCCTGAACGGACGGGACGTGGATGAGCGGTTCCGGGAAGCGGGCTTCCGCGACGAGCACCGGGGCGAGAACCTCGGCTGTGGCTGGGGACGGACCCCGCGCGAGATGGTCCTCTTCACCTTCCGCCTGATGCAGAACGAGCGCTCCTGGGGCGGGCCGCACTGGCGCCAGATGCGCGACACCCGCTGGAGGAGCGTCGGCATCGGCGTGATGGCCGTGGGGACCCAGTCACGGATCGTCTACGACTTCTACGGGCAGCCCGCGCCCGACCCCGGCCGGCCCGACTAGCCGATCGGCCCGAAGAGGCGCTGGAAGAGGCGCCGGACGGGATCGAGCTTCAGCTCGATCGTGTAGAGGACGCTGCCGGGTCCCGCCCACGTGGACGGCGCGAGCACGATGCTCCGCGCGGTCCGCCAGCGCGCCCGCTCGCCGAGCTCCGCAAGGACCGGGAGCGCCGAGAGCGGGATATCCGTCTCCACCTGCGTGAGCGCGTACTCCGCGAGGGCCGGGAGGGCATCCGCGCCGTTCGCCACCACCTTCCCTCCCGCCGCGGCGATCAGCTGCTGCTGGCGCGCGGCACGCTGGTAGTCGCTGTCGCTGTGGCGGGTCCGGGCGAAGGCGAGCGCCTCGTTCCCGGCCAGCTCGTTCGGGCCGGCCTTCAGGCGGAGCCCCTTCTTCGACAGGTGCATCGTGGGATCGACGAGCGGGGCGTCCAGGACGACCGTCACCCCGCCGATCTGCTCGATCAGGCGCTCCAGGCCCCGGAAGCCGATGAGGACGTAGCCGTCGATCTCGATGTCGAAGGCGTACGCGATCGCCTTCGTCGTGCGCCGCAGCGCCTCCTCGCGGTCCGCGCCGTCCAGCTCGTAGGCCTGGAGGAGCGCGTTGATCCGGTTCGGGCTGGCGAAGACCCGGCCGGGTCCGATCGGGACATTCACCGTGTCGCGCGGCAGGCTCGCCATCGCGACGCGCCCCGTCCCGGGATCGATCGTGGCCACGATGATCGCGTCCGTCCGCTCCCCGGTCACCGTGCGGCGGGCATCGCTCCCGAGGAGGAGGAGGGTGAACCGCCCGTCCCGGCCGGCGATCGCGTCCAGGCCCGGGATCGGCGGCATCGCCGTGGGCTTCGGGGTGGGGTCCGCGGTCGCCACCGGATCCGGCTCGGCGGTGGCGGTGGGCCGGCGCGGGCGGCGCGTGGGCTCCGGGGCCGCGGTCGCGGCCGGGTCGGCAGAGGGCCGCGGGCGGCGGGTGCGCTCCGGCAGCGGGGCCGGCGCGAGGCTCGCGACCGCAGCGGGTCCGGGGGTGGGCTCCGGCGCGGGGGCGCCGGGGAGGATCCCGCAGCCCCCCACGACGAGGGCGAGTGCGGCGATCAGGGCCGTGCGCACGGCCGCGGGTCCGGTCATCTGGTCAGGTCACTCCATAGCAGTCGCGCGAACGACGGTATGGACCGACTCGGGACCTGGGCACTGCCCCCGGCGGCCTGCACGCAGGAGCGTGCCGTGGTGGAGTCTAGCGCCCGTCCCTCCCGGGCGTGCAGGACGCGCCGGAAGGACGGGACGCTGCTCGGCTAGGCGGCGGGGTCGATCACCGGCTCCGGCCGGCTCCCGAAGCGCCGTGCCACGGCGACCTTTCCGCCATCCACGAGCGAATAGATCACCGGGATGACGATGAGGGTGAGCGCGGTGGAGCTGATCAGGCCACCGATGACCACCGTGCCCAGCTCCGCCGCGATGACCGAGCCCTCGGAGAGGCCGAGCGCGACGGGCATGAGCGCGAGGATCGTGGCGATCGCGGTCATGAGGATCGGCCGGACGCGCGTCCGCCCGCCCTGGATGAGCGCCTCCTGCGTGGAGAGTCCCTTGTGGCGCAGCTGTTCCACGAGATCGAGAAGGACGATCGCATTCGTCACCACGATCCCGATGAGCATGAGGAAGCCGATGAGCGCGGAGAGCCCGATCGGCCGGCCGGTGATGAGGAGCGCCGGGAAGGCGCCGATCGTCGCGAGCGGCAGGCTGAAGAGGATGACGAAGGGGTCGATGAGCGAGCCGAAGACGAAGACCATGACGATGTAGACGACGAGGATCGCGACCCCCATCGCGAAGAAGAGGCCCCCGAAGGCCTCGCTCTGCTGGGCGGTCACCCCGGCGAGCGTCACCTCGACCCCGTCGGGGATCGAGCCGGCCGCGGTGAGGTCGTCGATGACGAGCTGGGCATCCCGGGAGACCGCGCCCTGGTCGTCGCTCGTGACGGTGGCGGAGATCGTGGCCGCCGGAGAGCCGTCAACGCGCGTGACGGAGCCCTGGACGTCCACCTCGCTCACCTCGGCGATCGCCCCGAGCGTGGAGGCGAGCGGGCCGGTGCCGAAGGGCAGGGCGCGGATCGCGTCCACCCCGGTGAGGCTGGCCGGATCGATGCGCAGGACCGCGGGGAGCGCGGTGCCGTCACCGAGGACGATCGTGCCCAGCTCCTGGCCCACGAGGATGCCGCGCAGCTCCTGGCCGACCTGGGCCGTGGTGAGACCGACGGTGATCGCCTTGTTCGGGTCGACCGCGACGCTCACCTGCGGGGCGGCCTCGGCGAGGTCGCTCGTGACGTTCGCGAGGCCTTCCAGGCCGGCGAGGCCGGTGACGAGCGCGTCGCTCGCCGCGCGGATCTTCGCGCGGTCGTCTCCGCTCACGATGACCGCGAAGCCGCCGGCACCGAAGCCGGTCTCCTGCTCCACGGAGACCCCGTAGCCGTCCGTGCTCACCGGGGCGAGGACGCCGAGGAGCTCCTCGATCTTGGCGGCGAGGTCCGCGCTGTCATCCAGGCGGACGGTGATCCGGGCGCTGTTCGCGGAACGGCCGCTGAAGGCGGCCTGGAGGGTCTGGACGCCCGTGTCCGCGTCACCGGAGATCCGGGACTGGACGAGCTCCACCTGTGCGTCCGCGAGGAGGAGCTCCTCGGCCGCGATCGTGCGGTCGAGGACAGCCTGCGTGGGGACCCCGGCCGGCGGGTCGATCGTGACGTTGAGGATCTTCTCGCCGCCCGCGCTGATGAGCGAGGTCGGCAGGAGCGGGACGAGCGCGGTCGTGGCCACGAAGAGGAGCGCGGCGATCCCGATCGTCCCCCACTTCGTGGCGCGGCGCCGGAGCGCGAGGGTGAGGACGGGCGTGTAGAGGCGCTGCCAGATCGTCTCCGGGAGCTCCCCGTCCGGGCCGACCTTCACGTTCACCGTGCGCACGAAGAACCAGGCGAGGACCGGGATGACCGTGAGCGCCACGATGAGCGAGGCGAGGAGGGCGAAGGTGACGGTCAGGCCGAAGGGGAGGAAGAACTGGCTGACGATCCCGCCCACGAAGCCGATGGGCAGGAAGACCGCGACCGTGGTCAGGGTGCTCGAGGTGATCGCGGCGGCGACCTCCTTCGTCCCGTCCAGGATCGACTGCTCCACGCTCTCCCCGCGGGCGCGGTGGCGGTAGATGTTCTCGAGGACGACGATCGAGTCGTCCACGACGCGGCCCACCGCGACCGCAAGGCCGCCGAGCGTGACGATGTTCACGGTGAGACCGGCGGCGCCCATGACGGCGAGCGCGGCGAGGATCGAGAGCGGGATGCTCACGGCGGCGACGAGCGTGCTGCGCAGGCTGCCGAGGAAGACGAGGATCGTGAGGATCGCGAAGAAGGCGCCGAGGAGGCCCTCCTTGACGAGCCCGTCCCGCGACTCCTTGATGAAGACGGAGAGATCGGAGATCACCTCGACCTCGAGGAGGTCCGGATGCTTCTCCTCCAGCGCGCGGAAGGCAGCCGTCACCTCGTCCGCCACGATGACCGTGTTCGCACCACCGCTCTTGGAGACGGCGAGGCTGAGCGAGGGGACGCCGTTCGTGCGCGCGAAGCCGGAAGCCTGGACCTCGTCGACCGCGACCGTCCCCAGGTCCGCAAGGGTGATCGGGCTGGGGATCACCCCCGCCTGGATGCTCCCGTCCGGGTTGACGCCCCGGTAGCCCACGACGAGCCCGGCGAGCTCCTCGACGGACGAGAAGCGATGCTCCGTGCTCACGGGGACACGGCCGGCATCGCTGGTGATCGTGCCGGACGGGATCGCGAGCTGGTTCGCCTGGATGATCCCGGCCACGCGGGAGAGCGGGATCCCCGCCTCCGCGAGCTTCGCCGGGTCGAGCGTGATCCGGAGGAGCGAGCTCGGGCCGCCGGATAGGTCGGCACCGCTCACGCCCTCGAGGGAGCGGATCTCGGGGAGGAGCTCCTCGCGGACGACCCGGAAGGCCTCCGCGGTGTCGGCGCCCTCCGCCGGTCCGATCGCCGCCACGATGACGGGCTGGTCGTTGAGGTCGAGCGCGGTGACCCGCGGGCTCACGCCGGCGGGCAGGGTCACCCCGGCGAGCTGCTGGTCGATCGCTTCCAGCGACGCCTTCAGGTCCGTGCCGAAGGCGAAGCGGGCCACGACGAGCGAGAGCGAGTTCGCGGAGGTGGACTGGAGCTGCTCAAGGCGCGGGATGTTCGCGAGCGCGCGCTCCACCGGCTCCGTGACCTGGCCGGCGACATCCTCGGCACCCGCGCCGGGGAGGGTGGAGATGATCGTGACGAAGGGGAGCCGGACGTCCGGGAGGAGCTCCTGGCGGAGCTGGCCCCAGGCGAAGAGGCCGCTGAGGAAGAGCCCGACGGCAAGGAGCAGCACCACGCTGCGCTCGCGGAGGGCGAACCGAGTCAACCAGGTCATGCTGCGTCCCTTCGTCGTTCCATCCGGCGGGCCGTCCCACGGCGGGGACGCCTCCGGTCGTTCCATCGATCCTCACGCTCTTCGCGTGACCCGTGCGCGCGGATCGGCTCGCGCCGCGCTGCTAGCATCCGCGCATGCAGCCACCCCCGCTCATCCCCCCGGGTCCCGCGCGCCGGCGCGCCGGGACCTGGCTCGTCGTCTACGGTGTCGCCGGCCTCCTCGTCCTCGGCGTCCTCGCTGCGGCGATGGGCGTCGCGGCCTTCATGGGCCGGGATGGCTACGAGGACGTGGATGCCGCCCTCGGTGAGGTGGAGGCCGTCCTCTCCACCACGCAGGAGGCGCTGACGGCCGGCGCGGATACCGTGGAGGGCGTCTCGATCAGCCTCGGCGAGGCTGCCGTCGCGCTCGACCAGGCCGCCACGGTCTCGGGCGATCTCGCGAGCGCGGCCACGACCGTGGCGGATACCGCGGTCGCCTTCGACATCTTCGGCCAGCGGCCCTTCGGTGCGCTGGAGGGCCCCTTCCGCGTCGCGGGGACGAGCCTCTCGGACCTCACGGACCGGATCGTCGTCGTCGGTGACGCGCTGGGGCGGAACTCGTCGGATACCGCGCTCCTCGCCGAGCGCCTCGATGGCGTCGCGGGGAGCATCGGGGCGACCGCGGACCGTGTCGCCGCCGTTGACCCCTCGCTGGGGATCGCGGCGGTCATCGCCTTCCTCGTGATCCTCGCGATCCTCGGCTGGCTGATGGTCCCCGCGGTGGCGGCGATCTGGATCGGCCTCCGCTGGCGCCGGGAGAACCCGCCCGCCTGATCCGGGGACGGGCGGCCCGGACGGGCCGCCCGGCGCGCGCCGTCCGCGCCCGGCGCTACTTGTCCCGCTCGGCCGCGCCCACGAGGGCCGCCTGCGCCGCCGCGAGCCGGGCGACCGGGACGCGGAACGGGGAGCAGGAGACGTAGTCGAGCCCGAGCTCGTGGCAGAAGGCGATCGATTCGGGGTCCCCGCCGTGCTCGCCGCAGATGCCGAGCTCGAGGTCCGGGCGCGTGGCCCGGCCCTTGGCCACGGCGATGCGCATCAGCTGGCCCACCCCATCCCGGTCCAGGGTCTGGAACGGGTTGACGGGGAGGATCTTCTCCTCCACGTACTTGAGGAGGAAGCCGCCCTCCGCGTCGTCCCGGCTGTAGCCGAAGGTCATCTGGGTGAGATCGTTCGTGCCGAAGCTGAAGAAGGCCGCCTCGGACGCGATCGCATCCGCGGTGAGCGCGCCACGCGGGACCTCGATCATCGTGCCGAACTTGTAGTCCACCGTGACGCCGGCCTTCGCCTCCACGGCCTGCGCCTCCGCCTCGAGGAGACGGCGCGTGGCGGCGAGCTCGTTCACGTGGCCAACGAGCGGGATCATGATCTTCGCGATCGGGTTCCCGCCCGCCTTCTTCACCGCGATCTGCGCGTTGAGGATCGCGCGCGTCTGGATCTTCACGAAGTCGGGGATCATCAGCCCGAGGCGGCAGCCGCGGAGGCCGAGCATCGGGTTCTGCTCGTGCATCGAGCGGATCGTGGCGAGGAGCTCGCGGTCCTCCGCGCTCGCCGCGTCCCCGGCCTTCGTCACCCGGACGAGCTGCTCCTCCAGGTTCGGGAGGAACTCGTGGAGCGGCGGATCGATGAGGCGCACGACGACGGGGAGGCCGTCCATCGCGCGGAAGATCCCCTCGAAGTCGCCCTGCTGGAGGACCTCGAGCTTGCCCATCGCGGCGTCGAAGCGCCCGACGACCGCGCTCTCCTCCGCGTCCAGCGTCCCGCCCGCGGCGAGCTTCGCCTTGGCGCGCGTGGCGGCGGCGGCCACGAGGATCGCCCCGCGGACGATCTCGAGCCGCTCGCCCTCGCGGAACATGTGCTCGGTCCGGCAGAGCCCGATCCCCTCGGCGCCGTAGCTGCGCGCGAGAGCGGCCTCCTCCGGCTTGTCCGCGTTCGTCCAGATCCCGAGCCGGCGGATCTCGTCCGCCCAGCGGAGGACCGCCTGGAGCTCGGTCTGCTCCTCGTAGCGCGCGGAGACGGTGGGGATCGCACCGGAGAAGACCTCGCCGGTAGCGCCGTCCAGGCTGATCCAGTCCCCTTCCGCGAAGGTGGCGCCGGTCGTGGTGCTCCGGGCGCTCTTCGTGGCGTACTCCACCACGAGCTCCGCGCAGCCGGCCACGCAGGGCTTGCCGATCTGGCGGGCCACGACCGCCGCGTGCGAGGTGGCCCCGCCGCGGGCGGTGAGGATCCCCTGCGCCACGGCCATCCCATGGAAGTCGTCCGGGGAGGTCTCCACGCGGACGAGGACGACCTTCTCGCCGCGCGCGACCCACTCCACCGCGGTGTCCGCGGAGAAGACGGCCCGGCCCACGGCGGCGCCGGGGGAGGCGTTCAGGCCCTTGGCGATCCGGGTGGCGCCCTTCCGGGCGGCCGGGTCGTACTGGTCGCGCAGGAGCTGGTCCACGTGGCCGGGCTCGATCCGGGCGAGCGCCTCGCCCTTGGTGAGGATCCCCTCCTCCACCATGTCCGCGGCGATCTTCACCGCGGCGAGCGCGGTCCGCTTGCCGGAGCGGGTCTGGAGCATGTAGAGCTTGCCGCGCTCGATCGTGAACTCCAGGTCCTGCATGTCGCGGTAGTGGCGCTCGAGCCGCTCGCCGATCGCCTTGAACTCGGCGTAGACCGCGGGCATCGCCTCCGCCATGTGGGCGATCGGGAAGGGGGTCCGGATGCCGGCCACCACGTCCTCGCCCTGGGCGTTCGTGAGGTACTCGCCGAAGAGGGTGTGCTCGCCGGTGTTGGGGTCCCGCGTGAAGGCGACGCCGGTGCCGGAGTCGTCCCCCATGTTCCCGAAGACCATCGTCACGACGTTCACCGCCGTGCCCAGGTCATGGGCGATCTTGTTGTAGTCGCGGTAGTCCCGGGCGCGCTTGCCGAACCAGCTCTGGAAGACCGCCTTCACGGAGAGGTCGAGCTGCTCCCAGGGGTCCTGCGGGAAGGGCTTGCCGGTATCCGCGAGGACGATCGCCTCGAAGGCCGCGGCGGCCTCCCGGAGCGCGGCCGCATCCAGGTCCGTGTCCTGGTGGACGCCGCGGGCCTCCTTCACCGCCTCGAAGGCGTGCTCGAAGCGCTCGCCGTCCACGCCGAGGACGATCCGCCCGAACATCTGGACGAAGCGCCGCCAGGCATCCGCGCCGAAGCGCTCGTTGCCGGTGAGCGCGACCAGGCCTGCCACCGTGCGCTCGTTGAGGCCGAGGTTGAGGACGGTGTCCATCATCCCGGGCATCGAGAACTTCGCCCCGGAGCGGACGCTCACGAGGAGCGGGTTCGCCGGGTCGCCGAAGCGCTTCCCGGTCTGCTCCTCCACCACGGCGACCGCGGCGCGGATGTCCTCCCAGAGGCCGTCCGGCATCCGCTCGCCCGCGGAGAAGTAGTCGTTGCACGCTTCCGTGGTGATCGTGAAGCCGGGCGGGACGGGGAGCCCTGCCTTCGTCATCTCCGCGAGGCCGGCACCCTTGCCGCCGAGGAGGTCCTTCATCGACCCGTCGCCCTCGGCCTGCCCGGCCCCCCAGCGGTAGATGTAGCGCTTCGCGGCGCGGTGGGCGGGCTGCGTCATGCTCAGGGTGACCTCACGTGGGCGGCGGCGCCCGGAGGGCAGCACGCCGGTGGATGGCAGGCGCGCGGATTGTACCGGTTCAGCAGGAAGTCCCCCCGCAGCAGGACCCGAACGTCAGGCAGCATCCCGCGCGCGCCCGTGCGAGGATGCGCCCCATGCCCTCCTTCGACCTCGATCGCTTCCTCGCCCTCCCCCGCCTGAGCGCCCTCCGGCTCTCGCCGGACGGCCGCCGGATCGTCGTCTCGGCTGCCCGCCCGGACCCCGCGGGGAAGCGCTTTGCGAGCGCCCTCTGGGAGCTCGACCCGGCCGGCGTCCGGGCGGCGCGGCGGATCACCCGCTCCGCACCCGGCGAGAGCGCGGGGACCTTCCTCGCGGACGGGTCGCTCCTCTTCACCTCCGCCCGGCCGGATCCGGAGCGGAGCCCGGAGCGCGCGGAGGCGCTCGGGGAGACGGCGGGGCTCTGGCTCCTCCCGGTGGACGGCGGCGAGGCCCGCCCGCTCGCCGCGCTCGCGGGCGGGATCGCGGACGTGACCACCGCGCGTGCCGCGGGTGTGGTCGCCTTCGCCACCGGGGTCCATCCGCGGACCACCACCCTGGAGGAGGACGAGGCAGCGGAGAAGGCGCGCGAGAAGGCGGGCGTGAGCGCGCACCTCTACGAGGAGTTCCCGATCCGCTACTGGGACCACTACCTGGGGCCGCGCGAGGCGCGCCTCTACACCGGCGTGCTGGGCGACGATCCCCATGCGCCGCTCGCGGACCTGCGCGACCTCGCCCCGGATGCCGCCGGCCGGCTCCGGGACGCCACGATCGCGCTCACGCCGGACGGCGCCACGCTCGTCTGCAGCTGGCGGCGCGAGGAGGACCTCTCCCGGCCGCGCGAGGATGTCGTGGCGATCGACCGCGCCACCGGGACGCGGCGGACCCTCCTCGCCGAGGACGCCTGGGTGAGCGGCATCGCCGTCTCGCCGGATGGCACGCAGGCGGCGGTCCTCCGGACGTGGAACGGCGCACCCGAGCGCGCGGACCGGCCGGGGCTCGTCATCGTGGATCTCGCGAGCGGCAACGCACGGGAGCTCGGTGGGGACCTGGACGGCTGCTGGCCGCACGAGCTCCACTGGGCGCCGGACGGGCGCTCGCTCCTCCTCACCGCGGACCGGCTCGGTCACGTGGCGATCCTGCGCATCGCGCTCGCGGACGGCGCGATCACCGTCCTCGCCGCGGACGGGGCGTGGACGGATGTCGCGGAAGCCCCGGACGGAACGATCGTGGGGCTTCACGCCACCCTCGCGTCGCCGCCGCGCCCCGCCCGCCTCGTGGACGGGCGCCCCGCGTACCTCCCCTTCCCCGGCCTCGCGGATGACGAGGTCGGTGCGCCGGGTGTCGTGGAGCGCCTGCAGGCTCGCGCGGCGGACGGGACCCCGGTCGGCTCCTGGCTCGTCCGGCCGGCCGGCGCGAGCGCAGCGAGCCCCGCCCCGCTCGTCGTCTTCATCCACGGTGGCCCGCTCGGCAGCTGGAACACCTGGCACTGGCGCTGGAACCCGCACCTCCTCGTGGAGCGCGGCTACGCCGTCCTCCTCCCGGACCCGGCGATCTCCACCGGCTACGGCCAGGGCTTCATCGACCGCGGCTGGGGCCGCTGGGGCGAGGCGCCCTACACCGACCTGATGGCGGCCGTGGACGGCGCGCTGGAGCGCCCGGACCTGGACCGGACCCGGACCGCCGCGATGGGCGGCTCCTTCGGGGGCTACATGGCGAACTGGGTGGCCGGACAGACGGACCGCTTCCGGGGGATCGTCACCCATGCGTCGCTCTGGGAGCTGC
>Ga0208783_10002380_pt1 | contig 10880 bp, 5 predicted proteins | sample DEB19_08_DNA_2_FD_184529 | JGI IMG/M metagenome (GOLD analysis project Ga0208783, IMG submission 184529) | Aqueous microbial communities from the Delaware River and Bay under freshwater to marine salinity gradient to study organic matter... | ecosystem: Environmental > Aquatic > Marine > Coastal... | reverse complement strand
CCTTGCCGCGATGGAGCGCGACTTTCCCGACCTGCGCTTCGTGCAGATCGATGACGGATACCAGCCCGCGATGGGCGATTGGCTCGAGACCGGCCCGGGTTTCGGCGGCAAGCCCGTGCAGGAGATCCTGCGCGAGATCAAGTCACGCGGGCGCGAACCGGCGATTTGGGTGGCGCCATTCGTCGCGAGCCCCGATTCGAAGTTGCTGCGCGATCGTCCCGACTGGTTCGTGAAGGGCGACGACGGCAAGCCGATGCCGAGCGACCGCGTGATGTTCGGCGGCTGGCGGCTCGGCCCGTGGTATGTGCTCGACGGCACGCACCCCGAGGTGCAGGCGCATCTCGAGGGGCTCTTTCGCACGATGAAGGACGAGTGGGGCGTCGCCTACTTCAAGCTCGACGCGACCTTCTGGGGCATGATGCACGGAGGTCGGTTCCACGATCCGATGGCCACGCGCGTCGAGGCGTATCGCCGCGGCATGCAGGCGATCCGCCGCGGCATGCAGGCGATCCGCCGCGGCGCGGGCGAGGACGCCTACATCCTCGGCTGCAACCATCCCATCTGGCCGAGCCTTGGGCTGATCGACGGCTCGCGCAGCTCGCTCGACATCGAGCGCAACTGGCGCAGCGTGTCGCGCACGGGCCGCGAGAACCTGCTTCGCGGCTGGCAGAACGGGCGACTCTGGTGGAACGATCCCGACACGCTCGTGCAGACCGGGCTACCCGAGAACGAGGCGCGCTTTCACGCCACCCTCGTCTACGCGACCGGCGGCGCGATGCTCGCGGGCGACGACCTCTCGCGGCTCCCGAAGGCCAAGGTGCCGATCGTGCGCGCGCTGTCGAAGCCGACGGGCGTTGCGGCCGAATTCGGGCATCTCGGGCTCACGCACGGCGCGATCCGCCTCTCCGACGGCTCGATGCTGCACGCGTTCTTCAACTGGGGCGATGCGGCCGAGGCTCGGGAACTCGAGGTCGCCCCCCGCGAGGTGGTGCGCGACGCCTGGAGCGGCGCGCGGGTCACGCCGCAACAGGGTCGCGTCGCCCTCGTGATCGGTGCACGCGATGCAGCCCTCCTGCGAATCTCCGAGATGGACGGCGAGGGGAGGTAGGCGCCCCATGGGCACCAGCCCCAATCACGGCCTGTTCGGCGGTGTTTCAGGCTCGGCGCTTCGATTTGAGACGACTTCATTCGATAGATGTCTTGCGGGCTCAAGGCGATGGATCGCACAGGGACCGCGGGAGATGATTCATGTCGAGCGAAGCCACGCGGCCTGCACCCACGAAGTTCCGAGCGCAGCCGCGTTCGCTGTCCTGGCGTGTGCTGCTGCCCATCGGGCTTGCGATGCTCCTGATCGCCGCGGTCTCCTCGCTGGTGATGTACACCATCTACCGGCACGAGCGCGTGACCCATCTGAACGCGCTTGCGCGCGTCGCAATGGCGGGTGTGCAATGCTCGCATGACGCGGGCGTTTCGGACGAAGCGCTCGATCGGGCTGTTGCAGAGATCAGGAGCACTGACGCGGGTGAGGGTATGGCACTCCTCGCGGCGGGCGATCCGCTCGTCGTCACCGCCTGCACGCACCGCCCCTGGGAGTCCATGCGCGTCGATGCGCTGCCTTCGCTGCGGCTTCGGGAAGAGTTGGACCGAGTCGGACGCGGGGCACCGGGCCGTGCGGGCGTGTGGGAATCCGCCGACGATGTACTCCTGACCGCCCGACTTGACGCGCAGACGATTGCGTTGATCGCAGTGGGTACTGGACCGGACGGTGGCACCGACCTGCGCTCCGCTGGAAAGGTCGCCTCAGTGGCCGTGGCAGGCCTGATTGCGTTCGGGGCGTTCACGCTGGTCACGCTCCGTCGCCGCGTCACGGGACCATTGAAGCGACTCGCGGAGCGCGCCAAGCTGGGCGCGCCTGGCGCCCCTGGACAGCTTGCCGCAGACGCGCAGCACGACGAGGTCTCGCAGCTCGCAGCCGCGATGGACAGTTCGCGGGCACAGCTGGCAAAGTCGACCGAGGAGATCGAGCGGCTGGCGACGAGCATGCGGAGCACCACGAATTCGGTGCTTTCCCTCGACACCGGCGCCTGCATCACCTGGGCAAACGAGGCCTTCACGCGCAACACTGGGTACGCGCTCGACGAGGTCATGGGACGGCGGCCGAGTGAGTTCCTCCTGAGCCCGGCCGCCGATTCGAGCGCATGCCAGGCGTTCGATGACGCCATCCGCGAGCGCAGGGCGTGCCGGGTCGAGCTTCCGTATGCGGGCAAGGATGGACGCGAGCGCTGGATGACCGTCGACCTGCAGCCTACGCAGCAGGAGGACGGAACCATGATCGGCTTCACGGTCGTCCACACCGACATCACGGCCGAGGTCCACGCGCGGTCCGAGCTGCTGAAGTCCGAGCGCAGGCAGAAGCTGATCGTTGCAGGAGCAGACCTCGGCACATGGGATTGGAACATCGCCACGGGCGATGTCGTGTTCAACGACCGCTGGTGCCGCATGCTGGGCTACGAGCCCACCGAGATCGAGCCGCATGTGAGGTCCTGGGAGAAGGTCCTCCACCCCGAGGACGGCGACCTTGCGTGGAAGGCTCTCACCGACCACTTCGAGGGGCGCGCCGACGCCTACAGATGCGAGCACCGTCTTCGCGCGAAGGACGGAAGCGTGATCTGGGTGCTCGATGCAGGCCGGGTGTACGAGCGCGACGCCGACGGCAAGCCGCTGCGCATGGCGGGCATCCACCTCGACATCACCAAGCGAAGGATGGCGGAGGAACGGTTCGAGCTCGTGGTCAAGGGATCCGCGGCCGCCATCTGGGACTGGAACATCGTCGCCGGGAACCTGCAGATGTCTCCACGGTGGCAGGAGCAGCTGGGCTACGCGCCCGATGAGTTCCCCACCGCCTTCGATCAGTTCATGGAACTGGTCCATCCCGCCGATCGTGCGCTGATCCAGGTCGCGGTCGACCAACACCTGACCGCGAGAGATCCATTCTCGAAGGACCTGCGGATCAAGGACCGCGCCGGCGAGTACCGGTGGTTCCACGCGCATGGCCAGGCATCCTGGAACAACGACGGCAGGCCGATCCGCATGGTCGGCTCGCTCGAGGACATTCACGCCCAGCGCCAGGCCGAAGCGGCGCGCGCAAGGCTTGCATCGCTCGTGGACAGTTCCGAGGATGCCGTTCTCAGCCTGACCCTGAGCGGATGCATCGTGACCTGCAACGATGCGACCTGCCGCATGTTCGGCATGAGTCGGGACGAGTTGATCGGTGCATCGGCGCTTCGCCTGGCACCCGCGGCGGAGCGCAAGGCGGTGCGACGCGCGCTGAAGCAGCTTGCTGCGGGCGAGCGAGTGCAGCAGTACGAGACGATCCGCACGCGCGCCGATGGGCGCAAGATCGAGGTGTCGGTCTCGATGTTCGCCGTGCGCGATCCCGATGGACAGATCGTCGGAGCGGCAAAGGTGATCCGCGACATCAGCCTTCGCCGCGAGAAGCGCGAGCTGGAGGAGCTGAACGCGCTGCTGGCGCGGCAGAACCACAAGCTCGAGCTGATGACCGAGCGCGCGCACCGCTTCGTGGACGATGTGTCGCACGAGTTCCGCACGCCGCTGACGGTGATCAAGGAGTACACCTCGATCATCGCGGACGGCCTGGGCGGCCCGGTCAGCGAGAAGCAGGCGGGCTGGCTGCAGGTGATCGATGTGGCTGCGGTGGACCTGAACCAGATGGTCGAGGACTTCCTCGACTCGAGCAAGCTCCGCGCGGGTCGCCTGCGGGTCGACCGCCGGCCGTGCACGGCCGAGGGCATCCTCGACGGCGTGCGCGGCCTGATCTCGCGCAAGGCGTCGTCGCGCTCGATCCAGGTGCGACAGGTCGTCGAGCCGGGCCTTCCTCCCGTGTTCGCCGACGCCGAGAAGGTGCGGCGGATCGTGATGAACCTTGTGACCAACGCGATCAAGTTCTCGCCCGACGGAGGCGTGGTGACGCTCTCGGCGAAGTGCCTCGAGAACGGCGACGTCGAGTTCGGGGTGAGCGACCAGGGCCCCGGCCTGGCGCCTGCGGACATGCGCCAGATCTTCGAGCGCTTCCGTCAGCTGCCGAACGCGCTGGCGCCGAGCGTGAAGGGCTTCGGCCTGGGCCTGAACATCGCGCGTCAGCTGGTGTGGCTGAACCTCGGGACGATCCGCGTCGAGAGCGAGCAGGGGAAGGGCGCGACATTCTCGTTCACGCTGCCGGCGGTGCGGATGGACGCGGTGATCGACCGCTTCTTCGACCGCCTGGCCGAGCGCGAGGAGGCGCCGGAGTCGGTGGCGATGCTGCGGCTCTGGCCGGACGAGGTCGAGGGTCGGGAGTCGCTTGCGGAGCTGAGGCGGCTGGCGGTGGCGTCGACGCGTCCGTCGGACATCGTGGTGGAGGACCGGGACGGCTCGTCGATCGTGCTGTTCGGTCCGACCTCGTCGCCCGCGACCTGGCAGGCGCACATCCTCGAGGGCCTGGTCCGGCGGAACAAGCACGGCGGCGACGGCCCGCGCGTCGAGCTGGTGGGTGTGTGGAGCTACCCGGACACGACGGGCGAGGGGCGCGAGGCGATCCGCGCCGTGGTCCTGAAGGAGGCGACCCATGCCGCGTAGCGTCCTTGTCATCGACGACGGGACGGTCTCGGTCGGTTCCGCGCGACGCGCGCGCTGCCTCCTGTCCGCGCCTGCAGAACCCGAAACTTCCCTGCATGACCGGGCGTTTCGAGCGGCCAATCATCGTGCGTGCAGCAGGGAGGTGGCGCGATGCAGGACAAGTCCGTCGAAGGTCGCGGAGAAGCACTCGGGCGAAGCGCGGCGGTACTGATCGTCGAGGATGACGGCGACCTCGCGAATGTGGTCTGCACACGGCTGCGGCGCGCAGGGCATGACTGCGTCGTCGTCCACTCGGGTGCGCAGGCACTCGCCGAATGGCAGAAGCGCAGCTTCGACCTCGTGGTATCCGACATCAACATGCCCAACGGTGACGGCATCGCCCTCGCCGAGTCGCTGCAGCGCTCGGAGGCCGTGCCGCTGATCTTCATCACGGGCTTCAAGGACGACTACGAGCGGCGGCTGAAGTCCATCGTCAATGTGACCGTGCTCGAGAAGCCCTTCGAGATCAAGATGCTGCTGAACCTGATCGACGCTGCCCTCGACGGCAAGGTCAAGGGCGACGACGGAATCCGCTCGCGCGCCTCGGTCGGAATCGACTGATTCGCCTTGCCGCCCCTCCGTGTCCGTGCGACGATGCGCACATGGAGCAGACGCCGAAGAAGTCGAACGGGGAACTCCTCGAATCCGCGCGCAAGCTCGCCGCCCGGCACACCATCTCCGATGGCGAGAAGTTCCGTCTCTCGAAGTGCGATCCCGGCGACACGGGGCCGTTCTCCGACGGCGAGCGCGCCGCCGCGAAGGAGTCGACGAAGTCGATGCTCGCCGACGGCGTGAAGGTCCTCGCCGAGCTGCAGGACAAGCTCTACGCGCAGGACCGCTGGTCGCTGCTGCTCGTGTTCCAGGCGATGGACGCTGCCGGCAAGGACGGCGTCATCAAGCATGTGATGAGCGGCATCAACCCGCAGGGCTGCGAGGTGCACTCGTTCAAGGCCCCGAGCGCCGAGGAGCTCGACCACGACTTCCTGTGGCGCTGCTCGCGCCTTGCGCCGCGCCGCGGCATGATCGGCATCTTCAACCGCTCGTACTACGAGGAGGTGCTTGTCGTGCGCGTGCACACCGAGTACCTGAACCGCCAGCAGCTTCCGCGCGAGCTGGTGGGGAAGCACATCTGGCAGGAGCGCTTCCAGGACATCCGCAAGTACGAGCGCTACCTCGCGCGGCAGGGCACCATCATCCGCAAGTTCTTCCTGCATGTGTCGCGCGACGAGCAGAAGCGCCGATTCCTCGAGCGGATCGACGACCCCACGAAGAACTGGAAGTTCAGCGCCGCCGATGTCGCCGAGCGCGCGCACTGGGACGAATACATGGGCTGCTACGAGGAGATGATCCGCGAGACCTCGGCCGAGCACGCGCCGTGGATCGTCGTGCCCGCCGACAATAAGTGGTACACGCGCCTCGTGGTCGCCGCCGCGATCGGCGAGGCGCTTTCCTCGGTCGACCTGCACTATCCCGTGCTCGACGACGCGGGCAAGGCGAAGCTCGCCGAGGCGCGCGCGCGGCTCGTTTCCGAGTAGCCGCGCGGGGTTCGCCCTGTAGCGGCAGGTCCGATTTTCATGTAGGGCGAAACTCTGTTCAGGGACGCAGCCCCGCGGCATGCGCGCCGATGTCGAACTACCCGTTCTGGGAAAGGAACCGACATGCGTGCATCGCTCCTCCCGTCGCTTGTGACCGTCCTTCTTGTGACCGTCCTTGTCGTGAGCCTCGCCTTCGCCGCGCCCGCGCGTGCGTCGCGCGATCCCGTGGCCGTCCGTGCTCTGGCCGCAGCGGGCGACGCCCGCGCGATGGCCGAGCTCGGCTCGATGTACGCGCGAGGACACCAGGTACGCCAGGACGACGACGAGTCGCGGCGCTGGTATCAGAAGGCCGCAGAGGCGGGCGATCCGCGCGCGATGACCGCGCTGGGCGCGCGCTTCGCCAGCGGCCGCGGCGCGGCGCGCAACGACGCGCTGGCGGTCGAGTGGTACGGCAAGGCAGCCGAGGCGGGTGATGCCAACGCGATGTTCCTGCTCGGCTCGATGTACGCGCGCGGTCGCGGCGTCGAGCGCGATGGGCAGAAGGCGCATGCGTGGTACCTGCGCGCCGCCGAGGCGGGGCTGCCGCGGGCGATGACGGCGGTTGGCGCTGCGAGCAGCGGCGCCGAGCGCGCGGCGTGGTTTCGCAAGGCGGCCGACGCCAGCGATGCGTGCGCGATGTCGAACCTGGCGTTGCTCTACCTCGATGGGGACGGCGTCGAGAAGGACATGGCGCAGGCGATCCACTGGATGCAGATCGCGGGCGAGTGCGGCGATGTCGCATCGATGGTGATGCTCGGCGACATGCACGCGCGCGGAGACGCGGTGCGCCGCGACTTCGATCAGGCGATCCGCTGGTACGCGATGGCGGTCCAGCGCGGCAACACGGGCGCGATGACCAGCCTTGGCGTCTTGTTCGCCGATGGCAAGGGCACCGATCCGAAGCCCGCCGAGGCGTTCCGACTGTTCATGACCGCCGCGAAGGCGGGCGTGCCCGAGGCGATGCTCAACCTCGCGGGGCTCTACCGCGACGGTCGCGGCGTCGAGCGCAGCGCCGAGAAGGCGTACTACTGGTCGCGCAATGCCGCGCGCTCGATGACCGACTCGTCGAAGCGCGACGCGGTGGTCGCCTTCAGCCAGCGGCTCGGTCGCACGCTCGATGCCGGCGCGCGTGCGACGGCCGAGGCCGACAGCGACGCGTGGATGGCGCGCGACAAGTCTGCGACTTGGCCGATCGCGGCCGCTCCCGTCGAGTGAATCGCGTCAGCGCGCGAGCCCGCGGCTCTTCAGCGTGCAGCCGAGCAGCTTGTACAGCGTGCGCGCGCCCACATTCGCGTTCCATTCGCCGTCGTTCGCGCCCGGGCTGACTTCGCAGAGGTCGAACCCGATCACGCGGCGGCCGCTGTTCGCCAGCGTCTCGAGCAGGTGGCACATCTCGGGGAATGTGAGCCCGCCAGGGACGGGCGTGCCCGTGTTGGGGCAGTGGTCGGGCGTGAGGCCGTCGATGTCGAAGCTGATGTAGAGCTCCTTCGGGAGTGCCTTGACGATGTCCTTGCAGATCGCGCTCCAGCTTCCGTTCGCGCCACCCTTGAACTGGCGGTCGCGCAGGTGCTGGTCGTAGAAGCACTGCACGCGCCCCTTCGAGTGCTCGACGAACTGGCGCTCGCGCAGCCCGAAGTCGCGGATGCCCACCTGCACCAGCCGCCCCACGCCGGGCAGGCGCGTCATGACATTGTGGAAGATGCTCGCGTGCGACCAGCGGAAGCCCTCGAACTCCTCGCGCAGGTCGGCGTGGGCGTCGATCTGCAGGATGCCCATGCCGGGGTGGCGCTGGGAAAGCTCGGCGATGAGGCCGAACGGGCTCGCGTGATCGCCGCCAAGCAGCGCGGGAATCGCACCGCGGTCGAGGATGCGCTCGGCCTCACGCGCGACATAGCCGTGCACGCGCTCGCTGGCGGCGTTCACCGCATCGAGCGCCTTCGCGTGCGCGCGGTTTCCAGGCACGGCGCCGCCCGCCGCGATCACCGGCTCGGCGGCGCGGCGCGCCGACTTCGACAGGGCCGCGATGTCCTTGGGGATCGGCAGCATCGCGAAGCCTGCCTTCCAGATCGGGCCGTACTGCAGGTCCTCGAGGTCGACCTGCTTGCTTGCCTCGAGCACGGCGGCAGGGCCCGCCGCGGTGCCCGGGCGGTAGCTCGTCGTGGCGTCGAAGGGCACGGGGATCACGACCACGCGGGCGTCCTCGACGCGGGTGTCGAGACCGAACAGCCCGTCGCCGGTGGCGGCGGCATCTGGGTCGAAGTGCGGATCGATCGCGGGAGCAGGGGAGTTCTTGCGGGCTGCCATTGGGGTGGGCACTGTACGAGGTGGGCGCGCGAAATGCGCTCGGCCAACCCATGCGGCGTTGCCGCGAGGAACTCCACTCCGGGATCAGCGGGATCGTCGTTCCGCACGGCTCCCGTTGGCAATTGGGAGCAGGCTGCGCGCAAGTGTCTGTGCCCGCGGATCTCACGGCGAACGAGACGAGCCCATCGTGAGCATTGATCTCGCAACGCGCGCGTGAGATACTGAACGGAACGGGCGACGCGCCAGCGTCTCGGCTGCGCCGCCCGAAAGCCAAACAGGAGTGCTCACATGGAACGGATGAGATGGATGGTGCGCGCGGTCGCGTTGTGCGTCGCGTGGATGTGCGTGATGACCGCAAGGGGGGACATTGGGACGCCGACGTGGAACTGGAGCTACTGGAACCCAATCGGATACGGGCAGATTGCATCGGTCGCTCAGTCATTTGTCGGAAACGGGGAGGCATGCACGGGCGTGCGGGTGCGCTTTTACTCAGAAAACTGCTGCACGTACGCCCCCATGCGAGTCGCGATCGTGCGCTGGGACAGCGGGAATCACAAGGTGGTCGGCAGCCCACTGACTGAGACCACCTGGACGATTGGAACAGGCGCCTGCTGTTGGTATGACAGAACGGTCAGCTTTCCGAGCATGGCCCCACTCGCGAACGGGGAAACCTACGCGCTCCTTCTATCCGTCTCGCAATGGTGGAACACCTACTGCTGCGCCTACTCATATCCCGCCATCTTCGGCTCATCCTATTACTCAGGCGGTCAACTGTACTACTTGTACAACGGAGCGAATGCGGCCGCGTGGTCAACTCAGTCGTGGAGCGACACGGGCTACGACCTCAACTTCACGGTGTACACCACCAACGACTGCAACGGCAACGGCATCGTCGATGCAGCCGAGATCGCCAACGGAACGGCATCCGATTGCAACGCCGACGGCTTCGTTGATTCCTGTGAGCAACTTGCCCCAGGAAACGAATCCCTCATCGGCGAGGAACGCGGCCCCATCGGCGCGACGGCCTCGGTGAACTACACCTTTGAGTCGGTGCTGCCCGCGCAGGGCGATGTGCAGCTGCGCATCGACGCCACGGGCGATCTCAGCGCGACCCATGAATTCCTGCTGGTTGGCGTGGGTGCGGGCCCGGCGCACGCCGTGTTCTCGACGGCGCTGACCGACTGCGTGTGGGAAACGCAAACGATCACCATCCCGCGCGACGAGTTCAACGCAGCGATCCAGAAGAACACGCTGACGGTGTCGGTCGCGGGTAGTCCGACGGTCGATGCGGCGGCGTGCGGGGGGCTGTCGGCCGTGAAGGTGCAGCTCGACTACACCGAGGCCTATCGGGACTGCAACAACAACTTGATCGCCGACTATCTGGACTTCTGTAGCGGCGTGAGCGCCGATTGCAACGGGAACTACAACCCCGACGAATGCGACATCGCAAGTGGTGCCTCTGCGGATATCGACGGCGACGGCGTGCCCGACGAATGCCAGCCCGACTGCAACTCCGACGGCCGCCCCGATGCGTTCCAGATCTTCGTTGGCGAAGAGCCCGATTGCAATAGCAACGGATTGCCCGACGAGTGCGATCTCTACGCGGGCGGTGCAAGCGTCGACTGCAACTCGAACGGCGTGCCCGACGAGTGTGACATCGCAAGTGGCGCTGCGCCAGACTGCGACTCAGACGGCAAGATCGATGCGTGCACGCTGGCGCAGGGGCTCACTCGCGACTGCAACTCGAACGGGGTGCCTGACTCGTGCGACATCTCTTCCGGATTCAGCCTTGATTGCAACGCGAACGACATTCCCGACTCCTGCGATGTCGCGGCTGGTGTATACACCGATTTCTACACGCCGCAGACGAACTTCACGCCCGTAGCGCCGTTCACCTACATCTACGCGAGCGCGCGTCCCAGCATCGGCGGCGATGTATACATGGAGGTCTACTACTACATGTACGCCGACTGGCCCTACGGCAGGCCTGGCCGTGTGTTCCTGGACGATGTGCTGGTGCACGAGTTCTACGACTGCTACTACGGCTGCTGTACCTCGAACAACCGCGGATTCTGGGTGAGCGCCACAACTTGGAATCAGATCGCGGCGGACGGTGAGGTAATCGCGAGGGTCACGAGCCAGTCGGACTGTGGGTCTCAGTACGCGCGACTTCGGTTCGTCTACACGAGAGGCCCGCTTTCTAAGGACTGCAACTCCAACGGCATACCCGACGAGTGCGACATCTCCTCGGGCTTCGACCACGACTGCAACAACAATGGCCAACTCGATGGCTGTGACATCGCGGCCGGTGCAGAGGACGACAACCTG
>Ga0208783_10002379_pt1 | contig 10884 bp, 10 predicted proteins | sample DEB19_08_DNA_2_FD_184529 | JGI IMG/M metagenome (GOLD analysis project Ga0208783, IMG submission 184529) | Aqueous microbial communities from the Delaware River and Bay under freshwater to marine salinity gradient to study organic matter... | ecosystem: Environmental > Aquatic > Marine >... | reverse complement strand
TGATCCGATTCCGCCTGCAACCCGGTTCACGCCAGCCCGATCTCTCGTCGCTTGGCTACCCATTCTCCGTGGAGGCCGACACGGTCATCGTGCGCGACGCATCGAGTGCCGCCATGGCTGCGCTCACGGCACTGCTCGCTGCGCAGGGGATCGAACCCGTGGACCTGCGCGCAGGCCAGTCGTCACTGGAGGATGTCTTCCGCCGGCTCACCAACGGTGACAGCGCATGAAGCCCTTCGCTGCCCAACTGCGCGCCGAGATCCAACTCGTGCTGCGCAACGGTGAGCAACTCCTGCTCACACTCGGGATCCCGGTGCTGCTGTTGGTGTTCTTCAGCCTGGTCGACGTGCTGCCCACCGGTGAGGCCGCAGACGCTGTGGACTTTCTTGCCCCCGGCATCCTGGCGCTCGCCGTGATGTCCACCGCCATGGTGAGTCTCGGGATCGGCACCGGATTCGAACGGAGCTACAAGGTGCTCAAGCGGCTCGGTGCGACTCCCCTCGGCCGAGGCCGATTGCTGGGCGCCAAGATCGCCGCTGTCGTGAGCGTGGAACTCATCCAGTTGTTGGTGCTGATACCGGTCGCCTACGCCCTCGGATGGTCACCGGCACACGCCAACTGGGCAGCCGCCATCGGGGCGATCGTGGTGGGCACGGTGGCATTCGGTGGGATCGGTCTGCTGATTGCCGGACGGCTGCGCGCCGAGGTGAATCTCGGTGCGCAGAACGGTCTGTACCTCGTGCTGTTGCTGCTCGGGGGCATGGTGATCCCGTTCGGCGAACTGCCGGGCGTGTTGCGAGCCGTGGCCCGTGTGCTGCCGTCGGGTGCGCTCGCCGACGTGATGCGGGAGGCACTCGCTGCTACCGGCGACCGGCCCGGCCTTGCGTGGATCGTGCTCGCAGCGTGGGCAGTGGCGAGTCCACTGCTTGCGTCACGCCTCTTCCGATGGGAGTAACGGCTCGGGCGCTGCGGGTGTATCGCGGAATGCCTTCACGACTTCGTCGTAGGTGAGCGATCCGTCATCGCTCACGTAGCCCGACAACGGCACGTCGGCGGTGCTGCGCAATCGCATCTCGGTGTCCTGTCCACGCACGAAGTGGCGGAAGAAGATCACGCCGATGATGGTCCACAGGTACACCGAACCGCCCAGTTTCATGATGGCGCCGGCAATCTGCTGATCGACCTCCACACTCAGACCCCACACGCGTACCGGGATGTTGTAGTGCTTGTAGACGGTTCCCTCTGCGAAGGTGAGCCATGCGGCCGGCACCGTGGGCACCACAGACTCGAGGAACAGGTAGATCATCTTGCCGGCCGGCTTCATGTGCAGTTCCGGCAACGGTCCACACACCGGCATGAAGGCGATGAGCGAGGTGAGTACCAGCACGAGGTGCAACGTGTAGTGCAGCGGCGCATTCTCCACGGAGGCATTCACCACTCCGGGGATGTGGGTGACCATGACGAAGGCGTTGAACACCACTCCGGCTACGACAGGACGCGAGACGAACCGAACACCGCGTTCGATGCGACCGTTGCCCACAATGGCGCGGGCCATCCATTCGGGGATGGACAACAGTGCGAGAGGCGCCAAGAAATAAGAGATGGCGTAGTGCTGCACCATGTGCACCGAGTAGAGGTAGTTCTCGGCGATGTCGTGCATCGGCCAGTCCGACGCAAACCAGAACATCAGGATTGCGGCGACGAAACACGTCACCTGCTTGCGCGTGACCACTGGTCCGGATCGAACCGCTTCGGGTCCGATCACACGCACCATGTACACGTAGGCCGCAACGAGGCCGACCACGATCACCCAGACCTCGGGGTGGAACTGGTACTGCCACACCCGATCCACTGCTTCGGCTGCAGCCGCAGCGGTCTCTGCGCTCATCGTCACGCCTCCTCGGCGATCAGGCTACGCAGCCAGGAAGAACTTGAAGGTTGCGAGTGCCCCGATGTACACGAGGATCGCGAGGATGAAGCCGCTCCAGAAGAGGTAGTGGAAGAGCTTCGCGTCTCGACGCAGGTGCATGAACTCGAGCACCACCATGATGAACTTGATCATCATGAGAATCATCAACAGCGGCAGGAATGCCGCTCCGATGTCCACGTAGCTGAGCAGCACCTCGAGGCCCGTGAGCACGGCGAGTGCGAGGGCGACGAGGTAGTAGTGCTTGTTGGAGTGCCCAGCGTGCTCGTGGTCGTCGTGCGACTCGGCGGCGTGGCTTGCGTGTTCGACAGTCGTCATGGTGCTTACCTCACGCCGGGATCAGGTAGACGAGGGTGAAGATGAGGATCCACACGATGTCGACGAAGTGCCAGTACAGGCCGACGAGTTCGACCACCTCGGCCTTGTCGCCCGGGACCCGTTCGGCCTTCAGCATGCCCACGAGCGCCATGAGCATGATGATGCCCACCGTCACGTGCACACCGTGGAATCCGGTGAGCGTGTAGAAACTCGAGCCGAAGAGGCTCGTGGTGAAGCCGAGACCCTTGCGGTAGAACTCGGTGAACTCGAACACCTGGCCGCCGACGAAGGTGGCGCCCAGCAGCGCAGTGACCGTGAGCCACAACTTGGTCTGACGCATCTCACGCGCCTGTGCCGACGACACGGCGAGCACCATGGTGAGCGAGCTCATGAGCAGCACGAACGAGCTCACCGAGGTGAACGGGATCGAGAAGACCTGATCGGGGCCGGGGCCTTTGGGATGACGGCCCCGGTACAGCATGTAGGTCGAGATCAGACCACCGAAGAGCAGGCACTCCGAACCGAGGAAGAGCCACATCGCCAACTTGTTGTTGGACAGGCCGGTGGACGTGTGACCGTGACCGCCGTGGCCATGGTCGTCGTGACCGGTGTTGTGCTCGGCAACCGCAGTGCTCATGCCGTCAACTCCTTGGTGGTGGAATCAGGCGTGGATGCGGGCGGCTCGTAGTCCTCAGTCGGGGCGACCGAAGGCTCCATGCACCAACCGAAGATGCCGAGGATCGCCACTGCAGCGCCGACGGCGATGATGATCGGGTTGTAGATCACGCCGAAACCAATGATGGGCAGTGCGAACGACACCACGAGCGGCCAGTACGACGGTGACGGCAGGTGGATGTTCTTGTCGGCGTGGGCCTGCTGATCGGCGAGGATCTCCTCGGCCGTAGCCACCTGACGGATCTCGCCCGTCTCGTGATCCTCGGCGTACTTGCGGTGGAAGAACTCGTCGAGCTCGTGCACCGTGGGGATGGCGTCGAAGTTGTGCACGGCCGGCGGGTTGGTGGTCATCCACTCGAGGCTGCGGGCGTTCCACGGGTCCAGAGTGGTCTGGTAGCGCGGGTGCTTGCTGCGGTGCGTGATGATCACGTTGACGATGAACGCCGAGATGCCGAGCACGAGGAAGATGACGCCGATGGACGAAATAGCGTTCCAGAAGCGGGTGTGCACGTTCGCTTCGTCGTACTGGTACATGCGGCGCGGTTGGCCCTGCAGACCAATGATGTGCATCGGGCCGAAGGTGAGGTTCATGCCGATCACCATCAACCAGAAGTTCGCCTTGCCCCAGCGTTCGTCCAACTTCCGGTTGAACATCTTGGGCCACCAGTAATAGAAGCCCGAGAACAGACCGAAGATGGCTCCGCCGAAGAGCACGTAGTGGAAGTGCGCCACGATGTAGTACGTGTCGGTCTGCTGAGTGTCCGACGGTGCCACGGCGTGGGTGACGCCCGAGAGTCCACCGATGGTGAACTCGACGATGAGACCGATCGCAAAGAGCATGGCGGTGGTGAAGCTGAGCTTGCCGCCCCACATCGTCATCGTCCAGTTGATGATCTTCACGCCCGTGGGCACGGCGATCATCATGGTCGCCATCGAGAACACCAGCACCGAGATCGGGCCGAGGCCGCTGGCGAACATGTGGTGAGCCCACACGCCCCAGCCGACGAAGCCGATCGCCGCGCCCGAGATGGCCACGAACTTGTAGCCGAAGAGCGGCTTGCGACTGAATACGGGCAGCACTTCGGACACGATGCCGAAACTGGGCAGGATGAGGATGTACACCTCGGGGTGACCGAAGATCCAGAACAGGTGCTGCCAGAGCAATGGATCGGCGCCCTGCTTCACATCGAAGAAGGCACCACCGAACGAGCGGGAGAAGCTCAGCAGGAACAGCGCCACCGTGATCACCGGCATGGCGAACACGAGCAGGAACTGCACCACCATCACCATCCAGGTGAAGATCGGCATCTTGAACAGGCTCATGCCGGGTGCACGCATGTTGATGCACGTGACGATGAGGTTGATGGCGCTCGTGAGCGATGCGATACCGGTGATCTGCAGGCCGAGTGCCCAGAAGTCGATGCCGTGCGACGGCGAGAACAACCGGGTGCTGTTCGGTGCGTACATGAACCAGCCACCGTCGGCGCTGCCACCGAGGAACCACGAGAGGTTGACGAAGATCGCACCCAGGAGCCAGGTCCACAGACCGAAGGCGTTGATCCGGGGGAACGCCACGTCACGGGCGCCGATCTGTAGCGGTACGAAGTAGTTCGCGAACGCCGAGGCCATGGGCATCACGAAGAGGAACACCATGGTGGTGGCGTGCATCGTGAACATCTGGTTGTACTGATCGGCGCTCAGCACCTTGCCGTTCGGCGCAGCCAACTGGAGGCGGATGAGGCCGGCCTCGATGCCTCCGACGATGAAGAACACGAACGAGGCGACGCCGTACATGATGCCGATCTTCTTGTGATCGACGGTGAACACCCAGTCACGCCAGCCCTGGGGCTGCACGGGCCGTGCGAACATGCCCTTGGCTTCCTTGGGCGTCACCAATGCAGGCGCGCCGGCACCCGCGGGTAGCGCTACTTCGGTTCTCGGTTGCTCGATGATTGCCATCAGAGGACTCCCATCACTTCAAGGTCTGCAGATAGGTCACGATGCTGTCGATCTGGGCCTCGGAGAGCCCCAGATTCGGCATGCCTCGCAGACGGCCCTGCTCGTCCGGCTTCACGTACATCGGCTTCATCTCCGGCGCGTTGCGGAGCCACTGCTCCAGCTGCTGCCGGTTCAAGCACTTGGAGTCCACGCCCTCGAGGTAGATCGCGCCGAGTTGATCGGAAGCGGCCTTCACCAGGCGATCGTTGCAATCGTTGTTGAGCAACTGGAACGTGGCGCCAGCGAACCGACTGCGTGACATCAGGTGCGTGAGGTTCGGTACCGCGCCGGCAACGATGTTGTTCTCGGGTGCGGCGATCGTGGGGGTGCCATCGGCGTTCTGCATGCCGTTCACCTGGTGGCAGCGGCTGCAGTTCTGTCGGAACGCCCGATAGCCCTCGGCCTCGGGTGACGTGTCGTCCTCGGCGTATGCAACGGCATCACGCTGTTGATTCTCTACCCACTTGGCGAATTCGGGTGGATCGAGCGCAATCGCCCACTGACGCATGTTGGCGTGCGACAAACCACAGAACTCCGTGCACTGTCCCGAGTAGTAGCCCGGCTTGTCAGCCTGCAACTTGTTCTCGTGCACGCGACCCGGCACGGCGTCCTTCTTGCCGTTGAGCGCAGGGATCCAGTACGAGTGGATGACGTCTCGGCTGGTCTCGCGCAGCAGCACGCACGTTCCGGTGGGAATCACGAGTTCGCCCGAGGTGACGATGGGCTTTTCGATACCCCACTTCTGGTTCGCCGGGGTGACCGGGTAGTCGTACTCCCACCACCACTGCTGACCAGTGACGTTCACGGTCATCTCGCACCCATCGGTGTCGGCGAGATCGACAATGGAACGTGCCGTGAACACGCCGATGGTGGCCAGGATGACGAACGGGATGATGGTGAGCACGATCTCGAGTGCGGGCTTGCCGTGGGTCTGCTTCGGGATCGGTTGGCCCCGGTCACGGAACCGCATCACGGCGTAGCCGACGGCGATGACCACGAGCACGCCCACGATGCCGGCAACCAGGAACACCGGCCGCTGGAGATCGTCGATCTTCTGGGCGTTCTCGCCCTTGGGCTTCCACGTGTCCTGCGGCGAGTTCTTCGAACAGCTGGCGAGGAACGCCATTCCAGCAAGCAGTCCGACGGCGCTGACCGCACGGCGCCACGGTCGCTTGGTGCGTGACACGGCGCTCTCCTCGTGGTCGTTCATGGCGTGGTCCTCGTGATTCATATCGGGGAGCGAACTCATGCGGGCACCTCGAGCGGAAGTTCGGCAGTCTCGACACCCGGCACGAAGATCTTGAACTCCTTGCCCTCGGGTGCCGCAACCGACGGCTTCGGTACGACCAGGGTCAGCAACTGCACCTTGCCGTCCTCGATGGCGTTGGTGCACACCGTCACCTGCTGCAGGTCGGTGGTGGGTTTGCCGTTCTCGTCCACACCGTTGGCGAGGTACTGGGCCGCAAGACGTCGCGGTTCTTCCTCGCCACCCTCGTTCTTGAAGATGACGTTCACGGTGTTGCCGCGCGCCACGTGCAACCGATCGGCCGGGCGACCGAACTCACGCACCTCGAGCACGCCGTCTCGCAGGGTGACTTCTGCAGAGATGCTCGACTTGGAAGCGAGTGAACCCGAAGCCTTCTCGTCGGCTTCGGTGACTTCCTCACCGCACTTGCTGCGTTCGGACTTTTCCTCGGGAGTGTCTCGGAAGATGTGGCCTTCCTCGGCGAGTTCGGGCCGCTCACCGGCGGCCGCGCTCCAGATGCCTCCTGCAAGGATGCCGAGGGCACCGATGGTGCAGATTCCTGCGGCGACTGCCTTGCTCGGGCGACGCTTGGCGGCGAACACGAATCCGAAGAAGGTGATGAGCGCGGCCAGCGCGATGAACAGCGACGGACCCACCACGTGGTCGGACTTCAGCATGATGCGTGAGAACGAAAAGATGATGGCGCCGAGTCCGATTGCGCCGAGGATCGGCATCTCGAGCGGATGCAGGATGAAACCCCGAACCGCACGGTTGTACTTGGCATCGCCCGAGGCGCGCTCGGACCAACCCTGCACCATCCACTCCACGAGAGCCACGAAGAGCACGGCAAAGCCACCGACCAGGAAACGCTTGTCGGTGACGAGACCAACCACCACGAGTCCGCCGCCGAGTGCTCCCACCAGGGGCCACAGGCTGTTGGAGGGTGCCGGTTGTGCTGCGGGTGCCGACGCAGCGGCAGTTGCATCGCCGGCGGCGACATCAGCGTCCCTCGTGTAGATCACCACGCCGGCGAGGAACGCGAGGACCACGATGGCCGACCCGAGTCCCACCACACCGACGGTGTTCCACTCCTGGAAAAAGCCGAACACCACGAAGCCGGCGACAGCCGCTCCGGTGAGTCCGAGGAACAGTTTGGATCCGGTGGGAAACATCGGCCCCTACTTCGTGACGTAGACGCTGAACCACACCACGGTGTGCAGCGCGGCGAGGACATACCAATACAGGGCAAGACCGGAGATCGTCTCCCGGTCCTTCGTGCGTCCGCCGATGTAGCGGAACGCGGCGACCATGGCGTACACCACGCCGACGACCACCAGGACGAACAAGGTGGCGGTGATGGCGTAGAACATCGAGTTGTACGGAGTCTCGCCACGGACGGGCAACTCGACGCGCTTCCAGACGTAGGCCTGCGAGTTGAGATGGGCGAGGCCCAGGATCATCGTGATGCCGAGCGCTACCGAGGCGTGCTGGCGATCACCCCGACGTGCTGCGTAGACCGCCCACTGCACCATCGCCAGTGCGAGCAGTGCGGTGACCCACATGACGTTCGTGGCCACTTCGGGGATCACGGTCTTCGCGGGCTTCCAGAGGCCGGGTTCGCTGCGGAAGTGGAACCACAGCGCAGTCATGCCGCCGACGAGCATTGCTGCAGCGGCCGAGAACATCGCCGTGCCGACAATCATCTGTCGGCGCGGGGCGGGTGCCGGGGCGGGCGGAAGAGCAAGCATCAGGCGTCACTCCCTGCGGGCTTGAGATCGGTGAGCGGCTCGGGCGATGCGACCGACGCGAGATCGACGAAGTTGTTCGGCGGCGGCGGCGATGACGTTGCCCACTCGAGTGTCTGGCCGTTCCACGGATCGTCACCCGCGCTCTTGCCCTTTGCGTAGGCGCGCTGGGTGAGTGCGATGAAGCCGAGCAGGGTGAGGGCCATGAGACCGTGACCGATTCCGGTGAGGGTGTTGAGCAGCTCGGGTGCGGCTTCGTGATTCCAGCCGATCACCATCGACTCGGCTCGAGTCACGCCGAACAAACCAGGCTGGTTGTTGAATCCCGAGATGAGGTACGGCACCGAGGCGAGAAGCGATGCGCCGAGACCACCGAGGGCCAACAACAGCAGTGGCACACGCGGGATCTGTCGTCCACGGAACTTCGGCGCCCAATAGGACACTGCGCCGAGACCGGCGAGCAGCACCGAGTACACGACGAACGTGAAGACGCCCTCTTCGTAGACCGAACCCGCGAGGTGCAGGTCTTCGATGGGAACGAGCAGGTGGGCGAGCACTGCATGCGTGAGCGTGATGACTCCGGCGAAACCGAAGATCAGCGGTGCCTCGAGCCGCACCGTGCGCGCCTTGAGACCGGTGAGCAGTGTGAGCGTTACCGCGCCCATGAGCACGAGGATGCCGAGGATCGGCACCAGGTTGAAGAACGCGTAGTCGACGAGATCCTTGAAGCGATCGCCGTTGCTGAGCGATCCCCACTCACCGATGGTGTGGTCGATCTGGGTGATGCCCGTGAGGCTTGCAGTGGCGAAGATGCCCACTCCGACGAGTACTGCGAAGCGCAGCACCGTGCGGCGGCGTGCGAACACCGGAACGACTTCGGCCACGAAACCGAGCACCGGCAACGCGTAGATGAAGGTGAGCGGCTGCGACAGTGCGTTGCGGAGCCACGGATAGATGGCGTTGCCACCGAAGCCCCCGGCCTCGAGTGACTGACGCCCGCCGTAACGATGATCGACGTAGATGTACACGAGCGCAGCGAGCATCACCGGAAGCGTGATGATGATCGCCACTGCGAGCACCAACGACGACCATGCGAATGCGGGCACGCGATCGAGTGTCATGCCGGGAGCCCTGCTGGTGAGCACGGTGCTGGCCAGCGATGCAGCTGCGATGACCAGACCGATCACGGTGAGGCCGAGGCCCGCGAGGAACAGATCAACAGCGCTCGAGTCGCCGCCGCCGGGGCCACCGTTCTGGGCGTAGGCGGTGATGACCAATCCGCATCCGGTGAGCCACGTCCAGAGCCCGAGTGCTGCTGCACGCGGGAAGGTCATGGAGCGAGCGCCGAGCTGCATCGGCACGATCGAGATGGCAGTCCCGAGCATCAACGGGATCATCGCCATGAAGATGAGTCCGACGCGGAACAGTGAGAACAACTGTCCGAGTGAGTTCACGTCGAGGAAGTTCTCGGTGCGGTCGATGCGGTCGAACCCGAGCACCGCGCCCAGACCGATGAGCCCGATCGACATGAGCATGCTGAGCGAGACGAACAACCGCCCGATTCGCTTGTGGTCCGATGTGGTCACCCATGACGCCACGGCGGAAAGCGCCTGACCTGCGCCCGGGGACGCTGCAGACGCCGCGGCATCGGTAGGGGTGTGGATGGTTGTCATGAGCGTCCTCTTGCCCGCAACGGCGCGGCAGTGCCCGTGCAAGCGAAAAGAAGAGATGGTGGTACGGACCTGAGATTACCCACCGGGGTCCCGAGAATCGGAAATCTCCCTTCACCCCGGAGTGTTGCCTGCGTCACCATCCGTGCCTCACGAGGACATCGACGGTGAGTGCGGCGAACAACAGGGTGACATAGGAGATCGAGAACCCGAACACACGCATGGACCGCGTGACGGTTGGGTTACGGCCGAGATCTGCCACGCCGATGAGGAACAGCAGACCCAACACACCCGCCGAGATGCCATAGATGAGACCGAGGTCACCGATGGGGATGAGCACCACCGTGGTGGCCACGAGGACCACCGTGTAGGCAACCATCCTGCGCACTGCCTCTTTGGGCGTGACCACGGCCGGCAGCATGGGCACCCCGGCCGAGCGGTAGTCGTCGGCGTAGCGGATCGCCAGAGCCCAGAAATGTGGTGGCGTCCACCAGAAGATCACGAGGAAGAGCACCACCGGCGACCAGGCCAGCGAGTCACGGACCGCCGCCCAGCCCACCAGCACGGGCACCGCACCAGCAGCTCCTCCTATAACAATGTTCTGCGTGCTCGTACGCTTGAGCCACAACGTGTAGATGAAGACGTAGAAGCCGGTGGCCGAGACGGCCAGGATCGCCGCCAGCAGGTTGGTGAAGGCCCAGAGCACCCCGAAGGCGATTGCCTCGAGGACCAGGGCGAAGATCAGCGCGTGTGACGGCGCAATGAGGCCGGTGACCAGGGGCCGGGTGGCCGTGCGCTCCATGAGGCGGTCGATGTCCCGGTCGACATACATATTGATGGCGTTGGCGCCGCCGGCGGCGAGCGCTCCGCCCACCAAGGTGGCCACGATGAGCCGGACCGGGGGCCACCCCTCCTCGGCCATGACCATGGCGGGCAGGGTGGTGATGAGCAGCAGCTCGATGATGCGCGGCTTGGTGAGGGCGATGTAGCCGCCGATCACGGTTCGAGGAGCCCGGCGCGCCCCGTGCACCAGACCTGCTTCGCGCCCGTCGATCCGCTTGGCCGGAGCCAGTCGGGACGGGACGAGCGGGCGGGTTCCGACTGCCATAAGCACTGTGATCGTACGACTGCACGGGAACGCAGACCAACCCCTATCGCGCAGACGCTGGTCACATGGTGTTGCTCACTGCGACCGAACGGCGAGAATGCTCGGCGTGAGCAGTTCGAGCACTCGGTGGACCCCGTGACGGTCGGTGCTCACGGATCTACCGCTCCCGCCGAACTGGACTCACCCGTCGGCGATAC
>Ga0208783_10002377_pt1 | contig 10885 bp, 21 predicted proteins | sample DEB19_08_DNA_2_FD_184529 | JGI IMG/M metagenome (GOLD analysis project Ga0208783, IMG submission 184529) | Aqueous microbial communities from the Delaware River and Bay under freshwater to marine salinity gradient to study organic matter... | ecosystem: Environmental > Aquatic > Marine >... | reverse complement strand
GGGTGTTCCGTCTAAATCGACCCCGGCGGCCGACCCCACCCCCTCCGCGAGCCTTTGCTCGAGAACGCGACGAGAGCGGGCAGGGCGGCCGCGGGCTGCCCGCTTGCGGAGTGTGTCCGCCTCTGCCGTGAGCTCGTGCCAGGCCGCTCCCATGCGTCGATAGGTGGTGTAGTCGCGGGCCTCGGGGTAAGCGTGAACGATCCACACGTCGAACGATCCCGACGCGTGGGCCCGGACTGCCGCGTCGATCGCGTGCCACCGCGTCGCCATGGCGACATCACGGACATGATCGGGGTAGTCGTGGTCGGGCGTGTCGGTCGTCGTCAGAGCGTTGGCGATCGTGTCCATGTCGATGATCACGTCGCCGTGCTTGGCATGCTCGCGGACGAACGTCGACTTCCCCGAGCAGATATGGCCCGTGACGATGTGGATCACAGGAGTCCCCGCCTCCGCTGCTCCGCCCTGGTCTTCGCCCCGTGGCACGAGCTGCATAGCGTCTGAAGGTTTGCGTCGTCGTCCGTGCCGCCCTCCTCGAGAGGCTTGACGTGGTCGACGTGGGCCGCCTGCCCGTAGCACACCCGCGAGCAGGCACGGCACACGAACGCGTCCCTCCGTAGGATCCGCAGCCGGCGGGCCTTCCAGTCGGCGGTCCGGTAGTGGCCGACCTCCTTCGTCGCCGTCGTGCGACGCATCCGCGGCGGGGCCCAGCGTTCCACGGGGGCAGGCATCAGGAGTCCGAGACCTGGGCCAGAAGGTCTAACACATCGCCGAGCGGCAGCACTTGAACGCGTGCCATTATGTCGGGCGATATATGAGCAAACGCCTTGGCAAGAATCCCGCCCTCACCAACCTCTGACAGCACGCCCCCGCACAGCATCCACCGTCCGTCGGTGAGTGGCAGTCCCGCGGGGACATGTCTCGGGTCGCCGTGTGCTTCCTGCACGGCGTAGAGCGCGACGGCTACCTCGTAGGGATAGACCAGCGCGAGGCCGCGGCAGTCGGCGTAAGGCATCGGCAATGCGAGATCGGAGAGGAGCATTAGACGTTCCTCGTCAGGGCGGTCTGGAATGCCTGCATAGCGGTGTTGTAGTCAGCGGCTTGCGAGTCATTGAGACCCAGCCCGATCGAGTAGCCGCGCAGCGTGTGTTCCCATGGATTGCTCCCAGGCGTCCCCGTCGCATTCCGCGTGAAAACCATGTACGGGTGCGAACACGCGCCCGGCGTGGTGGCGTTTGTTGAGCCGGCCGCGATTTTTATGCCGTTTTGCCAGAGGTACAATTCCGACGACGAGACTCTGGTCGCGATCAGAAAAGACGCTGCCGTCGAGATCGGAGTCTCGTTGATGAATGAAGCGGCGCCGCCCATAAAAACTGACATGGCCGGCACGCCGGACGGATACCGGAACTGCATTTGATACAGGTCGTCGGCATCCCGCGTCCCCATAAACTCTCGCGTTGTCGTCCACGCTCCTCCGCCCTTGTAGGCGGCGATGTGGACGGTCGATGGTACGCCCATGTTGTCGGGGGAGAGCCCAGTATTGAGGTACTTCGAGATACCGTCGCCGTCTAGGCCGGTGGCCTCCGCGTAGTCCGCGGGAAGGAACGGACCGACGTTCAAGTCGATGGTATTGCCGTACTGCGTGCCGCTTATCGACGGGCCGCGGTAGAGCGGAACGAGGCACGAGTTGAGCCCGGCCGCCGTGCCGCTCGTGCCGCCGCAAAAAAGATTTGCCCGAAAGAATCGACCCCTTATCCCCTGCGACTGGATCGCCATGCAAAAGGCATACACGGCATTCATCGTTTCGGCCGACACGCTGCCGCCGTTGGCTACGACTCGCGAGGCCCAGTCGTCAGCGTCGGCCAGGCCCGCGTACCCTGGCAGGAACGAGAACGTCCTCCACGAGCCGTCGCCGGCCAGCCAGGAGAGCGGCGTCGCCGTCCCGCTTCCGAGCCTGGCGGTTGCGACCGTGCCGCTTGTGATGTCGGCGGCCGCGTGCCCGTGCGCCGTCGGCGTTCGCGCGTCCGAGAGCCGTGCGTCGTTCCCGACGCAAACCGTCGCCGCCGTCGTCCCCGTTGGAATCCTGCCAATCGCAAGCGTGCCGCTTGTAATGTTTGCAGCGGCCGTCGTGTCGGTCGTCGCGCTCGCCGCAAGTCCCGTGACGCTCGCGGCTGCGATCGTGGCGGACGCCTGGAGCACGCCGCCCGTGCCGGTGGTCACGATCTTCCCGCTCGTCGTGCCGATCTTGCCGTCACTCGTCACGCTTCCGTGTGCGTGGGAGGCAGCGGCCTTGTCGTTCAAACTACCGCCGATGGCTTCAAGAGCGTCGTAGAGGGTTCCGTCCACGACCAGGCCGGCGACGCCGATATAAACATTGATCTCGCCGGAATCGTGCCCGTGCGCTGACGGGGCAAACGTCGCCGGCTTGCCAGTAATTCCCGACCAGGTCGTCGTGCCGGCAGGCCCCGCTGGGCCGGTTGCGCCTTGCGGGCCGGTGGGCCCGGTCGCGCCTGTGGCGCCCGTGGCGCCCGTAGCGCCAGTCGCCCCAGCAGGCCCGGCGGGGCCCACGCCGCCCGATACGGTGGCGTTCACCGTCTGGCCGCTCGTCGAGACCTGGACGTTCTCGTCGGTCGTCGTGACGTTGATCGGGGCCATCAGCGAGTGACCTCCCAGATTCCCTCGAGGGCGGTCCGCGCGTTGCCGTTGGCGGGCGTCCATACGAGCCGCCAGAGGTACGAGCCAGGGGCCACGGCAGCGGCCGCAGCGGCCGACAGGCCGACGCTCACCTGGCCGGCGGCTAGATCCACCGTCGATACGGTCAGCGCGGTCACCGTCGAGAACGTCACGGCCGACACGACTTCGGCCGTGAACGTGTAGCCCACGAGCGAGATCGAGAAATCGAGCATTTGCGAGACGGCTTCGCCACGCTTCACGATCAGGCTAAGCGTGCCGGGCGTCGCGGATACAGTTGCCATAGCGACGATCCTAGCCCTCGGGAAGCGGGGTGAATCTCGGGCTCCACCGGCCAGCCTGCTCGTCCTCGCTCCACCGCTCCGCCCGCAGCTCGGCGGCGCGACGGTAGATCTCCTCGACCGGGATGTCGACGAACTCGGGTTGCGGCGGATACTCGACGCCGGGGCGTGGGCCGTGCTTCCCTGGAGGCAGGTCGGCGAGCTCGAGGTGCAGAGCCCGGTAGATCCGCTTGACCGGCACGCCGGCGGCCGCTGCGGCCTCGGCACGCGTCGCCCCCTTGGCAATCGCCCGCCGGACGATCCGCTCTTCGGCGGCCGTCAGGATCCGCTCGCGCGCCCGATGCCGGCGGCGACTCACGGGGGCACGCTCCGGATCGTGACGATCGTTCTCGCCGGCTCGCCGCGGGACGCGTAGCGTTTCCGGCAGCGGCCGTCGACGACCTGGGTGTCGTCGTGCCAGATCACTCCCGTTTTCGTCACCGCGTCGGCGACGCCTTTGGCGAGGTTGTCCCAGTCGCCACACCGCAGCCCAGGCCAGGCCGGGGCCGAGGCCCGCAGCTCGCCCGCTGCAGTCAGGTGCGACGGCGGCCGGGCGAACACGCATTCGACCTCGAGCACGAAGGCGGCAGCCTCCGAGACGGCGATCCGCTGCCGGCGGGCCTCGGCCGTCACGAGCAGGCCGACCGCCTGTTTGAACACGACGATCCCGTTGTCCGGGGTATACATGCGACCGCCGCGCGTGCTGCGGGCCCGCGGCTGCGGAACTGCGTCGCCTGGTATCTCGACCGTGATCTCCACGCTCCGCCTCCATGCGGCGGAATCACGGTAGAGAATCACCCCCGCGGATCAACTCGCGAGGTGGATGTGCAGCCGGTGGGCGGCGAAGAATTCCCAGTCGTCATCGTTGAGGAACACGACGACGCTCAGCTCCGCCTGCTTGTAGCCGTATTTTTCCATGAGGCGGTCGCGGAGATTCTGGAGGCGGTCGGCTCCTTTGCCGTTGAAACGGCCGAAGACCACGCGGATAAAAGTGTGGTAGTCGTGGTAGTGGTCTACCCACAGTTTTTTCGGCACGGAGACGCCGTCACCGAAGACGGCCACGAACTCCGCTTCGAGCTGCTCGGTCGTCAGGTGTAGGCATGCCATCCGTGGCCTCCGCGTCGAGTCTATGGCCGGTCGGCCGCGGGCGGATTCGATAGCCGCTCCAGCAGGCCGCGCAGGGTGGCCGCCCTAGCCTGATGCTGGTGTGCGTCGGCCTCCATCGCCGCAACCGCCACCGTCTCGCGCTCTGCGTCGGTGAGCGTGAACGGAGTCAGCGTGCAGTAGCGCGTAACGGTGCCGGTGACGTATGGGCAGGGCTGCGACCGCAGCCGCTCGATCGCGGCGGCGGCCTCCTCGAACACGGACGCATCGGTGGCGAACTGGTCCGCGTAGTAGTCGCCTTCGACCTTGCGGGAATCCTCGGCACACTCGCGCAGCGTCTCAACGATCTCGTCGAGTTCTTCGTCCGTCACTTGTGGCCTCCTCCCCTCGGCGTGCAGAGCCCACGCTTCCACTTCGAGACCTTGCTCTCGGTGCTCGACGGCGACTCCGCTCGTCTCTCCGCGATATGCGACTCCTTGATCGCCGCCGCGCGGACCGCCACCCACGGCGCCAGCGCGAGACCAGCGAGCGACGCGGCCTCCTCGTCGGCCGGGACGGAGTCCGGCCAGTCTGGATCGTAGACGTAGGTCATGCGGCGCCCTCCTGGCGTTTCCGATCGGCGAGGGCCCGCTTCGTCGCCTCGAACCGGGCCGCGTCGTCGCCCTGGAACGCCTGGGGCGGGCCGCGGTCGTCCGGGCCGCGGTAGCCGCTGCGGGAAGGTGGAGCAGACGGCGGCCGCTTCTTTTCGCGCCAGTAGCCCCCGAGAACCTTTGCGACCCAACCCTCCTGGCAGAACTGTCCGAGGGTCACGTCGTTATCAAACGCCCGCAGCTCGGCGACCATCGGGATCGCCTTCAGGGCCTCGGCGAGCCAGCCGTCCTCCTGGAGCCGGTCGCACGCCCCAGCCGGCGGGCTTGATGAACGCCAGGAGGCCCGCTTGCCGGCCTTGGCTTCTGCGTTCCAGGCCGCCCGGAGCGTCGGCCAGTCCTGCTCCCACTCGTCAGACTTTGCGGGTGGTGGTGGTGGTGAATTAAGCATGGACATGGGAGCAATGCTTGTGCTGGTGCGTTCGCTTATGCGTTCGCATGTGCGATCGCATGTGCGATCGCATTGATCATCCTGGCAATCTGGGGAATCTGGCTCGGCTTGGCCGTCACCGCTGGGCATGGATCCGGAGGCCCAACGCTGGGAGGCGGACTGACGAGCCCGCTCGCTCCTGTCGTGAGACTTCGAACGTTCATGCTCCAGGCGGGTGTTCCGCCGCCGACCGTCCTTCCAGATCGGGAACTTTTCAGAGACCGTCTTCCAGCAGCCCTTCAGCCCTGGGGAGATCAGCTCGAGCCGCTTCACGTCGTCGGGCAGGCCGTCCTGCTCCCACTGGACGATCAGCAGCGTTAGGTAGTGGCCCCGCTCCTCGGCCGTCCACCCGGTGGTGGCGGCGAGGAAGTCGCGACCGAAGAACGGGAACCAGGGAGTCATTCGGGGTCGCCCTCCCAGTCGTCGATCGTATTGTTCTCGACCACGCAGCAGGCGTCGTCGAGGATGTTTCGGAACTGCGTCCAGGATGTGACAGCCTTCGCACACTGCTCGATGTACTCGACGCTGACGCCGCGATTGATCGAGTCCGTTATGGCATTCGCTGCGGTTCCGAGGTTGACGTAGTTCAGCCTGTTCCGAAGTATCCCAAGGATGTAACGACGACGGCAGTCAGCCGGATCGTCCTTCTCCATCCTGGCAAGCCGGCAGAACTTCCCGATCGCAGCGAACGCGATGTCTCCGGAGTGACGCTTAGAACACGCAGTCCTCATCCCCCCGACGACCTCGTCGAACGAGTACTTTTTCAGGAGCTGCATGAGCGACGACTTTTCTCCGTCGTCCATCTGCCGCGAAACGAAAGCGACCGAACACCAAACGTCCCAAAGCATTTGGGCGGCCTGTTCATCCAGCGTAGAGAGCGAAACGTGCCAGTCTCGGAGCATTTCGAGCTGCGACCTACGCTCCTCCAGTTCCTCCATTGCCTTCCTTCGGACCTCGATGTCGGCCTGGTCGGAAAGCATCCGGTCGCTCTTCCCGAGGTTGCACTCCCTGCAAGACGTGACAAGGTTCAGGATGTCGTCCTCGCCCCCGGCGGCCCGCGGCGTGATGTGATCTGCGTGCAGGATCACGTCGGGGGCCTTCCTGCCGCAGTACTGGCAGGCGAAACGGTCTCTCTTGAAGACCTCAAACCGAACGCGCTGGCCGATGCTCACCTCGTCGCCCTCCTGATCTCGCGATCCATCCATGTGAAACCGAATACACCATTGCAGTCAGGCTTGTCGGTCCACCAGAAAGACCATCGAGGCCACGGCGGATCAGAGCCATCCGACTCGTAGCCAGAAGACAGATCATCCAGCCCGTGAATCTTTTCTAGACTCAAGTCGATGTTTCTCTTGCCTCTCGGCGTGCAGTGAAAAATAGCCCTGTCTGCGATGCACTGCGTTGCGTCGAGGACGCAGCCAACTGCAACATGAAGTCCGCACGAGAACCAGTCACCTCGCGTCCGCCATCTCTTCAGTGCCGAGTGAATGACGTTCTCTTCTATCTGCCGCATGATTCCTTTCATGCTGGTTCCGACATACATTTCCAGTACGAGTAGGTTTCCGTTTCCTGTCTGTAGGTCTTTCCGTCGCTTGTGGGGGTCGATCGCAGATCCGACTTTCACTAGATCGCCTGCGGTGATGACGTAAACGTGGTCTCTGTGCTCGCTCACTTAGTCGCCCTCCATAGCCTGCCGCCCGCCGTCCCGTGCCCCTTCCGTCGCTCCGTGTAGCCGACGGCCTCTATCGCCCCGGCCTTCGACAGCCGCGCGATCACGCTCCCGAAGGCCCGCGCGTCGTGCGGGACCAGGCCGATCCGTATGCAGTAATCGACAAGCTGCTCGCCGCTGCGGGCCTGGCCGTCCGCGAGCAGCTCGACGACCGCGGCCCGTGCCGCCGCCGTGTCGAACCCCGCCCGCTCGGCCTTCGCGGTGCAGGCCGCGGCCGCCTCGTGCCCCGCGGCCCGCTCGCGGGCCTGGGCGAAGATCGGGAGGTCCTGGATGGCTTCCATGCTCGTCTTCATGGTCACTCCCATTCCGATTTGTAGCGCGTGGGCTCGCGGTATGGCTCGCGCTCGATCCCCTTGAGAGTCGCGAGCTCCTCGAGGGCGGCGATGTGCTCTTTCGTCAGGTCGCGAAACTCCAGGTAGGACGACGCGTCTCGCTGGCCGATCCTCCGGACGAGCCCGGCCATGCCTGGCCGCCCGCACTGGTCGAGGAACGCCGCCACGTCCTCGAACGTGAACGAGAGCGGGTCGTCGCCGAACGGCTTCGCCGGCCCCCTCTGGTATCTCGGTGCTCGCATCGCATGCCCTCCGTGGTGTATTTGCGGCGTGTCGTGCCGCGGCCGCCGGACGATCGCGGTGGAGTGAGGCCCCGTCGTCCGGTGCCGGGGTTATGTCGCGACCCCCGGTTGCGCTCTCCCCGTGGCGTCGAAGCCACTTAAGGCCGGGAGCGGCCCGGCGAAAATCAGAATGGGATGTCGTCGTCGGGCATGGCCGACACGGCGTCGGCCTTTTGGGTTGGCGTCCGCCTGGCCGGCGGCCTCGAGGTCGGCGGGGCGACCGCCCGCTCGACGGCCGGGGCCGACGTGGCCGTCTCGACCGCGTGCTCAACCGGCAGGAACTCGCCGACGTTCACGAACACGCCGCCGGTGCGTCCGGCCTTGTGATAGATCCGGGCATGGACCCGCCGGCCGACCAGGTCGGTGATCGGGGCCGCGGCCCACTCGTCGCGGCCCATGCCGAGCGACCGGCGGAGCGACGACAGGATCCGCCGGCCCCAGTTGGCCTCGAGGGGCACGCGGGCGAACACCCAGCCGTAGCGCCGGTCGCCGTGCTCCAGGCGAAACTCGATCTTCTCTCCGTGGTCTATCACTCGTTTGATCGTGAACGCGTGGTCTCCCTCGGGCACGTCCTCGCGGTCGGTCGAGCGGCTCGCGTCGGCCGAAGCCTCGGGAGCGAAGTCGTCGTCTAGTCCCCAGTTAGGCATCTCGTTTCTCCTGTGCCTGTGCCCGTGCGGTCGCGTACTCGACGACCGCGTCCAAATGCTGCCGCCCGTAGCGGGCGTGTCCGTATTTCTTCAAAGCCTTCTCCAGCCGGCCGATCGCCCGATAGACCTCGTGCGGGGCCATGCGGTAGCCGGCGGCCTGGGACGCGTCGACCAGGTCCGAGAGTCGGATCCAGTCGCGGGCGTGATCGCCGCGGAGCCCGGAAAAGGTCATGTAGTCGAGCCGGCTCACGTCGCGGCCTCCGTCTTCGGCTCGATCTCGTCGTGCCGGGCGTTGGCGAGGTCCGTCAGTTCCGACCATTCGTCGTCGGTGATCTGGCCCTCCGAGAGCATGGTGTCGAGACGCGTCACCATCGCCCCGAGCGACCGGACAGTCCTCGCCTCGCGGATGTGGCCGGCGATCTCGTCGACGCTCTTCCTCGAAGGCTCGACGGGACGGACAGCGGCCCGGATCTCGGTGGCAGGGGCGGTCGTCGGTGCGGCGCCCGAGGACAGCCAATCGGCGAGCTGCCGGCCGAGATCCTCGCCGGCCTCGCGGATCACCGCGTCCTTGAGGAACGCGGCCCGCGTTTTCGTGACGATCAGGTCGTGGTCCTGGGTCACGTCGCCGACCAGGGAAAACTCGTACTCGAGCCCGTCACGCTGGACCGGCTGCATGCCAACCTTACGGACCTGGTTCCGTCCACCCACGTTCTCGACGACGTATTCGACCTTCGAGCGGAGCGTGCAGATAACGTGCAGCGGAGCCCCGAGGATCGCGTCGACCAGCGAGTTGTGCCGGGGCGTCGCATCCCGCCAGGCCCCAAAGTTGCCGCCGCCCTGATTCCGCTTGCCAGCGTTGTCGACGAACTCCAGGATGCCGCCCTTGCCGGCCCACGCGTGCGACAGCGAGTCGATCACGAGCACGCCGTAGCCGCCGTCGACGGCGGCCTTGATTCCGTCGATAAATCGCTCCACGCCGTAGGTGTCGAGCTCGATCACGTCGAACTCGAGGCCACGCTCGCCGGCGTACAGGCTCGCCGACCCGCGCTCGGTGTCGATCACGGCGACGCGTCCGCCCAGGCCGGACGCGATCCGGAGGGCGGTCATTGTTTTCCCGCTGCCAGCCGGGCCCACCAGCCCGAGCCGCAACTTCGCCGCCGCCTTCGTTGCCCGCTTGAATCCACTCATCGCGAATACCTCCTCACGGTGTCGATGTCGATCCAGCCGCTCCCGCGGTACGCCCGCAAGAGGGCGTCGCGGTCCGGCTCCGCCGGCCGCGTGCCACTGCCTGCCACTCCCTGACAGCCGGCCTCCCGCCGGCATCCGTTCCGGACGCTCTCCGAGCGACCGACCGCATCCATGCTGAAGACGTACGCGAGGCCGACGATCGCCAGGCCGCACGATCCGACCGCAAGTCCGAGCACCGCCCCGATGAGCAGGGCCGAGGCCGTCAGCGCCATATATCCCCTTCCGTGTCGTCGAGGTACGGCCGGGCCGCGTCGAGGGCCTGGCGGGCCCGGAGCAGGACGACGCCGTTCACCGAGCAGCGGCAGCGAGCGACCTCCTCAAGTAGTTGCTCCAGGGCACGACACGGCCGCCAGGCCGCGATCGCCAGGTGGCGGGCCAGCCGGGCGCCGCGGGCGATCGGGTGATTCCGGTCGTTCGTGTTCCGGTGGAGGGCCGTATCGTTTCGCGAGATCATGCGTCCCATGTCGTTCACTCCTCAGAAGGGCAGGAGATTCCCGGCCGGCCAGGGCCGCGGGTCGATCACTCGCAGGCCCGAGCCGCACTCGGGCTCGACGACGAGTTCGGGGAGGCCGTTGTCGGGCGAGGTGCCGACGCGGATGACGCGGCCGGCTTCGCTCGAGGTGTCGGACATCGACTTCGTCCGCCAGGCGATCCGGTCGCCGACCGACGGCAGGGAGCAGGACTGCTCGACGCTGCCGTAGGTCTCTGCCATGCCGGCCACTGCGCCGGCGTATTCGCGGTCGTGGGCATCCATGCCAAAACTCCTCTATGGGTTATTCGCAGCAGCCTGCCGCGAGGACCTTCAAAACCAGAACCAGCACCTCGATCCAGAACTCGACGTTCATGTCGTCCTCCATGACGAACGGGCGAGACAATAAATCCCCTGTGGGAGATTCGTCAACACCAGTTTTTTCGGCACGCAATCCGGGGCACTTTAGGCGGACTTTTTTCCGCCAGGGCGGCGGCCACCCAGCTTGCCGTCACGGCGCATCCGGGCCTTCTCGTCGGCCAGCCGCTTGATCTCGGCCGGGTCCACGACGATCGCTCGCTCCCCGAGCTTGCGGAACCAGATCTCGCGACGCTCCGCCATGGTGCGGATGTGCCGCTGCGAGCATCCGTAGATCCGGGCGGCTTCCTTGGTGCCGCAGACCGGCCGGTCGGAAGGGAGTTTGATTGCCACGTCCATGTCCTCCGCAGGGTACGGAAGCCCCCGCCCGAATCAACGGGCGAAAACTTGCCTCGCGGCCTCATCGTCCGTAGTGTTGGACGAGGAGGCCGCAATACACCCCGCTGGGCTCGAACCAGCAACCTTCGGTTCCGTAGACCGATGCTCTACCGAGCCCGCTTGGGAGGACGAACGGATTGTAGCGACCGTCCGGGGGGGTATGCAGCCGACCGCACGAAAGGACACTTGCGACACCTACCAGCGCGAGGTGAAAGGCCTCCCCGAACGCGGTAC
>Ga0208783_10002374_pt1 | contig 10891 bp, 25 predicted proteins | sample DEB19_08_DNA_2_FD_184529 | JGI IMG/M metagenome (GOLD analysis project Ga0208783, IMG submission 184529) | Aqueous microbial communities from the Delaware River and Bay under freshwater to marine salinity gradient to study organic matter... | ecosystem: Environmental > Aquatic > Marine >... | reverse complement strand
CACGCGCTCAAGAACGGCGACGAGCGGACGGTGGTCCATGATGATCTGCGAGACCGCCGTGTCCATCTGCTCAGGGACGTAGCCATCCGAGCAGAGGTCAGCGGTGAGGTACTGCGCCACGCAGCGCCAGCCGATCGGCGTCTGCTGGAGCACGACGAGCGCCCCGTCGAGGCCGGGGTCGATGCCGAGGATCGTTGTCATTCCTTCTCCACTTTGGCGATGCGCTCGCCAATCCAGCGCATGACCGGAACGGCCATGCTGTTTCCGAGTGCCTTGTACCTGGGCCCATCCGGACACTCGTCGGCTCCCTTCTTCTTCCACGGGATGCGCGTGTAGTCGTCCGGGAAGCCCTGGAGGCGCTCGCATTCCCGCGGCGTAAGACGACGGACGGACACTCCGGCATTGATGGCAATGCTATGCCCGTCCGTGTCCAAAGGGCCGGTCTTGTCACCGTAAAACAGAACGCCGCTCTGTCGAGCGTCGAAGGCAACCGTGAGGTTGTAGTGCTCGTCCCCCGCCGGTCCGCCTGTACCCTTCGCCCACTTGCTGCTCACGGTCCCCGCGACGCTACCGCCGTCAGCGCCGCCATAAGCATCGGCAGCAGCGCTTTCCCGCGTTTCTCCGCGCGTCGGAGGATCCCGGCGCACGCCTTCGGGCTCAAATAAAACCGCCGCGGCACGTCCTGCATCGCCTCCAGCACATGCGACAACGAACACACGACGGCGTCGCTGGGCCACTCCGAACCACTGCGCGTCCAGGACTCGGTAGGCCCACCCATACCCCAGCTCCCCCAGCGCCCCGAGGAAGGCTCCAAACGCCCGTCCTCCATCCTGTGACAGGACTCCGGGGACGTTCTCCCAGACGATCCACCGAGGGCGTAGTGCCTGCGCCAGGCGGACGAACTCCAGCGTGAGGCCTCCGCGAGGGTCGGCAAGTCCACGGCGGAGTCCTGCGACGCTGAAGGCTTGACATGGCGTTCCTCCGACGAGGAGGTCCACCCCAGAAGATCGAACATGGTGATCTGGTTCGGAGAGACGAGTAAAGTCTCCGAAGTTTGGGACATAAGGGTAATGCTCCTTCAGAACAGCAGCCGGGAACGGCTCAATCTCGCAGAACGCAACAGGCTCCCATCCGAGCGGATGCCACGCGACGGTCGCGGCTTCGATGCCAGAACAGACCGATAGATACTTCACGGAAGTGCCGCATCCTGAACGGCTTGCCACACGGGATCGGGAGTCGGGATCCCGCACGCCTCGTAGAGCTCGAGACACTGCCGCGCGTTGAGATCGAGCGCCAAGCAGAGCACCGCCGCGGCGTCCGGCTCTGGGCATCGCTGCCCCGTCCAATAGTAATGGACGCGCTGCCGTGCGCTCCGCATTCCGCACTCCGCGAACGTCGCGACGATGTCACGTCGTAGGACGTTGTGCTCCGCGGCGAGGCGCTGGATCACCGCTTGGTAGTTCGTCATGGCGCAGCCTCCAGTGCGGCGACGAGGGCTTCGGCTTCAGAGGCTGCGAAAGCGAGGCCGGATCGTGTCACGACGTACCAGATGTCATCTTCAAGATCAGGCCGCGCGCACGTCTTTGAATCTCCCCACGCCTCCCGCACCAGCGCGAGCAGGCATCCCAGCGTGGCGTGGTCGGTGAGGTCTGGCAAAAGGCAGTCCGTCGATCCATACATTTCATTCCCGTTTTGCTCGAACGACCTAAACGTCTCGTCATCGACCCAGACACAACGAAAACCCGTGTGAATCATCATACCTGGCATCCACCGCCAGCCCTCGCAGGAGACGGCACGAATGGCAAGTTCGGTCATCTCGGGGGTCATGGCGCACTCTCCAGCGCAGCGACGAGGGCCTCGGCCTCGGTGTCACCCTCTGACACGAGACGAGTACCATCATCATCCGGGAGACAGACGGTGTAGCCACCATCTTCGTCGTGCCACGGCATGACGTACGCTTCGACGTCGTCCCAAGCCTCCCGAACCAGCGCGAGCACGCATCCGAGCGTGGCAGGATCGCGAAGGTCAGGCACGTCCACGTCGTTGTTCCATCGCCAGAGCAGCGACGTGTCCCACGTCCGGCCCTGGAGATCGAGCATCCCGCGCATCGGTCTGAACCCCTTGCACGCGACGAGGCGCCTCCCCAGCGCGGTGATGTCCTCGAGCGTGTAGGTGCACGGCCCACATTCGCATGGATCGTTCATTCGTCCCCCTCGCGGAGATGCTCTCCGCGCTCAATGAGTCCGACGACATACCCGATGCCATTTGCGACACCTGACCAATAGGCGGCAAGCTCACCGGTGTACTTGTCATGGCTGGTACTGTCTGCCATTTTGGACATAAACGAGACGATGGCGTCGCGCTCCCGCTTCGCCGCCTGGTCGCGCTCGTCGATCACCGCGTCGAGCCACTCGTTGAGCTGCGCGATCTCCGCGACGAGTTCGTCATGCGTGCGGGTCATGATGGCACCACCGAACGGCGATCGAGCTCGCGTTGGATGTACCAGAGAGCCTTGCGTAGATCCTCTACAGGAGCTCCCTTGTGGTCGCAGCGAGCGAGGTACTTCACCGCGTTGCCCAAGTTGAAGCCAAGGCCCCACGCCTCGATCGCGTCGATGACCTCGATCGTCCCCTGGTTGTAGTGCCGCGGATGGTCGATCGTGCTCATGTCTCCCCCTCGCGGCGGTGCTCGCCGCGTTCGATGCCATCTGCGAAGGCGTGTCCGTAGCTTTCATGTTGAGTAACTTCCGTTCCTAAAGCACCTTCGCGCAGCCACGCCACCACGGCGGCGCGTTCCTTCTGGGCATCCTGCGCGTTGATGTTCTCTGCGTGTGCGGCCTCCTCGGCCCAGCGGCGCATCTCGTCGGCCTCGGCGCGCAGCCGCTCCACCTCCGCGACCAGTTCATCAAGCGCAGCGAGAGCGTCAAAGATTTCTGTTCCGGTGAGTCGGTCGTCCCCGTAGATTCCGTTTGCAATGCGCCCCTTGATGGCGTCGATGTCAATGCTCATTCGTCCCCCTTGTGGTGCTCGCCGCGCTCGATGTCTTTGAAGCCCCAGAACTCCGCGGAGGCGTCTGACATATAGATGCCAGACGTTGGCACTTCGGATCGCTTCTCCGTATGAGTCGCGGCAGCGACGGAGGCTTTCTGTCCCCATCGCTCGATCTCATTTGCTGCGCTTTGAAGTGCTTTAAATGCGTTCGCTGAGCCATGTTGATCGGGGTCGCGCAGATAGGCAACGACCGCGGCGCGCTCTCCACGCAGCCGCGCCACCTCCTCGACGAGCGCCTCAAGCTCTTGCGGCGTGATGCACGCGCACGACCATGGAACGTCTTTGCACGCGATCAGCGTGCGCCGGATGTCATCGAGATCAACCATCGGGTGCTCCTTCCTGTCCCTCTGTGTTTACCTCGCTCAAGAAATGTTGTCAACCAGTGTTGACTACGTGGAGTCGGTACACTACATGTAGTCCATGATTCAGCGCATCACCCGCCACGCCGAGCTCTTTACGTTCTGCCACACGCTCGCCCCGGCGCTTCGCACCGCACGCACGGCGATGGTTCATCACTACCATCTGTCGTTGATCTGCCCGGTGGAGGCGCCCCCGTACGCCATCTCGCAGAGCGGCCTTCTCTGGTGGAACGTCGGAGACGTCCGCATCTCTGCCATTCAGGATGCCCCCGGCGATGCCCTCACGCTCGAGCAGTTCGATGCCCTCGTAGCAGGCGCCGCAGCTCTCGGACGGCTGACCTTCGGGCGCCACTGCTCCATCCGCTGGGGCGCGATGTCCGACACCGTAGAGCTTGCCATCGGCTCAGAGTCCGCCGCACTTGTCGCGCAGTTCGCGCCGACCACCGCGGAGTCCTACCGAACCACTCGCTACACGCACGTCGCGTGGATGCAACAGGGCGTGCGAGTCATCGCCGCCATTCCGAACGAAGAAGGAGAATAGGTATGCAGTTCATTCTCGGCGCTTTCGCCATGGCCGCATCGGTTCTGTTCTGGACTGGTCTCACGAACCCGGACCCGTTCCTCGAGCGCCCGGCGTCCGCCTTCAATCTCACCGTAGAGGAGTAATCACCATGTCGTTCCATATGTCCCCCACGATCGGAGAGCTCGCGAAGGCGCTTACCGCCGCGCAGGTCGAACTCACTCCCGTAAAGAAAGGTAGCGTAAACCAATACTTCAGTTCGAAGTACGCCGATCTTGCGTCGTGCTGGGATGCGGTGCGCGCTCCCCTCGCGAAGCATGGACTGTCGATCTCGCAGCTGGTCGGCGGCGATGGCGATACCGTCCGCCTCACGACGCTCCTCATGCACACGTCCGGCGAGTTCATCGGCTCGGATGCGGTGCTTCGCCTCACGAAGCATGACCCGGCATCGGCGGGTAGCACTCTGACGTACCTTCGCAGGTATGCGCTCAGCGCGATCGTCGGGCTCAGCACGGAGGACGACGATGGTGCGTCCGCGATGCCGACGGCGTCTGCTTCGTTCGCAGATGCCACGCCGTCCGAGAAGCTCAGGACGGCCGCGTCGCTGGTCGAGAAGGCGTTCGCTGGTTCGACGACGACCTACACGCCGATGGGCAGCGGTGCGGATGGCGATCCGTCGTGCCCGAAATGTGGCAATCGCATGTGGGACAACCGCGGAACGCCAGAGAAGCCGAAGGCGAACCCGAAGGCGCCGGACTTCAAGTGCAGGGACAAGAGCTGCGACGGCGTGATCTGGCCTCCCCGTGGACCTCGTCGCCAGCCGGTCGCGGAGCCCGTCAACCCGCCCGCGCCTGACGAGGAGATCCCGTTCTGATGACCGGTCTTGATCTCATGAAGGAAGCCGCGATGTTGGCGGCGATGATGGATGCGCCGGAAGGCGCAGACCCGGACGTGCTGAATGCCGAGCTTGCCGAATGGCTTGAGTCGGTTGACGACAAACTGACGGCGTACTGGGCGGTGTGTAAGCGCCTGGACGCGGAGGCCGCACAGGTGCGCGAGCTCGAGCAGACGTTGGCGCGCCGGCGTCGATACCTCGACGCTCAGATGGAGCGCGTGCGGACGCTCGCCGGTCTCCTCCTGATGTCGCGGGAGGAGGTTGGGGAGGCGTCGAAGGTGAAAACTCCGCTGTTCACGGCGTGGCTGGCGGAGACCTCGTCGGTGGCCATCCACGCGGACGTCTCCGAGCTTCCTGCGGAGTACCACCGCGTGAGCGTTGAGCCAGACAAGGCGGCACTAAAGCGCGACATCGAGGCCGGTGCGGTCATCTCTGGCGTTGAGCTTCAGAAGCGGAGGGCGGTGCGATGGCGGTAAAGCGACGCAGTTATGAGCGTCGCGAGATCGCGGAAGGCCGCGCGCTTCTGCTCATTGCGGAGCGTGGCACCGCATCCTCGACGCTGATCGCAAGGGCGCTCGGCTGGGACCAGCGGAAGGCGTGCATCGTGTTGCACGGGCTTGCAGATCGTGGGCTTATTGAAAGGCACGCAGACGAACGGCGATGGCGTCGGGCGTCTGGTCAGTTCGCGCGAACGGTGGAGTACCAGTGGGGGACACGATGAAACAGGAACTTGAAGTCGTCCGCGGAGGTATCCGCCAGTTGGCGTGGCGAGCGGTGGCGCCTGGGTTCGCTCATACGAGCGCCTCCGATCTCCTCGTTCGCACGCTCTCGGCGCTCGACGCGATCGAGATGGAGTACGAGGATCTTCTAGCTGAGGTCCAGGCGTTCCGACTTCGCACCGAACGTGCGGAGAACGCAGCCGAGTACAACGTCGTAGACGACCGCGCCCAGCTTGCGGCGCTGGGAGAGAAGCCGTGAAGTGCACGCGCTGTGGCGGACGCCTCGAGGTGCGCGACTCTCGGAACCCGGACGGGATCTCCGTGAACGCGCGCCGCCGGGCAAAGCGCATCGCACCGCCTGGGGAGAACGTCTATCGATGGCGGCGCCGCGTCTGCGTGGACTGCTCGCAGGCGTTCGAAACGATCGAACTGATCGTTCCTAAGCCGGTGGCAGAGCCAACAGAGCAGGCCAAATAGACCGATCCTCGCCCTGAAGGATGGCGGTGACACTGGCGTCGTTGGTGTTGATCGCTGCCTTTAGGGCCGCTTTGGTCTTTGCCCCGGCGATGCCATCCACCGGGCCGATGTTGTACCCGGCACGCTGTAGAAGGGCCTGAAGCTGCGCCACGTACGTGTCCGTGTCGCCATGCCCGACGAGGATCGCACCGACGCGTGCGGCTTCGCTGTACTTCAGTCGCTTGTAGACGCCGCGGAGGTCGCCCCAGAAATCGAAGTGCCAGCACTCCGACGCGCGCTCGTCCGGCGTTCGGATGACCGGAGACCATCCGATGGGCGCCGCGATCTCCCAGAAGCGATCCAGCTGCGCCGAGGCGGACACGTTCGGAAACTTCAGCATCCCGACGTGGATGTCGATCGCCCGTCCGGCGTTGTGGTTCGACGCCCCCGGCATCGCCACGAACGAGGACTTCATCGTTGCGCTGTTGTAGCTCGAGCTCCCCGGCGAAGGCCGCCCGGCGCGGATCCAGCACTCGTATTTCGCACGGGCGTTCCGCTGCGTGGCGATGCTGCGGTGTAGCTCCGTAATGCGAAGGTCTCCACCCGCCTCTGTCACGGCCTCGTTGAGTTCGAGGAGAGCGGCAGCGACCTCCGGGACCGCGATCCCGATCGAGGTGTCCGCCAGCGCACGAAGCTCCGAACGAGGCCCCGAGGTCTTGCCCGCGGCGTTGTAGGAGCTCCGGATCGAGCGGTCAACGGAGACGAGGCGAACGGGTGCCGTCATGTCACACCGGGAGGAAAAGCAGTTCGTAGTTCACGCTCGCACTGTCGCTGAACAGGGCGAGTTTCTGCGCAGGCTGAAAGCCGCTGTGGGCGCTTGAGTCGGCCTTGATGATGACCGGTTCCCCGACCGTGAAAAACATCGAAGGCGAGGCACCGTCCTGGGTCAACGTCGAGTCATACGACATCCGCAACGCCTTCGAAGCTTTGTCACGGTTGTGGATGATGATCGACACGCCAGGAACAGCCGGGACCGTGATGATCTGGCAGGTGTTCACCGCCGCGGGAGTCGTTCCGCTGTAGACGTACGGGATCGCCGGGAGCGTCGAGAGAGTAACGGAGGGCATCGTGAACTCCTACGCGATGAACTGGACGCGAACGGTCGCAGCCGAGTCGTAACCGATGATCAACGTGTCATACGCCAGCGAATCACCGAGCACGATCGAGACGCGAAGGGTGATGTCCTCCTCCCCTGGAGGCGGAGGGCCGACGATGACACCGTACGCCGTTGCCCCGGCGGCGATGGCCACCACATCCGGGTTCGCGTCGAGGACTGCGTTCACGTAGGAATACACCGCCACCTCTCAATAGCTCAGGATCACCGCATCGGTAGCAACGCCGATCGTGGCTCCATGCAGGTACCCGAGGACGGTCGCGCCGTTCTGGTACGTGAGCCGCGTCGCGGCGTCCTTCGTCACGTATACCTGACGAAGCTGGCCGAGAAACGTGTTGTTGATGTTCACAATGCAGAATGGGATCCGAACGATGTCTCCGTTCGTGGACGTGAACGTCGCAGATGGAGAGAAGTTCCCGAAGCGCGTCGTGCTCGTACCGGCACCGCCAGACATGACGTTGGTGCCAGGAGCGAACACACCGGCGTGACAGTTCCCGTTACTGTTCGACCCGTTGCCCCACATATGCCCGTCCGCGCCGCCGCCGTTCGAGAGCCACGACGCGTTTGCGTTCGTGTTGCTGCCCTGGCCGAACATCATGTACAGACGTCCGTCAGACTCGGCGTTGGCGCTGTTCGAGGAGAGAGGATCGATCAGCGCGCCGAACCCGATGTTGCTGGTCGCGCCCGTTGCGGTGTGTCCGTACTGGATGACGCATCCCTCCTGCGACTCCCACATGGCGACGTTGTCGTAAGGCACCGTCGCGAACGGTCGCGTGCCACGCCAGAACCCGGAGAACCCGGCATTCGTAAACGGCGTTGCGCTCGTCCACGTCGTATAAGTTCCGCTCGATCGGTTCATGCCGTACACGATGACGTTCGCGAGCGTCGCGGTGTCAGGCGTGAGGAACGTGTAGGAGCTCGCCCCGGTCGTACCAGCGATCAGGTACTTCATCGTCAACGCATTCGTGGGCGGAGTTCCACGGCACGCGACGGTGGTTCCGGTGGCCTGCTCTCGTTCCCACGTCCACGCCGATCCAGTACCTGGAGTGCGTGCGGTCCCGTCGGCGTACGTCGTCGCCGTTCCGAGTGCATACACTGCGTCGTGGGACAGTGGAACACTCCCAGCGGTGAACGAGCGGACGCCGACGTATCGCCAGTTGAGCGCGGCGAGTGCCATTAGACGAAGCTCCCCGGAGCACTGATCGCATCGGATCCGACGATCGTGATCTCTCCGTTCTGGTTCATGAACTCAATCTCAAAAACTGTCACCGACTGAGGAAACACGGACGCGACGGCGGCTGCAACGATGAACTGGAATGTCCCGTTTTTCCACGTCAGCGATGCGCCATCCTCGAGCGCCTGCACCGTCTGTGCGGCTCCGGACCCGTTGAACACAGGGACAGAGTTCGTCGCGCCGGTGTGTCCGGATGCGGACCATCCGAGCGTCGAGAGACTCGGATGCGAAGGCGTCGAGGCGATGGCCTGCCAGACTGCCGCCCCGAGGGCGTTGTCGATGCAGACGTGCGCTGTGTCCGGGTTCGTTGACGTGTCAATGATGATCGATCCACGGACGTAGCCCTTCGACGCATCATCCGTCGCCGTCGGTGCGCTGGCCTTCGTCGTCGCTGGTAGAGTCGCGTACGACATTGGTCAGACGGGGCGCCAATCGGTGATCACTCCCCCTGCGCCCTCCGTGATGATGCACGGGAGCGTCCATCCCTGTTGGTCCGCGGTGGCCTGGTAGACGGGCGGGATGCCAGACAGAACCGCGGCACACCCGTTGTCGATGGCAGCGGCGATGGCCTCCGAGGATGACCATGTCGTCGGAGCGATGAAGATCTCGTTCATGTCATCCACCCCAAGAGATCAGACAGACGGTACCAGCGACGCCAGAGGCGCCCGACGTAGCCGCGGTGCCGAGACCCGTGCCACCCGCACCGCCGTTCGCCGTGATGGTTCCGCACGACGTGGCTGGCGTGTTCGTGATCACGGTGACGAGACCGCCACCACCACCGGCGCCACCGCCCGCCCCTCCGAGCGTCGCAGTACCGGTGGCATTGCCACCCGCACCACCGTTCGCGGAGATCGTGCCAGAGTTCGCGAGCGTCGCAGCAGCGAGCCACACGATCCCAGCACCACCGCCACCACCACCGGACACGGGCGCGTCGGTGTTGACGATGCAGCCTCCGCCGCCTCCGCCGCCGCCACCGTTCCACGAGCCGCCAGACCAACGGCCCGAGTACCACGTCCCAGCGAGGCGCTGAACAGGCGAAGGCGCTGCGGCGCCACCACCCGCACCGCCGAGGTAGGCACCGGAACCCTGGCCACCCGTGCCACCGGTAGGCGCTGCGCCGCTATCGTTCGCAGACGAGTTGCCACCCGAACCACCGCCGAGGTTTCCGCTTCCGGTAGTGTTGCGACCAGCGCCACCGACACCACCCGCACCTCCGAGGTAGGCGCGCGAGGTCAGCGCCGCGCCCTGGGTCGTGCCCACGGCCGCGTTCCCGTCGTCGTTGTACGAACCGCCCGCGTCGATGGTACACGTCCCCTTGACGAACGTGCGGTATCCCGCCGGTTTGTAGACACCGCCGGACGGAATCGTCAGCGTCTGCCACTGCCGTTCGCTCGTCGCCGTGTAAACACCGACGACACTCAGCACACCATCCCCGCCGTTGCCGTACATGCCCGCGACGGTCGTCCCCGCGCTCGCGCTGCTCGAGCTGCTCGGCTTCACCTGGGTCGTCATGCCATCACCTCGTATACGACGACATAGGAGAACACGTTGTCGGTGGAGACCCCCGTCGGGCCGGGCTCGAGGTAGATCGCCCCGGCCGCGTCCGTCGAGCAGTACACGCCATCGAGCGCAACGTCGCAGATGTCAGCGATACCCGTCGAGCTACCCGCGAACTCCTGAGTGATGGCGTTCGCCGTGCCGCTCGAGGACGAGTAGATCCGCGGCGTGAACGTCGTCGCGGTACCAGCCGTGCGAACGACCTTCACCCGGTAGAGGCGCACGACATGCGCCGAGTCCGTGATCGAGATCGTCGCCTTCGTGGAGCTCCCGGCGCTCGAGAGCGTTCCAGAAGCCACCTTCAGAATGCGGTATTCGGGCGTAGCCATGTTTACCTCAGTCGATGACGGCGAAGGCGATCGCCTTCGTCAGGCTCAGGAGATGACGGACCAGCTTGCGGCCCTCGACCGGATCGAGGCGGACGACACCATCGTCATCCTTCATCAGAGACGAACGGATGTGCTCAATAAGCGCAACGGCCTCCGCCGCGATGTCTGCCGCCTCTCCTGCGTCGATCTTGCCCATGCGCTACTCCGTCGCGTGGGCGGTGCCGTGGATCGCCGGAAGGTCGGCGTCATGCAGCACGGGCGTAGAGATGTCGATCGTAGATACCGGAGTCCCCGGCGGCGTCAGCTTGACGTCTGGCGTCACCACCTGCACACCGGCGAGGGCGAGCATACCGAGGAGGCCGAGAACGCCGAGGACGCGAATGTCGTTGCGGAGCTCTCCGATGATGGCGCGGAACTCCTGCGTCTGTTCACGCCGGTCCACGCTCGTGTTCTTCATATGCTGGGAAAAGAGCTCAGCCAGATCCGGAGTCGCCATACGTGCCTCACATCGCGAGTGTATCGCATATCTCGCCATGTGCGCTGCGGTGCTTCAGAGGATGACCCACGCACTACCGGTGCTCTGTAGCGTCATCGCCGC
>Ga0208783_10002373_pt1 | contig 10902 bp, 5 predicted proteins | sample DEB19_08_DNA_2_FD_184529 | JGI IMG/M metagenome (GOLD analysis project Ga0208783, IMG submission 184529) | Aqueous microbial communities from the Delaware River and Bay under freshwater to marine salinity gradient to study organic matter... | ecosystem: Environmental > Aquatic > Marine > Coastal... | reverse complement strand
TATACGTATACCCGCCGGAAGTCCAGGGGTTTGTGGTCATGTCGGTCGGCATCTTGCTGACAGTCGCACCCACCGCAAAAGTCAATCCGTGCGAGATTGTCTGGTCCCCGTGCTTCAGTTCGCCGAATTCGTCCAGTGACACGAGCGCCGTCTGTCCGGCGGAGGGCAGGGCGGCCGGCAAAGTCAGCGCCATGCCGGTGGAGCCGAACCGCGGCACAGAGATCGAGCTGACGGGCGAAACACCGGGGATGTAGAATTTTGGCTTCAGCTCTGCACAGTCGCAGTAAGTAATCCCTCCGGTCGGCCAGAAGCTCTCGATCACCCAGCGGTAGACTTTGTAAGCAGCGGGTGTGGAGATCGTCCAGGTCCTGAAAGACTCACTAGTTCCCCATTGCGCCTCAGTCGTTGTCGTGTAGTACAGCGTCGTCCAGCTGGTAGGAGTATCGCTTTCTTGGTTCGAGCCGAGGACGGCCAACTTCTTGGGTCCTACTATGTAGGTTGGGTTATTGATACGAGGACAGAACTCGAAGCTCTGCAGCGTAGGGGACACCCCATCCACGCGCCTCAGCTGGAACCATTCGCCCCCGATGCCGTTGGATAACTGTCCTCCCGTGTAGGCTCCCGTGCTGCCGTTATATAAGCTCTGGGCGCATATCCAGGCATCGCCTGTATTGTACAAGCCGTCAAACATCCGCCAGGGCTCCCAAGTGGAGCTGGCCCAAATAGACGACCTGTTCAGGGACCAGACAGAGCTGTAGGTGGTATTGCTCGTGAAGTTGTTGGGCATGGTGTACGAGACCAAGTCAGAGGCGAGCTTTAGAGATGAGGCGGCCGCGCTGGCGCTTAGTTCGCCGAACTCGTTCAGTGTCACAAGCGCCGTCTGTCCGGCGGCGGGCAGCGCGCTCGGCAAGCTCAGCGCCACATTCCCTGTGCTCGCGATCGTGCTGGCGCCGATCGTCAGCGGTGTCTTGGACGTCTGTGTGTCGACGTACCCTTTGCTGGCCGCGTCACCACTTGCTAACGGTAACTGCAGGTTCTTCACTTGGGAGCCTTCTTGGTAGTCGAATTTGAAGTTTTTGAGCATGACATAGGATCTGTTACTGGACGCGGGGGCGACACCTACTTGTTCCACCACGAGTTCCACGTAGCGACATCTGACACTGCCAGGAGAGAAGCTTGCTTGCTGGGGGCTGCTGTTGATCCAAGGGTAGTCGGTAGTCTGCGAGTGCCACAGGGCCCAGGTATTGCTGTCAAGTGACGTGCCCACGCGCCACCTGCCAGGCGAGTTGCTCTGGTTGTAAGTGTTAGAGATTCCCTGCAGCCAATAGCGCGACAGAACGACATTCTTGCCGAAATCGAGCCGCAGTCTTTCGCCGTAGTAGGTTGTGCCGCTATAAATCACGGAGATCTTTGGATTGCGCGTGTATTCACCGGTACTGCCGTTATAGTGGATGCCAGAAGCCCACGAACCGGACCCGTCACTGAAGGCTTTCCAAGCCTGAAACGAGGCGGACTGCTCGGAAGAAGCAGACGCCACCAGAGGAGAGGGCGTGGTGTTGCTTGTCATGCCGCTAGGCCCGTCAGAAAAAGAGACAGGCGCAACAAATCCCAGGTCATGGGCGATAGTCTGGTCCCCGTGCAGCAGCGCGCCGTCGGAGCCCAGCGAAACCAAGCTGGTGCTGTTTGGCAGGGCGGTAGGCAGCTTGAGAGCAGAAGAGCCAGAAGCAGGAGCGGCAAGCGTGCTGTTGCCGCCAGTGCCAGCTAACGTAAGCGTCGAAGAGCTGGCGAGGTTAGCCAAAGATACGCCGTGCGGGTTGGCGCTGGTAATGCCGCGGTGGGCAGTGTTGGCTTTCACGTCGGCATGGTTGGCCACGCCGGTAGCAAAGTCGGTAATGTCCGTAGTCAGGGTGCCGTGCGGGTTGGTGGCGCCAGTGTGATCGTTGAAGGCAGTGAGGGTTGGTGCTCCAACTTGTGCGGCCGTGACATTGTGTGGGTTGTTGTAATCCGTTCCGTGACTCATGTCTAGTCCACTACCGCCACCATCACTACCGCCGTCTATCGTCTTTCTTTTCCCTAACATTGCGCACAGAGACTCCCTTTTAGAACAAAGCACAGAAAAAAAAATCTAATGTCTCGGAAAATTCAAATTTAATAGGCTTTACAGGGCCGAGACATGATCCACCCCCCGGGGTCCAGCTATACAAATGGGAATGGGAAATGGGAAAAAACATTGTGCACTCCAAGGGGGTCGGAAGAGGTCTCCCCCCTCTCGAGTAATTTATTAATAGAGAACCTAGACACTTAAGACATATTTCTTTTAATGACAATTGATAAAAGAATGATTAAAATACTAGAGATGGTACATTGCCCATTGCCCATTCCCATTTATATACCTGGACCTGGGGGGGTGGATTCTGTCTCAGTTCTTTTAAGTCTTTTAAACCCAAAGGGAGTGAGACAAGGCTCGACTGGAGGGAGACCTCTTCCACCCCCTGGAGGTGCCGTTTTCCGTTTTTGTCCCACGATCTGTCTGACTCGCTTGGCGTTCTCTTTGAGAAGCCTGCGTACTGTCCTGGCAATTTCCTTCCTGTCGGCCTGCCGGGCCTGGAGGTCGATCAGTTTCTGCGTGAGTTTCTCCTCGTCTGCTTCTTCCTCTAACTGTTCAACCTCAACCTCGTTGTCGTTGTTGCTGTTGATGCGGCGGTCGTACTCTGCCCTAGGCACGAGGCGCATGTGCAGGATGCCGTAGGTCTTGCCTCGCTTGGAGCCCGTGTGCTTTTTGCACTTGTTGTAATAGCAGATGTGCTGTTCGCAAGAGAGGTCGCACTCGTGCCCTAGCTCTTCCGCCTGCCGAGGGCAGAACTGGCAGTAGTTGATGCGGCCGTCTTTTTTCTCGCTGTTCTGCCGCAGCTGGGCGCGAAAGACCTCGTAGCCTGCCCGGCGGAGGGCGGTGTCGCCGATATCGTCGACCCTGGTGTGGAACTGCCGTAAGTCTTCCTTGAGGTACTTGCCGAACGCGGCCGAGAACTCGGTCCACTTAGTCACGTGCCCTTCGTCGCGGACGACCCCAAAGTCGTTGCTGCCCTCGTTGATGAAGCGCGCCAGGACGTTGGTGTGGCTCTCGACGTATTTCTGGTTGCGCACGAGCTCCTCGGGCGCGATGTCCTGCCAAAAATCCGCTCCCGGCCGGCTGTTGACTGCACTCCTGTACTTTTTGATGCAGCGCATGGCTATGTAAGGCAGCTCTTCGGCAATGATCCTCTCTGCCAAGTCCGACTGCGACTTCTTGATCTTGTTGTTGAAGAAGAAGAGCGCGACGCGCCGCTTCCACTGGCCTTGGTTGTCCCTGTAGTTAAAGATGTAGTTGGCGGCAATGATGATGGGTACGGTCCAGACGTGCTCGGAGGAAGCGGTCTTGTTCTTGGTGGCTACAGAAACCGACTCGCCAGAAACGATAGACTGCATCATGGACTGCTCCACGACGCTGGCAAAGTTGGTTGGGAGGTCAGGCACGACAATGAGTTCCTTGTTAAAAAGAGCCGAGAGGCCGAACCCCCTCTCGGTGTTGGAAGTGATAGCCCCAACCTTGCCCCGCGGCTTCATGGCGCGCAGCACCTGTATGACGGTCCCTTTGCCCGTGCCGGCGTCGCCCTGCATGAAAGGCATGACCTGCCAGTTGTCGTAGCGGCCGACCGGGAACTGCAGCCTGCCCAACAGAATCTCAAAGGTGTCGTACATGCTGTCACTCAGCTGTGTCTTGATGAGCTTGTCCCATAAAGGAGTGGCGCGCTCCGTCTGGAGCACTTCCGTGTCGTAGAAATGGTCAGTGAAGGGAGCCTCTTTTAGCTCGCTGTAAGGGTGCAGGGTGACTGTCGAGGTGTTGAAGGTCGTGGTGCGGAAGCTTATCCAGTCGCTGCGCATCTCGCTAGCTGTGCGGAGCGGGAAGAAGGGGTGTGTGACACTCTCGAACCACTTTTCGAGCTTGTCCAAGTTGGCGTTGCCGAGAATGAAGCACGTCTCGTTGGCGAGAGTGCGGTTGATGTATTCGCGGAAGTTGCCTTGCTGTTCGTAGACGCCAGGGATCGTGCCGTGCGGCACCAGCACGTTGCCGCCAAAACGCAGGTGCTTCCCTTTCTGGCCCGCGATGGCCAGGAGGTGTCTACAGCGCTCCTCGTCGTTGGGGAGCATGGAGAGGTTTTTGGGTCCGTAGTAGATTTCTAGGTCTTGCTTGGTGGGCAGAGGCCTCCCGTAATGCAGCGAGACGTGCAGCTCTGTCTGTTTAAAGATGTGCTCGGTGATGTCTGCCACCACCTCTGGGGTAAAAACAGTCTCGACCCACAGGCCGTCGTGTTTCCAGACGCCGACGCGGTAGCCTTTCTGCTCGAGAAACTGACAGGCCGCCAGCATACACTTGCGCTCGTACCTCTGGTACAAGTAAGAGACGAACGTGGCGTCCCTGTTCGTTTCCTTTTTCTCCGTAAGCTGCCAGACGTCTGCAAAAGCCTGGCAGCTCTTGAGGCCGTGTACAAAGGACCTGCAGGCCTCGCGCCATTCTAGCATCAGGGGGCAGTAGAGTTCCTCGATGGAGTGTCCGTTGAGGACGGCATTGAAGCTCTTCTTGGCAAACTTGGGGTCGTCGCTGTTGAGTTGTGCGAGCAGCCGCTCGGTCAGGAGCCCGCGTCCTTCCCGAGTGGCAAACTGTCGCAGGAGGGAAGGCACTACTACCGAGTGCCTGTGCGCGAGCTGGACGAGAATAGTGACGGCGGCGTTTTCAATGTCTAGGAAAGAGTATATCTCACCAGCCACTAGCCTAGCAATCCAGCCGGGGGCGTTCCCGATAGAACCCCTGCCGTTGATTCTGCCCTGCGGGTTGTCGGGGTTAGCTTTGTAGTTAACTTTAATGCGCGTGCGCACACATTCCTTGAGGAGGTCCTCTACCAGCTTTTCCTCCTGTGGAGTGAGCTCGCTGAGACACCTGATTTGTTGCAGGCGGAGTTTATCGAGCCGTTGGTGGAGTATAAGCACAGTCATGTTTGTTTTGTACATCTTAGGAGGAGACTATTTTTTTTCTTGCGTGTCTCAAATATAAAAGAAGCTCCATTTTATCAAATGACAATCGAAGCGCGTGTAGATGCAGAGGCACGTACAGAGCCGTGCCCAGAGACTGCTTCCTTGTACGCGCGGAAGAGGCTGGAGTTTGGTAACGAGCAGTGCATGCAGGAGCGCAGGCGGTGCATCACTGCGACCGACGTGGCCGTTATACTAGGCATCAACAAGTACATGAGCAAGCTAGAGCTGGCGAGAAAGAAATATAACATGACGGAGCCATTCGAAGGCAACGAGGCGACAAGGCATGGCAACAGCCACGAGGCTAGGGCCCTGCGGGTTTACGAGCGGGTGACGGGCAACAAGCTAATGGAGCGGCCCTGCGGCTTCGTGCTGGGCTCTAGGCTGGTGGAGGCGATAGACTGGATCGGCGCTACACCGGACGGCGTCTTGATGCACAAGCCGGTCCTAGTCGAAGTGAAGTGCCCGTACTGGAACCCGGACCTTGAGAACCAGCAAGGGTTAATACCTGCTATCTATTACCCCCAACTGCAGTGCCAGATGGCAGTTACCGGCTTCAGAGAAGTGCACTTTGTGCGCTACCGTCCTAGCTACTTCAAAGAATATGTTAATGAGTACATCGACGTGACAGTAGTCGGATTTAATGAAGACTATTGGCGGGACGTGGCGTTACCCGCTATCAAGGAATTCAAAGAGAGCCTTGAAATGGCACCCCCTCCTCCTAAACTGAGGAGGGAGAAACGTGTGAAGAGAGGACACACGATAGACTATTCACTGACACCGGAAAACGAGCTGGTCTAGTCGCTTCTGCCCGTGAGTTTGGTGAGCGCGGACTTGAACTTCTTGATCTGTTCCTCACGCAACAAACTCTCGAGCCTGTTGAGCTGGCTGTCCCAATGCGTGTGGATGATCAGATCGGCGAAGAAGACGGTGGTGTTGACGTAAGGGTTGCGCAGCCTCTTCTCGGCGGACCAGCGCACGTAGGCATTCTGCCAGTCGTCGAAGCTGGCGTTGGCGGCGAAGCCCACAAACTGTTGGGTGAGCATCTCATAGATAAATTGCACGTGGAAAGGCGCAGACACGAGCGCGGTCTCAAAGTGCAGGTCGTTGTTGTCCCTGGGCAGGTCTAGCCGCAAGTCGACCTGCTTGAGCTCCTCTGGGAAATCGTAGTAGTAAAACCAGGCCACGAAGAGGGGGTCGATGTTACGCACACATTCAAAGTAATTAAAAGCTTCCTCTGGCTCCATACTGAGCGCAACATTGTAGAAAGCATAGCGCCGGTTGGTCCGCTCGTGCATGATGGTCCTGATGCTGTTCCCGGTAAAGATTAGAGCCAAATTGTTCTTGACCGTGTACTGCGGGTGGAACTTCTTGTGGATCAACATGGAGTCGCTGGTGATGATGTCCTTGAGTACGTTGACTCCCTTCTTGTCGGACGAGTGGACCGCCTCCTCTGACATGCCAAGCAGCTTGCCCTGGAGATGGTCGTTGAACTCTCCCGTGACTGCGGAGGCCTTGCTGAAGACCAGGAAGGCATTGGTGCCGATAATCTTGCCCAGCAACTTGCCCAGCGTGCTCTTCCCCGTCCCTTGCTCACCGAGCAGAACAATAGCGCTCTCGGGCTTCTTCTTGAGGACCAGTACTTGGTAGATCCAGCGTTGGAGGTAGTTGTAGCGCTCCGTGCTCCCGCCACAGACAATGTCCCTCAGGTAGCGCAGGTAAGTCTCCACTTCGCGTCGGTGGGACTCTACTTGGCTCTCCATCCCCTCCATCTCTTGCCTGACACGCTGGCGAGAGTAGGCGAGGCCCGTGAAGAGGTTGAGCATCACGGACCCTTCGGCACCAAGTGCTTCCTCCACAGTGAAAAAGGTGTCGCAGGTAGGCGATGTCCTGTGCATCTTTGCATTCATCCAGGCGCTGTAGAAGCTGCGCCTCTTGACGCAGTGGAGCCCTTGTGGGTCGATGTCTGGAAAGTTGAGGCTGTAGGCCTTGTCGCAATCCTTGACCCAGTTCTGCGGAGGCTGGAAACACCACTTGCGAAGGATGGCGTCGTAGACAGCCACGAATCGCTGCTCGGTAATCTCGCAGCAGTAGTCGTTGAGGTAGTCAGTGACCAGGTTGTAAAACTGGTCGTGTGCTTCCCGGTAGCGCACCAGCATCTCCTTTCTGTTCACCGGCGGTTCCTCGGTCCTAGCCTTCTTCTTGGCTCGCTTGGGCTTCAGCGCTGCCATGGCCTTGGACCAGTACTCGTTGAAGTAGATAGTGGCCTCTTCCTTGATGTCGAAGAGTTGATGCATACGGTCCCTGATGGGGATGGCAGGGAGCTCGTCTCCGACCTCACACTCTGGCTCTCCAAGCACGAGCCGCTTGGAAGTCCGCTGGAGCTTCTCGAACAGCGCACCGAGGCCCGGAGTGAGCATACCGTCGTTGATGTCGCCAGGGGCCTCTACGCCATCGACCGCTTCCTGCTTCAGCTCGCCCTCCTCGTCGACGATTGGTATGAGCACCGATTCTTCGCAGAGCTGGCACGTCACTTTGAAGAACCTGTCGTTGGCTACGTCCACTGTAGTCCCCAGGCCTTGCTTGCCGTCGTTGCTGCCAGTGTGCTGCTTGTCCATGACCACGACACACCGACGCGCCCTGTTCCTCTCGAAGACAACCCAGAACTTCCCAGGGATGTTCTTGCACTTGGTCACGTTGATGGCCCCCTCCTGTGACACGTCGAAGCCCGAAGCCTCGATGATCGACCTCTTGACGACCGATTCCGAAGCGCTCTCTGGTGTACCGTCCGGGATGTCTTCGTACTTGATGCCGATCCTGTCAGCGGGAAAGAACGAGTCGGGCTTGTGTGCCATGCCGATAGTCACCGCCTGCTCCTCGCTGACTCCCATCGAGCCGCCCATCCCCATGTTCCTGTCTACTACCATAGGCTGTCTGTTCTCTGACTTGCGCTGTAAAGGTAGCTTGAGGGAACGGTTGATTCCAAACGGCATCGAGTCTATCCCGTTCTCGAGCTCGACGATGATTGCAGAGCTGCGTTTGATTCGGTCGATAAAAGCACTAAGGTGCTCGATGCTGTGGAAAACAAGCTTGTCGCAGTGAACATGCATGGAGATCTTCCCTGGCAGGCTGTAGTCCGAACAGACAAGAAAGTCGGTCTCTGCAAGAACATAGTCTGTAATATCCATGTATTCCAGCTGCTGCTTGATCTCGTCGAAAAGATTGTCAAACATACGTATTGCGCAGTCAATCTTGGCAGGCTCGTCGAAATCCTCCCCTACTCTGCAGTCGATGTCAATCTTGAACCCCACTTGACGTCCCGGAAGGAACACGGTGTGCCAGTATCTGTTCTGAGGTACACTCAAGACCATACGAACCTGCTGCTCGAAGTCGAGATTGACTGCAAAACGAACGATGGTTCTTTTCGATCTCTCTGTCTCGTACACACGTTGCCAGCTGCAGAGATACATGGTCTTTTCATAGACTGTACGAAATCTGGCTAATTCATCTGCAGAATAACAGAAAAGGGAGATGGATAAGAATGGAGAGAGACAGAGAGAGGAACTTACCCATGTTTTTGTATCCATCATTCTTCTCGCCGTCACAAGGGAAGCACTGGGCGCAGAATGCATATTGCCTGCCATGTCTCGGCTGGCCAGCAGGAGCTATAGCAATGCATAATGGGTAATTATCGATAAGAGCAAAAAGGAAGAAAGCACTTACCTTTGGAACAGTTAAAAGCCATTTGTAATATTCGAGGAAGGGCGAATTATGAGGATGCTGGCGCCTTTTCGAAAAACGGGTTGCAACCCCTTTTTCAAATTTGGGCTGCAACCCGTTTTTCAAATTTGGGGTTTGTCGATAGGCCTGTTGCCTTTTTGTCGAGCCGGATCAGAACCCGTTGGCAGTATTTTACCCACATGCTAACTGCCAAATGTCAGAAATTTCTGACATGTGACATTTGAAAAATACGGTAAAACCCGTAAAAAGTAGGGATCAGGTGGCGCGCCGGGCCGGCGCGTCCGTTACTTTTTAGTTGGAGTTTGGGCCCGACGCCGCCTTTTTTCTAGAATTTTCGAAAACCGTTTCTTTTGCGGTAAAGTTGTGGACCCGACAGGGTCTTTTGGGTCCGACTGACCATTCAAAAACCGAAACCGAAAACCTTGCTTTGCGCCCTCATAATCGAGGTTTCGATCAACCCAAGAAGTGCAAATGGCCTCTAATGCTGACGTCACGCCCACTGAAGGCAAAAGTAACGTTCCTGCCTATCGATATTGTATTTATCTTCTTATGAATCTTTTTAGGTGAAGTCCGTTCAGTGCCTACCTTCATAGCCATCCCTCACAACAAGTAAGCCTATCATTCTCTAATATCAGCACATCTACACAGCTTTTTTCTATCTGTCTGTCTAGGTCTAAGGGCGTGGTTTCTATCTCTGATGCCGTGAAGGCCTGTCTGACTCCCAACGAAGCACACGTCACTGTGCCCGATACCTGGAAACGATTCTACATGCCAGGTGCCTTGAAGAATGGCAAGTGGGGAGTTGTCATCTATCCTGTACACCGCAATGGAAACCCTACTGCAACTGACTACCACACTGCCCACTGTCTACCATATTCACAAATGTTTGACATCATACATGGCATGCCTATGAAGACTCGTGCATGGACTGGATGGAAATATGTCAGGGATTTTCTGAATGTGTGCATGAATGGAGAAGAGAGTGCATACGAGAACAGGACAGATATGTTATCTTTGAGAGAGTTAGCAGAGATTTCAAACGAGCTCACACTCCAATCACAGGAGATCAAACGCATGCAGAATGCAGAGAACATAGAACCCACTCGTAACATTCGCACCCTCTTTCAACATTTTGCATCTGTCGAGGTAGACCAAGTGCTTCCTCGGTTCATTTCATCATACATGAAAGGGAATGACACATACCCAATATCACAAGAACATGTGTACAGACAGCTTGTTGGTTGTGTCATGGACATGCACATGAGAGACAAAAGCATTGCACAGCTCAACACACAGACACCACGATCACCTCCATACCCACCACCAACCAACGCTATGCCAAAACTTGTACGCACTTTGTCTGTGCGCTTCCCAAACCCTTCGACAACTGCCAAAAAGTCAAATCATCTCATGCCGCCACCACCAGCGCCTATTCGCGTGACTGTTACGCCACCAGCACCACTGCCACCACTGCCACCACTTGTACCTTTTGACTTGTCTTGTCTCATACCTGATCAGAGTGCATTTCACGAGAAACCCAAGAAGAATGTGAAAAGAAAACTTGAGCTCGATGACGACTCACTTGCTGCCTACGAGGCTTGAACCTGTGCCACCTACACACACACACACGCACATTACTGTTAGGACAAGACAGCATGAAGACAGAGAAAGAAGTGCTGACGCAGCTGTATGAACTTATGAAACACGCAGACAATATGTTGGAGGGGCTTGACGCCTCATCTTCCTACGCAAAAAACATTGCCTGGTTACACCAAAAAAACATCAACGAGCTGTGCATCAAGCACAAGTGCAACATTTTTCGCAATACTGTGAACGGCTATCATATCTACACTGTTAAGTTCTGGTGGATGTAATTATTAAATAACAAAGTCCTTAACTGTGAAACGGTAATGAATACGACCGGGCCCTGTGACTCGTGCTTAGGCTTAATGACTTGTGCTTAGGCTCAACGACTGTACCTTAAAATACCACAATTGTGAAGTCGAATAGACGTTTTTAGTTTGCTTTTAGTGGTGGGAGGGGGCCACTTTTTTTATAGGGTTTAGATAAATATATATTTATCTAAACCCTATA
>Ga0208783_10002371_pt1 | contig 10904 bp, 19 predicted proteins | sample DEB19_08_DNA_2_FD_184529 | JGI IMG/M metagenome (GOLD analysis project Ga0208783, IMG submission 184529) | Aqueous microbial communities from the Delaware River and Bay under freshwater to marine salinity gradient to study organic matter... | ecosystem: Environmental > Aquatic > Marine >... | reverse complement strand
TGCTTGGTCTTGAGTTAGGTGAACGTGTCGTGGTGAATCGCCGTCCGACAGGTGGCAGCGGGTCGTTCTCGCTGTCGTGCACGGTGCAGGGCATTCATCACAACATCGCCGCAGACAACTGGACGACGACGCTCTACCTGTCGCCGATTCTCTCTTCCTACACGGAAGCGCCCTATCTGACTATGGGCGACGCCACCTATGGCAAGATAGGGGCGACTGCTGCAAACAAGGTGCCTTACTAGGAGCAAGCCATGCCCGATTCAGGAATCAGTGACGGCAGCGTCTACGCATCATCGTTCCATGACACCTACGTGCGCCAGCAGGTGGTTGCGCAGGTCACGTCGGGAACTCGACCGACCGGCGTGGAAGGCCGGCTGATTACGGAAACAGACTCTGATCGGCTCATGGCCTACTCGGGCAGCGCATGGGTGCGTGTCGGCAACTACAGCAGCAGCGGCCGCACCGGATTCAATCTGGGCCGAGTCGCCTCGCAATCAATCAGCGGCGGCGCAACGACGTTTACCGCAATCTCTTTTGACACGGAACTCACCGACACCGACGGATTTATTGCTGTCACCGCAGACACGATCACTGTTCCAGCAGGGCTCGGCGGCATCTATGCGATGACAGGAACTGTCAGTTGGGCCACAGCACCCGGCACCAACAGCAGCATTGAAATCTACAACGTGACGACTGGCAACATTTATCGGCAGGCCGTCGGCGGTGCATCACAAATGACGAGCTGCGCCGTGTCAGTGATCATTGCTCTGTCCGCATCCGATCAGATTCAGTTGCGTGTCTCGCACGGCGGCGGTTCGGCAGTCAACGTGACCTCCCTGCTTCAAGGCTGGATGATGTCGCCGTGAACCTGTACCTGACCGACATGGCCGACGCATTGAAAGCGGCAGGGCTGCGAGTGATGACCGTGCCCGGTTGGGAAACACGCGCCTATCCCAAGTTCGGCGGCTATCAGCAACGCCCAACCCATGTGATGGTGCATCACACGGCAAGCAAGACAACGCCGGCCAACGACCTGAACTACATCCTCAACTCGCCACTGTCGCCCATCGGCAACATCTATTTGGACCGCACCGGAGTCGTCTGGCTGGTCGCTGCCGGCGTGGCCTGCACGAACGGCAAAGGCTCCTCCACGCCGTGGAACGGTGGCGTACCGGACAATGCCATGAACGGCTACAGCATCGCCATCGAGGCCGCCAACGACGGCATCGGCGAACCGTGGCCGAAGATGCAAACCGACGCCTACGTGCGACTGTGCGCAGCCCTATGCGCCGCCTACAACATTCCGAACCGTCACGTGCGCGCCCATTGGGAATGGGCACCGGGCCGCAAGATCGACCCGGCAGGCCCGTCGCCGTGGGCCATCGGCAAAGCATCATGGAACATGGATCGTTTCCGCGCCGACGTGGCAGCGGTAAACCTGCCCGTCACCGTGGAGGATGACATGATCATTGAGAACCCGCCTCGTCGTGCCTACGACTCTCGCCTGGCGCAGCCGCTTGCAGCGAACGAGCAGCGTGTCATTGCGTTGGGTGCAGCGTGTCGGGCCGCAATGGTCAACGTGATCGCGGTCGCACCTGGCGGCAACGGCTACCTGGTGGCATGGGGCGCTGGTGCGAAGCCGACCGCCAGCTCTGTCAACTTCACGACCGGCACAACTATCGCCAACGCTGTGGTGGTGCCCGTCGTGAACGGCTGTATCACGGTGTCGGCAACGGTGCAGACCCATGTGGTGGTTGATGTGCAGGCGGTGTGGCCGTGACGGCGCTCGGCACTGCTGAGGCAACGGTGCTGGCTGCTGTTGTGCCGGTTCTGGTGGTGCAGGCGGTGCAGGTGTGGCAGGCGATGCAGGCCCGCAAGCAGTCAAAGGCGGCCGCCGAACAGTTCCGCCCGAACGGCGGTTCGTCGTTGCGTGATGCCGTCGACCGCCTCGAGTTCAAGGTCGACAAGTTGCATGACCGGCACGACCATCTCGCTGACCGCATCTTGCTGATCGAAGACCACGTGACCAAGCCGAGGAGCATCTGATGGCGACCATTTCGCAGGCACCGGCAACGCTTGACATCGTCGCCGTCAAGGGCGACGACCTGACGATCACGTTGTCGGTCACTGAGTCGTCGGTTGCCTACGACTGGACCGGCGCAACCGTGGCAACGCAGATCCTTGACACGTCGGGCACTGTGCTGGCGACCAACTTCACCACCTCGACCCCGGCGAACGGCACACTCGTCCTGTCGTTGACCGACTCCAACATGATCGCGATCGGGGTCGGCACGTTCCGGTACTGGGTGTCGGTCACCAAGTCGTCGGCGACCCGCACCTGGCTCGCCGGCGCGTTCACCGTCATGCAGGCCGGCTGGGGCGGCACATCGACCTCATCGGCGTCGCTGTCGATCACGACCAGTTCGGCAACTGTGGCGATCTCATCGGTCACTGGCGGCACAGCCGCCGGCATCAGCGTGGTCGACACCGCTGGCTATTTCACTTCAACGAACGTTGAATCCGTACTTGCAGAGCTGGGAGGGGGATGGTCAAACCCGACAAACGGGAATCGTGTCGTGTTCCTCGGTGATTCCATCACAACGGCTCAAGGAAACGACACCAATCACCAGTGGGGTGTGTCGTTTCCCACGTATGGCACGTTCACCTCAATGGGCAAGTTGCAACGGATCAGGAACGCCGGCGTAGCCGGCAACACCACGGCGCAAATGCTTGCCCGGTTCTCCACCGACGTGGCTGCTTACCTGCCGTCACTCGTCGTGATATGCGCCGGAACAAACGACTGGAACGATTCAACCGCAACTCCGCTCGCAACATACGCCACACAGATCGATCAGATTGTCAACCTCTGCCGTCAGATCGGTGCAGGACCAATCCTGTGCACCGTGCCTCCCAACATCCAAAGCTCAACTCGAAGGAGCCGAACAACTGCCGGCAACGCTTGGTTGCGCAAATACGCACAGCAACACGGCATCCCGCTCGTCGACTTCTACAACTTGCTTGTTGATCCATCAACTGGTGGATTTCTTTCCACGTACAACCTCGACGGCACTCATCCCAACAACCTGGGATATGTGGCTATGGGCTCGTTGCTGAACAGCTCGCTGGCGGCGTGGCTCGTGCCGACTGTTTCGCTCTTGCCACAAGAAAACGCTGACCCCAACAACTTGTTGGCCAATGGGCTTTACCTCACCACCACCGGTTCGGGCGCCACGCTGATGCCCACTGGCTGGACAGTGCAAACAGGATCGCATCCCACAGGCGTGACCGGTAGCACGGTCACTGGCGACTCCACCATCAAAGGCAACTGGTGGAGCGTCGCAGCGGCCGGGGCATCATCAACGAACAACGAATACCAGACTGTCAGCGGCATCGTGCCGGGCAACGTCTACGCGCACGTCGGCCGCTTCAAGGCGACGTCAATGCGCGAGGCCGACTCGGGAAGTGGCTCGCAGTTCTTGATCGGCAACGCCTACAACTCAACACTCAACAACTCGCTCTACGACTTTCGTGCGGCGACGTCGCTGTCCTACGGCGTGACTGAGGGCGTGTACTGCCAAATCTCGACTGCGCCTTCCGACGCATCAACGTGCCTTGTTCGTCGGCAGTTGCTCAATACGACGAGCGGCAACGGGACATTGCAAGTTGCCCAGACGGGTTTCTACAACCTCACCGCAATGGGCATTGCCTAACCATAGGAGACACCATGCACCACCTGTTCGGTTCCGACGCCCGCGCCTCGGCATTCCGCACCCTGCTGCGCGCCGCCGTCGTCATCGCCACCGCATTCGGCCTCGACCTCAACCCGCAACAGGTCGCCGCCATCCAACTCGGCATCGAAGCACTGCTCCAGTTCGGCCGCAGTTGGTACACGAAAGCGGTCTGACCGATGAGTCTGGGGGACGCACTCAATACCGAGGCAGCACGCAACTTTCGCCAACGTTGCGCCATTGCCGTGCTGCTGGAACGCCTCGCCGACGACGACGCTGCCGCGCTGCGAGATGCACTCGGCCAGCCGCAGGCATTCACCAACGGCCAAATCGAACGAGCGCTAGCGACCGAAGGACACGGCCACATCAAGTCGTACACGATCATGCGGCACCGGAACGGGAGTTGTTCGTGTGGCTCTCGGTGACGCACTCAATGCCGAAGCCCAACCGAGCCGGCTGACCATCCTCGGCAAAATTGCCGAACTGCTTGAGCGGAACGGCATCGACGCCGACGACATCGGCCGTGTCCACAAGGTGAACGTGTGGCAAGGCTTCCACAAGGACGCCGACGGTGAAGCACAGGTCGTGGACTTGGTTGGCGTCCAACTGTCGCCGCATTGGGCCGAAGGACCGCAATGGCCGGTAGTGCAGCAAGGCCCGTCGGTCAAACTGCCTGCCCGCAAAATCAAACCGGCACGTGCCGACGGCTGGCATGACTGCGTGATCCTGCCCGATATGCAAGTCGGCTACTACCGGGCACGCAGCGGCGAGTTGGAACCGATCCACGACGAAGCAGCGATAGCGGTAGCACTCGCCATTTGCGCAGACATCAATCCGTCGCTGGTGGTGCTGGTCGGCGACAACTTGGACGGTGCCGAACTTGGCAAGTACCGGACGAGTCCGGCGTATCAGCAGACGACACAGGCCGCTGTTGATCGTCTGGCGACGTTGTGCGCCGAACTGCGACAGGCCGCACCGAATGCACGCATCGTGTGGCTGGCCGGCAACCACGAGGAACGGCTACCTCGATACATTCTTGACAACGCCGTAGCAGCGTTCGGGCTACGCAAAGGCAACGCACCAGAATCATGGCCGGTGCTGTCGCTGCCCTATCTGGCACGCATGGACGAACACGACGTGGAGTTCGTGCCTGGCTACCCGGCGTCGGCGTTCTGGATCAACGACCGACTGCGAGTGATTCACGGCGACCGAGTTGCAAGCGGCGGCTCCACGGCGCACAAGTACCTCGGGAACGAGAAGGTGTCCGTCATCTACGGCCACATCCACCGCCGAGAGTACGCGGCCCGCACACGTGAAGACAGGGACGGGCCGAAAGAAATCATGGCCGCATCACCGGGCTGTCTCGCCACGATCAGCGGTGCAGTGCCATCCACCAAAGGCGGGCTAGACCTAGATGGCCGTCCGATGGCACGCATCGAGGACTGGCAGCAAGGGATCGGCGTCGTCACCTATCAAGACGGCGATGGCCTGTTCACCTATCACAACATCGCAATCCACGACGGCTGGGCCATGTGGGCCGGCAAGGAATACCGCCATGAGTAAGCATCCGATCAAGCTCACTGCCAGCGAGGCCGCACAGTTGGCGTCGCTGATCGCCACTGTGGCACGTCCACGGTCGGCCGACGAAGTGGCCGCTGTCGAGCGCTGGCTGGGCCGGCTCATCAAGGCGGCACGCGAGTGAAACGGAGACCTGTGTGGGTGCGTTGGCACGATGCAGCGCATGTGGCGCCAGGGGAGTGGGTCGGCGAGCTGGACGACACTGGCGTGACCGTTCACACCGTTGGGGTGCTGATAGCGAAGACGAAACGGCACCTTGTCATCGCTCATTCTTGCGATGACTCCGGAAACGTGACCGGCGTGTTCTCAATCCCGAGAACGGCTGTTGAGGACTGGGGCGACCTTTTGGAAGGAGTTTTGCGCTGATGACGTTGATGCACGGCGACTGCCGAGAACAACTCAAAACGCTTGCCTGTGACTCGATTGACAGCATTGTCACCGACCCGCCGTACGAGCTCGGGTTCATGGGCAAGCACTGGGATGCGTCCGGCATCGCCTACGACATCGACATGTGGCGGGAATGCTTGCGGGTGCTCAAACCTGGCGGGCACCTGCTGGCGTTCGGCGGCACCCGCACCTATCACCGGATGGCGGTCGCCATTGAGGACGCCGGCTTCGAGATCCGTGACAACATTCACTGGCTGTACGGCAGCGGATTCCCGAAGTCGCTGGACGTAAGCAAGGCGATCGACAAGCAGCGCGACGACCGAGCCGACATCTACCGGGTGACGGCATGGGTGCGCGCCGCGCGCGACGTGGCAGGCATCACCAACCGGGACATTGACGCAGCGTTCGGGTTCGCAGGGATGGCAGGGCATTGGACGAGCGGCAAGAGCCAACCGGCGGTGCCGAGGCTCGATCAGGTGCCACTGCTGCTCAACGTGCTTGGCGTTGCTGTCGATGACGTGCCCGACGAGATACGCCGATTGCTGTGGGATCTCAACGGCCGCAAGGGTCAGCCCGGCGAGAACTGGTGGAAGCGGGAAGTGGTGGGAGAGCGCGAAGTTCCTGTCGGGCACTCGTTCGCAGGACCGACATACGGTGGCGACAGCAGCGCACAGATCGTCGACATCACCGCCCCCGCCACCGACGCCGCCAAGCGGTGGGACGGCTGGGGGACTGCGCTCAAGCCCGCCCACGAACCGATCGTCGTTGCCCGCAAACCGCTCGTCGGCACCGTGGCGCAGAACGTGCTGCAGCACGGCACCGGGGCGCTGAACATCGACAAGTGCCGAGTCGGCAACGACGGTGCATGCCGCGACGCAGGTCCGACAGGCGGCAACGACAAGTCCGTCACCGCATTCGGTGACGGACTGAACGGGCACGTATCCGCGCCCGTTCAGGGCCTCGGCCGCTGGCCCGCCAACCTTGTCCTCACCCACGCCGCCGACTGCGCCGACACCTGCGCCGCAGGATGCCCGGTGGCTGAACTGGACCGGCAGAGCGGCACGCTGACCAGCGGGGCCAACCCGACACGACGCGGCCCGGACAACGCACGCAACACCTGCGGCGGGTACGCCGGGCAGACCGACGTTGCACCCGCTCGCGGCAACGACACCGGCGGCGCGTCCCGGTTCTTCACCGTCACCAAATGGGACCCCATCGCCGACACCGCCCCGTTCCGCTACGTCGCCAAGCCTGGCAAAAAGGAACGCAACGCAGGGCTAATCGCCAACGTTCACCCTACTGTCAAACCAATCGGCCTCATGCGCTGGCTGATTCGGCTCGTCACGCCACCGAGCGGCATTGTGCTTGATCCGTTTCTTGGATCTGGCACCACTGCTGTTGCAGCCACCCTTGAAGGTTTCGGCTGGATCGGATGCGAACTCACCGCCGACTACCTGCCGATCATTGAGGCAAGGGTGAGGAGGGCTGAAGAACAAATGGTGGGCAAGTTGTTCGACTAGATCGCGACATCATCGCTAGCGATGACATCATCGGCCAGCGTTGCTTCGGTGCCATCATGAGCGACGGCCCTTGGTGGATCAAGCGTGCCGAGTGACAACGCCGAGTGACAACGCCGAGCGGCAACGCCGCTATCGAGAGCGGAACGGTGCAAGGGTCGGGCAGCAGCCTGGCCCTTTGCCATCTGCACCTTGTGGCACCGTGTCGGCTTACAAACGACACCAGCGGCATGGAGAAACGCCATGCCGATCTTGCAAGGATGCATGGGCAGCTTGGCATCGGCAAAGAAACTCTTGACGACTTCAACCAGCCGTGCGCATACTCTGCCGCACCCAACCGTTCCGAAGGGGGAACATGAACTGGCTACATCTCGCCATGCTGTTCGCACCGCTGGCCGCCATGGCCATCGGTGGCATCATTTGCGAACACGACTGGTTTGACCGCATCACCGACCGTCTCGGGTTTCCGTGCAGCGAAGACGAGTGGGTGAACTGATGGAACACGACTTCATGCTGTCCGAACTTGTGGACGCACTTCACAAGACGCTTGTGGCCGCTGCTCCGACAATCAGCGTGTACGACGCCGACCTTGCCAGCATTGCCATCCAGCGGCTGGAGCAGGCCACCGCCATCATCCACGGCTACCGTCGGATGCCGCACTGGCCCGCCGACTACGACGGTTGGACGGCCTGCAACTTCCAGATCCCGACCAAACTGGCCGAAGCCGCCGCCGCATTCATGCAACGAGTCCGAATGGACAACCTGCCGTGGTGAGGGCCAGCGTGGACGGCTTCAGCCGCACCTTTGACGTGGTCAACAGGCACGCTGACAACGGGCTGGTCGAGATGCGCACACCCAACGGTGTCGCCACATGGTTCGCCGACCCGGCCTTTGTCACCTTCCTCGACGGATCGCCGCAACCGGAACGACCTGGCATCACCGGAGCCCGACGCAAACTGCTGCGTGCACTCATGTTCTCGCCGCTCACCGACCAAGCACTGTCCGAGCGTGCAGTCATCCACAACGTGATGTGGACCGCCCACATGCGTTCCGAGTTGGTGGTTGCAGGACTCGTTGCCGATTCGGGCAAGCGTTCAGTCGGCGACGACGGCGCACGCCACATCGTGTGGATGATCACCGAACTCGGCCGCAAAGAACTGGACCGGCCAGCATGACCGTCCGCCACCTGCGCCAGCCGCGCCCATACGACTGGGCCGCCGACGACCTTGACCGTGTGCGCATGGCCGCAAACATCATCTTCGCCTACTGCACCGCGCCCGACGCACCGCAATGCGTCAAGGATGCAGCCGAACTCATCAAGCAGAAAGGACTCCAACGGTGACGCATTCAGCTAGCCGCTCATGCATCAACAGCGTGGCGCACGCACTGATCGAGAACGTCGTGGACGCCGACTGGCACGACCTGCGGTGCGCACTCGAGGTGGCCCGCATCGCCGTGGAAGCCACGGACTTGTACCGCCTGTTCTATGGCTGGCCCGAAGTGGGCGAGGGCATCCAATGGACGATGTGAACGAGCGTCTCGCATCAATCCCGGCAAGACACGCCCAACCGGACCCGTCCACCCTCGCCACGCTGCCGAAGGGCGGCACCAACCTCGTCTACATGGGTCACGCTGAAGTGACCCTTGCCCTGATCGACGCCGACCCACAATGGACATGGGAGCCGGTAGCGATGGACTTGGAAACCGGCGGGCCACGCATCATCCAAGACGGCAACCTGCTCATCCTGTGGGGATACCTCACCGTCTGCGGCGTGCGCCGCCTGTGCGTCGGCACCTGCGAAGCCCGCAAAGCCGAACACTCCAAGGAACTTGTCGGTGACCTGCTGCGGAACGGCGCAATGCGTTTTGGCATCGGTACCAAACTGTGGTCGAAGGCGATTGATGCCGATCCCGGTTCCACGATCCGCCAGGCACCAGCACCGGCCCGCACCAGCCCGAACGCTGCCCTGTTTGACAAGGTGAAGCGTTGCGCCGGCACCGAACTGGCAACCGAACTCAAGCAGCTCGCCGCCGAGAACGGCCGTCGGCTCACTCTTGCCGATCTTGACGCCGATCCCGAATGGGCCGCAATCGTCGCAGCGGTGGTCGGCTGATGGGCGGCCATCCCGGCCAGAATCAGAAATGGGATTACGCCGAGATCGCCGACATTGCCGTGCGCGCCCACAACCGTGGCGAACGCATGGCGGCAGTGATCGCCGAAATCTTCGACGTGACCGAAGTGAACGCCCGCACAATGATCAGCAAATGCCGAGACTTGGGTTTCCCGATCCCGGCGTCATCGCCAGGTGCCGAAGTGAAGCAGCGTGATGGCCAGCCGAAACCCGAGCAGCCGAAGCACGTCACCACGAAACGGCTGTACACGTACAGCGTGTTCGAAGGCATGACTAAGAAGGACGTGGACGAGTTCATCGCTAAGCATGGCCGATATCCCACGCAAGATCCTGTGCGCCGTCGCCATCGTGGGCCGGACACCGGCACCATTGGCGAGTTCACGTGAGCCGACCGTACGACACCGCCGAGGTGATCGCCATTTGTCGTGAAGCCGCCGAGGCCGGCGAACGCCAAGTGTCGGCCATCATGGAGCATTTTGATGTTGACCGGAAGCGTGCGCAAACCATGCTGATGGTGGCCAAGCGGCATCATCCCGACCACGGTCTGCCACGAGGCCAGAAAGGACCTGACGTTGGCGCTACCGCCCGCCACGACCGCAACACGGTTGCACAGGTCGCCATCGAGGCATTCAACCGGCGTGAACGACTGGCCGCTGTCGTGGCCGCGCGGTTCGGCGTGTCCGAACGGAACGCCACCCAAATCCTCACTCGGCTTCGCAAGCAAGGCTTCCCCATTCCCCATTGCCCGACCGCAGCGCACGGTCCGCACCTGCGTGCTCTCGGCTGCTGCTGCGAAGAATGCCAGGCCGACACCGCCGAGGCCGAGACGGTGGAGCCCGACGAGCCGACACCGCTGAAGGTGACAGTCGTCGGCACGATCCAACTACCGGAGGCAGCTTTGCCGATGGGGCCGTGGGTGAAGCACGCTGCCTGCAAAGGCGTGGACACGAACCTGTTCTATCCGGAGCGTGGCGAACCGACCCGCCACGCGCTCGAGGTGTGCAAGCCGTGCACCGTCAAAGCCGAATGCTTGCAGTACGCCATTGACAACAGCGAACGGTGGGGCGTGTGGGGTGGCATGACCGAACGTCAGCGTCGCCGCATCCGCTCCGACCGTTACCAAGCACGCAGGAACGCACAATGAGCGCCCTGCGCTGCCTTATCTGCCGCTGCCTGTTCCTGCGCAGCATTGACTACATCAACCACGAATGCGCCCGAAAGAACCAGCCCAAATGACTCCGATCAGTTTCTATGTGCTGGGCGTGCCAGCGCCGCAAGGTTCCAAGACGGCGGTGGTTCGTGGCGGCAAAGCCATCCTGCTTGACGGTGCCACACCGGGCCAACGTGCCAAGCATTTCCAATGGCGACAGGCCGTCGCTGCCGCAGCACACGAAGTCGCAGCTGACGGCCCGCCATATGCGCTGCCCATTGCCGCAACCATCGTGTTTCGGTTCCCGATGCCGGCCAGCCGCACGAAACGTGATCGTGCGCTCGGCTGGCTGTGGAAACACTCGGCACCCGACCTCGACAAACTGCTGCGCTCCACCTTTGACGGTCTGACC
>Ga0208783_10002369_pt1 | contig 10906 bp, 6 predicted proteins | sample DEB19_08_DNA_2_FD_184529 | JGI IMG/M metagenome (GOLD analysis project Ga0208783, IMG submission 184529) | Aqueous microbial communities from the Delaware River and Bay under freshwater to marine salinity gradient to study organic matter... | ecosystem: Environmental > Aquatic > Marine > Coastal... | reverse complement strand
CGCCTGGGCCGCGCCCCACATGCCCATGCGCACGCCCTCGCGGGATTTCCGGCCCGCCGTGACCAGCGCCATCATGGAGCCGATGGCGGCAATGGCGTAGGCCCCGTTCGCGAGCCCCAGGAAGAAGACCGACGCCTTCAGCGGCCAGGAGTCACCCACCAAGCCTGCGACGGCCAGCCCCAGCAGCGCGAGGCCGGAGGCGATGCAGCCCGCGATGATCCAGCGGCGAAGGATCGACGCCCGCCCGCCCCGGCCGACGCCAGCCGCGATCGCGATGAAGATCATGCCGGCGAGCACGCCGCCGTGCTGCACGCCCGAGAGCTTGGTGGACTCGCCCGGCGTCATGCCGAAGATCGCTCCGGCGAACGGCTCGAGGATCAGGTCCTGCGCGCCATACGCGAGCATCGACACAAAGATGAAAATCGTGAACCGGCGAGCCGCAGATTCCGCCCACACCTGCTGAAGCGCAACCCGAAAGGGCGTCTTGGGCGCCGGGGCTTGCCTCTCGGCGACTGGCAGCGGTGGCCCAGCGCGCCCCTCGACGCCCCACACCGCCAGCAGCGTCACCGCCATGGCGATCACCGATACACCCGACGTGACCGCCACCAGCCGCGACGGCGAGTAAGGGTCGAGCAGATGGCCCGCCACGCCCGCCGTGACGGCGAAGCCGGCAATCATCATGACCCACACGATGGTTGCCGCCGGAGCCCGCCGGCGATCGTCGACGCGCTTGGCGAGCAGCACGAGCAGGTTGGTGCCTGCCGCGCCGACGCCAATGCCAATCAGGAAGAAACCGAGCACCGCCAGCGCGATGCCCGCCGAGAGCTCCGTCGACATCCACGCCGTGGCCATGGCGGCCACCACGCCGCCGGTGGCCAGCACCGCCATGCCGCCGAGGATCCACGGCGTGCGCCGGCCGCCGACATCCGACCCGTGCCCCAGCCGGGGGCGCAGAAACTGCAGCGCGTAGTGCCAGGCCACGAGCGCGCCCGGCAGCATCGCTGGCAGCGTCAACTCCACCACCATCACTCGGTTGAGGGTCGACGTGGTCATCACCACGATCGCGCCCAGCGCGGTCTGGACGAGGCCGAGGCGGAGGATGCCCAGCCAGCCAAGAGGGGGCATCGCGGCACTCATGACGCGACCGCGCCGCCGTGGCCCAACGCGATCGCGGTGGCGAGCATGCCGAGCACGAACAGGCTGACCCCCGTGGCGTTGTACCAGGGGGCGAGGCCGCGCGGGTCGCGCAGCAGGCGCGCCATGCAAGCCACTTGTGCCACGAGCGATGCCGTCACCAGCGCGGCGCTGAGGCCGTGGCCCCCGTGCGCCAGCAGCGCGATCACGCCCACCTGCGGCACCGCCATCATCACGCAGGCCACGCGCGCGGCCCGCTCCGGGCCCAGGCGCGCGGGCAGCGAGCCCACACCCAGCGCACGATCGCCGGCGAGCGACTTGAAATCGTTGAGCGTCATGATTCCGTGCGCTCCGGCGCTGTAGAGCAACGCCACGAGCAGCACCCGCATATCCGGTATCGCTCCACCCGCCAGTAGGGATGCGCCAGTGAGCCAGGCGAGTCCTTCATACGACATCCCGCAGGCCGCATTGCCCCACCAGCCGTTCTGCTTGAGCCGAACGGGGGGTGCGCTGTACGCCCAGGCGAGCAGCAGCCCGAGGCCAGCCGCCGCGAGGACAAAGGGGCCCAGCGCCGCCGCCAGCGCAATCGACAGGGCTGTCCAGAGCAGCGCGAGGTAGAGGCCCCAGCGGCCGGGGATGCGGCCCGAGGGGATGGGTCGGCCCGGCTCGTTGATGGCGTCCACGTGCCGGTCGAACCAGTCGTTCACGACTTGACTGGTGGCGCAAAGCAGCGGCCCCGCCAACAGGATGCCGAGGATCACGAGGTGCCAGCGCCCATCCGGCGAAATGCCCGACGACACGACGCCGCAACCGAATGCCCACATGGGGGGAAACCACGTGACCGGCTTCAGGAGCTCGACAATGGCCCCCGGCGAGGGGAGGCCCAGGGCGGCGGGCGGGGCTGCGGCGCGGGTCATGGGGCCACGTTAATACGTGACACCCGAGACCGTCAATTGAGGCTTACATCCGCTGCCGATGCAGGTGACCCTGGCGCGATGCTTCAGGCGTCGCCGTCCGCTCCCCGTTCGCCCAACCCGTACCGGCGCAGTTTCACGTAGAGGCTCTGGCGGCTGAGGCCGAGCATCTCCGCCGCCGACGCCCGATTGTCCCGCGTCAGTTCCAGCGCCGCCTGAATGCACAGCCGTTCAATCAGGTCGGTGGATTCGCCCACGATCTCGCGCATGGGCACCCGGCCCACGAGCTCCTTGAGTTGCGCTACCGACCGGGGCACCGTCGACTTCGCCGCGGCAGCCGGCTCCGCAGGCAGTCGGCGGCCGACGTTGCGAATGACGAAGGCAAGCGCTGGCGGGTCCGTCGACGGCACCGAGGCCGCCGAGATCTCCACCTCCGCCGCCACGCCGTTCTCGCCGCGCAAGGTCGTCGCGAACAGCCGAACGCTCCCGTGTTGCCTGAGGTTGGTGAGCAGCACCTGCAGGTCCACCCCCGGGCGGCCGAGCCAGCGATCGAGCGACTCGCCGCGAGCCTGCTCCTCGGAGGCCAGCTGGGCGAGTTCCTGGAACGACGGGTTGGCAAGCATCACGTGACCCTGCATGTCCGTAAGCACGAACGCGTCGGGCGATTCCTGAATGGCCGCGAGCATCGTCGCCCGGCCCTTGGGGTCCCTCGACGTCGCCGCGGCAGCAGGCAGGGTGAGACGCACGAAGAAAGCCGCCGATTTCTCATGGCGGAAGAGCGAGGCCGTCACGTCACACTCGCCCCGGCCCGCCGCCAGCCGGACCCGAACATCCTCGGCCTTGCCGGAAGTCCGCGCCGACGAGATGAGCGCAGCGACCTTGTCCGCATCGAGCGCGTCGAAGCACTCCGCAAAGGACCGGCCCACGACGCGGCTCACGCTCTCGCCCAGAAGGAGGCCGACAGCCGGGTTCGCCTCGGCCACTTTTTCGCCGGCAGCGTCGACCACGAGGATGGCTTCCGACGACATCTGGAACAGCAACCGGTAGCGCGTCTCGACCTGGCGCAAGCGCCAGTAGTCGCGCTCCATCGACTGCTGGGCTTCGACCAGCCGGGCTTGCAGCGCGGCCAACGCCCGCAGGTCGCGGCCGATGGCAATGACCTGGCCCTTGGTGCCGACCCGGAGGGCTGAATAGAGAACCGGCACGTCGGCACCGTGCACGGAGGGATGGTTGACGTGGCGCCCCTTCGTGGCTGCGCCGGGGGCGGCATCGCGCAGCAGCGCCTCGACCTTCGGGCGGCTCTCCGGGGTGACCGTGTCGATCCAGGGTTGGCCGACCCACTTGGCGTATCCCTCGCGGGACAGCTCGTCGCTTCCAAAGGACACGTCGCGGATGACGCCTTCGCGATCCATCACGAGAGCCACATCCGCGGCGGCAGCCAGAAGGGACGCCGCCTGCTCAGGCTGCAGCCCATCGAGCAGTTTGGCGGGGGAGGCGAACGGCTTCACGAAAGACGGGTCGGTTACGGTTGGCGGGAGCGAAAAGAACAGGCGCTCCGGCGGGCGCGCATTATGCGTATTGACGGGCGCGCCGTCACGCCATCGGCACGTCCACGCCCTGGGCCAATCGGCGGGTTGCTTCCTGGACAGCCAGGCGGGCGTCGGTCGACACCCAATCGGCCGGCAGGCTTGCGGCCACGTCCGGCTGGGCGTCAAACAGCCGGCCCCCGGCGAAGATCAGCACGTCCGGGTTGCAGCTGCTGCTTCGCACGGCCTGGATGCAGGCGCGGGTCGTGGCCAAGCGCGACTCCGTGGCAAGAGAAAGGCCCACGGCGTCAAACGGCTCGGCCGCCACCCACTCTCGCAATTCCTCCACCGAGGCCGGAGCGCTGCCCGACACCTCCCACCCCGCGCGGCGGAAAAAATCGCCGAGAACGGCAGCGCCGAAGATGTGACCCTCCCCGGGAACCGGAACGAGTAGCGCCCGACGCGAAGACCGGCCCCGGCTTGGCACGGGCGGCACGACGGTACCCAGCGTGCGAAGGGCTTCATGCAGGCGGTAGAGCCCGAGCGTCACCTCGGCGATGTTGCGGTCGTCGTCGACCCATTGCTCACCCAGCCGGCGGGCCGCGGGGCCCAGCAGGCCCAGGCTGATGTCCTCGACCGGGATGCCCCGCCGAACAAACCGGAGCACGAAAGTGCTGGCGGCGTCGTGTTCCGCTGACAGCGACAGGGCCGCCAGCTCCTCTACCGCGCCCACCGGGGGTTGCCACTGCCCGGCCGATGTGGGCCTGTCCCGCCCGTGAGCGCCCACTAACAAAGGGATGATCTCGACAGCGACCGTGTGCTCCAGCACGGGCTGAAGTCGGTCGATGGAACCCGGCGGCGAGGCGGCGGCGTTCCGGCTGCCGGAGCTTGAGCCCCCCGGAGGCGCCTTGCGAATCCCGGTCATTCGATTTCCTTCCGATGCTGCGCCGCAGCACTACGGGCACACCCTGCCAAGGCGTCTGGCGGGGCGCGAAGGCTTCCTTATTAGTCCTGACGGGAAGATCCGTCAATCAGATTTATCTGTCAACTCGATTTAACGTCAATATAAATTGACATGCCGCAAGGGTGGGGCTAGATTGCCCCGACACGGAGGAAGTCCCAGATGGTCGAGCGTTCAAAGAAAACGCCGCTCTACACCCCCGAGGAGCGTCGCCGGCGCGACGCCTCGCCGTGGACGCTCGTCCAGGGAATCCTCGCGCCCGTCCAATTCCTGATTTTCCTGGTGAGCCTGATCCTCGTCCTGCGCTTCCTCGCCACGGGCGACGGCTGGGGGGCCGCGACGGCCTCGGTCGTCGTCAAGACCTTCGCCCTCTACACCATCATGGTGACCGGCTGCGTCTGGGAGAAACAGGTCTTCGGGGTGTACCTCTTCGCCCCGGCATTCTTCTGGGAAGACGTGTTCAGCATGCTCGTGCTGGCGCTGCACACGGCCTACCTCGTGGCCCTCGTCACCGACGGGCTGCCTCCCCGCGAGCAGATGGCGCTCGCCCTGGCTGCCTACGGCGCCTACGTCATCAATGCAGCGCAATTTTTGCTGAAGCTGCGCGCCGCCCGCCGCGACGAGGCAGCGCGGCAGGCCGGGTCGAGCACCCGCTGGGCACTGGGGCAATGAACGACCTCGCCGCCGCGGCCTCGCGCCTGCCGCCCGTTGTGCTGCGGGAGCGCGGCCAGCGCGAGGTGTTCTGCGGCCTCACCGGCATCGTCTGGCTGCACCGGAAACTGCAGGACGCCTTCTTCCTGGTGGTGGGCTCGCGCACCTGCGCCCACCTGATCCAATCGGCCGCGGGCGTGATGATCTTCGCCGAGCCGCGTTTCGCCACGGCGATCCTCACGGACCGGGACCTCGCGGGCCTCGCCGACGCGGGCGACGAGTTGGAGCGGCACTGCGTTCGCCTCCTCGAGCGCCGCCCCAACATCAGCACGCTGTTCCTCGTCGGGTCCTGCCCGTCGGAAGTGATCAAGCTGGATCTGGGCAAGGCTGCCGAGCGACTCAACGCGAAGCTGTTGCCCAACGTGCGCGTGGTCGCCTACTCCGGCTCGGGGATCGAGACGACCTTCACCCAGGGCGAGGACAACGCGCTGCGCGCCATGGTGCCGCTGATGCCGGCCTCCACCGAGAAGCAATTGCTGGTTGTCGGCTGTGTCGCCGACATCGTCGAGGACCAACTTCGCCGGGCCTTCGAGGCGCTGGGCGTGGGCCCGGTCCATTTCTTTCCCGCTCGCCGCGCCACGGACCTGCCCGCCGTCGGCCCGGGAACCCAGCTGCTGCTCGCGCAACCCTTCAATGGCGAGACCGTCCGGGCGCTGGTCGCCCGGGGTGCCACGCTCCTCGAGGCGCCCTATCCGTTCGGTGCCGAGGGCACCACGGCGTGGCTGCAGGCCGCTGCCGACGCTTGGGAGATTCCGGCATCGCACTTCCAGGCGGTGACTCAGCCACTGGCGGAACGCGCGCGCACCGCCATGGCCCATGCACGCACGCGACTGGCGGGCAAGCGTGTCTTCTTCATGCCCGATTCCCAGTTGGAAATTCCCCTTGCCCGCTTTCTGCATCGCGAGCTCGGGATGTCGCTGCTCGAGGTGGGCACGCCCTACCTGGATCGGCAGATGGTGAGCGCCGAGCTGGAGCTGATGCCGCCGGACGTCACGTTGAGTGAAGGTCAGCACGTCGAGCGCCAGCTCGAGCGCGTGCGCGCCTCGCGCCCGGACCTCACGGTCTGCGGCCTCGGGCTCGCCAACCCGCTGGAGGCCGAGGGGCTCGCGACCAAATGGTCGATCGAGCTCGTGTTCACGCCGATACACGGCTACGACCAGGCGGGAGACCTCGCCGGCATCTTTGCCCGGCCCCTCGAGCGCCGCGAGCGGCTCGGCTTGTGAGGACGTCCGCGTGCAACTGACCCTCTGGACCTACGAAGGCCCGCCCCACGTCGGCGCCATGCGCGTGGCCACTTCGATGAACGATGTGCACCTGGTGCTGCATGCGCCTCAGGGGGACACCTACGCGGATCTGCTGTTCACGATGATCGATCGCCGCTCCGCGCGCCCACCGGTCAGCTACACCACATTTCAGGCCCGAGACCTCGGCGGGGATACCGCCAACCTGGTGACCTCCGCGATCCGGGAGGCCGTGGATCGCTTTCAGCCCAAGGCGCTGCTCGTCGGCGAGTCCTGCACGGCCGAGCTGATCCAGGACCAATGCGGCGCCCTGGCCCGGGGAATGGGGCTCACGCTGCCGGTAATTCCGCTCGAGCTGCCGGCGTACTCCAAGAAAGAGAATTGGGGCGCGGCCGAAACCTTCTATCACCTCGTTCGCGGCCTTCTGGCAGACCGGGTGCCAGCACCCGGTGCCGCCCGGGAACCCCGGCCCGCCGGCAGGCGACCACGGGCCAACCTGCTCGGACCCACCGCGCTGGGCTTTCGCTGCCGGGACGACGTGGAAGAGATCGCGCGGCTGCTCGCTCGCATGGGCATCGAGGTGAACGTCGTGGCTCCCCTTGGCGCGAGCCCCGACGACATTCGCCGGCTGCCCGAGGCGGATTTCAACATCGACCTGTACCCGGAAGTTTCCCGAACCACCGCCGCCTGGCTGGAGCGGGCCTTTGCGATGCCACGCACCCACGTCGTGCCGATGGGCGTTGGCGCCACCCGCGATTTCATTCGCGAGGTCGCGACGCTCGCAGGCGTCGATGCAGCGCCCGTTCTCGCTGCCGAGAAGGCCGGGGATCGCGCGCAGCACGCCTCCGCCTCGCGCGCACCGTGGTACGCGCAGTCCGTGGACTCGACCTACCTCACCGGCAAGCGCGTCTTCATCTTCGGCGACGCCACCCACGCCATCGCTGCCGCGCGCATCGCCTCCGAGGAGATGGGCTTCACGGTTGTCGGCCTTGGCACGTATTCCCGCGAGTTTGCCCGGGACGTGCGCGAGGCCGCCCAGCGCTACGGCCTCGAAGCCCTGATTACCGACGACTACCTCGACGTGGAGCGGGCCGTGGCCGAGGCGGCCCCGGAACTCGTGCTGGGCACGCAGATGGAGCGCCACATCGCCAAGCGGCTTGGCGTTGCCTGCGCCGTGATCTCGGCGCCGATTCACGTCCAGGACGTGCCTGCACGGTACAGCCCCGCCTTCGGCTTCGAGGGCGCCAACGGGCTGTTCGATGCCTGGGTCCACCCCCTCGTGATGGGCCTCGAGGAGCACCTGCTGCAGATGTTCCGCGACGACTTCGAATTTCACGATGGCGCCGCCGCCTCGCACCTGCCCCGCTCCGGTGGCCAGCGCGCCCCGGAGGGCAACGTGGCCGTGCTTGAGCGGCCCGTCGAGTCGCCCGCCGCGGCAGGCGACCCTGTCTGGACGCCCGACGGCGAGAAAGAACTGGGGAAGATCCCGTTCTTCGTGCGTGGCAAGGCTCGCCGCAACACCGAACGCTTCGCGCGCGAGCGCGGGCTTGCGCAGATTTCCGTCGAGACCCTCTACGATGCCAAAGCGCACTTCAGCCGCTGACGCAACGCCGGTGAAGTTCGTCATCGTGACGATGGACACCCATCTCGCGAGCGCGGCGGGGCGCGCGGCGCAGGCATTGGCCCGTGAAATGCCCGGCCTGTCGCTGCGAGTGCATGCCGCTTCGGAGTGGACGAACGACGCCGATTCGCTCAAGCGCTGCCTGGACGACATCGCCTCGGGCGACATCGTGCTCGCCTCCATGCTGTTCATGGAGGAGCATTTCCTGCCGGTGCTGCCCGCCCTGAAGGCTCGGCGCGACGCGTGCGACGCCCTTGTTTGCATCATGTCCGCGGGCGACGTCGTGAAGGCCACGCGCATGGGCCGCTTCGCCATGGACGGCTCGCAAAGCGGCGCGCTCGCGCTTCTCAAGCGGCTGCGGGGAAACAAGGAGCGCGCGCCGACCACGGCGGGCGCGCAGCAGATGAAGATGCTGCGCCGGATTCCGAAAATCCTGCGCTTCATCCCCGGCTCTGCCCAGGATGTCCGCTGCTACTTCCTTGCCCTTCAGTACTGGCTCGGCGGCTCCGAGGAGAACGTGGCGAACCTGGTGCGCATGCTGGTTTCCCGCTACGCCGATGGGCCGCGCCGAGTCCTGAGGGACAGCGTGCGTGCTGCGCCCCCGATCGATTACCCGGAAGTGGGTGTCTACCACCCCCGGATGAAAGAGCGCCTCGCGGAAGATCCGCGTCGGCTGCCGGGGGCAGGCGACAACGGCACGGTGGGCCTGCTGCTGCTGCGCTCCTATCTTCTGGCGGGCAACACCGACCACTACGACGGCGTCATCGAGGCGCTCGAGGCACAGGGCTTGCGGGTGATTCCGGCATTTGCGACGGGCCTCGACGCCCGCCCTGCCATCGAGCGTTTCTTCGAGGGCGGTGGCCGCGTCAAGGTCGACGCCGTCATCTCGCTCACTGGCTTCTCGCTCGTCGGCGGGCCCGCCTACAACGATGCGCGTTCCGCTGAAGAGGTGCTCTCGCGGCTCGACGTCCCGTATCTCGCAGCGCACCCCGTGGAGTTCCAGACGCTCGAGCAGTGGGGCGCCTCCGAACGGGGCCTGATTCCGGTCGAGAGCACGATCATGGTGGCCATTCCCGAGCTCGACGGCGCCACGGGGCCCATGGTGTTCGGTGGCCGTTCCGATGCCGCCGGCGCGCAGTGCGCGGGCTGCCACCGGCGCTGCGTGTTCCCGCCAGCGGAAGGAGGCCGGGACATGCACCGCTGCGTGGAGCGCGCCGAGATGCTTGCAGCACGCGTCTCACGCCTCGTGGCCTTGCGCCGCGCCGAGCGGGCGTCCCGCAAAGTCGCCATCGTGCTGTTCAACTTTCCGCCCAACGCCGGCAACTCGGGAACGGCGGCCTTCCTGTCCGTCTTCGAGTCCCTGCACCACACGTTGAAAGCGATGGCGGCGGAGGGCTACAGCGTCGAGGTGCCCGAGACTGTCGATGCCCTGCGCGAGCGGATCGTGGCAGGCAACGCCTCGGAGACGGGCTCCCACGCCAACGTGCACGCCCGCATACCCGCCGACGAGCACGTGCGGCGCGAGCGCTGGCTTGCAGACATCGAGGCCCAGTGGGGCCCGGCGCCCGGCCGCTTCCAAAGCGATGGGCGCTCGATATTCGTGCTGGGCGAGCGCTTTGGCAACGTCTTCGTGGGGCTCCAGCCCGGGTTCGGCTACGAAGGCGACCCCATGCGGCTGCTGTTCGAGAAGGGGTTTGCGCCGACCCACGCTTTTTCGGCCTTCTATCGCTGGATTCGCGAGGATTTCGGCGCCCACGCCGTGTTGCATTTCGGCACCCACGGCGCCCTGGAGTTCATGCCGGGGCGGCAATCCGGGCTTTCCGGCGCCGACTGGCCCGATCGGCTCATCGCCGACCTGCCCAACCTCTACCTCTACGCGGCCAACAATCCCTCCGAGGGCGCCATCGCGAAGCGCCGCTCGGCCGCCACGATGATCAGTTATCTCACCCCATCGGTGGCGCATGCGGGGCTGTACCGCGGGCTCGCCGACCTCAAGGCCTCGATCAGCCGCTGGCGGGCCCTGGGCCCGGAGTCGGCCACCGAGCGGGCGAGCCTGGCGGAACTGATTCGCGCTCAGGCCGAGGCGGTGGACCTGCCAGCCGGCAACGGCGCCGACACGGAGTCTTGGGTTCTGGGCCTCAACCAGCGGATGCACGAGCTGGAAACCACCTTGATCCCGCACGGCCTGCACGTGGTGGGCCACGTGCACACGAGCGAGGAGCGGGCCGATCTCCTGCTGGGGGTGAGCGAGGCGTCACACGGCACGCGCCTGCCACGGGAAGCGATCGAGGCGCTGGTTCGCGGCGAGTCGGAGAAGTCGGTCCTGGCCACAGCCGGGCTTCCCCCGAGCGAGGATCTGACGAAGGAAATCGCCGAGCTGGCGCGCATGAACGCGTTGCTGGGTGAGGACCATGAAACGCGTGCCATCCTGCGCGCGCTCGACGGCCGCTTCATGCGCCCGGCACCGGGCGGCGACATTCTGCGCACCCCCGACGTCCTGCCGACGGGGCGCAATCTGCACGGCTTTGACCCGTTCCGCCTGCCTAGCGCCTTCGCAATCCACGATGGCGCCCGGCAAGCCGAGCGACTCCTCGAGCGCCACGCAGCGGAAGGCCAACCCACCCCTGAAACCATCGCCATGGTGCTATGGGGGTCGGACAACCTGAAGACCGAAGGCGGCCCGGTGGCGCAGGCGCTCGCCCTGCTGGGTGCCAAGCCGCGCTTCGACGGGTATGGGCGCGTGGCGGGCGCAACGCTCATTCCCCTGACGGAGCTGGGGCGGCCCCGCATCGATGTCG
>Ga0208783_10002367_pt1 | contig 10911 bp, 13 predicted proteins | sample DEB19_08_DNA_2_FD_184529 | JGI IMG/M metagenome (GOLD analysis project Ga0208783, IMG submission 184529) | Aqueous microbial communities from the Delaware River and Bay under freshwater to marine salinity gradient to study organic matter... | ecosystem: Environmental > Aquatic > Marine >... | reverse complement strand
GCGACGACGTGAAGCATCGGATCTCTCTCCTCGGGGTTCGGTGACCGTCGCGCGGAAGAGCGCGACGAGGTCGAGTATCGGCCCGCGGCGGCGCGAGCAAACCGCCGCCGGATCGGGACGGGGTCGGGACCGGACTTGCCCGGGCCGCCCGCGTGGACGACAAGACCGCCGTGCCCGACCGACTGCCCCGCCTGCTCGCCCTCGCGCACCCGACCGTGTCGCTCGCGGCCCTCGTGCTGCTCGCCGCGGCCGCGTCGCTCGGGGTGCGCTCGCGCGAGCGAGGCGGCGCGGTGCTCCGGCCCCGTCACGCGCGACTCGCGCCCTGGGCCGCGGGCGTCACGATCGCGAACACCCTGTTCGGGATCGCCTCGGTCCGGCTCTGGCGACCCGACCTCGAGGTCGCCGGCGGGCCGCACTTCTGGCTGGGGTTGGCGATCGCGATCCTGCTCGGCACGGGCGCCCTCCTCTCGCGCGCCGTCGCGCGGGACGAGCGGGCCCGGCTGCTCCACCCGATGCTCGGCCTCGCGGCGCTGCTGCTGGCGCTCGTGCAGGTCTTCTTCGGGCTCTCGCTCGTCGCTCCCTGAGCCGACGGCCCCCGCGACCCGCGCGGCGGAACCTCGCCCGGAGCGACGACTCAGCGCTCGCCGAGCGTCGCGATCGCCGCGTTCGCGAGCCGATCGGCGCGCTCGTTCTCCGGGTGGCCGTCGTGGCCGCGCACCCAGTGCCAGCGCGCCCGGTGCCGCGCCGCCTCGTCGTCGAGCTCGCGCCAGAGCTCGGCGTTCTTCACCGGCTTGCGGTCGGCCGTCCGCCAGTCCTTGCGCTTCCAGTTCGCGAGCCAGAGCTTCATCCCGTCGACCACGTAGCGGGAGTCGGTCCACACCTCGACCTCGCAGGGCTCGCGCAGCGCGCGCAGGCCCTCGATGACCGCGCGCAGCTCCATGCGGTTGTTCGTCGTCGCGGGCTCGGCGCCGGAGATCTCGCGCTCGCTGCCTTCCCACTGGAGGATCGCGCCCCAGCCGCCCGGGCCGGGGTTCCCGTGGCAGGAGCCGTCGGTGTAGAGCCTGACGTGCTTCACGCCGCGCGGTTCAAAGGCGCAGGGCCTGGGCGACGTCCGCGGGAGCGAAGCGGACGCTCACGTAGAACGGGCCGAAGAGGCCGTAGAGCGCGCTGCCCTCGTCGTACCGCATCTCGTAGACGATGTCGCGGATCGACTTCGGCTCGCGCGCGAACAGCGTCACGCCCCACTCCCAGTCGTCGAGGCCCGTCGAGCTCGTGACGAGCTGGGTCACGCGGTCGGCGTAGCGGCGCCCCGCGTCGGCGTGCGAGGCCATGAGCCGCTTCCGCTCGTTGAACGGGAGCCGGTACCAGTTGTTCACCTCGCCTCGCGACTTGCTCATCGGGTAGAAGCAGACGACCTGGAACTCTTCCCCGGGAAGCCGCGGGTGGACGCGCGACTCCGCGTAGGCCGCCATGCGGCGGTCGAACCCGCCGAGCTGGCGAGCGAAGTCGGGCGACTCCGGCGAGAGCCCGTCCTCGTCGATGAGCTTCTTCGCCTGGTCGCCGGTCGTCGAGATGTACTCGCTCTTCTCGGAGATCGAGAGAAACGAATCGACGGTCACGAGGCAGGAGCCGAAGGCCGTCGCCGCGAGCTCCTGGCCGAGCCGCTGCAGCCGGGCGAGGTCGGCGTGCACGGCGAGCAGCGAGAAGTCGGCCTTGCCGATCACGCCGCTCGCGATCGTCTGCAGGCCCTCCTCCGCCTGGAGGCCCGCGAGGAAGGACTTCGCCTCCTCGATCGCCGCCGCGCGCTCGGCGGGCGGCAGGCTTCGCCAGCGGGCGCGGTCGATCCGCTGGAAGAGGTGGAGCACGGGCCATCCCGCGATGCCGGCCTGGCCCGCCGTCGTGGCCGCCGGGGCGGCCGCGGTCGGGCGATGGGAGGGGCGCCCGCCGGGCGCGGATTCGCTTGCGTCGGACATGTCGACCTCCGTCGGAATGCGGACGAACGGTTTCTAAGCCGCCCGGGCCGACGCTCGCAACCGGCGCCTCGGGACGGCTCGTGCACCCCGTCGGGAATGGAGAGCGCGCGGCGAGCGAGGCGATCCTCCCGCGTCGCGTCATGACCCGTCTATGGTTGACGGTCCCGTCCCGCTTGTGTGCACGCGCCCGCCTCTCTACCGTGGCGTGGGAGGCACTCACGGAGGGATCCCCATGGCAACGACGAAACCGACCAGGACGAGGGCGAAGACGACGGGACGTTCGAAGAGGATGGTCGCGGCGACACCGACCCGCAAGGTCGCCGCGGCGAAGGCGCCCGCGCCGAAAGGCGCTGCCACGGGCGCGGAACTGCGCCGCATCGCGCGCGCGATCGTCACCTCGACCTCGGTCCACGACGACAAGCGCATTCTCGCGCTCTACGCCGACAGCGTCGAGTCGCAGGAGGCGAGCCAGCTGCCGGTCTACGGGATCGAGGCGATCAAGCTGAAGGCCGAGCAGTGGCGCAAGATGGTCTCGGACTCGCGCTGGCACGCGCGCAACATGTGGTGCGACGGCCAGACGGTGATCATCGAGTGGGAGGCCCAGCTGACCCTGCGCCCCGGCAACCGCAAGGTGCTGCTCCGCGAGATCGCGGTACACGAGGTCCGCGCGGGCAAGATCGTGCGGGAGCGCTTCTACTACGACCCGTCCGTCCTGCGCTGACGCGGACGCCGGGACCCGGCGGGCGATGGCGGGCGATCGGCTTCTCGCGGGCTTCGAGAGCCGGGTCGACCCCGGCCGGCAGCACGCGGTCGAGGCCGCGATGCTGCACGCGGCCCACCGCGGCGAGATCCGCCTGCACGTCTCGGCGATCGAGGGAGCCGCGCTCGCCCTCGGCGCCCATGCGCCGGTGCCCGTCCCGATCGCGGACGCAGCCGGCGCGGTCGCGTTTCGGCGGCGCACGGGCGGGAGGCCGATCGCCTGCGGCGACGCGTTCCGCCTCGTGACGCTCGCCCTGCCCCGCCGCACCTCGCTGCTCGGCGACGATGCCGCGTCGATCGCCCCCGAACAGGTGATGAACCGGGCGGTGCGCGGCCTCCAGTCCGGACTGCGACGGCTCGGGCTCGACCCGTCGTACCCCGGGCTCGACTTCGTCACCGTCGCCGGGCGCAGCATCGCGCACCTCGCCTTCGCGGAGACCGACCGCGGCGCCGTCCTGTTCCAGGCGACGCTCGCCTGCGAGGCGACGCTCGCGGAGAGCACGCGGCTGCTCGACCGGCTCGATCCGGGCGGAGTGGTGCCGACGACGCCGATCCCGCCGTCGACGGCGACGAGCCTCGGCGAGCTCGGAGTCGCGCGCGGCCCCGCCGGGCCGGCGGGCGACGGCGCGAGCGGGACGACCGGGGCGATCCGCGGCCTCGCCCCGGAGGCGCTCGCGCGCGTGTTCGCGGCGTCGTGGGCCGAGCCGGCGGGCCTCGCGGTCGTCGGCGCCGATCCGCCGCTCGGGGGCGAAGCCGCACCGGATGCGGCGGAGACCGACGGCCCGTTTCCGCCGGCGCCCGCGGGAACGACGGTCGCCACCGCGCCCTCGCGGCTCGGGATCGCGCTCGCCTGGGCGCGGGCGGTCGACGGCCGGATCGAGGACGCCGCCGTCGGCGGCGACGTCCTCGCCCGCGACGGCGCGCGCGCGCGGATCGCGCGTGCGCTGGAGGGCTGCGCGACGGACCGGGCGGCGATCGGGCGCGTGCTCGACGCGACGCTCGACCGCGAGCGGACCTGGCTGCTCGGCGTCACGCCCGCGGAACTCGCCGGCCTGCTGGCATGCGCCGCGAGGGGGGACGCGTGAGCGGCGCCCACCGGGCGCGGATCGCCGCGGCGCTCGCCGGAGGCGGCGCCGCGCGCCTCGCGGCGCTCGCCGAGATCGGGGCGCTCGCCCCGGGGGAAGCGGCGGCCCTCGTCGACGCCGCGCTCGCCGCGGCCGTGGTCGAGACGCTCGCGAGCCCGAGCCGGAGCGAGCAGCGGCTCGCCGCGGAAACCATGGCCCCGCTCGCGAACGCGCTCCCCGCGATCGAGCACGCGCTGGACGCCGCGCTCGACGACCCGCGCCAGCGGCTCCGCTGGGGAGCCGCGTTCACGCTCGGGCGCGCGCGCGCGTCCCGGCCCGGACGCCTCTGGCCGGCCACGCGCGAGGCCATGGCGCTGCACGACGGCGACCAGCGCTGGGCGGCGACCGAGCTCGCGACGCGGCTCGCGCGCGCGGACGACGAGGTCGCCGACGGCCTGCGCGAGGCGGCGGGCGACGACTCGCCCGTGCTGCGCCGCATGGCCCTCTACGGGCTGCGCGACCTCGCCGCCCCGGATCTCGGCGACGCCGCGCGGCAGGCACTCGAGGACGTCGATGCGAAGGTGCGCCTGGCCGCACTCGCCGCGCTCGTCGCCGCCCCCGGGGACGATTCGCAGCGGGCGCGAAGCGCGGTCCTGGTCGCCTCCCGGGTGGCGGCCGACCCCGACCCCGGCGTGCGCCGCGCGGCCGCCGCGACCCTCGGACGCCTCGGCGTCTCGCTTCCCGAGGTGACGACGGCGCTCGCCGCCGCCGCGGAGTCGACCGACGAGGCTCTCGCGCGCGCCGCGCTCGCCGCCGGCCGCCAGCTCGGCGGCGAACCGGCTGCGCGTTGACCGCACCCGGTCGTCTGGTAGAGCCGAGCGCCATGCAGACCGCGCCGATCGTGGACCTCGACGCTCCGCCGAGCGCCTTCGACCGGCTCGCCGACCGGTCGCTCGCCGGCGAGATCCTCTCGCACGACGAGGCGCTGGCGGTCCTGGCGACCCCGGACGAGGCCCTGCCCGACCTCCTCCGCGCCGCCTTCCGGGTCCGCTCCCGGCACTGGGGTCGGCGGGTGAAGGTCTGCATGCTGCAGAACGCACGGTCCGGGCTGTGCCCGGAAGACTGCGGCTACTGCTCGCAGTCGGCGGTCTCGACCGCCGACATCGAGACCTACCGGCTCCTGCCCCGCGAGGACCTGCTCGCGGCCGCGCGCGCCGCGGTCGATCGCGGCGCCCGGCGCTACTGCATGGTCACGAGCGGGCGCGGGCCGAGCGATCGCGACGTCGATCACTTCTGCGAGGCGACCCGCGAGATCAAGCGCCAGTGGCCCGACCTCGAGATCTGCGTCTCGCTCGGACTCATGGACGAGCCCAAGGCGCGGCGGCTCGCGGACGCCGGGGTCGGCTGGGTGAACCACAACCTGAACACGAGCGAGCGCCACCACCCGGCGATCTGCAGCACGCACACCTACGCCGACCGGGTCGCGACCGTGAAGGCCGCGAAGGCGGCCGGCCTCCACACCTGCTGCGGCGGCATCATCGGCATGGGCGAGACCGACCACGACGTCGTCGATCTCGGGCTCGCGCTCCGCGAGCTCGGCGTGGACTCGCTGCCGCTCAACTTCCTGCACCCGATTCCCGGAACGCCTCTCGGCGACCGCCGCCCGGTCGACGCCGGTCGCGCGCTGCGCGCGCTGTCGCTCATGCGGCTGCTCAATCCCGAGGCCGACATCCGCGCGGCCGGGGGCCGCGAGCGCACGCTCGGTTCGTGGCAGCCGCTCGTGCTGTACCCGGCGAACTCGATCTTCGTCGCGGGCTACCTGACGACGCCCGGGCAGGCCGCCGAGGAGGCGCGCGCGATGTGCGCGGCCGCGGGCTTCGAACTCGAGTCCGAAGTGGAGAGCGTCCCGGCCTGAGGCGACCTACTTCGGCGGGGCCTCGCGCCGGGTCTGCGGGATGCCGACCGGCTGGAGGTGCTCGGCGAAGGCGGCGTCGAAGTTGGCCGCGATCTCTCCCGCCGTCCAGCCGCCCTCCTTGTACATCGCGGCCACGGGGCGCGGCGTCTGGAAGAGCGTGAAGGCGAAGCCGCGGCGCCCGAACACCTGCCCGTTCACGTGGCCCGCCCGCTCCGAGGCGAGGAAGGCGACGATCGCGCCGTTCAGGTCCGGGTTCATCTCGGGCGCGACCGGTCGGTTCTCCATGCCCGGCATGCTGCCGACCATGCGGGTCATCCCCGACGGCGCGAGCGCGTTCACCGTGATGCCGTGCTTGCCGAGTTCCAGCGCCCAGGTGAACGTGATGCCCATGAGCGCCGCCTTCGCGGCCGCGTAGTTGGTCTGGCCGAAGTTGCCGCGGAGCCCCGCGCTCGACGTGACGTTGACGATGCGCCCGTAGCCCTGCTCGCGCATGACCGGGATCGCGTGCCGCCCGCAGTTGAAGCTGCCCTTCAGGTGGACGGCGAGGACGGCGTCGAAGTCCTCCTCGGTCATCTTGACGATCGTCCGGTCGCGCACGATGCCGGCGTTGTTCACCAGCACGTCGAGCCGCCCGAAGGCCCCGGTCGCGGCCCCCACGATGCGGCCCGCCGACTCGAAGTCGGACACCGAGTCGTAGTTCGGGATCGCGCGGCCGCCCATCGCCTCGATCTCCCGGCAGACCTGCGCGGCCGGGTCCTCCTCGGTACCGCGGCCGTCGACCGAGCAGCCGACGTCGTTCACGACGACGCGGGCCCCCTCGCGCGCGAGCGCGAGAGCGATCCCGCGGCCGATGCCGCGGCCCGAGCCGGTGACGATCGCGACCTTTCCATCGAGCAACATGTGCGAGCTCCCGCGTGACGACGCGGCCGGGACGCTCCCGGCCGCGGGCCGCCGCCGCGTACCACGGCCGCGCGAAAGCGGTCAACGCGCGGCGGGCCGACGGGCGCGGGTTTGACACGAGGAGCAGCGGCCGCGAGAGTCCCGTCGGTCCCGCGGTCCGGCGTCCGCGACCGCCCGAGGAGGCCGCCGCGCGCTCGACGACGTCGCTCCGGAGCCGACTTCGCATGCGCCACCGACTCGAACCGATCGCGAGCGAACGACGGGCGCGCTTCCGCCTGACCCTGCCGACGATCCTCCTCCCCTTCCTGGTCGTGGTCCTGCTCGGTCGCGGCGACCGCATCCGCGCGCCGCTCGACGAGCGCGAGGCCGACCTCGCGCTGGCCTCGCAGCCGGCGCGCTGGATGGCCGCGGGTCCGGCGGCCCGCTCGGGCGCGCCGTGGACTCCCGCGACCACGGCCCTGTGCTCGATCGCGCCGCTCGCGATGCCCTCGACCGAGCGCAACCTGCGCCTGCCGGGGGTGGCGGCCGGCGCGCTCGCGATCGCGCTCGCGGTCGTGCTGGGCGAGCGGCTGTACGCGACGCGCGTCGGGCTGCTCGCCGCGGGCCTGCTGCTGCTCCTCCCGACGGGCCCGGCGCTGCTCGGCGCGAGGCTCGGCGTCGAGCCGTGGTTCCTGTGCGCGATGCTCGCCTCGCTCGCCGCGATCCGCGACCTCGACGAGTCGCGGCGATCGGCGAGGGTGGCCGGGATCGCCGCCGGGATCGCGATCGCACTCGCAGGTCGCGACGCCCTCTGGCTGCCGGCGCTGGCACTGGCGTGGCTCTGGATCCGACGCGCCGCGGACCTGCGCAGCGCCGCCGCGGTGCTGGTGCCGTGCCTTGCGGCGACGCTCGCGCTGTCGCTCGCGAGCGCGGTCGCGATCGGCCCCGCGGCGTCCCTGGAGGCGCTGCCCGCGAGCCTGTGGGCGCGCCACCTGGGGGCGCTTCCCGAACCCGCGGGACGCCTCCTGCTCGGCCTCGCCCCGCTCGCGCCGCTGGCGGCGATGGGCGTCGCGAGCATGCCCGAGGGCTGGCGAGCCGACGGGTCGCTGCGGTTCCTGCTCGCCTGGCTGCTGCTCGCGGCCGTCGACCTGCGGCTCGGGGGATCGGGGGTTCCGGCCTGGGTCGCGGCGACCTACCTCGTCGCGACGCTCGCGACCTGGGGAATCGCACGGGTCCGCTGGCCGACCGCCATCGCCGGAGCGGTGGCCGCCGCGGCGCTCGCGGCGACTCTCCTTCCCCGCCCCTGGCCGAGTTCCTTCCGCACCCCGGTCGAGACGTGGGCCGCCCGCGAAGCGGCGCGCTTCGTGCGCCGGACCCTGCCCCCCGAGACGACGGTCGCGGTCGCCGACGAAGGCGTCGGCAGCAGGCTCGCCTACTACGGGAGGCGCGAGGTCCTGCCGCCGGAACAGTCGACCTCGGCCGACGTGCTGGTGCTCGGCCAGGACGAGTTCCGCAGCCGGACGTCGTCCGCCGGGCCGGAGGTCCGAGACTCCGCATCGGCCCCCCGGCCGCACCTCGTCGCGCAGTTCGGCCCCTGGGTCGTGGCCCGGGTGAAGGGGCAGGCGAGCGGGTCCGGGGGAGGCCTTTCGGGCCCCGCGAACGAGCGTCGCACCGCGCCGCCAGCTGCGGAGAAATCCGAGTAATTTCAGATGCTTGAGACCTTGCTCCGGGGAAAATTGACATCCCCCCGGGGCCTCTCTACCGTCCACGCATCCCCTCTCTCGGCCTCGGCAGGTGAATGGCGATGCGGATGCTCTTGCCCCCGGTGCGTGAACGTCGAACGGTCGACGGCCTGCTCTCGGAGTTCTTCCGGGAGCACCGGCCGCTCGCGTTTCGGCGGGCACTCGCCCGCATCGCCCGGTGGTACCGCCTGCCGACGCCCCGCTACACCTGGTTCGAGTATCTCGACTGGGGCAAGAGCGGCGGCCGCACCTACGAGGACGGCCACATCCACCTCGTGCACCCCGAGCACTGGAAGCGCGGCCGCAAGTACAACTCCGAGCGCCAGTGGATCAACATGATCTACCACGAGATGGGGCACTACATCCTGTGGACGGATGCCGAGCGGAAGGCCGATGCCTTCGCGGCCGGCATGGTCCGGGGCATCGCGCCCCGCCGTCGGGCCGTCGAGCCGCTCTTGCCGGGAGCGGTCACCTCGCCCGGGGACCGGGTCGGGCCCGCGATGGTCGCGCGCCGTCGCGCGCCGTGGCGGGTCGAAGGTCGCCCGGGCCGGCCCGCCCGGGACACCTCCGCCGCTCGTGCGGCGAGCGGGCGCAGGCGCACGCATGGCTGAGGAGCGCCCGGAGGGAGGTGCCGCGGTGGAGTCGGTCGCGGCAGAGCCGGCGGTCTCGCCCGGCGAGCCCCTCGCGACCACGCCCGGCGACGACGCCTCGAAGGCCCCCGTCGACAACCGCTGGTGGGTCGACATGGGCGGCGCGCGCAAGGCGCGGACGCGCGCAGCCGCCCCGGCCGTCGAGGGCGAGGGCGAGGCCGGAACCGGCCGTCCGGGGCCGTCCTGGGTGGCGGGCGAGAAGCTCTTCCGCGAAGGCGAGTCCTTCGACGCGGACCGCGCGCGCGCGCACCTCTCGGGCTCGAACCTCGACTGGCTGCGCGAGGCGAATCCTCCCGAGGGCGGCTGGGTCGTCCTGAAGCTGACCGACGACCGACCGCGCGACGACGTCGTCGAGCGGGTGAGACGGTCGATCCGGCTGCCACGCGGAGCCCGCGGGGTGCTGCTCGACTCGGGCCCCACCCTGCGGGCGATCGTGACGGGTACGCCCGTCGGCGAGCGCATCTGCGAGATCTGCCTCGGCGCGGACTGCTCGCTCGACGTCTTCGTGCGCGGCGAGTGGACACTGGAGCGGACCTTCCGCGGTCGCGACCGGGCGCTGCGCGAGATCTCGGACCTCGTCGCACGCTGGCTGGCCGACGACGCCTGACCGAGCGGGTTCCGGCCGCGTGCCACCCGCGCCCGCGCGGCCGGGATCAGCCGCCGTCGGCCCTCGCACCAGGTCGGCCCCGGCGCTACCAATCGACCGCGAATTGGCGTAGGCGGGCCGGAGCCCGCGCCACGCGGGATCGACGAAGGGAGTCGTAGACGATGGCGACGAAGCAGACGGACGACGACGAGGCGGCGGCGGCAGTCAAGGACGCAGCGTGGTGGTACACGCAGGCGGGCCTCACCCTGCTCGCCACCTTTCTCGCCGGGACCTTCCTCGGCTGGCAGCTCTGGGGCAGCGGCGACGCGGGCGCGCCGGCGCTGCGCACGAAGGTCGTCTCGATGGACCAGGACCTCAACCGCGTGAAGAACGAGCGCGAGGACTGCCAGAAGGTCCTGCAGGTGACCCAGGGCCGCCAGTCGTCCCTCGAGAAGGAGAACGCTGCGCTGAAGGCGAAGGCCGCGGCACCCGCGGCGCAGTGACGACGCGCCCGCGACCGGGGCCTGCCGAGACCGCGCGAGCGGTCGCGGCGCCCGGCCCGGTGGCGACCACCCGGCCTCAGAGCCAGGGCACGAAGTTGCGCAGGGCCGAGAGCAGCGCCTCCAGGTCCGGGTAGTCCGCGAGTTCGCGGCAGAGGAAGGCGTACTGCCCGCGGACGCGGTCGCGGTCGCCTTCCTCCTCGGCGACGCCCACGTCGCGCTCGAACTCCTTGAGCATCGGCTGCGTCTGCAGCTTCACGTCGACCGGGATGTCGTCGGAGGTCGCGATCAGGAGCCGGATCCGGCCGACGAGACGGCCGACGAAGTACTCGTCGCTGCGCTCCTCCGACACCTGCTCAGGCCTTCCCTTCGTCCTTCTCCTCGGAGAGCTGGCGCTTCCAGTCGAGCACCTTCGCCCTGGCGGACTCCGCCTCGGCCTCCGCGATCAGGCCGGCCATCTGGTAGAACTGCGACAGGCTCGTGTGGGCGAGGATGTCGTCGGGTGCGAGTTCGCAGAGCCGACGCCCCACCAGGATCGCCTGGTCGAGCTCGCCGAGTTCCTTGTGCGCCATGGCCAGCGCGTGGACGGCGTCGACGAAGCCGGGATCGATCTCGAGGGCCGCTCGGTAGCGCTCGATCGCACCCCGGAAGTCGCCGTCGAAGGCCAGGTCGAGTCCCTGGTCGTAGAGCGTCTCCTTGTCTGCCATGCCGGCGTGGAGCCTACGCAGGGGGCTCGGGCTCGGCAAGCGCCGCCACGGCGGGCGTGCACTCGGCAGCCTCGCCGAGAGCCGGATGCCCTCCCGGTCGCCGGCCTGCGCGGGCGAGCGCAGGGCCCCCCGGGCG
>Ga0208783_10002366_pt1 | contig 10914 bp, 7 predicted proteins | sample DEB19_08_DNA_2_FD_184529 | JGI IMG/M metagenome (GOLD analysis project Ga0208783, IMG submission 184529) | Aqueous microbial communities from the Delaware River and Bay under freshwater to marine salinity gradient to study organic matter... | ecosystem: Environmental > Aquatic > Marine > Coastal... | reverse complement strand
CAGAGCTTCGCCTCCACCTTCGAGGGGATCCAGGCGACGATCTTCGAGAAGCACGGCTGCACGCAGGACCTCTGCCACGGCAGCGCGACGCAGGGCGGCCTCGACCTGCGCGTGGGTGCCTCCTGGGAGAACCTGGTCGAGGCGCCGTCGCGGCTGAGCCCGCTCGCGCGCGTGTGGCCCGGCGCGAAGGAGCGCAGCTTCCTGTGGCAGAAGCTGCTCGCGAAGTCGGACCCGTCGGTGGAGATCGCGGGATCGCCGATGCCGAGCGGACGGCCCGCGCTGTCGGCCGACGAGCTCGAGCTCGTGCGCCTGTGGATCTACGCGGGCGCGCCGAAGGAGGGCACGGTCATGGGCACCGAGAAGCTGCTCGACGCCTGCCTGCCGGATCCCGAGCCGATCACGATCGCGCCGCTGCCGCCTCCCCCGGCCGGCAAGGGCCTGCAGCTCGTCATGCCCGAGTGGACGCTGCCCGCCTCGAGCGAGCACGAGGTGTGCTTCGCGTCGTGGTTCGACGTGACCGACCAGGTTCCCGAGGAGTTCCGCGACTCGACCGGGGAGTTCTTCCTGTTCTCGTCGCAGGAGGTCCGACAGGACCCGCAGAGCCACCACCTGATCGTGAGCTACTCGCCGTCGGGTCCCGAAGTGCTCGACGACCCGTCGTTCGGCGCGTGGACCTGCAAGGGAGGCTCGCGGGCCGGCGAGGCCTGCGACCCGCTCGCGAAGGGAGCCTGCGACGACGGGCTCTGCGGCAGCACCCCGCGCGACGGCTTCGCCTGCATCGGCTACGGCCCGCCGGGCCAGTCCTTCAACCGCTACCAGGTCGGCGGCGCGCAGCAGGCGCAGGCCGAGTCGACCTTCTACCCGGGCGTGTACGCGCTGATGCCGATGAAGGGCCTGCTCTACTGGAACTCGCACGCCTTCAACATGACGGCGAGCGACCACGTCATGCACGCTCGCCAGAACTACTCGTTCTCGAACGACCGGCGGGCGCCGGTGAACCAGATCTTCGACGTGAGCCGCATCTTCGCGGCGAGCGCGGCGCCGTTCACGACCGAGACCGTCTGCTCGGACCTCGAGCTGCCCCGCGGAGCCCGGCTCTTCAACCTGAGTTCGCACACCCATCGCCACGGCCAGCACTTCACCGTCGACCTGCCCGACGGCAGTCGCGTCTACGAGAGCCGGATCTACAACGACCCGGTCGACCGGAAGTACGACCCGCCGCTGGAGTTCGACTCGCCCGACCCGGCCGAGCGTCGCCTGCACTACTGCTCGTTCTTCAACAACGGTCTCGCGGCGGACGGCTCGTTCGACGTCGACCTGGTGACGCGCGCCTCGCGCGTCCCGGTGAGCGCGCAGCAGACGATCGGGACGTGCCGTCCGCGGGCCTGCGTGGCGGGCCGGGTCGGAGCCGCCTGCGACGGGGCGGGCGACGACGCGACCTGCGACTCGTCCCCCGGCGCGGGCGACGGCGACTGCGACGCGTGCGCGATCACCGCCGGCGAGAGCACGGAGAACGAGATGTTCATCCTGCTCGGCCAGTTCTACGTGGTCGACGTGCCCGCGTCGGCATCCGCCGCGCAGGCGGGCGCTGCCCCGGCCGCGGCCGACGGTCGCGCGGGCTGAGGCCCGCCTGGACGAATCTTCGGGCAGGACCGGGGAGGGAGAGGTGCCGGGCAGGGAGCGCTCGTCACCTCGCGCACCGGTCGCGGCGCCGCGACGCGTGCTGCTCGTGCGGCTCTCCGCCGTCGGCGACGTCGTGAACGTCCTGCCGTCGGTCGGCCTCGTGCGCGCGGCGCTGCCCGGGGCCCACCTCGCCTTCGCGGTCGAGGACCGGGCCGCCGACCTCGTCCGCGGCCACCCGCTGCTCGACGAGGCGATCGTGTTCCCGCGCCGGCGCTGGCGGGAGATGCTCGCGTCGGGACGTCCCGCACGCTTGCGCGAGGCGGCGTCGGAGATCGCCGAGTACCGGCGCGAGTTGCGCCGACGCCGGTTCGACGTGTCGCTCGACTTCCAGGGCAACCTGAAGGGCGCGATGCACGCGTGGGCGAGCGGCGCGCCGCGCCGGATCGGCTTCGCCCGCGGGCACGACCGCGAACTGTCGTGGGCGTTCGCGACCGAGCACGTCGTGCCGCCGGCCGATCGCCCTCACCGCGTGGAGAAGTTCGCCGCGCTCGCGGCCGCCCTGGGAACTCCCGCCGCACCGCTCGAGTTCAGGCTGCCCGAGAGCGCGGACGCGCGTCGCCGCGTCGACCAGGCGCTCGCCGCGGCGGGAGTCGCGCCCGGTTTCCTCTGCCTGCACCCGGGCACGAGCGGGCGCGGCGAGGCCAAGCGCTGGCCCGCGGCCCGCTTCGGCGAGCTCGCCGCGCGACTCCGCGCGCTCGGCGGCGTGGACGCGCTCGTCACCTGGGGGCCCGGCGAGGAGCCCCTCGCGCGCGAGGTCGAACGGGCTTCCGGCGGAGCCGCGCGCCTCGCTCCCGCGACCGCTTCGCTGCTCGACCTCGCCGAGATCCTGCGGCGTGCCCGCCTGTTCGTCTCCGGCGACACCGGCCCGATGCACCTCGCGGCCGCGTGCGGCACCCGCTGCATCGCTCTCTTCGGCCCCAAGGACCCCGCCGTCTACCGGCCCTGGGGAAGCGGCCACGTGGTGCTGCGGGGCCCGGGGCGACCGGGCGAGCTACCCTCGATGGAGCAGATCGACGTCGCGTCGGTGGTCGAGGCGGCTTCGTCCGCCCTGGACGCGCCCCGGGACGCGGATTGAAACACGGCCCCCCAACCGCCAACCTCACCCGACGGACGCTCCCCATGCCCCCACGCACCGCCATCGTGATCGGCGCCGGACCGGCCGGCCTCACGGCCGCCTACGAGCTGCTGGAGAAGACCGACGTGCGCCCGATCGTGTTCGAGGCGGGCGACGACGTCGGCGGCCTCTCGCGCACGATCGAGTACAAGGGCAACCGCATCGACATCGGGGGCCACCGCTTCTTCTCGCGCTCGGACCGCGTCATGAACTGGTGGCAGTCGATCCTGCCGCTGCAGGAGGGCGCCGAGCGCGGCGTCGAGGTGTCCTACCAGAACAAGACCCGGACGGTGTCGCAGGAGGGGCCGGCGGCGAACCCGGAGCGCGACGAGCGGGTCATGCTCGTGCGCGAGCGCGTCTCGCGGATCTTCTTCCTGCGCAAGTTCTTCGCCTACCCGGTGTCGCTGAGCCTCGAGACGCTCTCGAACCTGGGCCCGGTCCGAACGGTCAAGATCGGTCTCAGCTACCTCGGCATCCGGATCCGGCCTCGCCCGCAGGAGCAGTCGCTCGAGGACTTCTTCGTGAACCGCTTCGGCAACGAACTCTACCGAACCTTCTTCAAGGACTACACGGAGAAGGTCTGGGGCGTGCCCTGCGACGAGATCAAGCCGGAGTGGGGCTCGCAGCGGGTGAAGGGGCTCTCGGTCACCAAGGCGATCGTCCACGCGATCCGCTCGCGCTTCTCGCGCGACGAGTCGATCGGGCAGAAGCGCTCGGAGACGAGCCTGATCGAGCGCTTCCTCTACCCGAAGTACGGGCCGGGGCAGATGTGGCGGGAGGTCGCGCGGCTGGTCCGCGAGCGCGGCGGCGAGATCCGGATGGGGCGCACGGCGGTCGCGATCCGCACCGACGGGGACCGCGTCGTCGGCGTCGACTTCCGCAACGAGGCGACCGGCGAGATCGAGCGCGTCGACGGCGACTTCGTCTTCTCGACGATGCCGATGCAGGACCTGGTGCGGGGCATGAAGGACGTGCCCGAGCGCGTCCGCCGCGTCGCCGAGGGGCTCGTGTACCGCGACTTCATCACCTGCGGGCTCCTCCTGCGGAAGCTCGCGATCCGCGGCGAGGGCCGCCCCGACGCGCCGGCCGGGCTCGTGCCCGACAACTGGATCTACGTCCAGGAGCGCGACGTCCGGATCGGCCGCCTGCAGATCTTCAACAACTGGAGCCCCTGGCTCGTGCGCGACCCCGGCACCGTGTGGCTCGGCCTCGAGTACTTCTGCAACGAGGGCGACGACCTCTGGCGGATGTCCGACGAGGAGTTCAGGAAGTTCGCCACGGCCGAGCTCGCGAAGATCGACGTGATCGACCCCGCCGACGTGCTCGACGGCGTCGTCATCCGGGTGCCGAAGACCTACCCGGCCTACTTCGGCAGCTACGACGACTTCGGGGTCCTGCGCGAGTGGATCGACCGCTTCGGCAACCTCTACCTGGTCGGGCGCAACGGCATGCACCGCTACAACAACCAGGACCACTCGATGCTGACGGCGATGACGGCGGTGGAGAACCTCCGCGACGGCGTGTCCTCCAAGGACAACATCTGGGCCGTGAACACCGAGGAGGACTACCACGAGGAGAAGTGAGGCCGGGTCCCCCGGACCCGCCTCGCGTCGCGGGACCGTGCCCCCCATGCTCCTCCGACCCGCCCGCCGCGCGGGGCGGCCCCTCTCGGCGGCGCCGGAACGGGAGCGGGTCCGGTCGCTTTTTCCTTGTCGGGGCGCGACGGGCCGTGCTAGGGCCCTTCGAGTGTCGAGGCGGCCCCGGTCCCGGGGCCGCGCTCTTTCGAGGGAGAGGAGAAGGGAAAGTCTGTGTCGAGGACGGCGTTCGTCGGTAATCTGAGCTTTTCGGCCACCGAGGAGGAGCTCAAGCAGCTGTTTTCGGAAGCGGGTCCGGTGGTGAAGGCCCGCATCGGGATGGATCGCGAGACCGGCAAGTCGCGCGGGTTCGCGTTCGTCGAGTTCGCGACCGACGAGGCCTGTGCCGCGGCGATCGAGAAACTGAACGGCCACGACATGGGCGGGCGACGTCTCCGCGTGAACGACGCGGACGACAAGCCGCCGCCGCGTGCGGCGGGCGGCCCCCCGGGCGGAGGCTTCCGATCGGGCGGCTTCGCTCCCCGCGGCCCGGGCGGGCCCGGCGCCGGACCGGGCCCCGGCTTCGCGCCGCGGCCGTGGGCCCCGCCGATGGAGCCCCCGCCGCCGGCCTTCGATCGTCGCGACGACTTCGGCGGCGGCGGTGGTGGTGCCGGCGGAGACTTCCGTCGCAAGACCAACGTGAAGGGCAGCCGCCGCGGCCTGCGCGGCCGCAAGCGCTCCCTCTGGAGCTGACGACCGATCCCGCGCCGGCGGCGGCCCGGGCCGCGTCGGCGAGCGACCTCGGCGAGCGCCTGATCTTCCTGGTCGGCGCTCCGCGGTCGGGGACCACGCTGCTGGCGCGGATCCTCGCCGCCCACAGTCTCGTCTACGGGCGGGCGGAACCGCACCTGGTCACGCCGCTCGCGCACCTCGGCTACTACGCGCGCGTCGACAAGGCCTCCTACGACCCGTTCAACGCGGAGCAGGCCGTACGCGACTTCGTCGCCGACCTGCCCCGCGGCGAGGAGGACTACCTCGACGCGCTGCGGGCCTATGCCGACACGATGTACGGCCGCATGCTCGCGACACGGCCCGGCAAGGTCTTCTTCCTCGACAAGACGCCCGCCTACGCGCTCGTGCTTCCCTTCCTCGCGAAGCTCTACCCGCGGGCGAAGTACGTCGTGCTGGTGCGCAACCCGGTCGCGGTGCTGACCTCCTACGCGACCTCGTTCTTCGACGGCGACTACGAGGTGGCGCTCGCCCACAACCCGGTCCTCGCGCGCTACGTGCCCGCGCTCGCGGGGTTCCTGCGCACGCGTCCGGTGCCGCTCCACCGCGTGCGCTACGAGGAATTCGTGCGCGATCCCGAGCGAGGCTTCCGCGAGCTCTGCCAGGCGATCGGGCTGCCGTTCGAGGCCGCGGCGATCGAGTACGGCCGCTCGGGCGAGGGCTTCGAGGGGCTCGGCGACCCCACCGGGGTCGCGCGCCACGACCGTCCGGTCACCTCGTCGGTCGCCCGGTGGGCGGCCGAGGTCGCCTCCGTGCCGGCCACCGACGCGCTCGTGCGGCGGGTGATCGACGAGCTCGACCCGGCCGACCTCGCCGAGCTCGGCTACCCGCGCGACTCGATCCTGGCCGCCCTCGACGCGGCGAAGGGTGCGCCTGCGCCGGAGCGTCGCCGCATTCCCGTTCGCTACGCGATCGAGCGCAAGCTGCTGGTCGCGTTGCGCCGCGACATCCACTCGAACGCGCTCGGCCGCGCGCTGAAGAAGCTGCGCTTCGCGCTCGACGTGGTCCTGCGCGAGTAGCCGCCGCCGGCGCCGCCGTCCGGGCCGGACCCGGTCGCGCCGGGTGCTCCCGGGCGGCCCCCGGCGACGCGGCCCGTCGAATCGCCCCGGGGCCTCTGCTAGCGTCCGACGCCATGACCGGAGCCGAGATCCGCCGCAGCTTCCTCGAGTTCTTCCGCGAGCGCGGACACCTGATCGTGCCGAGCGACCGCATCGTTCCCGAGAGCGACCCGTCGCTGCTGTTCACGAACGCGGGCATGGTGCCCTTCAAGAATTCCTTCCTCGGAGCCGAGAAGCCGCGCTCTCCCCGCATCGCGGATTCGCAGAAGTGCCTGCGCATCTCCGGCAAGCACAACGACCTCGACGACGTCGGCCGCGACGTCTACCACCACACCTTCTTCGAGATGCTCGGCAACTGGTCGTTCGGCGACTACTACAAGGCGGAGGCGATCGAGTGGGCCTGGGACCTGCTCACGCGGGTCTGGAAGCTGCCGAAGGACCGCCTCTACGCGACGGTCTACGAGACCGACGACGAGGCGGCGGCGCTCTGGCCGAAGGTGACCGACCTGCCGGCCGAGCGCGTGCTGCGCTTCGGCGCGAAGGACAACTTCTGGGAGATGGGCGAGACGGGACCCTGCGGCCCGTGCTCGGAGATCCACATCGACCGCGGCGAGGGCACCTGCGACAAGCCGCCGGGGCACGCCTGCGGCGTGAACTCCGGCTGCGCCCGCTACATGGAGATCTGGAACCTCGTCTTCATCCAGAACAACCGCGAGCCCGACGGCCGCCTCTCCGACCTGCCCGCACGCCACGTCGACACCGGCATGGGGCTCGAGCGCGTCACCTCGATCATCCAGGGCGTCGACGGCACCTACGACACCGATCTCCTGCGCCCGATGATCTCGGTCGCCGAGCGCCGCTCCGGCCGCCGCTACGGCGCCACGATGAGCGAGCAGGACGTCGCCTTCCGCGTGATCGCGGACCATGGACGCGCGGTCGCGGTGATGATCGGCGACGGGCTGCTCCCGTCCAACGAGGGGCGCGGCTACGTGCTGCGCCGGCTCCTGCGCCGCGCGGCGCGCCAGGGGCGCGTGCTCGGGCTGGTCGAGCCCTTTCTCGGCGAGGTGACCGACGCGGTCTGCGAAGTGCTCGGCTCGGGCTACCCCGATCTCGCCGCCGCGCGCGAGCGGATCCGCGCCGCGGTGACCGCGGAGGAGGAGCGCTTCGGCGAGACGCTCGAGAAGGGGCTCGGGCTGCTCGAGGAGGAAGTCGCCCGCCTGCGCGCCGGCGGCGGCGCGACGCTCCCCGGCGCGGTCGCCTTCAAGCTCTACGACACCTACGGCTTCCCGTTCGACCTGACCGAGGACATCCTGCGCGACCGCGGCCTCGCGGTGGAGCAGGCCGGCTTCGACGCGGCGATGGAAGCCCAGCGCAAGCGCGCCCGCGAGGGCGCGCGCTTCGCGACGGCGACGGCCGGGGCCTTCGCCGAGGCCGCCTCGCGCTTCGCGGGCGACCGCGTCGGGCGGCTCGAGTCCGAGATCGTGGCGCTCGCCGTCGACGGCGAGGAGCGCGAGATCGCGAACGAGGGCCAGGAGGTCGAGATCGTGACCGCCGAGACGCCCTTCTACGGCGAGTCGGGCGGACAGGTCGGCGACCGCGGTCGCATCACGCTCGCCGACGGGACCCTGGTCGAGGTGGTGGACACGCAGCGGCCGCGCGCGGGGCTCGTCGTCCACCGCGGTCGCGTCGTGAAGGGGGCCGTCGTGCGCGGCCGTCCCGCCGTCCTCGAGATCGACCCGGCGCTGCGCGAGGCGACCCGCCTCAACCACTCGGCGACCCACATCCTGCACGCGGCGCTCCGCCGTCAGGTCGGCTCGCAGGTGCGCCAGGCGGGCTCGATGGTCTCGCCCGAGAGGCTTCGCTTCGACTTCGCCCACGACGCGCGCCTCTCCGAGGAGCGCCTCGCCGAGATCGAGGACGAGGTGAACGCGCACATCCGGGAGAACGCGGAGGTCTCGGCCGAGGAGATGGCCTACGACGACGCGATCCGCGCGGGCGCCCTCGCGTTCTTCGGCGACAAGTACGGGGACCGGGTCCGGGTGCTCCGCATGGGCGACTTCTCGGTCGAGCTCTGCGGCGGCACGCACGTCGCCCGCACCGGCGACATCGGGGTCTTCAAGCTGCGCTCGGAGTCGGCGGTCGGCGCCGGAGTCCGGCGCATCGAGGCCTTCACCGGGACCGGCGCCCTCGACGCGATCCGACGCCGCGAGCGCGAGCTGCGCGGCGTCGCCGAGATGCTGCGCGGCGGCGAGGACGAGGTGGCGGCGAAGATCGAGAAGCTGCTCGCCGCCCAGCGCGATCTCGAGAAGAAGCTCGCCGACAGCCAGTCGCGGCTCGCGGCCGACGCCTCGAAGGACCTGCTCGAGGGCGTGCGCGAGGTCGCCGGCGTCCGCGTGCTCGCGAAACAGGTGGCCGGCGTCGACGCCGGCGCGCTGCGCGAGCTCTCCGACAAGCTCCGCGACCGGATGAAGTCGGGCGTGGTCGTGCTCGGGGGAGCGGAAGGCGACAAGGTCCTGCTCCTCGCGGCCGTGACGAAGGACCTGGTCGGCCGCGTGAACGCGGGTGCGATCGTGAAGGAGATCGCCCCGATCGTGGGCGGCAAGGGCGGCGGACGGCCCGACTTCGCCCAGGCCGGCGGCTCGGACGCCTCGCGCCTGCCGCAGGCCCTCGAGCGGGTCTTCGAGCTCATCGCCTGATGGGGACCCCGGCGGCGGAGGCGGGGCCGGTGGAGCTGCGGGTCGAGATCGGCGACCCGTCGCACATGACGCCGCTCTTCGGCCAGCACGACGAGCACCTGAAGATCGTCGAGGCCGGCACCGGTGCGCGCCTCTCGGTGAGCGGCAGCGGGATCGACGTCCGCGGCGACGAGGTCTCGGCCGAGCTCGCGGCACGCTCGCTGCGCCAGCTCTGCGGGCTCGTCGAGGCGGGCTACCCGCTCTACCCGTCCGACGTCGAGTATGCGGTCCGCATCCTCTCGGGCGACCACGGCGCGAACCTGAAGGAGATCTTCCTCGACACCGTGCTGATCTCCGCGCACAAGCGGACGATCGCGCCCAAGTCGCTCGCGCAGAAGCACTACATCGACTCGATCCGCCGCCACGACATCGTCTTCGGCGTCGGCCCCGCCGGCACCGGCAAGACCTACCTCGCGATGGCGGTCGCGGTGGCGGCGCTCGTGAAGGGCGACGTCGCCCGCATCGTGCTCACGCGGCCCGCGGTCGAGGCGGGCGAGCGTCTCGGCTTCCTGCCGGGCGATCTCGCGGAGAAGGTGAACCCCTACCTTCGCCCGCTCTACGACGCGCTGAACGACATGGTCGACCCCGACCGGGCGCGTCGCTACATGGAGCGCGGCACGATCGAGGTGGCCCCGCTCGCCTTCATGCGCGGCCGCACGCTGAACGACTCCTTCGTGATCCTCGACGAGGCGCAGAACACGACGCGCGAGCAGATGAAGATGTTCCTCACGCGCCTCGGGTTCGGGTCGAAGGCGGTCATCACCGGCGACGTGACCCAGACCGACCTGCCCGCGGGCAAGGCCTCCGGACTCGTCGAGGCGACCGAGATCCTGCACGGCATCGAGGGCATCCGCTTCGTCCGGTTCACCGAGCGAGACGTGGTGCGCCACCGCCTCGTGCAGGCGATCATCACGGCCTACGAGCGCGCGACTTGAGCGCGGCTTCGCGCCCGGTCGTCGAGGCGCGCGCCTCGCGCGGACTGGGCGCGCGTCTCGCTTCCGCCCGCCGCGACGCGAGGGCGGCGCTCGCGGCTCTCGGCCTCGGGCCCTGCGAGCTCTCGCTCGCGCTGGTCGCCGACGAGGAGATGCGGTCGCTGAACCGCGACTGGCGCGGCAAGGATCGCCCGACCGACGTGCTCGCCTTCCCGCAGGCGGAGCCCGGGGGGGCTGCCCCGGGCGGGCTGCTCGGCGACGTGGTGGTGTCGGTGCCGACGGCCGAACGCCAGGCGGCCGCGCGTGGGCACGGCACCGACGAGGAGATCCGCACGCTGCTGGTCCACGGCATCCTCCACCTGCTCGGTCACGACCACGAGCGCTCGCCGGCCGACGCGCGCCGGATGTTCCGCCTCCAGCGCGAGGTGGTGGCGGCGATCTCGGCGTCCGCGGCCGCCGCACCTCGCGCGCGCGCCGCCCGGTCCGGGGCGAGGCGCGCGAGCGCGACGCCCGCTCCCGCGCCGCGGCGGGCGACGTCCCGCCGCGTGGCGAAGCGTCCTCCGAAACGCTAATCCGGACCATCGCGGGCGCGTCGCGCCCGCCGCGAGGATCGATCGATGCTGCTCGGCGAAGGCAAGGACAGGCTCGGCAAGCTCGAGGAGCGCGTCGCCGCGCTCGGGAGGTTCCTTTGACCTCCCCGGTCTCACGCGCCGGTCGGCCGAGCTCGACCAGCTGAGCGCCGACGAGAGCCTCTGGCAGAACGCCGAGCGCGCGCAGGCCGTGCTCCGGGAGAGGTCGAGCATCCAGGGCAAGCTCGGCCGCATGCGCAAGCTCACCGACGGCGTCGAGGAGGTGACCCTCTACCTCGACATGGCCGCCGACGGGGAGGAGGACGCGCTGGTCGAGGCCGACGCGCGCCTCGCGGCGCTCGAGGTCGAGGCCGGGCGCTTCGAGCTCGAGCGCATGCTCGGCGGCGAGCACGACGCATCCAACGCGATCGTCGAGATCCACCCCGGCGCGGGCGGGGTC
>Ga0208783_10002361_pt1 | contig 10919 bp, 8 predicted proteins | sample DEB19_08_DNA_2_FD_184529 | JGI IMG/M metagenome (GOLD analysis project Ga0208783, IMG submission 184529) | Aqueous microbial communities from the Delaware River and Bay under freshwater to marine salinity gradient to study organic matter... | ecosystem: Environmental > Aquatic > Marine > Coastal... | reverse complement strand
GGGGACGCTCCCCGCGGAGGGCGGGCCGGTGGAGCCCGGGACCTACCAGGACTGGTCGCTCGGCCAGACGCTCACCTTCACCCTGGATGACGGTTGGGCCGCCACGGCGGCCGATGCAGGCTACGGGCTCGCGCTCCTCCGGCGCGACCAGGCCGCGCCGGCGCTCGTGAGCATCGCCCCCTTCACCGGGCTCGCCCACCGCGATCCGTGTCTCGCCACGAGCGAGGAGACGATCGAGATCGAGCCCACGGCGGCCGGTCTCGCGGCCGAGCTCGCGGCGAACCCGTCGCTCATCGTGGGGCCGCCCGAGGAGCGCGAGGTGGCGGGCTTCCCGGCGCTCCACGTGGAGGTGGGGATCCAGCAGCCGATGGCCTGCGAACCCCCGGTCACCTCCATCTGGGCGATCCCCCCGGAGGGCGCCTTCTTCCTCGAGGACGGCGAGGAGGCCGGCTTCACGATCGTGGAGACCGATGCGGGCGTCCTCGTCATCGCGGTGGAGGCCTACCCGGGCGCGGACTACGCGGCGCTCGTGGCGGCCGCGGAACCGCTCATCGCCTCGCTGGAGATCGGGCCCGCCCCCTCCCCCGCACCCGGCGGCTGACCCCGGCCGGGGCTCAGACCGGCTCGGGTGCCCGCGGGTAGCAGCCCATCACGCGGACGTCCACGGCGGCGGCCCGGAGCGCGTTCAGCGCGGGGGCGGCATCCGGCGCGCACAGGTCGGCGTCCAGGTCCATCCAGAAGACGTACTGCCAGTCATGGGCCGCGCTCGGCCGCGATTCCAGCTTGCTCATGTTCAGGTCGTGGGCCGCGAGGACCCCGAGGACGCGGTGGAGCGCGCCCGGCTCGTTGCGCACGGAGACGAGAAGGGTGGAGCCGCGCGGCCCGGCGGCGCCGGTCCGGATCGGCGGCACGTGCGCGGCATCCGCGGCCACGATGAGGAAGCGGGTCCGGTTCCGCGGCTCGCTCTGGATGTCCTGCGCGAGGACCTCCAGCCCGAAGAGCGCGGCCGCGCGCGGGGAGAGGACGGCGGCGGCACCCTTCTCGGCGCGGTCCCGGATCATCTTCCCGGAGCCCGCCGTGTTCGTGGTGGCGAGGAGGCTCCAGGCGCGGGTGCGGAGGAAGGTCTCGGACTGACCGAGCGCCTGGACGTGGGAGTAGACCCGCTCGATCCCCTCGATCCGCTCGCCGGGGAGGGCCGCGAGGCAGAGGTGGACGGGGACGATCACCTCACCGACGATCGTGAGCGGCTGCTCCCCGAGGAGGTCGTAGGTCTCCCGGACGGTCCCGAAGACGACGTTCTCGATGGGGAGGACGCCGGCCGCCCCGTGACCCGCGGCGACCTCCTCCACGACCTGCCGGAAGCCGGCCACTCCCTCCGCGTGCACGTCACTGCCGAAGGCGGCGAGGACGGCATCCTCGGCGAAGGAGCCGGGCTCACCGGCGAAGAGGACGACGGGTCGCGGGTCCGGGGCGGGCGTCGCGGTCATGGACGGAGGGTAGCGCGCCGGGGCGGCAGAGGACGGGCCGTCAGGGGCGCGGGGCGGAGGTGACGCTCCGCTCGTCCCGGCGGCTCACCGCGGCCCCGGCCTTCCAGATCGCGTACTCGAGCGAATCGGCGAGCGCCGCCGCGGAGGCCGCGAGGATGTTCGTGGCGGAGCCCATCGTGGACCAGGTCCGCCCCTCGGCGGCGCTGTCGATGACGACCCGGGTCCGGGCGGCGGTCGCGGCGCTGCCGTCGATGATGCGCACCTTGAAGTCGACGAGGTGGACCGCGTCGAGCTCCGGGTAGAAGGCGCGGAGCGCCTTGCGCAGCGCGCTGTCCAGGGCGTTCACCGGGCCGTTCCCGTCCGCGGCCGTGTGGAGGACCTCGCCCGCGACCTCCACCTTGACGGTCGCTTCCGCGAGGAGGTCGCGGCCGTCCCGCTGCTCGGTGAGGACGGTGTAGTCCACGATCCGGAAGGGAGCCCGGTAGCCGGGGCTGCGGCGGTGGATGAGGAGCTCGAAGGAGGCCTCGGCCCCCTCGAAGGCGAGCCCGTCCGCCTCCAGCTCCTTGATCAGCTGCGAGAGCTCGCGCGGGTCGATCACCCCGTCCAGGCGGACCCCGAGCTGCTCGGCGCGGATCCGCGTGTTCGCGCGGCCGCCGAGCTCCGACACGACGAGGCGGCTCTCGTTCCCCACCGCGGCGGGGTCGATGTGCTGGTAGGAGCGCTCGACCTTGGCGACCGCCGCCCCGTGGACGCCCCCCTTGTGGGCGAAGGCGGAGCGCCCCACGTAGGGCTGCCACTCGGCCGGCGTGATGTTCGCGATCTCCGCCACCCGGCGGCTGAGCGCGGTGAGACCCGCCAGGTCGCCGCCGCCCGCGGGGAGGAGGGGGAGCTCGGTCTTCAGCGCGAGGTTGGCGATGATCGAGACGATGTTCGCGTTCCCGCACCGCTCGCCGTAGCCGTTGATCGTGGCCTGGACGTGGCGCGCGCCGGCCTCCACGGCGGCGATCGCGTTCGCCACCGCGAGCTCGGCATCGTTGTGGGTGTGGATCCCCCACGTGACCGGCGGCGCGCCGGCATCGGACTCGAGAGCGAGCCGCGTCTCCTCGAGGATGCGCACGATCCCGCTCGTGAGCGTGCCGCCGTTCGTGTCGCACAGGACGAGCTGGCGGGCACCGGCCTGGCGGGCGGCCCGGAGCGTGGCGAGGGCGTAGGCGGGATCCGCGCGGTAGCCGTCGAAGTAATGCTCGGCGTCGTAGACCGCCTCGCGGCCCCGCTCGGCCACGAAGGCGACCGACTCCGCGATCATGTCGAGGTTCTCCTGCGGCGTGGCGCCGAGGACCTCGGTCACGTGGAGGAGCCAGCTCTTCCCGAAGATCGTGACGACCGGGGTCTCCGCCGCGACGAGCTCCCGGAGGTTGGGATCCTCGTCCGCGCGGTTCGCCCGGTGGCGGGTGGAGCCGAAGGCGGCGAGCCGGGCGTTCTCCCAGCGCATCTTCCGCGCCTCGGCGAAGAACTCGATGTCCTTGGGGTTCGAGCCGGGCCAGCCGCCCTCGATATAGGGCATCCCGTGCTCATCGAGCATCCGGGCGATGCGCAGCTTGTCCGCCAGCGAGAGGGTGATCCGCTCGCCCTGCGTCCCGTCGCGGAGAGTCGTGTCGTAGAGGATGACCGGCGCGGTCCCCCCGCTCGTGCCCATCGTCAAGCTCCTTCTCCGCCCCCCCGGGGCGCTCTCCGCGCGTCCCGGCTAGAGGCGCGCGAGGACGGCGTCCCGCATCCCGTCCGTGCCGACGCGCTGCCACCCGCGGGCGGCTCCGTCCGCACCCATGAGATCGCCGGTCCGGATCCCGTCCTCGAGCGTGCGGCGGACCGCCTGCTCGATCGCATCCGCGGCCGCGTGCTGCCCCAGCGACCAGCGGAGGAGCATCGCCCCGGAGAGGATCGTGGCGGCCGGGTTCGCGATCCCCTGGCCCGCGATATCCGGCGCCGACCCGTGGATCGGCTCGTAGACGCCGAGGATCCCGTGCTCCGTCCGCCGCTCCCCGAGGGACGCGGAGGGGAGCATCCCGAGCGAGCCCGCGAGGACCGAGGCCTCGTCCGAGAGGATGTCCCCGAACATGTTCTCGGTGACGATGACGTCGAAGATCGCGGGCGAGGTGATCAGCTGCATCGCCGTGGAATCGACGAGCCGGTGCTCCAGGGTGACGTCCGGGAACTCCGGGGCGATCGCCGTGGCGACCGAGCGCCAGAGGCGGGAGGAGGCAAGGACGTTCGCCTTGTCCACGCTCGTCACCCGCTTCCGCCGGCCGCGCGCCAGCTCGAAGGCGAGGCGCACGATCCGGGCGATCTCCTCCTCCGTGTAGACGAGGGTGTCGTAGGCGGATCGCTCGCCGGGCGCGCCGGAGGGCTCCTGGCGCTCCCCGAAGTAGAGCCCGCCGGTCAGCTCGCGCAGGATGAGCATGTCCACCCCGGCGAGGAGGTCCGGCCGGAGCGGCGAGGCGCTCATCAGGGCAGGCTCCGCCGCCACCGGGCGGAGGTTGGCGAAGAGCCCGAGGTGCTTGCGCAGGCGGAGGAGCGCCTTCTCCGGGCGGAGCGAGGCATCGAGGATGTCCCACTTCGGGCCGCCCACCGCCCCGAGGAGGACGGCGTCGGCCGCCCGGCAGTGGTCGAGATCCGCGTCCCGGATCGGCTCGCCGTGCGTGTCGATCGCGATCCCGCCCATGTGGATCTCGGACCACTCGAGGGTGTAGCCGAACCGGCGCCCGACCTCGTCCAGGACGATCCGGGTCGCCGCGACGACCTCCGGCCCGATCCCGTCGCCGGGGATCGCGACGACGCGGGCGGTGCTCACAGGGAGCGCCGCCGCGCGGCGGGCGCCCCGATCCCGGCATCCTCGCCGAGGAGCTTCTCGAGCGCCGCCACATAGGCCTCGAGGGAGGCCGCGATGATGTTCGTGGAGAGGCCGTGGCCGGTCGCCGTGCCCTGCTCGGCGTCCGGGTCGTTCGAGCGGCGCGCCCGGACGAGGACCCGTCCCTGGGCATCCTCGCCGGCGGAGACGGCGCGGATCTCGTAGTCCACCAGGACCGGGTGCCAGCCGAAGCGCGGCTCCACGGCGGCATCGATCGCCCCGAAGAGCGCGTCCACCGGGCCGTTCCCCGTCCCCGCCGCCTTGTGCGGCTCGCCGCCGAGGAGGACGGTGACGCTGCCGGTGGCATCGCCGGTATCGCTCGAGGTGACGGTCCAGCCACCGAGGGCGATCCGGGCGGCGGACCCTTCCGCGGGCGCCTCCACGAGCCGCTGGTCGGCGAGCGCCGCGAGGTCCTCGTCCGTGACCTCCTTCTTCTCGTCCGCGAGCGCGACCGCCGCCTTGTAGACGGCATCGAGGGCGTCCCCCTCCAGGTCGTAGCCGAGCTCCTTCAGCTTCCCCTGGACGCCGCGGCGGCCGGAGAGCTTGCCCACGGAGAGGCGGCTCCCGGAGAGGCCGACGGACTGGGGGGTCATGATCTCGTAGGTGAGGGGGTTCTTCAGGACGCCGTCCTGGTGGATCCCCGATTCGTGGGCGAAGGCGTTCCGGCCCACGATCGCCTTGTTCGGCTGGACGACGAAGCCCGTCAGGTTGCTGACGAGCCGGCTCGCCGCCGTGATCTGCTCGGTCTGGACGCGGCTCTGCTCCAGCTCGAAGAGGGTGGCGCGCGTCCGCAGCGCCATGACGACCTCTTCCAGCGACGCGTTCCCCGCGCGCTCCCCGAGGCCGTTGATCGTGACCTCCACCTGCCGCGCGCCGGCCTGGACCGCGGCGATCGTGTTCGCCGTCGCGAGGCCGAGGTCGTTGTGGCAGTGGATCGAGACGACCGCGCCGGACCCGACGCGCTCGACGACACGCGAGGTGAGATCGCCGAACTCCGACGGGATCGCGTACCCCACCGTGTCCGGGATGTTCACCGTGGTGGCACCCGCATCCACGACCGCCTCGTAGAGACGGAGGAGGAAGTCCGTTTCCGTGCGGCTCGCATCCTCGGCGGAGAACTCGATCTCCGCGTCCCGGCCGAGCGCCTTCCGCGCGTAGGCGACCCAGTGGACCGCCGCGGCGAGCGCCTCCTCCCGGGTCATCTTCAGCTTGTGCTTCAGATGGATGTCCGAGCTGGCGATGAAGAGGTGGAGGTGGGGACGCTCCGCGGGAAGGAGCGCCTCCACGCCACGCTGGGGGTCACCGTCTCGGCAGCGGGCAAGGCCGGCGACCGCGACGCCCTTCGTCTCCTTGGCGATCCGCTGGACCGCCTCGAAGTCTCCGGGCGAGGCAGCCGGGAAGCCGGCCTCGATGACGTCCACGTTCAGGCGGACGAGCTGACGCGCGACCTCGAGCTTCTCCGCCACGGTGAGGCCGGCGCCGGGCGCCTGCTCCCCATCCCGCAGCGTCGTGTCGAAGATCCGGATCGGCCCGGCCGCCCCGCGTACGCCGGGATCCCCGCTGCCGCGGCTCATCGCTTGGACCCGGAGGACTCGGCGGAGGCCTGGGCGTCACCCGCCTTCACCTCGACCGGGTTGAGGAAGGTCATCTGGCCGCGCAGGCGCGCCCCGACCTCCTCGATCTGGTGGCCGCGATCCGCCTCGCGCATCCGCCGGAAGCCCTCACCGCCCTGCTCCATCTCCGCGATCCAGCGGGAGGCGAACTGACCGGTCTGGATATCCGTGAGGACGTCCTTCATCGCCGCCTTGGCGCCTTCCGTGACGCGCGGGCCGCTCACGTAGTCGCCGTACTCGGCGGTATCGCTGACGCTGAAGCGCATGAAGTTCAGGCCGCCGCGGTACATGAGGTCCACGATCAGCTTCAGCTCGTGCATCGTCTCGAAGTAGGCGAGCTCGGGCTGGTAGCCGGCCTCCACGAGCGTCTCGAAGGCGGCCTTCACCATCGCCGAGACACCGCCGCAGAGGAGCGCCTGCTCCCCGAAGAGGTCGGTCTCGGTCTCCTCGGCGAAGGTCGTCTCGAGGATGCCGGCACGCGTGCAGCCGAGGCCGCGCGCATAGGCCATCGTCCGGGCGCGGGCGGTCCCGGAGGGGTCCTGCTCCACCGCGTAGAGCGCCGGGACGCCGCCGCCCGCCACGTAGACGGAGCGGAGGAGGTGGCCGGGGCCCTTGGGCGCGACCATCCCGACGTCGACGAAGTCGGGCGGGACGATCCGGCCGAACCGGATGTTGAAGCCGTGGGCGAACATGAGGAGCTGGCCGCGCCGGAGGTTCGGGGCGATCTCCGCCTCGTAGACCGCCTTCTGGACCGTGTCCGGGACCGCGATCATGATCACGTCCGCGGCCTTCACCGCGTCCGCCACGTCCATCACCCGGATCCCCGCCGCCTCCACGTGGGCGCGGCTCTTGCTCCCGGGCGCCAGGCCCACGATCACGGAGAGCCCGGACTCGTGGAGGTTCTGCGCGTGAGCATGGCCCTGGCTGCCGAAGCCGATGACGGCGATCGTCTGGCCGGCGAGCGCCTTCGGGTCGGCGTCGTTGTCGTAGTACATCTTCGCGGGCATCTGGGGGTCTCCTTAGGCGCTGGGGGGAACGGCCGGGACGATACCCGACCGGAGGATGTCGTCGATCTCCACGATGGCAGAGCCGCGGCTCATCGCCACGGCGCCGGTGCGGACCATCTCGCGGATGCCGAAGCCGGCGAGGATCCCGATGAGGGAGTCCACGTCCTGCTGGGTGCCGGCGTACTCCACGACGACGGTATCGTCGCCGAGATCGACGAGCGCCGCCTTGTAGAGCTCGGCGGCCTTCAGGACCTCCGCCCGGTGCGCGGCCGGCGCGCTCACCTTGATGAGGACGAGCTCGTGGCGGATCGTCCCCTCGCGCGGCAGGGAGACGACGGTGACCACGTCCACGAGCCGCTGGAGCTGGCGCGTCATCTGCTCCACGGCGAAGGCATCGCCATTGAGCGTGATCGTCATGCGCGAGATCCCCGACCGCTCGGTCTGGCCGACGGTGAGGGACTCGATGTTGAAGTTCCGCGCGCGGGTGAGGCTCGCGACGCGGTTCAGGACGCCGGGCCGGTCGTAGACGATCGCGACGATCGTGTGCCGCTCCCGCTCGCCCGTCCCGGGGACGCTGCGCTCCATCGCCGTGGCCGGATCGTTCGTGGCCGCCATCACCGCTCCTCCGCTCCCTCGCCCCACGTCTCGATGAGATCGGAGAGGCCCTTGCCTGCCGGCATCATCGGGAAGACGTTCTGCGTCTCCGCCGTCTCGAACCAGACCATCGCGGGTCCGTCCACCGCCTGGGCCGCCCGGATCGCCGGGTCGACCTCATCCGGCGTCCGTGCCCGGAAGCAGGGGACGCCATACGCCTCGCACAGCTTCGCCCAGTCCGGGCCGGGCAGCGTGGAGGAGTGGTAGTTCCCCGAGTAGATGATCTCCTGCCACTGGCGGATCATCCCCAGCTTCTTGTTGTCCAGGAGCGCGATCTTCACGGGGATCCGGTCCGCCACGACGGTCATCAGCTCCTGGGTGACCATCTGGAGGCCGCCGTCACCGCAGACCGCCCACGTCTCCACCTCGGGGTTGCCGAGCGCGGCACCCATCGCGGCGGGGAGGGAGTAGCCCATCGTGCCGAGGCCGCCCGAGGAGAGGTGCGAGTTGGGCCGGCGGAAGCCGCCGTAGCGGGCGAGCCACATCTGGTGCTGGCCCACGTCCGCCACGTAGGAGGCCTCGTGGCCGGTCAGCTCGCCGAGCCGGGTGATCACGTAGTCCGCGGAGAGGAGGCCATCCTTCCAGGCGCCGGACCCGTGCCAGCTCACCGTCTCGGAGGCGGCACGCATCTCGGCGAGCTCGGCGAAGTAGCCGGCCCGCTCCTCGTCCGTGCGCCGGCGGGCGGCGGTCGTGAGGGCGGGGATCACCCACTTCACGTCGCCCACGATCCCCACCTCGACGGCGACGTTCTTGCCGATCTCCGAGGGGTCGATGTCGACGTGGATGATCCGCGCGTTCGGCGCGTAGGTGCTGACCTTGCCGGTGACCCGGTCATCGAAGCGCATGCCGAGCGCGATGAGCAGGTCCGCCGACTGGATCGCGCGGTTCACGTGCTTCCAGCCGTGCATCCCCATGTAGCCGTAGGCGAGCGGGTGCCGCTCGTCCACCGCCCCGATCCCGAGGAGGGTCCAGGCGATCGGGATGCGCGTCTTCTCGGCGAAGGCCATCAGCTCGTCCACGGCGTCCCCGAGGAGGATCCCGTGGCCGGCGAGGATGACGGGGCGCTGCGCGTGCTCGATCGCGTCCGCCGCCTCGATGAGCGCGGCGGCGTCCACGCGGACCTCCTTCCCGAAGCCGGGGAGGTCGATGGTGGCCGGGCTGACCGCTTCCGTCTCGCTCGTGAGCGCGTCCTTCGTGATGTCCACGTGGACGGGGCCGGGGCGGCCGGTGCGCGCGATGTGGAAGGCCTCCGCGATGACACGCGGGATGTCGTCCGCGTTCCGGACGAGGAAGTTGTGCTTCGTCATCGGCAGGGTGATGCCGGTGATGTCGATCTCCTGGAAGGCGTCCTTGCCGATCAGCGCGCCGGGGACATTCCCGGTGATCGCGACCATCGGGATGCTGTCCAGCTGGGCCGTGGCGATCCCCGTGACGAGGTTCGTGGCACCGGGGCCGGAGGTACCGAGGCAGACGCCGACCTTGCCGCTCGCCCGGGCGTAGCCGTCCGCGGCGTGCGCCGCGCCCTGCTCGTGGCGGACGAGGACGTGGCGCAGGTCCGGATGCGCCTCCCAGATGTCGTAGAGGGGGAGGATGACGCCGCCGGGGTAGCCGAAGATCGTGTCCACGCCCTGGGCCACGAGCGCATCGCACAGCGCGTCCGCGCCGATGCGCGCCCGGCTCCGGGGCCTGGAGTCGTCCAGCATCGCGCTCCGGGCGCGCTCGATCTCCGCGGCGGCGGCGCTGCCGGAGTTCGGCACGTGCCGGCCGATGCCGGCGCGGTCGGCGGCCGCCTCCGGACGCGTCTCCGGCGACTTCTCGATCGTCATCCTCGTTCTCCTCCCATGCCGCCCCGGGGGGCGGCGCTACTGGCCGTCATCACATGCAAAAGACCCTCGCCATCCGGCGAGGGTCCGAGAGGTCTGCGGTGGTTCGTCGCGCCCTGCGCGCTACCTCCGCCGTCCCCCGGGCTCCCGCCGGGAGCCGGTAAGGAGGGCGATCAGCCCGAGCCCAAGAAGCTCGAGCCTGCCAAGGATGGATACCCCGACCGGAGCGGGAAGACGGACGGGCACGCGCGCGCCGTCGCCACGGATGGCGATGGCGACGAGGTCGCGGTTCCGATCTGCCTGACCCATCGGTCGAGGAGGCTCCTTCCTGATGCGAGGTGTTCCGGGATGCTACACGACGACCGCTCGGGTGTCCACCCTCCGCCTCGCCCGTGCGGGCAGGCCCGCGCGCGGGCTCTGCTACGCTCACGGTCCGCCCGGGGTACGCCCCGGCCCCGAGATGCCACGCACGCCGAGGACCCATGGCCACGAACGCACCGCGCACGCTCGTCCGCAAGATCTGGGATGACCACGTCATCGTGGAGGAGCCGGGCGCTCCCTCGATCATCGGGATCGACCTCCACCTCGTCCACGAGGTGACGAGCCCGCAGGCATTCGACGGCCTGCGACGGCGCGGGATCCGCGTGCGCCATCCCGAGCGGACGGTGGGGACCGCGGACCACAGCACGCCCACGACGCCGGTCGGGCTCCCGATCCTGGACCAGCAGGCCGCCTTCCAGGTGAGCAAGCTGGAGCAGAACTGCGCGGAGTTCGGTGTCCCGCTCTACAGCCGCGGCTCGGACCGCCAGGGGATCGTCCACGTCATCGGCCCGGAGCTCGGCCTCACCCAGCCGGGGATGACGATCGTGTGCGGCGACTCGCATACCGCCACCCATGGCGCCTTCGGGGCGCTCGCGTTCGGCATCGGGACGAGCGAGGTGGAGATGGTCCTCGCCACCCAGACGCTCCTCCAGCGCACGCCGCGCAGCTACGCCGTGAACGTGGCCGGGCGGCTCCGGCCGGGTGTCTCGGCCAAGGACATCATCCTCAACCTCATCAGCCGGATCGGCGTGGGCGGCGGGACCGGCCACGTCTTCGAGTACGGCGGCGAGGCGATCCGCGCCCTCTCCATGGAAGAGCGGATGACGATCTGCAACATGTCCATCGAGGGCGGCGCCCGGGCCGGGCTGATCGCGCCGGACGAGACGACCTTCCAGTACATCGCGGGCCGGCCCCATGCCCCGCAGGGCGCCGCATGGGACGCGGCGGTCGCGCGCTGGCGGAGCCTCCCCTCGGATCCCGGCGCGGCCCACGAGAAGAGCATCGACCTGGATGCCTCCGCCCTCGAGCCGATGATCACCTACGGCACGAACCCCGGGATGGGGATGGGGATCTCCCAGCCCGTCCCGTCGCCCGCGGATGCCCCGGAT
>Ga0208783_10002358_pt1 | contig 10927 bp, 21 predicted proteins | sample DEB19_08_DNA_2_FD_184529 | JGI IMG/M metagenome (GOLD analysis project Ga0208783, IMG submission 184529) | Aqueous microbial communities from the Delaware River and Bay under freshwater to marine salinity gradient to study organic matter... | ecosystem: Environmental > Aquatic > Marine >... | reverse complement strand
AGCACCAGAGAAGGCACCGCTATAAGCAGCCGTACCAGAGCCGCCCTGAACAGAACGACCAAGGCGCACAAGGCTGGTGTCCACTTGACGGCCAAGGGCGTAGCCAGCATCGTCCGTGTAGAACTGACGCAGCGACGATAGGGCTTGAGCTTCCACGATGTCTTCGATAAGACGCGAGTATTCCCAATGCTGGTCGATGGCGATTGTCTTCTCGCTTTCGGTAGCAGCAATCAGAGTAACCTGACTGCCAGCAGCCTTAGCCGAAGCATCACCACGGGTAGGGGCGGGAATGTGCACGACATCGCCCTTCTTGCCCTTGAAGCTCATCTTCTTGATGAGGTTGGCAGCAACCAGCGACTTCTTATAAGCCGCAACAATTTCATCGCTCCAAACTTCCGGAATGAAAGTTGCAGCAGTAGTAACGGTAACGTTATTTGTACCTAAAGGCATAATATTCTCCTAAAACAAGTTATTTAACCCGTCCCTCAGAATACGCAGCCATAATTTCAGGTTGTAAGGCTTCGTAACGGGCGGGATCAGTCATGCGTAGCCGGATAAGGTCGGCACGGCGATAAACTTTCTTAGAAGACTCCCCAGTTCCACCCACATCTACAGCAGCGGCTTTCATGTCAGTCTTACGAACTTCTTGTGCAGCAGAAACTGCTTGATTAGTTCGTGTGCCTTTGATGGCCTTAAAAGTAGAAATCAACTCGTCAGCAGCGTTATAGTCGTACTGTGCATCTGCCAGTGCATACATATTAACACGCATCGGAGAGGCTTTCACCCATGCTGCAAATTCGGGATCTTGAACCACATTAGCAAAATCAGGATGTTTCTTTGCAAGTGCTGCCTGTGTTTGAAGCTGTTTCATTTGCATTGCTGCTTGTTTTGCAGCAAGAACGTCCGGATGGTTTGCAACAGCCTTTTGGACTGCTAGTTTTGGATCTTCAAAAAAGTCTAATTCGTTTTCAATCTCTGGAGGCTTCTCTTTCTTTTGAGAGAGTTGTTGTTTCAGTAGTTCATCAGCTAACCGCCGAACTTCACCTACTTCTTGTGCTTGACGACCAATGAGTTTTTCAGCCTCTTGGTGCATCGTTACAATCTCCTCAAGACTCTTGCCCTTGTATTTCTCGGGAATCTTCGGAGGTTCTGGTGCAGCAGCTACTTGAGCTTGCTGTTGTTCAACTGCTTCTAATTCACTTTTCTGAGACAGTTCTTCATTATCAATAAGAGCCATACCTAACCTTTCCTGCCCATGCGGGTTCTAGGATAATCTAATGCAATCAGGTTATTCGCCGTGAGAGGCGGCCTTCTTGCGTTCTTGTTGTTGTTTCTCTGCCCTCACACGTTCCCATCGGCTGTAAGCACCAGGAAAAGCCCCGGTAATGCCTTCAAGGTTCACGCGAGGAGCAGAAACCACACGAGTAGCGTTAGTGTCACAATGAACACACTTTACGCTACGCATTTCATCGTCAATCAGTTTCTCAAATGAGTGTCCATCTTCACAGACGAATTCAAATATTCGCCTCATTCTTCTTCCTCCAACTGTTTATAGACTTCTTCGCAGGTTTGCTTGCGCCGTAAGATAAGTTCAAGAATATCTAGCTGGCCTTTCCGGAAATAAAGGTCTTGTGTGTCCGTTACCAGAGATAAGTCGTTGATACTGTCTTTTAATCGTTGCAGGTCTTCTACTAAGTCAGTCCATCCAGGCTGAATGAAAAGAGTAAACTGATTTTCGTAATAGTGCCGTAAGGATTGCTCCATTGGAGTCCTTTGTTGTAAAAATGAGACACTTTTATGTGTCTATACAATAATTATAACAGAACTTCTTGACTTGCGCAAGCTGTTGTGATACAATAAGTGTTTTGTTTTGTAAAGGAATGTTATGCCTCATAAAAGAATTCTTTCTGATGAACAGATGCAAACTCTAAAAGAGATGTTAACAAACGGCTGTGGTTATGCTCAATGTTCTAATTTCTTTGACAATGTGATAAGCAAACAACGCATTAAACAGTACGCCCAACAGTGGAAAATAGATGCTACTGCTATTGCTAAAGCTAAAAAAGAAGCATTTATTGATAAACAAAACACTTCTAAGTGGGGTTCTCGCTGGAGAGATGTCGATTGGCTGAAAAGTGAAGTATACCGTTCGATGCGAGATAAATACCGACTAAAGAAAGGCAATGCTTCTCGTGCTGGAAAAGAATTTACTGTTCCTTTTGGAGAACTTGTTTTCCCTACCCACTGCCCTGTACTTGGTATTGAGATTGACTACTTTTCAGAAGGAAGGCAAGAAAATAGTCCTTCTTTTGATCGTCTTGATCCGTCAAAGGGCTATGTGTCTGGAAATGTAGCCGTTGTGTCGTGGAGAGCTAACCGAATTAAGAATGATGGTACAGCCGAAGAGCATCAGAAGATTGCTGATTGGCTGTCTAAATATCAATAAAGCAGGGAGGTTTCCCTCCTTGCCTTACTGTTTTCTTGACATTTGTGCAAAAGCAATCCGTTCATTGCTGTCAATATCCTTCTCTTTGAGTGCAATTTCAGCCAATTTGACTCGACGAGCAAAGTCAGCGGATTCGTCATTCTCGTTAAGGTTATTTGACAAAGCAGCAATGAGCTTGGCCTGCGTAAGTTGCGGAGTAGCTTGGGCTTCTGCGGCTGCTTTCTGAGCTTCGGCCTGTTCTCGCATGGCCTTAGCCTGTGCTTCCTGTACTTGAGCCTGAACCAGTGCGGTTTGAATCTGTTGTTGCTCCAAGGCAGTCTGCTGAGCTTGCGGATCAGGCTGAGACATCTGTTGCAGAGCAGCCATAAGCTCACCACGGTTGCTCAGACTGCTATTAGCCAAGATTCCTTGCAGAATTAGAGGCAACACAGGAGTATTCGGGCCTAAAGTCTGCAACAATGCAATCATTTGTTGCTGTTCAAACTCCCGAGCAAGGATACCAAGGGATGCAGTCGGCACAAACGTCATATCCACCGTAGGATAACGGTCAGGATCGAACTGCATGTAGCGGAAAACAGCCTTATTGATGAACGGAATCATAAAATCTTCTTGGAAGTTAGTAAGCGTTCGCTTATACTTCTTGATGATTCCGGCCATAGCCATGCTCATACCGCCTGCGCCAGCATCACGAGGCACATTTGAGGGCATTCCAGCACTGTCAACCGTTCCAGTGGCCTGCAATAGCATACGCTCGAAGTTCTGAGCCGAGTTCATTGAATTACCATCAGTAACTCCGAACTTAAATGGGAACAGAATCTCACCAGGATTGCCATTGGTCAGGATAGCCTTTCCAGGCTTAACCTCAAACTTAGCTCCACGAGGCAGACGGGTAGCGTCCATAGCGATCATAGGAGCCGTTGTAAGGGCCAGAGAGTCCATATGAGCGCGTAATTGGCCATCAATGGCCTTCTGCATGTTGTACGCCTTCTCGACCGTTCCACGGCCCCAGAAACGACCAGGAACAGTGTCATCCTGATAGGCCATCACGGGACGATCCTTCATCATGTAAGGATTTTCCTCAGCCTTTAGCAGAAGACTGTCGTTGGCAATAACGACAATTGCTTCAACAAGATTACTATATTTATCGCCAACTGAGTTCTCAGGAAACAATTCAGCGTATTCTTCCTCATCAGACGAAGAAAGCATTTCTTTAGGCACCAGTCCGTAATAAGTTACCAGTTTAACCTTATCATCTTGGAACTGTTTAGGATCTTGGGTGGGTTCCAAGTCTTGATCTTGGTACTCTGTCGTGATGTCTACTCGTTTATAGATACCTTTTTCAATCCCTTCGACAATCTTATGCACTGAGACATACTTTTCAATAGCCACACCGAGAGCATCTTCGATACTTTCAGCGTTGGGATCAATCAGGAAGTTCTTAGGATTGACCGGCTTTAGTTTGACAGCAACTCGTTCCTTCTCCTGAACACCGATAGCAGCAGCGTCAGACACGCCAGGAATGGCCTGAGTAGCAGGAATGTACTCCATCTCAGCCTTTACAACGATTTCACCGATGCCAGTACCATAGATTTCAGCCATCAGTTCAATCTGATCGACAGACTTCTTGATTTTGTCCTTCTTGAAGTCTTCCATCAACTGTGCACGGATGGCTTCAATATCTAACGGATTACCGTCTACGTCCTTGACATCATCTTCAATGTCAAAGAAATCGCCGTTACCGAAGATGGCTTCGATAATCTCAGCGTGACGAGTCTCTACCGCTTGCTGGGTGGCTGGACTGATGATGCGAGAGCGTTCTGAATCACGAGTGCGATCACTTGAATCCCAAACCCCACGAAAGATACGCTCATACTCAAGCCAGTTTTCCATGAAGTTTGCATCACGGTGATCCCGCCAACGCATGATATGGTCAGTAATCCAAGCCGTCAGTTCTTTTTCATTCTCTGTCGGCTCTTCAAACTGGTCATTATGTTGTTCTTGTTCCATTATTCCATATCCTCAGTAGAATCTTTTAGAACATCGTCACTAATTTCTACTTTAGACGATGTGATTGGTCCTCCGACAAGCCATGCACTACATGTACGATCAGCAGCGCACTTAAAGTCAAACAACTCACAGAAACCAAGATTGGCAGTATTCATAACATCTTCTGCATATCCTTCTTCAGGATCTATGCCATTTTTGATGCACTGCAACATTTCTGGAGTTTGGATAAACGCAGCACAATTTCCACACCGCATTGACTTTGCTTGCTTTAGATCCGTCTGCCACTCATTAGCTTTATCATTCCAAAAAGCACTATTTGAAAGTTCAGGATTGGCAGGACCATATCCATATTCCTTGAATGCTTTATCTCTGTTCTTTAGATTGACATGAATGTCTTGGGTTGCAATAGGACACTTCATTACCATTTCACCTTATTAGCCCAGTACGCAGCAGACATCTTGCCTTTAGCAATATTGGCAGCATGTCGAGCTTTGAAAGCCTCGTTACGTTTCGATCCATCAGGAGAACCCGTGACACCTTGTTGTCCAAAACGAATAGTCTTTACTTTATCACCTTCTTTGGCAACAACCACATGACTTTTGGTTGGATGGTTTGGAGTGCGTTTAGGCTTATTAAAGCCTTCAACGCCTGCTTGTGCAAGTCGAGGATCTTTAGTAGCCATTGTTTCTCCTAATATTCCGCTATTTTGGTCAATATCCAGCTATTTTGTCTAGAATGACGTAATCGTCTTCTTCATAGTCCTGCTGGTATGAGACAACAGCAAGCTGATCAATATAAGACAAGGCATCAACCAAGTCATCATGTACTCCTGTTGTAGGAAACATCAATAACTGGTCTTTTAGTTCGTCCCAATCTTCGTCTTCATTAAATAAGACACGACCATGTTCCATACGGCCTTGGAGCGCCCATATAACACGATCAGCCTTCTTTTTATTACCGTGCGTAAGGTCTTGAATGTGGGCATAGATGTTGTTCTTTCTCATCAAATCATTGAGATAAGGTAACACAGCATTCTTAAGAGCGCCTCGCTCAATACCAACAGCAATAGGTTCGTAGTCTCGAATAGTCTTCAGGATATTTACGGCAGTCTCTCGTATGTCCCACCGACCATGAATAACTTTATGTACGAACCAGTCACCGTCATCTGTCACCTTTACGATAGCAATTGCAGATTCATCTAACTTTTTCTTAGCAGCACTTGCATTCTTTGCTACTTCTTCAAAGCCTGCCAAGTCAATAGCCACGACATAAGAACCATGTTTAGGTTCTTCTCCTGTCTTGAACCATTGTTCCTTGAAGACATCAGCACCTGAAGTATCAAATGAAGATAGGTACTCTTGCTTGAATGCAAATGAACTTAGTGTTCTTTTAGCAGCCTCAATTTCCTTAGGATCAATCGTTTCATTGTCCTGAGTGGTGAAGTGCCATGATTTCCATTCTTCGTCTTCACCAGACTGTCCAAGATTGAAAACATCGTAAAACCAGTTGCGGCCACTAGGAGTAGAAATAAACAGTGCACGACCTTTGCGATCCGACAAAGCAGCACGAAGAATCTTTTCCCAAACATCTTGTTTTATGAAGGCGCATTCGTCCAACACCAGATAAGTTAAAGACACACCACGGAGGCTGTCAGGATTGTCTGCACCACGTACAAGGATCTTACGACCATTGATTAAAGTTATCTCAAGATTATTTACGTGACTGGTCTTGATAACTGGTCGTCCAAGGTCATGCAACAGTTCCCAAATAATCGAACGTGCTTGACCCATCGTAGGAGCCACGTACATCACGCTAGAACCTTCAGGACAGTTCAAAGCCTCAATGAGAAGCGTAATCGCAGATAGCCTTGACTTACCACATCGACGACCAGCAGCTACGATCTTGAATCGAGTCTTGTCAGTAAAGACAGTCTTTTGCCAGTTCAATAGTTGAAAGTTTAAGGCTGTCATACGTCAATCACCTCGTCAGACGTAGACACCTTTGGATCATTAAGACCAGAGATATTAATACTGATTTGTGGTAACTGCCCTGCTTGCTTGCTTTGATCGAAAGCAGACACAGGGACGATACGATCCACAATTAGTTTCCAAGCAGCGGCTTGGTGTGCATGTTCGTCATTAAGTGCAGCTTCGTATATTTTCTCTAAGACCTTAGCACTCTTAGGACTGTTCAACATCCTAAGTTTATAGTCATTAATAATAGCTGCATCGCCAGGAGGACGACCACGTTTACCTAAAGTTCGTGACTTTGTTCCGACAAGGTCAGATTTAGACGGTCTTCCAATCTTGTTACCATTTGGTTTAGTCATGTGTCTTTATCCTTTTAGGGAGACAATCCTACATATAAGTACTTATAAAGTATACTTATAATATATATTATTAATAGTTAATATTATAAGTACTTATAATGTATTACTTATAATATTTAACATCTATGTCTTCTATGGCTTCTTAGTGCCTATGTCGTTTCTTTATAGACACTTATTGTACCATACTTTTTAAGTTTGCACAAGTAGTCATGTGACACTAAAATCAATGAATTGTAAAGTCTTATGTTTTAGACAGTCCCTCTAAAGTCTCCCTTCTAGGGTGTCCAGATTAGGTCTTCCTTGTCTTACAATTTGACATAATATTGTCTTTTGTATCAAACACTTACAATAGTTCTTAAGTGTTGTCTTCTTCGGTCTTTTTAGGTTTATTTTTACTCTTTTGTGTGCTTTGGAGGCTACACCAAAATAAACTCAGCAGCACCGACCCCTCCCCCGGGTCTTCAATGACCTGGCACGAATCTTGCATGGTATTGTGCAGTGCAACATTGTATACAGTCTTACAATAAAGTGTATACAAAGTTATCCACAGGTTGTCTACAGGAACTATTGTGCATTGCAACATAGTACATGGCATGGGATTTGCATAGGACGAATGCGTTTGTCTGGCATGAATCTTGCTAGTGTGGGAGGCGATGGAGGACCCTATAACGTAGCTCCAATGTCCTACTAAATTTCTCAACAATCTAGGGACTTTCCCTAAGTTTAAGGGTAAACCCTGATGTTTTAGGGGCTTGACAGGGTTACATTAACGGCAATGCCTAGCGGCAGAGACAAATAACGCAACACGAAAGGACAGACAAATGTTTAGCAATCAATACGAAGAGCACATTGCACATAGCGCGCCCTGCAACAGCCGTTGGGACGGGTTTGATAGGGGCGATGACAGCCGCGCCTATGAACCGGACCAGGGGCAGCAAGTGATTGGCCGTATGACATCAGGCGGCGGCTATCGTGTGGAGATTGTCGAATTCTGGTGCGACGATATGCGATTCTTTGAAGTACACGTAGCTGGTCGCCGTGTTCATTCCGCTGATGATCGCTCTGAAGCCGTTACGGTTGCGCGCTGGTGGATGGACGGTTGTCCTGTCTGACAGTTCCCACACCTAGGGCCTACAATGTGGGCCTTATCGTGGGCACTGTTGCCCTTCATCGCCCATCGTGGGCATTCATTGGAGCATTCCATCGTGGCAATCCGTATTAGCGTTACGTCAAAACTTGACGGTATCCGTTCATGGTCACTTCAAGCATTGGACACTTGTCCTGGTTCCCTTGCATCTCCTGGCGTACTGGTTGACGCATGCAAGGGCTGTTATGCCACCACGGGCAACTATCGTTATCCTAACGTCAAGGCACCACGGATTGAGAATCGGGAAGACTGGCAGCGGCTAGAATGGGTGGACGATATGGTCAAAGCCCTAGACTCTGACCGTTATTTCCGATGGTTCGATTCTGGCGATATGTATACGCTAGGACTCGCAGAAAAGATCCTAGAGGTTATGAAGCGCACGCCATGGGTGAAACACTGGCTTCCGACACGGATGCATAAATTCCCTAAATTTCAAATGGTTTTGTCTGAGATGCAAGCACTGCCCAATGTCATGGTTCGCTTCTCTTCGGACAGCGTCACGGGTGAATTTATCGCTGGCTTGCATGGTTCCGTTATCGTTCCCGATGCTGACACTCTGCCCGATGGTGTTACACTCTGCCGTGCCTACGAGAATGCAGGGAAATGCTCAGGCTGTCGTGCATGCTACGATAAGACAGTGGACGTTATCGCGTACCCTGCGCATGGTGTTAAAATGGCAAAAGTAATCAAGATTGTGAAAGGTTAAAAATGAAAGATAATCGTACTGTCTTCGGGTCAACAATCGTTGACACTATCGCACTAGTGCTAGTCTTTGCTAGTCTTGGTGTCTTGCTTGCAGGAGGGTTCTAAAATGTATGCCGTAGTTTTCAAATCATCGGGTATTGTTGCCTATCGTAACAGTGACAGGGTACAATGTAAGCTGTGGGCATTGTGGAATGATCACACTGATGCTAATGGTGAACCGATGGGACTATTTCACATTGTGAAAGTGAAGATTTAACATGGAACTGTCATTCTCTGAATCGGGCAATGGCCTGGAAGTCTTTGTGTGGTTTATTTACAACGGTTTCTATGAACTGGAACTGCTAGACTATGAGACGGGTGAAACATACAAAACCCGTACATTTGAGGGTTGGAAAGAAGACGCAATTGAAGAGGCTAGACAATGGCTAAAGACATTCTAGGCAATAAAGGCCCCAAGAATGCCCTTAAAAGGCCCGTAGAGGCGCTATCGTGGGTCAGGGAAGGGCAGAGTAGCCTAAAACGTGTTGGAGGGCTAGAATCGTGGCCTTTTCCAACATTCAAAGGACAGCCGCTGGAACCTAAAAAGTATCTGAGACAATCTAGGGTTTATCCTGATGGTCCCGATGCGTTGATGTAACTGTTGTATTTTAACAACACTTGAAAGGACAATCATGCGTTGCCATTGCTGCAATAAAAACTTAAACGATTACGAGTCTACCCGTAAACATGCCATCACAGGGGCTTACCTGGATCTCTGTAATAGGTGTTTCCATGAGGTGTCGACAATGGTGGACATCCCTGCAAGCACTAGGGAAGACCTCGCGAACTGTGGGGACATTGATGAGGGGCTTGACACTGATCAAGATGTAGTCTATAATGATCTGTATAGGGAAGACAACATAAAAGAGTAATGTTATAAGTAGACTATTAACAGTATACTTTTAACATTTTAACTGTAAATGTTAACTTTTAAGAGGAAATCATGCACGTTAACGACGATATTGACACCCTGGAAGGGGAATATCTAAGGTCTTTAGGTGACAACCAAGCATTTCAGGAAGAATGTTATTACTTTGGGACTGTCCATGCCGTTGTCGATTTGATGCGTCTTTATGGTTTTGATGTCGTTATGAAAGACATAAACAAAATCATGGCAGACTGGGACAATGTAGAATGATTGTTTTCTTATCAACAATTCTTGTCATTATCTTATCATGTTTGATCGAAAAGTAATTAAAATACAAGTCAAAACCTGTCACAATGCTCTGTTGTGGTACAATAAGCATGTCGGAGACAAGTTCGACGTTGTGTTTTTTGATGCAGATGAGTCTGTGTTTTGGGTCCGTGAGAAGGACGAGTTCATGGCTCGTAATTGGATCGCCTGCAAAGACGCTGAGGTTCTACAATGAGTGCATGGCTGATAGCTGTTACTGGTTTGATTTATCTTGGTGTAGCAGTGGAACAGATTTTCAAAGGAAACACTCCTATGTTTATCTGTTACCTTGGATACGCTTTCGCTAATATTGGACTTTACAGGATGGCATCATAATGTCTGAAGCTACAAAACTGGCATTGAAGGCGCTGGAAATGTTCGTGTACTGCGATGCATTTGCAGAGGAATTCACTCCTCGCACAGCAAAGGAAAAGATGAGGGATGATGCAGAGAAAGAAGCCGTCTATGAGGCTGCTGAGGCTGCTATCAAGGCATTGAAAGGCGAAGCATGAACACTAAGATGCTAAAAGTAGCACGAAAGCTATGGAATAACCCTTATGCTAGTGTGGACTTGAATCGTTCCAATATGCGTAAGTGGGTAAAATCTGTTAAAATCTTAGGTTCTGATTGGATTTTAGCTATTCCTGTGGAGAAAAAGACTTGACAGAATCAAAGTTCCTGAAGCATGTTGCTTGTGAGTCCTGCGGAAGTTCAGACGCTAACGCTCTGTACGATGATGGGCACACGCACTGTTTTGCCTGTAACACAACAAAGGTCAGCGTGGAAGATACACAACAGATACACAAACAGATCAAGGCTAAAAGCCTGAGCGTTGTGGGGACTGTGAGAGCTATCCCTGAGCGTGGAATCACTAGACAAACCTGTGAAAAATACGGAGTCCTGCAAGATGATTCAAACCATTATTATCCGTATCTTGACAATGATTCTGCCACAGTCGCATACAAAGTAAGGAATGTGTCAGACAAGAAGTTTTCCATTCGTGGAGACTTCCAGCAGGCTCGGCTATTTGGTCAAAACCTGTTTCACCAAGGAGGAAAATATGTCACTGTTGTTGAAGGC
>Ga0208783_10002355_pt1 | contig 10936 bp, 10 predicted proteins | sample DEB19_08_DNA_2_FD_184529 | JGI IMG/M metagenome (GOLD analysis project Ga0208783, IMG submission 184529) | Aqueous microbial communities from the Delaware River and Bay under freshwater to marine salinity gradient to study organic matter... | ecosystem: Environmental > Aquatic > Marine >... | reverse complement strand
GGTCCTTCAGTGTTTCTCAGCCGCGCTGGTCGGGGGACATTCTTGCCTATTCGGGCGCAATCCGGGAAATGCGAGTGAAGCGGCGATGTACTTCATTTCCCAGAAGAGGAGACCGAGGTGCGAGATGATGATAGTTGCACCGAGGGCAGGCAACGAAACCCATGACGCGTCGTGGACGAGCCACACCGCAAGGCAGATGAGGCCGAGCCGGATGAGGTAGCCGAACAAGCTGACCCCCATCATGAGCGCTAGTGAAATGGGTGCGGTCACCGCAATGAGCGACGCAGCCACGATGAAGTTCGCGAGAACGAGTGAGAGTGCGTAGGCGGACGAATACGCGCCGTGCAGACCCCAGATGACGCCGCACGCCACGAGGAAGACCGGTGTGACCCACAGGCCGCGTTTCACGATGTCCCTCGAGACGGACACCTCGGGCGCCTGTCCGGCTGCCGCGGCTGCGAAGGGGCTGGGGGTGGTCACTCGGCGACTCCCCGTGCCGACTTGGCACGTTCGCGCTCGAGCGTCTCCATGCGGGCGGAGTACGTGTAGTACATCTTCACGAACTGACCGGTGACGCCGAACAGGACGAGGCCGATCATGAACCACGGGGTGGTGTCGAGCCACATGTCGAGTCCGAACCCGATGAGGAAGAACACCAGCACCCCGCCGGCAAGTTCCGCGCCGTTGGAGATGCTCGAGTCGATGGGTGCCATCGGCTTCGGCTTGGGGAGCAATCTCACGGCAAAATCCATCAAATACAGGGGTTCACGACTTTGTGAATCCGTGGACAATCTAGATGAGCCGTGCGAGGGGCCGGCAAATCAGTGCCGGCAGGGCCCCTGTGGCATCCGCCACTCACCCGTCACGGCGTGGGTGTCTCGGCGGCGTCGACCTGGTCCGGTTCGGGTGCCGGCTTGTTCAGGTCCGGGTGGAGAACCGTGTACAGGAACAAGACGATGGCCACCAGCCCGAACGGGGCGAAGTTGTTGGCCCGTGGGTAGAACACCGGGTACAGGACGAACCCGGACAGGAGCGCCGTCCACAGCCAGAGAATCGCGACGGCACGGCGGGGTCCGTGGCCGAGATTGATGAGCCGGTGATGGAGGTGGCCCTTGTCGGCCGTGGCGAACCCCTGTCGGCGGCTGACACGCCGGAGAATCGCGAAAGCGGTGTCGAAGATGGGCACCCCGAGCACGATCAACGGGATCGCGAGTGGCGCCAGGAAGAAGTAGGTCTGGCCGCTGAAACCCTGTGTGGTTGGGTCGGCGCGGCCCCCGACCACGCTGGTCGACACCGCGAGCAGGAACCCGAGGAAGTAGGCGCCCCCGTCCCCCATGAAGATGGTCGCCCTGTTGGCGTTGAACGGAAGGAACCCGACGCACACTCCGACGGTGATCATGGCAATGAGCGGGCCGAGGTTCGGCTCGCTGAGCAGGTGCAGGTCGCTGAGATGGCGGGAGTAGATGAAGAAACTCGTCGAACCGATGGCAACGATGCCACCTGCCAGTCCGTCAAGACCGTCGATCAGGTTGATTGCCTGCGTCATGCCGAGGAGCCACACGACCGTGACGATCGGGATCCAGTCGGATGACAACTGGAGAACCCCGACGAACGGCAGTCGGAAGTAGAACATCGTCACGCCGAACTGGACGAGCACCATTCCGGCAGCGACCGTGGCAAGGATGCGGGCGGGCGGGGACACTTCCTTCAGGTCATCGCGAGCACCTGTGGCAAGGATGATCGCGCCGGCGATGAGGATTCCGAGTGGTTCGGAGTTCCCCCGGAACAACGGTCCGAAACGGTCCATCTTCCATGCCATGGCCAGTGCAACGGCAAAACCCACGAACATCGCAAGGCCACCCAACTGTGGCGTGGGTTTCGTGTGCACCTTGCGTGGACCGGGCTGCACGACACGCCCGGTCCGGTGGGCCCACCAACGCACGACCGGTGTGGTGACGAACGTGACCAGGGCGGCACACAGGCCGACCATGAAGTAGCCGTTCAGATCACCCATGGTGCGAGCCTAGATAAGAAGTGGAAGGCGGACGGGCGACGCGGCGGCAGCGTCCGCTCGGGGGACGGTCAGAACTTGTTCGGGTACACCGGGAAACGGGCGCAGAGCGCCGCGACCTTCGACTTGACGGCGGCGACGGCCGACGCGTCGGTGCGGTGGCGGAGGGCCTCGGCGATCAACGAGGCGATGTCGGCCATCTCGGCCTCCTTCATGCCCTGGGTGGTGACGGCCGGGGTGCCGATGCGCACGCCGGAAGTGACGAATGGGCTGCGCGGGTCATCCGGGACCGTGTTCTTGTTCAGCGTGATGCCGGCTTCGTCCAGCACGAGTTGTGCTTCCTTGCCGGTGAGCTCGGCATCGAACGTGCGCAGGTCGACCACCATGAGGTGGTTGTCGGTCCCGCCGCTGACGATGCGGAAGCCCTGCTTCGTGAGTTCCTCGGCCAGCGTGGAGGCGTTCTTCACGATCTGGTGCGCGTACGCCTTGAACGACGGGTCGAGCGCCTCGCGGAACGCGACCGCCTTCGCCGCGACCGCGTGCTCGAGCGGGCCACCCTGGCTGCCGGGGAACACGGCCTTGTCGATGGCCTGTGCATACTCTGCCTTGCAGAGGATGCAACCACCGCGCGGACCGCGCAGGGTCTTGTGCGTGGTGAAGGTGACGACGTCGGCGAAAGGCACCGGGTTCGGGTGCGCGCCGCCTGCCACCAGGCCCGCGAGGTGCGCGATGTCGAACATCAGCAGCGCACCGACCTCGTCGGCGATCTTCTTGAACGGCTCGGGGTCGAGACGACGCGAGTAACTGGTGGTGCCCGCAACGATCATCTTCGGACGGTGCTCGAGCGCCATCTGACGGACCTCGTCGAAGTCGATCCGCTGGTCGCTGGCGCCGACCTTGTAGTTGACGAAGTTGTAGAGGATGCCACTGGCGTTCACTGGGGAACCATGGGTGAGGTGACCACCGTGGTCGAGGCTGAGGCCGAGGATGGTGTCGCCGGGCTTCAGCAGGCCTAGGTACACCGCCATGTTCGCGCTTGCACCCGAGTGCGGCTGCACGTTCGCGTGGTCCGCGCCGAACAACTTCTTGACACGCTCGATGGCGAGCGACTCCACCCCGTCGACAATGGAGTTGCCGCCGTAGTAGCGCTTGCCCGGGTAACCCTCGGAGTACTTGTTGGTGAACACCGAACCGGTCGCACGCATGACGTCCGGCGAGGTGAAATTCTCGCTCGCGATCAACTGGAGACCGGTGTTCTGGCGGACACGCTCCGCCTCGAGGAGGTCGAAGACCTCGGTGTCGTGGTCGTTTTCTGACGGCCAGGGCATTACTTGCTCGTTTCCTCGTTCTCGATGTCGGCCAGCATCGCCACGCGACGCTCGTGACGGCCTCCTTCGAAGGGGGTGGACAGGAAGGTGTTCAGGATCTCCTCGGCGAGGCCGATGCCGACCACACGGGCACCCATGCTGAGCACGTTCGCGTTGTTGTGCTCGCGCGCCATGCGGGCGGTGTACAGGCAGTTGCAGAGAGCGGCGCGCACGCCGCGCACCTTGTTGGCGGCGAGTTGCTCACCTTGTCCGCTGCCGCCGAGCACGATCCCGAAGTCCGCCTTGCCGTCGCGCACCACGCGCCCGACACCGGCGCAGATCGGCGGGTAATCACAGCTCTCGGTGGAATGGGTGCCCAGGTCCTGCACTTCATGGCCCGCCTTCTGAAGCACGGAAATGAGGTGCTGTTTCAGGTCGTACCCTGCGTGGTCTGCTCCGATTGCAATGCGTGACACGGCTGCCAGCGTAGTAGGCACACCCTCATGACCGCCTAGCGTCTTCGGCATGACACTTGACCCACGCACACCTGTTCTGATCGGTGTCGGACAGTTCGTCCAGAGAGCCGAGAACTTCGCTGACGCACTCGACCCGGTGGGGATGATGGGCGAGGCAATCCGCCGCGCCGCCTCCGATGCCGGGCTCTCCTCCGTGCCGAACCCCGACGCAATCCGTGTGGTCAGCCTGCTCTCGTGGAAGTACGGGAACCCGGCGCAGTTCATCGCGGAAGACCTCGGTCTCTCCCCCCGCGAGCTCGGCCTCTCCGCCATGGGCGGCAACACGCCGCAGACCCTCGTCAACACGGCCTCGCGGGAGATCCTCTCCGGCAAGGCAGACATCATCATCCTCACCGGCGGCGAGACGACGCGCACCCGTGCACGCATGACGAAGGCCGGCGTGACCCCCGAGTGGCGCACGTCGGATGTCGCACCCACACCAGTCTCCGAGGACCTCCGCATGAACATGCCGGAGGAACTCGAGCGCAAGATCATGATGCCGATCCAGATCTACCCGTTGTTCGAGACCGCGCTGCGCGCGCGCTCTGGCCGGTCGATCGACGATCACCAGCGGCACATCAGCGAGCTGTGGTCGCGATTCGCGCAGGTCGCAACGACCAACCAATACGCGTGGGACCAGAAGGGGCACACCGCCGAGGAGATCCGCACGGTGACGGAGAAGAACCGCATGGTCGGTTTCCCGTACCCGAAGATGATGAACTCCAACAACGACGTCGACATGTCGGCGGCCCTGATTCTCTGTTCGGCGGCGAAGGCCGAGGCGCTCGGCGTGGCACGCGACAAGTGGGTGTTCCCGCAGTCGGGCAGCGACGCGCATGAGCACGCGTTCGTCTCGCACCGCGAGCACTTCTGGAAGACCCCGGCAATCGAACTCGCGGGGCGCCGCGTGCTCGAGCTGGCCGGGCTCACGATCGACGACATCGGCATCATCGACCTGTACTCGTGCTTCCCGTCTGCGGTCCAGTTGGGTGCGCAGTCCCTCGGGCTCGACATCAACCGCCAGCTCACCCGCACCGGCGGTCTGCAGTTCGGCGGAGGACCATGGAACAACTACGTCATGCACGCGATTGCCACCGTGGTGACCGAGCTCCGCGCGAACCCCGGCGAGAAGGGTCTCGTGTGGGCAAACGGCGGCTACACCACGAAGCACGCGTTCGGCGTCTACGCCACCGAGCCGCCGAAGAACGGCTTCACTTACGACTACCCGCAGGACCAGATCGATGCGCTGCCGAGCCGCACGCTCGCGTCGCCGTCGGAGGCCGCAGGAACGGCCACCATCGAGGGATATTCGGTGATGCACGACCGCGACGGCAACCCCGAGCGCATCATCGCGTCGTGTCTCCTCGCTGACGGCCGTCGTGCGTGGGGTGATTCCACCGACGCGTCGCTCGGTCGCGACATGTGCACGAACGAGTTCGTCGGCACCACAGTCACGCTCGATGCAGAGGGCGTCCTCCACGCATCATGAGCGACACCTTCCCCCGTCAGCATGCGCGCACGCAACGCCTGACCCTGGGGGAACCGCGCAACTTCACCATCTCCCCTGACGGCAGCCGCATCGTGTTCGCCCGGTCAGCGACAGGAAGCGACCCGGTGAACATGCTGTGGGTACTGGACGTGGAGAGCGGCACCGAACGGTTGGTCCTGGACCCGAGGAACATCCCCGCTGATCTCGGCGCACTGACCGACGAGGAGAAGCGCAGGCGCGAGCGCGCTCGCGAGGGTGCCGGTGGTGTCGTCACGTACTCGTGCGATGCCGACGTGACGAAGGCGGTCACGGTCCTTGGCGGCCAGGTCGTGGTCGTGGATTTGTTGACCGATGACGTCAGCACTCCGGCGGTTGCACCCGGTGTCTTCGATGCACGGCTCTCCCCCGACGGAACACACATTGCGTACGTGCGGGGCGCAACGCTGTGCGTCAGCAACCTTGCCGGCAACGAAACGGTCATCGCGCACGAGGACACGGCGAACGTCACGTGGGGTTCGGCTGATTTCATCGCGGCAGAGGAAATGGGACGCCAGCGCGGCTACTGGTGGTCCCCGGAAGGAACGCACATTGCAGCCTGCCGCGTGGACGAGTCCGCGGTCGACGTGTGGCACATCGCGGATCCTGCCCACCCGGAACGACCGGCATCGGAGCACCGGTACCCCGCAGCTGGGACACAGAACGCAACCGTCGACCTGTTCGTCATCGACGTCGCGTCGGCAACACGGACACCGGTCGGCCTTCCCGCCCACCGTGAGTACCTGAACTCGGTCAGCTGGACCGACGGCGGTCTCATCGCACAGACGCAGTCGCGCGACCAGCGTGCCGTCACCGTCAGCCGCATTGACCCTGCCACCGGCGACTGCACCACCGTGTTCGAGGACATCGACGATGCGTGGGTCGAACTCGTGCCGGGGGTTCCGTTCGCGGATTCGCACGGGCACCTGGTGACCTGTTCCGACCGCGACGGTGCGCGCCGGGTGCTCGTGGACGGGGTGCCCGTGACGCCACCGCATCTGCAAGTGCGCAGTGTCGTGTCGGGTGGGTCCCGCATCGTGTTCACGGCGAACGAGACCGACACACCCTGGGTGCAGAACGTCTTCAGCATGAACCCCGACGGGTCGGACCTGCAGAACATCCACCCCCTGGACGGCATCGTCTCCGCCACCGCCGCCGGGTCAACCGTGGTCGCGCGCACGTCGTCACTCGCTGCGTCCCGCGCCGCATTCACGGTGCTGCTCGACAACCGGGAGATCGGCATCCATTCCCACGCCGAGGAACCGCTGGTGTCTCCGAACGTGCGCATCACCGAGGTGGGCCCTCGCCGCATCCCGGTGGCGATCATCACACCGCGCGACGGTCGCGACACGAAGCTGCCGGTGCTGTTTGATCCGTACGGCGGGCCGCACGCGCAACGCGTGCTCTCGTCCAATGCGGCGTTCGCCACGTCGCAGTGGTTTGCTGACCAGGGTTTCGTCGTTGTCGTTGCCGACAACCGCGGCACACCGGGCAAGGGTTCGGACTGGGAGCGCGAGGTTCTCCATGATCTCGCCGGGCCGGTGCTGGAGGACCAGGTGGAGGTTGCGCGGGCACTCCCCTCGATCGAACCACGCGCCGACATGTCGCGCGTCGGCATCCGCGGCTGGAGTTTCGGCGGGTACCTTGCGGCACTCGCGGTCCTGCGAGCACCCGATGTGTTTCATTGCGGGGTAGCGGGTGCGCCCGTGACCGACTGGCGCCTGTACGACACGCACTACACGGAGCGTTACCTCGGCAATCCCGCGGTGGATGACGCACCGTACGAATCCACCTCGTTGCTGAACGACGCGGGCAAGTTGACACGACCGTTGCTGATCATCCACGGTCTCGCCGACGACAACGTGGTCGCGGCGCACACCCTGCAGTTGTCATCCGCGCTGCTCGCGGCAGGCAGGGCGCACGAGGTGCTCCCGCTCTCCGGTGTCACGCACATGACGCCGCAGGAAGTGGTTGCGGAGAACCTCCTTCTTCACCAGCTCGAGTTCCTGCGCCGCACCTTGGGTTAGGGGCGCACCCCGCTGACGAACCGGTCCCGCCCGGCGAGATCCTTGTGGACCCCTACTTCGGTGAACCCGGCAACTCGATACAGCTCGGCCACGGCATGCGCCTGGGTGTGGCCGATCTCGGTGACAAGCAGACCGCCCGGCACCAACCATTCCGCCGCACCCGACGTGATGACGCGCAGGTCATCGAGCCCGTCGTCACCGGCGATCAGGGCCGTCATCGGTTCCCAGTCACGAACGGATGCATCGAGTTCACCGTCGCCGGCCGCGATGTATGGAGGGTTGCTGACAACGACGTCGACCGAACCGCGCAATGACTCATCGAGAGCGTCGTACCAGGACCCCCGGGCGAATCGCGCCCCGCTCGCGGTGCGGCCGATTCCCACGGCGTTCGCGCGCGCGACGTCGAGAGCATCCTGCGACGCATCCGTCATGTGAACCTTGACGGACCCGATCGGCGACTCGTGGAGAACCGACAGACCGATTGCGCCGCTGCCCGTGCCGAGGTCGACGACCGTCGCCGGTTCCGTGCGGCCGGCGATGTGACCGAGGACGATGTCGACGATCAGCTCCGTCTCCGGACGCGGTATCAGAACGCGTGTGTCCACCATGAGGTCGAGACGGCGGAACCCCCACCGACCGAGCACGTACTGCAGCGGCTCACCATCAAGAACGCGGCGGACCATCGACTCGATCTGCTTCCCCGCACGCTCCGGCACCCATTCGTCGTTGATCGCGCGGAACTCGTCCCCGTCGCAACCACTCGCGGTCTCGCACATCCACCGCGCTGCGTTGCGGTCGCCGACCATCTGCGCCACGCGCGGCACCATGTCCGCCCACGTGATGTGCTGTGAATGGTCGACGCCGTCGCCCATGGTCAGTTGCTGCTGGCCAACTGACGCGCACGCAGGTCGGCCGAGAGCGCGTCGATCACGGGGTCGAGATCGCCCGCGAGTGCCGCCTGAAGTTGGTACAGGGTGAAGCCGATCCGGTGGTCCGTGATGCGGTTTTCCTTGTAGTTGTACGTGCGGATCTTCTCGCTGCGCCCGCCGCCGCCGATCTGCGAACGACGCTCGGCCGACATCTTCGCCTCTTGCTCGTCCTGGTGCAGTTTCAGCAGGCGCGAACGGAGCACCTGCATGGCGCGGGCGCGGTTCTGCAACTGACTGCGCTCGTCCTGCATGGCGACCACGACGCCGGTGGGCTTGTGCGTGATGCGCACGGCTGAGTCCGTGGTGTTCACATGCTGGCCACCGGCACCCGAGGCTCGGTAGACGTCGATCTCGAGGTCGTTCTCGTTGATCTCGACGTCGACCTCCTCGGCCTCCGGCATCACCATGACAGTCGCGGACGACGTGTGCACGCGGCCCTGGCTCTCGGTCGCGGGCACCCGCTGCACGCGGTGAGGGCCGCCCTCGAACTTGAGGTGGCTCCATGCGTCGTCGCCCTTGAAGAGCAGCGTTGCCTGGTTGATGCCGCCCATGTCGGAGTTGTCGACCTGGATCGTCTCCACCTGCCAGCCACGACGGGATGCGTAGCCGAGGTACATCTCCATGAGGTCGCGTGCGAACAGGTTGGCTTCCTCGCCGCCCTCCGCACCGCGGATCTCCATGATCACGCTCTTGCCGTCGTTCACGTCGGGCGGCAACAGCAACACCTTCAGTTGTTCCTCGAGTTCCTCGAGTCGTGCCTCCGCGGCCGCTGCCTCGGCACGGAATGAGTCGCGCTCGTCGCCGGAGGTCTCGGCGGCCAGTTCCCTGGCTGCCTCGGCGTCGCCGCGCACCTTCCGGATCTCGCGGATGCAGGCCACGAGCGGCGTCATCATCTTGTACTTGCGGCTGGCCTCGCGCAGGCGTGCCTGGTCGCCCAGCACCTCGGGACTGCCGAGGCTGGACTCCAGTTCCACGAACTCGGTCTCGATGGAATCGAGTTTCTTCTGCACGGCAATCAGGCTAGGGCGTTCGGATGGTGCGCGTTCACGACTGGATCGGCACGAGTGCGAGCGGCGTGCGGGCCAATGAGACGAGCGTGTTCGTGGAACGGGTGATGTCCCGCGACCTCATGGCGAGCACTGCACGCGACGCACCGAGCCTGTCGGCAGCATCGAGCGCGAACGGGACCGCATCGAGGTCGATGCCGTTCACGAACGTGACGGCAACGGTGTTGCCGTCGGCGTCGATGCCGATGGCAACACACGGCACGGCATCCTTCACGTTGGTGCGCACCACCGGGGGTTCTGCCGGCGCCAGCGACGCACAACCCACCGAGGCGGGATCCTGCATGGCGTTCCAGCGCAGCAACCTCTCCACGCCGAAGCGGTTGAACGGGTGGTGGTCGGCCTCGAACGAACGGTGCGGCAGCACCGCGGTGATCACCTGGCGCATCGCGTCCTCGGTGGGCAGGTGCCCGTGCACCATCGCGAACGCCTCGCGGTCGTGCGCGCCGAGACCCACCTCCACGCGCGACTCCCCCGTGAACGAATCGTCGACCACGCGGCACATCTCGAGACCGCGCACCTCGCCGAGCACGACACCGTGCTCGATGACGATCTCGGCGCCGCCGGACTCGATCAAGGGGGCGAACGACATGTGGTGCACCGACGGTGTCGTCGACGGGATGTGCAGTGCGGGCTCCGCGCGGACAATCGAACGGTCGTCCACCTGCCACACGGTGACATCCGCTTTCATGAAACCGGCGCGGCGTGCCACGACCCCGGCGTTCTGCTCGCACAGGATGTTCAGCGGCTTGTCGACGTTGTTCGCCGCGCTCCAGGCGATGACCGCACCGAGGGAACGGGTTGCGTCACCGTCGATCAGGAACCATGCGGCGTCGTCGGTGATGAAGGCGGCACCGGGCGAGAAGACCTGGGCCTCGCCGGCGGGGTCCTCGGTGAGAGAAAGGTGGTCGCGCACGAGTGCGCGCAGTTTCAGTGCGAGAAGACGGGACCGACGCTCTTGGTCGGCCGACAACTACTCGGCCTTTGCCGGGGCGTTCTTGCGCGCGCCGTAGCGCTTGTTGAAGCGCTCCACGCGGCCGCCGGTGTCCACCAGCTTCTGCTTGCCCGTGTAGAACGGGTGGCACTGGTTGCAGAGTTCCACGTTGAGCGAGCCGCCCTTGGTGCTGCGGGTCGTGAATGTGTTGCCGCATGAGCACTTGACGTTGAGGTCGTCGTACTGGGGGTGAGTCTCGGTCTTCATGGCATCTCCTCGGAACGGATGGAAAAGTGTATCGGCACGGGATTCGACCCCCAATGGGCCCGATCCCCGTGCCGACAAGGGTTTGCGGGTCAGACGCCGGGCGTCTTTGCCACCTCTGACAGGAACTCGTCGTTCGTGCGGAAGGTCTTCAGACGGTCCATCAGCATCTCGAGGCCCGGTGCGGGGTTGCCGTCCTGGGCCATGCCACCGAGGACCCGGCGCAGCTTGACCACCAGCTGGAACTGCTTGCGGTCGATGAGCAGCTCGTCGTGGCGGGTGCTCGAGCCGAGGACGTCGATGGCGGGGAACACGCGGCGCTCGGCGATGCGTCGGTCGAGACGCAGCTCCATGTTGCCC
>Ga0208783_10002354_pt1 | contig 10937 bp, 8 predicted proteins | sample DEB19_08_DNA_2_FD_184529 | JGI IMG/M metagenome (GOLD analysis project Ga0208783, IMG submission 184529) | Aqueous microbial communities from the Delaware River and Bay under freshwater to marine salinity gradient to study organic matter... | ecosystem: Environmental > Aquatic > Marine > Coastal... | reverse complement strand
CTGGGCGACCGCATCGCGGCCTACCCCGCGTCGGGTCGCGAGGGCGTCGCACGCGTGTGGAAGAAAATCCGTGGCGACATCGAGGACCCCGAGTCCTGGTTCGCCTCCCTCGCCGCGCGCTGACGTTGGTCAGCCGAGCCAGTTGATCTCGGGCGCCGGACGGTCGCGAGGGGGAGTCTCCCGGGTGCCGTGACCCAGGTAGATCAGTCCAATCATCCGCGAGCCGGTGGGGAACCCGCAGAACCTGTTCATCTCCTCCTCGGCGCCCTTCACGGGGCTGCTCCACAGCGCCGTGAGCCCGAACGCCTCGATCATCAGCAGCATGTTCTGGATGCCGGCGGCCACCGAGTACTCGTTCTCGGCGGTCTCCAGGTCGCTCTCGCCGGGAGCCGATGCGACGGCCAGCACAACGGGCGCTCGGCCGTACTTCGTGCGGGCCTTCTCCACCCGGTTCTCGTCCTCGCCCTGCGCCGACATCACGGAAGCGACTGCCTCGCCGAAGCCGAGGCGTGACTCTCCCTGCAGCACCGCCACCCGAAGGGGTCTGGTCTTGCGGTGGTTCGGTGCCGCGACGGCCGCGTTCACGATGCGCTCGACGACGTCGCGGGGCACCTCCCTCGCACGGTCGATCGTCATTCCGCTCGCGCGACGGTGGATCAGGGCCTCGAGATCGTCGGGATTCATCAGTTCTTGTGCAGGTCGGCGTTCAGACCGCCCCACGACCCCTTGCGCATCGACGTCTCGACCGCGCCGGTCTGGGAGTTGCGCCGGTACAGCAGGCCCGACTGGCCCGAGAGCAGCCTCGCTTTCACGGGGTTGCCGTCGGGGTCACGCACCACTGTTCCCGCTGTCACGTACAGGCCCGCCTCCACCACGCAGTCGTCACCCAGGCTGATGCCGATGCCGGCGTTCGCACCGAGCAGGCACCGCTCGCCGATGGTGACCATCTCCTTGCCGCCACCCGAGAGAGTCCCCATGATGGATGCCCCTCCACCGATGTCGCTGCCGTCGCCAACGATCACACCCTGGGAGATGCGGCCCTCCACCATGGACGCACCGAGGGTGCCCGCGTTGAAATTGCAGAACCCCTCGTGCATCACGGTGGTGCCCGGGGAGAGGTGCGCACCTAGGCGGACGCGGCTCGCGTCGGCGATGCGGACGCCGGACGGCACGACGTAGTCGGTCATGCGCGGGAACTTGTCCACGCCGTGCACCACGAACGGCCTGCCCTGGCGGGCGAGGTTCCACTGCACGCTCTCGACCGCCGCAACCGGCACGGGACCCCTGTCGGTCCACGCGACGTTCTGGAGATGGCCGAAGATGCCGTCGAGGTTCATGCTGCGCGGTCTCACCAGGCGGTGGGAGAGGAGATGCAGCCGGAGGTACGCGTCGGCCCCGTCGGCAATGGCCGAGTCGGTGTCGATGACGATGCTGACGGGCCGCAACGCGACGGCCCTGTCGGGATCGGTGTCCACCGCGGTCGAGACTGACGGTGCGTCGGTGGGGACTGCGTCACCCAGACCGAGCCCCCTGAACCGGACGTCGAGTGTGGCGCCGTCGGCGTCGAGTGTGGCGATTCCCACGCCCCATGCAGTTGCCATGTCTAGAGCACCTCCGGTCTCAGTGTGGGGAAGAGGACGACGTCACGGATTGTCTGCGTGTCGGCGAGCAGCATGGCCAGCCGGTCCATGCCGATCCCGAGCCCGCCGGTGGGGGGCATGCCGTACTCGAGCGCGCGCAGGTAGTCCTCGTCGACCGTGCCGGCCTCGGCGTTGCCCGCGTCCTTCGCCTTCTGTTCCTCCTCAAAACGGAGCCGCTGTTCGACGGGGTCGTTCAGCTCGCTGTAGCCGTTGGCGAGCTCACGGCCGCCGACGAACAGCTCGAACCGCTCGGTGAGATGGGCGTCGTCGCGGTCCACGCGGGCGAGGGGGCTGATCTCCACCGGGTGGTGGGTGACGAAGGTGGGCTCGCGCAGCGCCGACTCGCAGAGGTTCTCGAACAGCTCCTCGATGATCTTGCCGGTGCCGAACCTGTCCTCGACCTTCACGCCGTGTTTCCCCGCGAGCTCGACCAGCGCGGCGCGGGGCATGGAGGGATGGACGGCAACCCCCGTGGCCTCGGCCACGAGATCGACCATCCGCACGCGGCGCCACGGGCGGGCCAGCTCGACCGGCCTGTCGTCGATGCGCACCACGGAGGTGCCGGTGGCGTCGAGAGCGGCCGTGGTGATGAGGTGCTCGGTGATCTCCATCATCTCGGTGTAGTCACCGAAGGCCTGGTAGAGCTCCATCATCGTGAATTCGGGGTTGTGCCGCGTGGAGATGCCCTCGTTGCGGAACACGCGGCCGATCTCGAAGACCCGCTCCATGCCGCCGACGATGAGCCGCTTCAGGTGCAGCTCGAGCGCGATGCGCAGGTAGAGCTGCATGTCGAGTGCGTTGTGGTGCGTGGTGAACGGCCTGGCGTGGGCGCCACCCGCCTCGACATGGAGAACCGGTGTCTCGACCTCGATGAATCCGCGGTCCGCGAGCGTCCGGCGGAAGCTGGCGATGGTGGCGTGGCGCACCTCGAACATGCGGCGGGACTCCTCGTTCACGATGAGGTCCGCGTAGCGCTGGCGGTAGCGGGTGTCGGTGTCGGCGATGCCGTGCCACTTGTCGGGGAGGGGACGGACCGCCTTGGCGAGCAGTTCGCACGTCGAGACCTTCACCGAGAGTTCCCCCTTGCGGGTGGTCATGACGGTGCCGCGCACCCCCACCCAGTCGCCGAGGTCCAGGGCGTTGACCGCGTCGAAGGCGGCGTCGCCGACTATCCCCTTCGAGACGAACAGCTGGATGGTCCCGGAGCGGTCCTGGAGAGTGACGAAGATGAGCTTTCCCTGGTCGCGACTGAGCATCACACGGCCCGCGACCGTGACCTCGGTGTCCGTCTCCGCCCCTGGTTCCAGGTGCGCGTGCGCGGCGCGGATCTCCCCGAGCGTGTGGGACCTGTCGAAGCGGTAGGGGTAAGGGTTCGTCCCTTCCCCGCGCATCTCGTCGATCCGGGCGAGCCGCCGGGACTTCTCGGCCTCGAGTCCGCCGCCCGTCTGTCCCTCGTCGTGCTCACTCACAGGAACGCAACGGTAGTTGGTGCGGACCGACCGGGGGAAAGTGGTTGCGCGACTACGGTGTCCGCGTGAGCAGGACGGCACGATTCGCGACAGCCGCGGCGGTCGTTCTCGCCTCGACCGCCCCGATGCTGAACAGGGTGTCGGCGGCCGGCGATCTTCCCGGCGGGCTCGGCACGCCTGTGGTCACGGTTTCCCGGTCCGTGTCCCTCGGTTCCGCCGACCTCTCGCGCATCTCGGCGGCAGCACGCGACGTGGGGGCCGTCCCTCACGTGATTCGCCACGCCACGCTCGCGATGACCGCCTACATCCGGGGTGACCGCGTTCTCATGCAGCAACCGAAGGGATGGCGGGTGCCGATGAGCACGCGGATTCTGCCCGTCGAGTTCGTCCGCGCCACCGGTGGCGAGGACATGGCGGCTGTCCTTGCCGCCGGTCAGGTCATCATGGGCGGGAACTCGGCGAGGATCCGTGACGCGGAGGTGGGAGACGTCGTGTCCCTCCGTGACTCGCGCAACCGGGTGCGCCGTTTCGCGGTCGGGATGATCGTCTCCAACGATTTTGCCGAGGGTGAGGACCTCATCATGTCGTCGGTTGACGGGCTGTCGCTCGGGGTCACCTCGGTCTCCCGCGTGTCCATCACGGGTTTCGGGAAGGTCTCCGACCTGTACGCGGCGCTGCGCCGCCGGAAGGTCGACCTGGGTGCGACGTACCGGCTGCGCACGTCGTGGGACCTGCCGGATCCGGACCAGACGCTCGGCGTCGCCACGGCCAAGTTGTTGCTGGGGGAGTTCGCGTTCAGGCCCAGCGGGTCGTCGGCCATCCATGTGGAGGATTCGTGGCGTGCATCCAACATCAACTGGTTCCGTCGTTACTCGGCCGTCCCGCTGCGCAACAACTGCCACAAGAAGGTCGTCGACGCGATCGAGGGGGCCTTGCGCGACGTCGCCAAGGCGGGCCTCGCGGGGAAGATCGATGTGGCGAACTCGAACAGGTACGGCGGCTGTTTCGTCGGGCGGTACAACCGGCTCGCAGGGATTTTCGGTGCGCCGTCCCGTCACGCCTACGGCATGGCGATCGACATGAACACACTCGAGAACGCGCAGTGGAAGACCCCGGTGATGGACTGCGACGTGGTCCGCATCTTCCGCAAGTGGGGCTTCGCATGGGGCGGCAACTTCTGGCCGACCGACGGCATGCACTTCGAATGGGTGGGCGAGCGGCGCGACCAGATCGGATTCCCCTCCCGCTACTGCCCGAACAAGGTGCCGGTGCCCACGACCACCGTCCCCGTGCCGTCCACATCGACCACAACCAGCACGTCAACGACGAGCACATCGACCACCGTCCCGTCGGTGACCACGACCACCGACCCGTCGGCCACCACGACCGTGCCGGTCACCGTGCCGCCGGCCTCCAGCACGACCAGCACGCTCTCGCCGCCGTCCACCTGAGGTTCACGTCGCCGCAGCGGACCTGCTGGATAGCCTGAACCCGTGGCGCATCGACTCGTGATCATCGGCGGGGGACCCGGCGGGAACGCGGCGGCCACGTGGGCCGCGCGGCTCGGGGCCGACGTCACCATGATCGAGCGCGAGATCGTGGGCGGCGCGGCGCATCTCCTCGATTGCATCCCCTCGAAGGCCATGATCGCCACCGGCGGCGCCATGAGTGCCACCAAGCGGTTCGCCGGCATGGGAATCGAGCAGCATGACGTGGAGATCGACGTCGACTCGCTGTCGGACCGCATCGGCGGGATCGTCTCGCGGATGCAACAGAACACCACGCAGCTGCTGCAGAGCCAGGGCGTGCGGATCGTCATGGGTGAGGCCACGTTCACGGGGCCGAACGAGGTCGTGGTGCGCTCCTCCACGGGGGAGACGCGCATCCAGGGTGATTCCTTCGTGATCGCCACCGGCTCGCGCCCGAGGATCCCCGCCTGGGTCGCGCCCGACGGCGAGCGCATCCTCACCACCCGTGACTGCTACCCGCCGAAGGTCTTTCCGCGCAGCATCGTGGTGGTCGGGTCGGGCGTGACCGGCGTGGAGTTCGTCCACATGTTCTCGTCCTTCGGTGCCGAGGTCACGCTGGTGGTCAGCCGCCAGCAGGTCCTGCCGGGCAAGGACGCAGAAGCCGCCGCCGCGCTCGAGGACCGTTTCCTCGACCGCGGCGTGAAACTGCTGAAGGGCGCGCGGGCCCAGTCCATCGTGCGCGAAGGTGACGAGGTCGTGGTGTCGTGCGACGACGGCCGCCAGGTTCGTGCCACCCATGCGGTGCTCGCCATCGGTTCGGAGCCGAATGTCGAGGGCCTCGGCCTCGAAGCCGCCGGCGTGGAACTCGACAGCCGAGGGTTCGTGGGCATCGACGAGCATTGCCGCACCAACGTGGTGCACATCTACGCCGCGGGCGACGTCAGCGGGAAGCTCCCGCTCTCGTCGGTGGCGTCCATGCAGGGCCGCAAGATCGCCGAGCACGTGCTGGGTCAGTCACGCTCGGGGATGCGTGTGCTCGACTACGACAAGGCCGCATCCGCGATCTTCACCCAGCCCGAGATCGCCGACGTGGGGCTCGCCGAGGCCGAGGCGTTCTCGTCGGGCCGCAAGATCCGGGTCACCAAGGTGCCGTTCTCGAGCACCGCAAAGGCATTGATTCACAACGACCCGCACGGTTTCGTGAAACTGATCTCCGACCCGAACACCGGGGTGGTGCTGGGCGGCACCATCGTGGGGCGTCACGCGGGCGAACTCATCAGCGTGGTGGCGCTCGCCGTCACGGCGCACCTGAAGGTGGCCGACATTCTCGAGAGCCTGCTGGTGCACCCGTCACTGGCGGAAGCGCTCACCGAGGCCGCCGAATAGCGCGCCGCCGCGTCTACTCGATGACGACGACCACGTCGCCGGCACCAACGGTGTCGCCCGGCTTCACGTTGACGGCCTTCACGGTGCCGCTCTTGTCGGCCTCGATCTGGTTCTCCATCTTCATTGCCTCGAGGACGACCACACTCTGGCCGGCCTCCACCTTGTCGCCGACCTCCACGAGGACCTTCACGATGGTGCCCTGCATCGGCACTGCCACCTGGCCGCTGCCTCCACCTGCTCCGCCGGAGGCAGACGCGGCACGGGCGGGCTTCTTGGCCTTCGGTGCGGCCGACGCCGCGACGCCCGCGGATTCCGGCACCCACAGCTTCACGTCGAAGCGGCGGCCGTTGACCTCCACGGTGGTGGTGCGCTGCACGAGCGGTGCGTCGTCCTCCCCGGCGGGGGCGACCGGTGCCGCCGACTCGATGCCCGAGAGGTCGAGCTTCTCCTCGACCCACTTGGTGGAGTGCCGGAACGCGACGAAATCCGGGTGCCGAAGGATTGCGAGGTCGGCGGGGATGGTGGTGGCCACACCCTCGACGACCATCTCCTCGAGCGCACGGATGGTGCGGGCGATCGCGGTCTCGCGGTCCTTGCCCCACACGATGAGCTTGCCGACCAGGTTGTCGTAGTACTGGCTGATCGAGTCGCCGGCCTCGTACCCGCCGTCGAAGCGCACGCCGAACCCGTCGGGAGTGACGAGCTTGTTGATCGGCCCGGGGGAGGGCAGGAACTTGCCGCCCGCCGGGTTCTCGGCGTTGATGCGGATCTCGATGGCGTGGCCGCGGCGCGCGGCGAGGACCTGCTTCTGCGTCATCGGCAGCTTCTCGCCGGATGCAACGCGGACCTGCCACTCGACCAGGTCGATGCCCGTGATCACCTCGGTGACGGGGTGCTCCACCTGGAGGCGCGTGTTCATCTCGAGGAAGAAGAACTCGCCGTCCTGGTAGATGAACTCGACAGTGCCGGCGTTGTAGTAGCCCACGGCCTTGGCTGCCTTCACGGCGGCCTCGCCCATCTGGTCCTCGAGGCCGTCGGGCAGCGCAGCCGCCGGGGCCTCCTCGATGAGCTTCTGGTGGCGTCGCTGGGCGGAGCAGTCGCGGGTGCTGACCCACACCACGTTGCCGTGCTGGTCACCGACCAGCTGCACCTCGATGTGGCGCGGCCAGGTGAGGTACTTCTCCACGTAGATCTCGTCTCGGCCGAAGAAGTTCTTCGCCTCGCGCTGGGCGGAGTCCATTGCGTCCTGCACCTCGCCGGCCGAGTGGACGACCTTCATGCCGCGTCCGCCGCCGCCGTAGGCAGCCTTGATGGCCACCGGCCAGCCGTACTCGTTGCCGAAGTCCGTGATCTCCTTCGCGGTGGTCACGAACTCGGTCGTGCCCGGCACGATCGGCGCACCGCCGCGCAGGGCGGCCTTGCGGCTGGAGACCTTGTCGCCCATCTCGTCGATCGCCTCGGGCGGCGGTCCGATGAACGCAACGCCCATCGCGGTGATGGCACGGGCGAAGTCCGCGTTCTCGCTGAAGAAGCCGTACCCGGGGTGCACACCGTCCGCCCCGCTCTTCTTGATGGCGTCGAGGATGGCCTCGGTGTTGAGGTAGCTCTCCGCCGCGGTCTGGCCACCGAGGGCATAGGCCTCGTCGGCCAGCCTGACGTGGAGGGAGTTGCGGTCGAGCTCGGAGTAGACGGCGACCGTCTGGATTCCGAGCTCACGGGCGGCGCGGATGACGCGCACGGCGATCTCCCCGCGGTTGGCAATCAGGATCTTCTTCAGCACAGGGGACTATCTTGCCCCAATGCCCATTCCGCCGCCGAACCAACCGCCCGGCTGGACCGTGAAAGCCGTCCCCGAGACGGGCAGCACCAATGCCGACCTGCTGGCCGCGGGTGCCGCCGGGGCGCCCGACCGTTCCGTGCTGCGGGCAGACCACCAGACAGCGGGGCGCGGCCGCCTGGACCGCACGTGGGAGGCGCCGCCCGGAAAGAACCTGCTGGTCTCGTTCCTGTTCCGCGACGTCCCTGCCGACCCGCACGTGCTCACGCAGGCCGTCGCGATGGGGGCACGGTCCGTCATGCGTTCGCACGGCGTTGATGCGGTGATGAAGTGGCCGAACGATCTCCTTGTCGGCACCGCCAAGATCGCCGGCGTGCTCGCCCAGGCCGGTGCGCCCGGGCCGGACGGGCGCCCCGCGTTCGTGGTGGTCGGCATCGGGGTGAACATCGGTGCCGCGCCAGACGGTGCCGCGAGCATGGCCACGGCCGGCTGCACGGACCTGCCGGACCCCGGCGTGTTCCTCGCCGGCATGCTCCCCGTCATCGATGATCTCCTCGCCCTCGACGCGGACAGCATGCACGTGGCCTACCGGCGCGACCTCGCGACCGTGGGCACGGCGGTGCGCGTGGAGATGCCGGGCGGCGCCGTGGTGAACGGCCGCGCGGTGGACGTGGAACGCGACGGGAGACTGGTGGTCATCGACGACTGCGCCGTCACGCACCGCATCGACACGGCCGATGTGGTGCACCTGCGTCCCGCCACCTGACAACTACCGTTGGGACGTGACGAGCGGGGAACGACAGGCCGGATTTGCCGGTGCGCCGCGGTGGCTGCTGATCCTCGGCACGGCGCTCGTGGTGGCGCTCGCCGGTGCGCTCGGGCTGGTGCGGGCCACCAACGCGCAGCTGGACGGCGTGGCGCGAATCGCCGAGGTGACGCCGGCACTGTCCCCGGCAACCCCGGCGGTCGAGAACTACCTCCTCGTCGGCTCCGACACGCGCGAGACCGTCGACCCTGACGATCCTGATTTCGAGAACATCGGGTCCGCCGACGCGAACCCGGGGAAACGGTCGGACACCCTGATGGTGCTGCGGTACGGCACCGAGGACGGTTCGGTGTCGCTCATGTCCGTGCCGCGCGACCTCTACGTGCGGATCGGCACGGGGGAGAAGTACGACCGCATCAACTCGGCCTACCGGGAGGGCCCCGACACGGTGGTGCGAACGGTGGTGCGCGCGCTGAACATCCCCATCCACCACTACATGGAGGTCGACTTCCAGGGGTTCAAGGCGATCGTCGACGCCATCCACGGGGTGGAGGTCTGTGTGGACCGCGCCTCGCGCGACAAGTCCACCGGTTTCTACATCGGCCGGAAGGCGTGCAAGGTCGTAGACGGCACGCAGGCCCTCGCGTATGCCCGCTCGCGCCACTTCGAGCAGAAGTACAAGGAAGGCGGCTGGAAGATGGACCCCTCCGCCGACATCGGGCGCACCGAGCGCCAGAGAAAGTTCGTGAACTCCCTGCTCAAGTCGACCGCGCGGTACGTGGCAGAGCACCCGCTCGATGCCGCGAACGTGATGCGCGAGGCGACCTCGGCCTTCTCGGTCGATGCGGGACTGAAGCTGGTCGACCTGGCCCGCAAGCTGCGGCCGGTGGCCGACGGCGGCACTCTCTCGTACGCGCTACCTGTGGCGAATGACATGGTCGGGAACAGGTCCGTGGTGCGTCTCGAGAACGAGGCGGCCCCGCTGCTCGCGTACTTCGCCGGCACCGGCCCTGCGCCCGCGCCCGCCGGTTCCTGATCCCTGCGGTCAGTTCCCCGGTCCGGACGGGACCTCTCCGGATCGGCGCACGCCCATCCGCCGTGCGAACTCGTCCGCCGTGGCCGCGGCACCGATGCGGTTGCCCTGGACGAGGTCGCACCCCAGCACGCGCAGGCGCTGCAGTTGATCGTCGCTCGTGACCCATTCGGCGCACACGCTGAGCTCCAGAGAGTGCGCGAGCTGGATGATGGACCGCACCATGGGGTCGTCGCCCCCGTCCACGCGGCCGACGTCGCGCACGAGCGTGCCGTCGATCTTCAGGATGTCCGCGGGGAAGGTGCGCAGCGACGCGAGCGAGGAGTAACCCGATCCGAAGTCGTCCACAGCGATGCGCACGCCGGCGCGCTTCAGTGCATTCACGGTGCGCAGGATCGCGGGGTTCGCGTCCACGAGCGTGGCCTCCCCGGTTTCGCACACGAGCCGCGCCCCGTCCATCCCGTTCGCGCGCAGGGTTGCCACGGTGCGGTCGACGAACGACGTGTCGGCCAGCTGCCGGCGCGACACGTTGACGTGCAGCGACACCGCCGGGTCGACCAGTCCTGCCGCCGCCCACGCCCCGATGTCGCGGCACGCGCGGTCGAGCACCCAGTCGCCGATCGGCCCGATGAGGCCGGACTCGTCTGCGAGCTCGAGGAACGAGGCGGGGGAGAGCTGCCCGCGCACGGGGTGGTTCCAGCGCAGGAAGGCCTCGACCGCGCTGACCCGCCCGGCATGGGCAAGTTCGATGGGCTGGTACACGAGGTCCAGTTCGCCGCCCGCGAGGGCACGTTCCAGCTCGGCCGACAGTTGCACCCGCTCGCGCGCGGCGGCGCGCATCTGCTCGCTGTACAGCTCGCTGCGCCCGCGGCCCCGCTGCTTCGCCTTGTACATCGCCGTGTCGGCGGCGTGAAGGAGGGTGACCGCGGCGTCGGCGGCGGAACGGCCGGTGAGCAGGTCGTCGGTGGCGAGCGCCACGCCGATGCTCGCGCCCGTCTCGATCTCGATCCCCTGCAGCACGACCTGCCCGGTGATGGAGGTGCGCACGCGCTCCGCGACGTCGAGTGCAACGTGCTCGTCGAGGACGCCCTCGCACAGCACCACGAACTCGTCCCCCGAGATGCGTGCGACGGTGTCGCTCGGCCTGGTGGCTGATGCGAGACGCCGCGCGATGGACACGATCAACTGGTCGCCCACGGCGTGGCCGATGGTGTCGTTCACGTGCTTCAGCTTGTCGAGGTCGATGAAGAGAACCGCGACGTTCGCGCCGATCGTTCCCGCGCGCTCGAGGGCCTCGGTGGTCTTTCGCAGGAACAGCACCCTGTTCGGCAGCCCGGTGAGCGCGTCGTGGGTGGCCAGGCGGTCGAGCTCGGCGCGGGCCTGGCGCTCCTCGGTGA
>Ga0208783_10002352_pt1 | contig 10943 bp, 23 predicted proteins | sample DEB19_08_DNA_2_FD_184529 | JGI IMG/M metagenome (GOLD analysis project Ga0208783, IMG submission 184529) | Aqueous microbial communities from the Delaware River and Bay under freshwater to marine salinity gradient to study organic matter... | ecosystem: Environmental > Aquatic > Marine >... | reverse complement strand
TGAAACTTGCCCGTTGACCATAGCAAGGAGTAAAGTGTTCTCATGAAGAAATACATGGTCCGAGTGACAGAGAGCATCAACCACGACTACGAGATTGAGGCAGAGTCGGAGCAGGATGCGATTGACATCTACCACCGCTACAACGATGCCCAACTGAAGGAACTTGACCTTGACGGTCAGGCTGAATGGGACGCCCATCCGTGGGAGGTCTACGAGGTGGAGGAAGACAAGTGAGCGACATGACAGACGACAAGGCTCGCACCGAAGAGTTGATGGACGACCTGTTTGAGACCATCACCGGAATCGTCCACTACTACAACGGCATTCTCGCCGAAATGAAGGAAGGGACGTACACGCCGAAGAAGGCGTACGAAGACCATCAGAACCTCATGTTCAACGAAGGAAACGACATCATGTACATCCTTGAATCGCTTGGAGAACTGTCATGACCGTGTACCGGGTGAGCGTGTGGACTTCCGTTGAGGTGGAAGCAGAGAACGAAGAGCAGGCTTGCGACTTGGCGCACGACATGGTTCTCAATCAGGAAGTGAAGATGCGGGACTACGAGTTCACGGCCGAAGAAACAGACAACGAGTTTCCAGAGAATCTGTGAACTTTCCTGTTGACCATAGCCGAAAGTAGAATGTTCTCATGACGAAAACAGACGAAGTAAACGCTTTCCACCACCACATCCGAATCAGGACAGAAGTGACCTACCCTGACGGTGGGCCGTCCTACGACAAGTGGGATTACTTCTCCATTCCTGACGAGGAACTGCCAGAGATGTTCCGCGAGAACCCAGACCCCAACAGGTTCTACGACTTCCTGAATAACAGCGGATACTGGGACAAGGGCTGGCAGGAAATCACAGAGGAGATGGACGAGTGGATTGACTCGCATCCCGACGTTCAGGGCGAGCAGGATGAAGTCGCAGTCGAGGTTGACTTCATCTGAACTTACCTGTTGACCATAGCGTCAACTAGAATGAAGATTGTTCCCATTACTGGAAGGAATAGAAATGCCGAACTGGGTAGACACATCATTTGAGGTTCACGGACCGACTGCCGAAGTCAAGAGGTTCCGTGACGGACTCACGAAAGACGATGACGGTACTTACCGAATCATTGAGTCGTACTTGCCGACTCCAGAAGCACTGAAAATCACGAGCACGACTGCTTGGGAAGAAATCCCCGAGAAGTGGCAGGAGTGGGTTGCTGACGGAACTTGGACGCAGGAAGATTGCGACAAGCGAATCGCAGAGAACAACGAACTGCTCGCACAGCAGAAGTCCAACCTTGCCACATACGGCTACAAGGACTGGTACGACTGGACCTACGCCGAGTGGGGAACCAAGTGGGGCGACTGCCACACTGACATTCACGACTTTGTTGAGCCCGAGGGTGATGTGGCTACTCTTAGTGGCACATTCGACACTGCTTGGGGACCAGCAGAGGCGGCTTTCATCAAAATCTCCAAGATGTTCCCCGAACTGTTCTTTGTCTTCACCTATGACGAGGAAGCAGGATTCTTTGCTGGAATCCAGGTGTTCCGAAACGGAGAGAGCGTCTTTGACTCCATGTACGAGCCCTGCTCTTACGAGGGGGAGACCGATTGGGAAGACGATGACCAGATGAACAAGTACTACGACTGGAAGAATGAGAACCTTGACCGAATCACTGATGAGTTCATGGCGTTCATGCGAAAGGCAATGAAGTGAGCAAATACCGGGTCACCATAAACGTCACGCTTGACGTGGACGCAGAGTCAGAGAACGAGGCACTGGCTAAGGCTGTCGTCAATGTTCGTTCACGAATCGGAGACGATGGAATCACACCACTCGCCGATAGGATTGACCCCATATGGGTGACTGGAATCAGTCAAGAGCCTGACGGCTCGTACCGTTGCTACAAGCAGAACGAAAGGAAAAGCGATGTTGGTGTCTGACCTGCTTGAAATCCTGAACAGGTTTAGTCCTGACGAAAACATCTGTGCTCTCATCTACGACAAGTCAATCTTTGACTACGGTGACGATGATGACATGGTTCTCACGACAGATGCGTGGAACAAAATCTGTAAGGAGTTTGACGAGATGCCGTTCAACGATGTGTGGGAGTCCATCAACATGGCATGTATTGACTACGCCGAAATAAAGGAAGTGGCAGAATGATGGAAAAGCGAATCAAGAAGCGCGAGCTGAAAGAACTTCTCGAAGAGAACTACTACACACTCGCCACCACCGGAGCAGAGGCGATGGCCATCATCTTTGATGAGTACTCCAGAGGACTGTTCGCACCGAACCTCGAGGAGTGGGGAATCTCTTCAGAGAGAATGCTCCATATCGTCAACGAGATGTTTGATGAGTGGCTCGACGAAGGGAAGATGGATGTCCGGGCAATGGACTGGAAGAAGAAATAAGGTCCTGAGCCCCGTTTTATGTTTGTGCAAACACCTGCATCTGAGCCCCGACCGAAGTTCCGGGGACGCCTGGTTCGCCGGCGTCAACATGTGTTGAAATTCAAGAAATCGAATTTCTCCGGCATTTCTCCGGGCCGCCTTTTTAGCCGACGGTGGTGGATGACCTCGAGAAACCTTGATACACCCCTTTGAAAAAATTACATAATTCGAATAAAGCTTTCCTGTTGACCATAGTTGCGACTAGAATCCAGCCAACACCTACTAGACGAGGAGAAAGAAGTGGACACGATGTTCATCAGCGATGAGACAATCAATCGCAAACACAGAGAGATGTGGGACGAAGCAGTCGCCGAGTATGGCGATACATTCAAAGTTCCGGCAGAAGTGATTGCCCGCATCAGCGAGACGACGAGGGCTTTGTATGTCCTTCAAACATGGAATAGGAACGGGGCTTCGGGCAACCCTGCCAAGTTCCTGGCCTCTTACTCCGTGTACCCGGACATTCTGCTTGAAGTGGTGAAGGACTACTGCTCCATTGAGATTGACTCGATGGAAGAGGTTGTGACCAAGCCCGAGAAGCGTTCTGACAAGTACGATGCCTTCCTCGATTGGGCTAAGGCTCACCTGTTTGAGCAGTACACCACAGAACAGCTAGTGGTGATATCGGGGTTCTCGTACCCCACCACACTCAAGTTCGTACAGGACTCTCCGGTATTCCGGAAGATAAAGAAGGGATTGTGGGAAATCCGCGACCCCAAGGCCGACAGGGAAGCCGAACAGTAAAACTTACCTGTTGACCATAGTGGATGATAATCTGTCCACTGTCAGCCCGACCACCTACTAAACGGCCCGGCAGGAAATTTACCTGTTGACCATAGTCGGTAGTAATCTGACAACTGCCAACCACTTACTAGAAAAGGAACTAGACATGGCAACTTCACCCGACCCGACCACCACCCTGCCCGAATGCTGGCAGATGTTTGAGGACGCAATCACGAACGGCATTGACCGTGTCGTGTTGTACGGTCCGTCAGGCATCGGCAAGACCTACGCAGGTCTGAACATGGGCGACACCACTGGTGGAGCCTTCCGACTCGTCTGCACCGAGGACATGACCAACATGGACGTGACTGGTGCTTTCATGCCGAGCGCAGACAAGGGCTTCCAGTGGGTCAATGGCTCCGCAATCAAGGCATGGGAAGGCAACGGCATTGTCGGTGGACGACTCATCGTTGACGAGGTCGACAAGGCATCAGGCGATGTGTTCGCAACGCTTCTCGCAATGCTTGACTCACCGGAATCTGCGACTTGGGAACACCCCGAGACTGGTCGCATCGTGCGTCCCCGAGAGGGCTTCACCGCAATCATGACCACGAATGTGGAGAACATGGACGAACTGCCGACTGCGTTGGCTGACCGCTTCCCTGTTCGCATTCGCATCAACGCTCCGCACCCGACTGCGTTGCTCGCTCTCTCGCCCGACTTGCGCAACTTCGCCGTTCGCATGGCTGACGCAGGCGAGCGCAGAATCTCGCTTCGTGCGTTCGCATCGTTTGACAAACTCCGCAAGGGGCTTGGTGACAAGCGAGCATCGGAGATTGTGTTCGGTTCACGCTCCGAGTCAATCCTTGACGCAATCGCAATCGACAAGGTTTCCTGACATGAACCAGCCGACCACGATTTACGCCGAGCCTGAATGGCTTGGGCGCAACGACACGGAGAACGGACGTTGGTCTGTCTTTGAGTGCAATCCTCGCCGTGGCGAGCCGATGACCGCAATCGCAGAACGCATCATGAAGGTTCCGGTGCATGACACCGAACTTGCAAGAGTCGTTCGTGCGCATGAGATGATGCACGCAAAGGTTTCACCGTTGGGCGATTCGTTCCAGCAGTGGATTGAGCGTGGCTTCGCAACGGAGAAGGCAATGATTGCTGTTGAGGAACTTCGTGTGAACTTCCTCATTCAGCAACAGGGCTTTGACGCAAAGTCTCACTTGGCAGACGGTGGAGAAACCGCAGACGGTGAGCGTGTCGCTTGCACGAATGATTGGCAGGGCGCAGTCCTCATGGCAATCATGACCGCAGGAACGGCAGGCAACAAACTGTTCCTGAACGGTGTGCGCCGACACAATCGCCAGTGGGGCGAGGCTCTCGCAGACATTTCCAAGCGAGCAGTGAAGGAGATGCAGAAGGCGCACAAGACACGCACACTCGCATCAACCGTTGTCGACCCTCGCACGAAACTGTTTCCGTTTGGATTCAGTCACACCGAGCGCATCGCAGAGTGGATTGACCGTCTCGCTTCAATCTCGCCCGAGGAACTGACCGAGGGTGAAGATTCCGGTGAGGCAGACGGAGACGCAAATGGCGAGAGCGATGAAGAGAAGCAGGGCGACCCTGAACAGGCGAAACACTCCAACCGTGGGCGTGGTCGCCCAAAGAAGGGGACTGGCAAGCGTCTCTCCACCATCACGCCGAGCGATGTGACACAGCGCATTCCGCAGTGGAGCGAACTGATTGTGGAGCGCACGAACATGCCTCTCGCAACAAAGGGCAACATCGGCAAGAAGCGCACTGCATCAAACATTGGTCGCTCGCCACGCCGTATGCACCGACTCATCACCGACCCACAGATGCGAGTCTTTGACAAGGTGACGAGAGGCAACGGTGGAGTCGTTGTGATTGACGCATCGGGTTCCATGAACTTCACGCATGAGCAGATTCGCAAGATTGTGGAGAATGCTCCGGGTGCAACTGTTCTCTCGTACTCCGAGATGGGACACGCAGGACCGAACGCCTATGTGCTTGCCGACAAGGGTCGCATGTGTGCGGAACTTCCGACACAGGGTTGTGGCAACGGTGTCGACTTCCCTGCGCTTGAATGGGCAGTGAAGAATCGTCAGCGTTCCTCATCGCCAATCGTGTGGGTCACTGACGGTGGAGTGTGCGGAAGCAACTCATCGTTCAACAATGTTCTCGCAATGCAGTGCATCAACTTCTGCAAGAAGCACAACATCATTGTCGTGCCGTATGTGGAAGAGGCAATCACCGAACTTCGCAAGATGAAGAACGGTGGCAAGGCGCAGACACGGTGGCCCGAGATGCTCCGCATGGCGTGGAGAGAGTCAATCGGAACTGAACTGCAATGACGTTCTCCCCACCGGACGATTTCTTCTTTCGTCGTCCGGTGGGGTTCACCTCGTCACGGTGGGTCGTTGGACCCACGGGTTCTAGTTCCTTCCCCCCAAGGTTGGCGACTCATCGTGACGCTGGTACCATCATCAACAACTACTAGACAAAGGAATACCCAATGAACAAGCTTTACGCTTTCGTCGGAGAAGCAACACATGAAGACTCTCTCGACGGTCTCAATCAGTACATCGCAATCGCAGAAGACGCACCTGAGGATGTTGTCGCAGAAGCCATCGAGGACAGCGATGACGCAATCATCAAGACACTGAGTCGCACAGAGATGGACTCACTCGCCAAGAGCGCGGACATGAACGTCGACACTCACGGAATCGGCGATGGATACATCCTCGACTTGACCGAGCCCTACATCCTTTGCTGGGACAAGTGAGTCACTTCCGGTTAGCCCGGTCCACGGTCCTGCAGAACAAGATGACGCCGGCCGTGAGGACGCAGTCAATCCAGTCTGCGCTCCAGCCACCTGGGCGCATCAGTGAGACAATCGCCCAGAGCCCGGTGCCGTACAGCAGTGATGTGAGCACGAGCCCGGCGACGCCGGCCACGAGTACCGCGAGAGAAAAAGCCATTATTGCTCTTTCTTCCAGGACTTCTTCAGAAGCTACTGGGCGATGTGAGTTAATCGACGGTGGTGGAAGAAACACTTCCGACCTCCGGATGCGGTCATCCTTGCGCATCGATGTCACGGACAATCTGATGAACCCGCTGACGGCTCAAATCAAATTCGTCCGCAATCTGGCGGAGAGACTTTCCGGCCGCACGCATTTCGAGAATCTGCTTATTCCGATTAACGTCGGTCGCCGGCCCAGGACGAAGAGGTCCCCAGTTCCAACCTGGAACGGTCGAGAGCTCTCGAACTCTTTCTTCGGAAAGTTGATTTTTCCGATAGCGCTGCCTGGTGTAGCCGGCCCAAGCTCCCAGATTAATTTCGGATTCTCCGAATTTTTCGACATGCGCGGCCGGTACGTGAGAATGACCTTCGCGCGCAACGAACTGTCTGAGTGCTCCGATATAAGTATTGAAACGTGTGGTGTTGTCCATGGACGAGATAGTAATACACGTCTGTGTCACGTGATGGGAGCACTATAGTTATGAAACCCGGATACAATCCATTTGAACGCTATTGCCGATTCGGCAAGAAAAGAGGGCCCCTGGTGGGAGACGACGGCGAGGAAATTAAGAAGAATTTTGACTTCGAGGCCGGCGAAGAGCTCCTCAACGAATTAAACAAATTCGAAGGAGTTTCTGAAGAACTCTCGAGGAACATGCACGAGGAGATTTACCAGGCAATGCATGGTCCGGAAAATATCCTGATTGTCGGTACCGAGGGAAGTAAGACAATCACAATTATCACTGCACCGCGCAGCGTCGTCGGAGGCAAGGGCCCCAAGCTGCTTCCAACTGCAGACAAAAATCGAATTGTCGCAATGGTTTCAGCTGAGTTCATTGAAAAGCGCGCAACTGTTTGCAGAGACATGGAAGACCAAGACGGGGCTCAGGAGATGTGGGAGCAGCTACTTGAAAACTTCTTTGAAAAAACGATAGAGTTGGTCGAGTCTGGGGAGGTTGAACTTCTGGAGATTCCAGACTTTATTCCTGAGGAGGGTTTTTAGATGACGGTGGTGGATGAGACTGATTACGAAGAGCCAGCTACCTGGGACGAAGCAGCTACCCGTTCAGTTTTTGAAATTTTGACATTTGGCATCTTCGGCTTTAACACTCTCGAAGACATGAGAGCTCAGCTCGACTACATGCTTTTGCGCAATAATCCAATTAATACTGGGAGCGCTACCTGGATGGACGACGAGGAGATGGCAGATTTCTGGAAAATGCTCGGTTCTGTCACACGTGCCGCAGCTGGGCAGCAAGGAATTACGTTTTTTCAGATTAATCCAGAGGGCCCACTGAGCTCCGCCGAACTCGAGGATATTTCCGAAAAGATTGCAACTTTGATTACCTGGAAGCAGCGGGATTACGGCAGCGACAATATTCTTCGTTTTGGAAGATTCGGACTACTCGTGCGGGTTCATGACAAAATCGCCAGATTGGAAAATCTTGCAGCCCGTGGCGTCGAGCCCAACAACGAGTCAGTTGCAGATAACTACTTAGATGTGATTGGTTACTGCACGGTAGCCATGATGTTGGAGCGCGGCTGGTTCGAGCTGCCGCTGCGGGAAATTTAAGAAAGTGCGGAATATGCGAAAGGCCCCCGGGGGAGCATCGAGAGTCCGCCACCTACAAACCCGTTACAGAAAGCAACTGCACTCAACCCCGGGGAGCCCCGCGATTGCCGAGATAGGGGAAAGGAACCCTGCAGCTCAGCCCAACGACAATACCACACGCGCAGCCTGTGGAAAAGAAACTTCAAGAAATATGCTCGCGCTAGTTGACGGTGGTGGATGAGACCTGCTATCGTTCCAGCTGCTCGGTCTTAGGACCATACATAGAGTGACGTCACATCTTTAGCCACCTGAAAAAAGCTTGCGGAGAATTCCGAGGGCCTAGTTTGAGTTTGCCAAAATCAGGGCGAACAAAAATAAAGGTTCCCCCGGACCCCCTCCAAAGGGTTCTTTCAGTCTTACTGATTTCAGACAATCAGTAAGTGACATTGCTACTAACTATTTAAGGTTTACTCGAGAATTAAATTCTCGTCTGGACTTGACAAAACCTTCTCACGGGGATTAAACTAAGGAAATGGCCAGAGGACCAGCTAAAAAAACCGTCGAAAGAAATTATGCAGCTGCAAAAATTTCCGACGAAGAAGTTCTTGCTGTTTTCGAGTTCTGGAAGTTGACGTTCAGCAAAAAGCGCGCTAGCTTGGACCATGGTAGAAGAGTTCTATTAGGAAGCGCTATCTACCACTATGGAGTAGACGGCGCAAAAGACGCCATCAGGGGATGCACGTACTCTGAGTTCCATATGGGCCGCAACAAAAACAACAAGGCCTATACGGGAATTGAGAATATTTTCAAAGACAACGAACGTATCGAGAAGATGCTGAGCTACCTCCCAGAAGACGAGGAGTCTACAAATTGGTAAATACTAGACAAAAGCTGCTTTTTATATCTGGGGCCCTACTGGGCGTCTACGTGATAGCTGCAGTGACGTACGTAATCGCGGAAAATCATTCTTTTGGTGATTCACTCTGGTGGGCCTTCATGACGTTTACGACCGTCGGCTACGGAGACCAGTATCCAATGACTATCGCCGGCCGACTAGCTGGAGCTGCCCTGGTTTTCACAGCTGTGTTCGTCGCGGTGCCCACAATTACCGCGATTGTCTCGAGCAGAATAATGGGCAATGAGCACGAGTTCACTCACGAAGAGCAGGAAGAGGTCAAGTTCCTCCTCAGGCGGATTGATGGCAATCTCCGCGAATTGAGAGATAATTCTCACGAACTGGACAATCGGGTCTCAGGCCTCGAGCTCGCCGGCCGACGGGAAAATGAGGTAATTAATCATTTTTCTGGAGGAGCTACCTGGGAAGAAATTTTTGAAACCTCGTATAAGGACGTTTTTAGTGATTAATAAGAAGACCAGGCAAATCGAATTCTCATCCCAGCCATATCCGCTGTACGCCTGGGGGCTCTGGGCGGACCCGATATACGACGGCAGCTTCGAAAAAATCGAAAGAACCGAATACCATAAGGACCGGTTAACCATCATCGGCTGGCAGACATCTGGCCGGCGCGTTGAACCAATAGTTGCATCAAGAGACTATGGTCCAATCCCCCTTCGAGAGTTCTCTGGTAACTGGGTAGACCTACCTATGTGCCTGGATGACTATGAACCCTGGCTCGACGAAGAGGGCGGCCCGGCAATGGTAGGCAATAAATTCGTTCTTGTTGAAATTTCAATGACTGAACCAGACGACGAAGTCTTCCAGGCAGCCATCAAGTTCAATGAGTTCCTTACCTCATTTAACTGACGGTGGTGGATGACTATGTCATTTGATAATGAGGGCAATGAGCTCTTTAGATATAACCCAGAAGAATTCGAAATTCGTTATAAATCTGCGAGCTCTCGGATAAATCTAGCCGAAAGTATGGAGGACATCGGGCTTTTGCTTTTAATCGCCTTATTCTCCTCGGCCAATTATCCGATGCCCGTCTCTGAGTCAATCGTTCATCAAGAAATTTCTCAATTGGCGGACGCCGGCAGGTTTGACGAACTGGCGCTAAAAGGACTTAAATGGATTCAGGAGATTTCCAATGACTAAAAAAGAACTCGAAACTCTTGTCAGATACATCTACGCAACGTTCAACGTGCAGCTTATGAAAGTCGACGAAAAAACAGTATTGCGCGCCTGGTGGAATATGCTCGACGACCTCGAGTACGACGTGGCGGCCGACGCATTTACAAATTTGGCGATTTATGCAGATTTCCTCCCCAGACCAGGCGAAGTCAGACGGGCCGCAATTGACTTAATGGTGGGGGAAGACATGTATCCCGAGCCGGCGACAGCCTGGGGAATACTGCAGGCAATGAGGAAGGCAACCGAAGGCGGCCAGTTCTATGAGGGGGAGAGACCAGAACCCCTGATGCAGACAATCGAGATGCTAGGCTCATCAGCATTCGACATGCATACCAACGGAGATAGGGAAACTTTTGTACGGGTATATTCGAAGGTAATCGAAAAGGCCCAACAAAAGAAGTATCACAAGCGTAACAAGCTGACGGTGGTGGATGAAGAGTTCTAAACTCTAATACCCAAACAAAAAAGGGGAAACCAAATGAAGTACATCATCGGCACCACACTAATCTTGTGGGTATATAGTTTGAAGAGGGTAGACCCACTCAGTAAGGTAACGCTCTACATGCTTATCGCCGGCGTGGTGTACTATCTGGGGCGATGAAGCGCAATCCCGGTAGACCAACAGTTACCCCCACAAAACCTTTTACTACGGTAACAATCCGAGTAAGTAAAGAGTTTAAAGAAAAACTAATTTCTCAAGCAGAGGCAGTTGACCTCACGCTTACTGATTACCTTATTGCTCTCGTAGAGAGAGACAGTGCGTAAGCCTCAGAAGTCCCGTCATCCTGACAAGTGGTCAGAGATACACGTACGGTTGAAAGGCTCGCTAAAGAATGAGCTGATTGACTACGCACGCCGGCATCAACTATCCGTTGGCCAGGTGGTTAATTACGCAATATTCCTTTTAGTCCAAGAAGACAAAGGAATCCCGGCCCCCGGTTCCCCGCAATACTCTCTCCCCACTATGGAGGAGTCTATTGTTGCCTACATGAAGGGCGAAACGCTTCTCCAGCCCTGTGGACAAGTTAGTTGTAATATGCAACTAACTTGTCCACAGGGCTGGAGAA
>Ga0208783_10002348_pt1 | contig 10955 bp, 7 predicted proteins | sample DEB19_08_DNA_2_FD_184529 | JGI IMG/M metagenome (GOLD analysis project Ga0208783, IMG submission 184529) | Aqueous microbial communities from the Delaware River and Bay under freshwater to marine salinity gradient to study organic matter... | ecosystem: Environmental > Aquatic > Marine > Coastal... | reverse complement strand
ACCGCCCACATCCCCTCCCGGAGGTCCGAGACGATCCGGTGGAGGCGGACCCGGGCGAGCTCGTGGGACGCCGGGGCGGCGCCGAGCCAGGCGCGCACGACATCGGCGATCGCGTCGCCATCCAGGTGGTGGTTGGCCGCCAGGTTTCCGAGGTCGAAGTAGGGATCGCCCATCCCGGCGTACTCCCAGTCGATCAGGCGGAGGCGGACGCCGTCGTCGAGGATGTTCCCGGCCAGCAGGTCGTTGTGGCAGAGCCGGAGCGGCGGCGCCGTCGGCGCGAGCGCCCGCTCGAGGCGGCCGAGGAGCGCGGCGATCACGGGCGCATCCGGTGCGAGGTGCCCCCGATCCGCGGCGAGGATCCCGTGGAGCTCCACGATCCGCAGCGGCTGGAAGAGCGCGGGGACCGCCCGGGCGCCGTGGACGCGCCGGAGCAGCTCCCCGATCGCGCGCCGGCCGTCCGGCCCGGCCAGCCGCTCGGGGAGGACCGGGGTGGCGGCAAGGAGCTCCGTGACGAGCCAGCCCTCGGGCGTGACCCAGCCGGTGACCGCGGGCGCGACCCCAGCCTCGGCAGCCGCGACCGCGGCATCCCGCTCGATCGGACGGACGATCCCCAGCAGCGGAGTCCCGACGCCGGGGATGCGCAGCGCATGGCGCTCCGTCCCACCGTCCAGCTCCACGAGGAGGTTCCGGTTCGTGAGGCCGCCGGCGAGCGGCCGGAGGACGATCGCGCGGCCCGCGAAGCGCGGGTGGCTCGCCAGCCGCTCCGCGATCGGCGCCAGCCCGGGATCGTCCGGGGCGACGGTCATCGCCCGGCCCGGCCCACGCAGCCGCCCAGCCGGCGGAAGGGATCAGCCACGCGCCTCGGCCTCGCGCTCCGCGGCGCGGCGGAGGTCCTCCTCACGACCGCGCTCACGGCGCCGCTCGTGGAGGGAAAGAGAGCGCTTCCGGAGGCGGATCGACCCCGGCGTCACCTCCACGAGCTCATCCGGCCCGATGAACTCGATCGCCGACTCCAGGGTCATCGGCGGCGGAGGCGTCAGGCGGAGCGACTCATCGTGGCTGTGGGTCCGGATGTTCGTGAGCTTCTTCTCCTTCGTGGGGTTCACGTCCATATCCCCCGGACGCGCGTTCTCCCCCACGATCATCCCCTCGTAGACCGCGACACCCGACCCGATGAAGAGCGTGGAGCGCTCCTGGAGCGCGTGGAGCGCATAGGCGTTGCTCTCCCCGGTCCGGTCGCTCACGAGGACACCGCTCGTCCGGTGGGTCACCTCGCCGGCCCACGGGCCGTAGCCCTCGCCGATCTGGTGGAGGAGGCCGGTGCCGCGCGTCTCCGTGAGGAACTGCCCGCGGTAGCCCACGAGCCCCCGCGTGGGGATCACGGCCTCGAGCCGGATCCGGCCGTCCGTGTCCGTGGTCATCTGCTCCACGCGCGCCTTCCGCGCCGCGAGCGAGCTCGTGACGGTCCCCACGTGGTCCGGCGGGATATCGATCGTGATCCGCTCGTACGGCTCGAAGGGCTCGCCGTCCACCTCGCGGACGAGGACCTCGGGCCGGCTCACCTGGAGCTCGAACCCTTCCCGGCGCATCTGCTCCACGAGGACGGCGAGCTGGAGCTCTCCGCGCCCCCGGACCTCGAAGATCTCCGGGGAATCGGTGGCGCTCACCTCGATCGAGACGTTGCCGAGGACCTCCCGGTCGAGGCGCGCCCGGAGCTGGCGCGAGGTGAGGTGCTTCCCCTCCCGGCCCGCGAGCGGGGAGGTGTTCACCCCGAAGGTCATCCGGAGCGTGGGCTCGTCCACCTGGAGGCGCGCCAGGGGTCGCGGATCCGCCGGGTCCGTGATCGTGTCTCCGATCGTGACCTCCGGGATCCCCGCCACGAAGACGATCTCCCCGGGCCCCGCCTCGCGGATCTCCTCGCGCTCGATGCCGCGCGCGGTCGTCATCGCCGTGACGGACCCGGAGATCGTGACGGTCCGTCCGGGCTCCACGCTCCCGTCCGGACGCTCCGGCTCGTCCCGGAGGATCGCGATCCGCTGCCCCACGCGCAGCGTGCCGTTCCGGATCCGGCCCACCGCCAGGCGGCCCATGTAGTCGTTGGCAGCGAGGTTCGTGACGAGGAGCTGGAGGGGGTGGCCCGGCTCGTGCACCGGCGCCGGCGTGTGGGCGATGAGGAGCTCGAAGAGCGGGCGCAGGTCGGTCCCCGGGACGGCGAGGTCGAGCGTCGCGGTCCCGGCCCGTGCGTTCGTGTAGACGATCGGGAACTCGATCTGCCGCTCGTTCGCCCCGAGATCGATGAAGAGCTCGTAGACCTCGTCCACGACCTCCGCCACCCGGGCATCGGCACGGTCGATCTTGTTGATCGCGACCACGACCGGCAGGCCGAGGGTCATCGCCTTGCGCAGGACGTAACGCGTCTGGGGGAGCGGGCCTTCCGCGGCATCCACGAGGAGGAGGACCGCATCCACGAGGAGGAGCCCCCGCTCCACCTCGCCACCGAAGTCGGCGTGGCCGGGGGTGTCCACGATGTTCAGCCGGACATCGCCGTAGGTGACGCCCGTCTGCTTGGCGAGGATCGTGATCCCCTTCTCGCGCTCGAGGTCCATGGAATCCATGACCCGGTCCGCCACGACCTGGTTCGCCCGGAAGGCGCCGGCCTGGCGGAGCATGGCATCCACGAGGGTCGTCTTGCCGTGGTCGACATGGGCCACGATCGCGATGTTCCGAAGGTCATCCCGGACCGCGGCCGGGGAGGTGGGGGAAAGGTTCGTCATCAGCGAGCGATGCTCCCACATCCCGGGCACCCGCGCCGGAGCGGGCCCCGGAGCATCGGCATGGCCCCGCCCGGCTATCCTCCGCATGACCCGCAGCGCACCAGGAGACCCATCGTGGAGATCCGTCGCCCGGCTCCCCGGCCGGCCGAGACCATGGCGCTCGAGCTTCTTCTCACCCTGCTTGTCGCGCTCGAGATCGGGATCCTTCTGACCTATGGATCCGGCGCCTGGGGCGACCGGGGGATCGGCGGCGGGCCGGTGCCCGGCGTCCTCCTTCTCCTCGCCGCCGGGATCATCGCGGGCTGGACCGCCTGGATCGGTGGCCGCGGTGGTGCGCTCCTCGCGGCGGCAAGCCTCCCCGTCGCGCTCATCTCCGGGCTGCTCCTTCTGCTCGGACCGGCGCTCGGACCCGAGGGGGCGATCGATCTCGCGGGCGGGCTCCTCCTCCTCTCTGCCGCCCTGGCGGGGATCGCCGCGGGGATCGCCCTCCCGGCACCGTCCGATCCACGTCCGGCAGGCACCGATGGCGGCCGGATCTTCGCCCGGCTCGGCGCCGGCGCCGGACGGATCCGCCGACCTCGCCCCACCGGTCCCACCCTCGCGGGCCGGGGATCCGCTCCCGGGCAGCGCGGGCGCCGGTCGCCCCTCCCGCCCGCCGAGCCGCGCCGGCAGCCGACGGTGACGACCCAGCCCGAACGACCCACCGCGACGACCGAGCGGAGCGCGCCACCGCCGCCGATGCCCGCGCCCGCCCCGCGCGCCGCGGATGCGCCGGAGGGCCGGCCCGGCGCCACCGGGCCGGCGACCGGGTCGCGCTTCCTCCGGCCCTCCCGCTCGGTCAGCTCGATCGAGCTCCCGCTCGACGCGCCTCCGCCGCGGAGCGGCGCCCCGCTGCCGCGCCCGCTCGCCGACCTCCCCTCGTCCGCCATCGAGCCGAGCGCCGACGCCGGCGATGATGACTGGCCGCCCGCCTGGCGCCGACCCGCGAGCCCCGCCCCAGGGACCCGGCCCGCATCCCCGCCGGCAGCGTCCGCGCCGGACGGCGAGGAGCCCCCGGCACCGTGACGGTCGCCGTCGGCATCCTCGGGCCCCGGAGCGCAGCGCTCCTCGCTTCCGCCTCCGGCCTCCCGGCCGTGCGGCGGATCGCGGATGCCGCATGGGCCGGCGGCGCGATCCCGATCCTCGTCCCTGTGGGCGACGGCACCGGAGCGATCGCCGCAGCCCTCGCCGGCTCGGAGGCTTCCGTCGTCACCGCCGGACGGACGCTCGGCAGCCTCGAGCGCGCGGCGAGGAAGACGGTCCGCGGCACGAGCGCGCTCATCCTCTGGCCCGCGGCATTCCCCTGGATCGATGCGGAGACGGTGACGATGCTCATCCAGGCGCACGGACGCGACCCCCGGGCGATCCACCGCCCTTCCTGGGAGGAGGCGCCCGGGTGGCCGGTCCTCGTCCCCGTGGGGATGCCGGAGCTGGCGGCTCTCCCGCTCGACCCGGAGCGTCTGCTTGCCGCCCTCGCGGACCACCCGGTCCGCCTGCACCCGCTCGGCGATCCCGGCGTCCTCCATGGACCGGGACGTGGACCCGAGACGCTGCCCACCTATCGTGGCCCGGAGCGACCGCTCGAGGATCCCCCGGAGTGGGGATCCCTCGCCGGAGAGCACAGCGCCACGGACCGTTGACGCCGGAAAGGAGCCCGATGCACCCCCGTCGCCCGTTCAGCCTCTCTGCCGCCGCGCTCGTCCTTGCCTGCGTGGCCCTTCCCGGATCCGCCGCTGCCGCAAGCCCGGTCCTCGATGACGTGCGCGAACGGGGCATCCTGCGGTGCGGGATCCACCCCGGGCTCCCCGGCTTCAGCGCGGAGGGGGCGGACGGTCGCCGGACGGGCTTCGATGTCGATATCTGCCGTGCCGTCGCCGCGGCCGTCCTCGGCGATGCGGAGAAGGTGGAGCTGATCCCCCTCGACGCCGCGGAGCGCGAGGCAGCGCTCGCGGAGGGGCGCATCGACCTCCTCAGCCGGAACACGACCTGGACCTTCTCGCGGGAGCTCGCCTGGGGAGCGTTCGGGCCGGTCGTCTTCCAGGACGGACAGGCCTTCCTCCTTCCCGTCGCCGACCCGGCCACCACGCTCATCGACCTGGACGACCACCGGGTCTGCGTCCTGGATGCCACCACGAGCCGCGAGACGCTCGAGCGGAGCGCGTTCGCAGCGGGGCTCACGATCGAGGTCATCGCGCTCGCCGACATCGCGAGCGAGGTGGAGACCTACCTCGCGGGCGGCTGCGATGCGATCACGAGCGACCGCTCCCAGCTCGCCGCGATCCGGTCCGAGCTCCCCGACCCGGGCGCGCACCGGGTGACGGATGCGATCCTCAGCCGGGAACCGCTCGCGCCGGTCGTCCCGCTCGGCGACGAGCGCTGGGCGACCGTCGTCCGCTGGGCGATCCACGGCCTGATCCTCGCGGAGGCAGCCGGCATCGGCGCCGCCGACATCGCGGACGCGGCGGCGATCGCCGACCCGCAGACGCGCCTCCTCCTCGGCCTCGAGCCGGGGCCGGCGGGGGCCGCCGGGCTGCCGGACGACTGGATCGCGCGGATGATCGCCCAGGTGGGGAGCTACGCCGAGATCTGGGACCGGAACCTCGGTCCGGAGACGCCGCTCGGCCTGGAGCGCGGGATCAACGCCCTCTGGACGGAGGGCGGCCTCCTGGACGCGCCGCCCTACCGCTAGGGGGCACGGGGGTCAGCCCTTCGCCGGACGCGGCGCGAGCGCGAGGCCCAGCTCCGCGAGCTGGGCGGGCTCCACGGGTGACGGCGCGTCGAGCATGAGGTCCGAGCCCGACGAGGTCTTGGGGAAGGCCATGACCTCCCGGATGTTCGTCTGGTCGGTGAGGAGGGCGGCCCAGCGGTCCACCCCGAGCGCGATGCCTCCGTGCGGCGGCGCCCCGAACTCGAAGGCCTCGAGGATCCCGCTGAACTTCGCCTCCTGCTGCTCGGGCGAGTGGCCCATGAGCGCGAACGAGCGGGAGAGCTTCTCCCGCGTGTGGAAGCGGATCGAGCCGCCACCGAGCTCCCAGCCATTGAGGGCGAGGTCGTACTGGAGCGCGCGCGCCCTCCCCGCCGGGTCCTCGGGGCTCGGGCGGTAGGGATCGCCCGAGACGGTCTCGAGGAGGACCTCGTCCTCGGCCATCACCCCCGAGAAGGGGTTGTGGGTCGCATCCCAGCGCTTGTTCTCCTCGTCCCACTGGTACATCGGGAACTGGTGGACCCAGACGTAGGCGAGGACCCGGGGATCGGCGAGCCGGAGCCGGCCGCCGAGCTCCACGCGAAGCTTGCCGAGCGCCTCCTGGGCGTGGATGTCGCGGTCCGCCACGATGAGCGCGAGGTCGCCCGCGCCCGCACCGGCCGCCGCCGCGATCGCGGCCGCCCGCTCCTCGCCGACCGCCTTCACGATCGAGCCGCGGATCCCGCCCTCGGCGCCCGGGCCGGGCAGGGCGATCCAGACGAGGCCCTTGGCGCCCGCCTTCTTCGCCAGCTCCGTGAGCTCATCGATCTCCTTGCGCGTGGCCGCTGCCATCCCCGGCGCGGCGAGCCCGACGACCCGACCACCGGCGGCGAGCGCCTCATCGAAGATCCCGAAGCCCGCCCCGCGGACGGCATCGGCAAGGTCGTGGAGCTCCATCCCGAAGCGCAGGTCCGGCTTGTCGATCCCGTAGCGGTCGATCGCCTCGCGCCAGGTGAGGACGGGGAAGGGCAGCTGGAGGATCGGCCGCTCCGGCGCGACCGCACCGGAGACCGCGATCGCCATCTCCTCCACCCAGGCCATGACGTCCGGCTCGGCCACGAAGCTCATCTCCAGGTCGAGCTGGGTGAACTCCGGCTGGCGGTCCCCGCGCAGGTCCTCGTCCCGGAAGCAGCGCGCGATCTGGAAGTAGCGGTCCATCCCCGCGACCATGAGGAGCTGCTTCATCTGCTGCGGGCTCTGGGGGAGCGCGTAGACGTTCCCCGGCTGGAGGCGGGACGGGACGATGAAGTCCCGCGCGCCCTCCGGCGTGGACTTGATGAGGAGGGGCGTCTCCACCTCCACGAACCCCGCCGCGTGGTGGACCTCGCGGATCGCCTGGACGAGCCGGCCGCGCGCGAGGATCCGCCGCTGGAGCGGCTCCCGGCGCAGGTCGAGGTAGCGGTAGTGGAGGCGGACCGCCTCGTCGATCTCGGCGTCCGGCTCGTTGATCACGAAGGGGGTCGTCCGGGCGCTGGAGAGGATCGCGATCGCCGAGGCGCGCAGCTCGACCTCGCCGGTGGCGAGCTTCGCGTTCTCCGTCCCTGCAAGGCGGGTGGCGATCGTCCCCGTGACCCGCAGGACGAACTCGGAGCGCACGCCCGAGGCGACCGCGTGCGCATCCGGGGCCTCCTGCGCGTCCACCACGACCTGGGTGATCCCGTAGCGGTCCCGCAGGTCGAGGAAGATCAGCTGGCCGAGATCTCGCCGGCGGTGGACCCAGCCGGAGAGGGAGACGGTACGGCCGGCATCGGTGGTTCGCGCATCGGCGCAGGTGAGGTCGCGCAGCGAGGTCTTCATCGGCGGAATGGTAGGAGCCTGCGCGTTCCCGCGCACGGCGCCCCGCGGATCAGGTCTCGGAGCCCGCGGACGCGTTCGCGCTCCCCTCCCCGAGGGGGTCAGGGGCGTCCGGCCGGTGCGTCTCCCGGTAGCGGAACCGGCGCACCGCGGCGCGCGCCCGCTCCGCGATCCGGATGACCGCCGCCCCGGCCGGGGAGACGGTCATCTCCCAGGCGCCGATGTACTCGGTCTCCACACCGCCGAAGCCGCTCTTGAACTGCTCGATCCCCGAGCGCGGCAGGCCCCACAGGTCGTATTCCGTGCACCCCGCGGCCCGCGCCGCCCGGATCGCCTCCCACTTCAGGAGGTAGTTCGCCCGGAGGGCACCGCCGTCGGCGGTCGTCCCACCGTAGAGGTCGACCGCACGTCCCCCGCACCGGACGAGGAGAAGCGCTGCCACCGGTGCATCGGACTCCGGGCCGAAGGCGAGGAAGAGGCGCGCCATCCCGCGCGGCGCGAGGATCTCCCACATCGCGCGGAAGGTCCCCGCCGATCGCGGCGCGATCCCGGCCCGGCGCATCGCATCCGCGTGGACGGCGTAGAAGTCGTCGATCCGCTCGCCCCCGACCTCCGCGATCCGGACCCCGAGCCGCGCGGACTTCGTCACCGACTGGCGGCACTTCCGGTGCATCGCGCCGAGGATCGCCTCCTCATCCGGGCGGAGGTCGATGATCGAGCTCCGGTCGGGCTGGACCGGCTCCACGCGGCGCAAGCCGGCCGCGGCGAGGGACCCCGCGAGCGGGTCGCCGGCGAGCAGCTCCGGCTCGATCCGCACGAGCGCCAGACGCCGTTCCCGCGCCACGGCGCGGAGGCGGACGAGGAAGGCCGCCAGGAGCGCAGGGTCCAGGGGTCCATCCGGCGTCACGGGCCCGCGGGCGAGGTAGCCGATCCCCCACGGGCTCCCCGGGGGCCGGACGACGAGGACCTGTCCACCCGCCACCCGGCCCCCCGCGGCGGCGGCGACGCGGAGCGCGCGCCATCCGTTCGGGCGCTTGACCGCGGCCCAGGCGGCGGACTGGAGATGGGAAGGCGGGTTCCCGGCCGCAACGAAGGCGTCCCAGGCCGCGTCGTCCTGCTCCAGCCGCTCCGGGTCCGGCGCGGGCGCCGCCCCGGTCATGCCTCGCCTGCGCCGTGCCGGTGCTGGGCGAGCGTGCGCTCGATCTCCCGGGCAAGGTCGGCGAGCTCGACCCGTCGCTGGGTCCCCGCCTCCAGGTCCTTCACCTGGACCTGGCCGGCGGCCATCTCGTCGCCGCAGATGACGACGAGATGCGCCCCTTCCCGCGCGGCGGCCTCCAGCTGGCGTCCGAGCTTGCGCACCGCGAGGTCGGCGCGGGCGGTGATCCCCGCTGCCCGGAGCCGGGTCGCGATCGCGAGCCGGGTGACCGTGTCCTCCGGGTCGGCACCGGCCACGACGACCGGGACGCGCGGCGCGACCGGCTCGCTGCCGCCGGCGGCCGAGAGCGCGAGGGCCACCCGGTCGAGACCGATCCCGAAGCCGATCCCCGGCGTCGGCTTCCCGCCGAGGAGCTCCACGAGGCCGTCGTAGCGGCCGCCGCCACCGAGCGCCTGCTGCTGGCCCTCCGCCCCGCTGCGGTAGAACTCGAAGGTGGTCCGGGTGTAGTAGTCCAGGCCGCGGACGAGCCGGGGATCGAGCCGCGGCGTCACCCCGAGGACCTCGAGGTGGCGGCGGACCGCCGCGAAATGCGTCGCGCACTCCGCGCACAGGTGGTCCGCGATCGTGGGCGCAGCAGCGATCAGCTCCGCCATCCGCTCGTCCTTGGAATCGAGGAGCCGGAGCGGGTTCGTGCCCAGCCGTTCGCGCTCCAGCTCGGGAAGCCGGTCCTCCCGCTCCATGAACCAGGCGCGCAGGCGTTCCACGTAGGCGGGGCGGCAGGCCGCGTCCCCGATCGAGTTCAGGATGACCTCGACCCCATCCAGGCCCGCCTCGCGGTAGAAGCGGAGCCCGAGCTCCACGATCTCCGCGTCGATCGCCGGTCCCGCGTCGCCGATCGCCTCCACGTCGAACTGCCAGAACTGGCGGTAGCGCCCGGCCTGCGGGCGGTCGTAGCGGAACATCGGACCGGTGAGCGTGAGCCGGACCGGCTGGGGGAGCGTCTGCATCCCGTGCTGGACATAGGCGCGGACGATCCCTGCCGTCGGCTCCGGCCGGAGCGCCCAGCGCTCCCGCTCCTGGTCCCCGCGGCCCGCCTGGACCCGGAAGAGCTCCTTCTCCACGACATCCGTGACCGCACCCACGCCGCGCTCGAAGACCTCGCTCTGCTCGAAGAGCGGGGTCTCGATCGGGGAGAACCCGTAGCGGACCGCGAGCGAGCGGGCGATCCCCTCGAGGCGGAGGAAGACGGCCCGGTCGGCGGGCAGGAGGTCGCGGGTGCCCCGAGGGGCCTGGTACCTGGGCATGGCGCGCAGTCTATCCGACCGCTCCGGCCCACCCGCCACCGCCGGCGTCCCGCGGCACGCCGCGGCCCCCGGGCCGCGCGGTCGTCAGCCCACGTCCCGCTGGACGGAGAGGACGTCGTGGAGCTGCTCGAGGCGGGACATCACGCGCGCGAGCTGGGCGACGGAGGTGACCTGCAGGGTGACCTCGATCGTGGCGCGCTGGTCGGAGTGGACGGTGACGTGGGCGGCGAGGATGCTGATCCGGCTATCTGCCACCACGTTGCTGATATCCGCGAGCAGCCCGGTCCGGTCGAACGCTTCCAGGCGGATCGCGATCGGATAGGTCTGCTGGACGGCGCTCTCCCACTCCACCTCGATGAGCCGGGCGCGGTCCTTCTCGTTGACCACCGTCGCGCAGGTGGAGAGGTGGACGGTGACGCCGCGACCCCGCGAGATGTAGCCCGCGATCGCGTCGCCGGGGATCGGGTGACAGCAGCGCGCGAACCGGACGAGCAGGTCGCCGACGCCCTTGACCCGGATCCCGCCCGTCTCGGCCGCCGGTGGCGGCGCCACCTGGGGAAGGACGGTCCCCGCGGAATCGACGGAGACGCCGAGCTTCGTGACCACGGACTGGGCGCTCACCGCGCCGTAGCCGATGGCCGCGAAGAAATCGTCCAGCGACGCGTAATGCGCGTGCTCGGCCTGCTCCTCGAGGAGGCCATGAGGGAGCTTCTCGATCGAGGTCCGGGCGAGGCGGTGGAGCTCCCGGTCGAGCGCTTCGCGGCCGTGGACGATGTTCTCGTCCCGCTGCTGGCGCTTGAACCAGGAGCGGATCTTCTCCTTGGCCTGGCTCGTGGTGACGAGGTTCAGCCAGTCACGGGACGGTCCGTGGGCCGCCTTCGTGGTCACGATCTCCACGATGTCGCCGTTCTTCAGCCGGTAGTCGAGCGGGACGAGCCGGTGGTTCACCTTGGCACCGATGCAGGCGTGACCGATATCCGTGTGGATCCGGTAGGCGAAGTCGAGCGGCGTCGATCCCGCGGGGAGGTCCTTGACGTCCCCCTTGGGCGTGAAGACGAAGACCTGGTCCTGGAAGATGTCCAGCTTCACGCCTTCGACGAACTCGGTGGCGTCCGCGACATCGCGCTGCCAGTCCATCAGCTGCC
>Ga0208783_10002347_pt1 | contig 10958 bp, 18 predicted proteins | sample DEB19_08_DNA_2_FD_184529 | JGI IMG/M metagenome (GOLD analysis project Ga0208783, IMG submission 184529) | Aqueous microbial communities from the Delaware River and Bay under freshwater to marine salinity gradient to study organic matter... | ecosystem: Environmental > Aquatic > Marine >... | reverse complement strand
GGGATGTCGATTGTCCCCGTGCTGCTGGGCGGGCCGATTGCTCTCATGCCCGTGCATATTCTGTTTCTGGAACTGGTGATCGACCCGGCGTGTTCGGTCGTGTTTGAAGCGGAACCGGAAGACGCTGATGTGATGAGCCGCCCACCACGGAACCCCACGCTACCCTTGTTTGGCGGGCGGCTGCTGGGCCTGGGGCTGTTACAAGGAGCGAGCGGCCTGCTGATCGTCCTGGCGATTTATCTTTCAGCATTGTGGGGCTGGCTCAACGCCTCGGACGCCACCGCCTTGAGTTTCACCACGCTCGTCGTCGCTAACCTGGGCCTGATCTTTGCCAACCGTTCGTGGACCCGCACGATCTGGGCCACGTTGCGAACCCCCAACGCTGCCCTCTGGTGGGTCATCGGCGGCACGACCTTCTTCCTCGGTCTGGCACTCTACGTCCCGTTCCTTCGTAACATATTTCACTTCTCGACGCTGCATCTCAATGACCTGGCCCTTTGTCTGGCGGGTGGGTTCTTGAGCGTGATTTGGTTCGAGGGTCTGAAGTTGTTCAAACAGAAGTGGTGGACTTGAACCGAATCGCCGGTGAAGCCTCGTGCCGCCAAGATGTCCGCTCAAGAAAGTGACTCAGACAATGCTCTGGATCGAATGGTACAACTCGCTCGCCAAACCCTCTTGGACACCTGCCCCAGCGACCATCGGGCTTATCTGGCAGATTCTCTACCCGATCATCCTCGTCAGCTTTGGGTTCGTGTTTGTGCAGATGTTTCGAGGCAAGGTCGGTTGGCTGGTGGCGTTGCCGTTCGCCATCAACCTTGTGGCGAACCTGATCTTCACGCCGATTCAGTTTGGGATGCGAAACCTGCCGCTGGCGGCGGTGGATATTCTGATCGTGTGGGCCACGATCATCTGGATGATGGTCGTTGTCTGGCGGCACTACCGCTGGGTCGCCGTCGCCCAGGTTCCGTATTTCGTATGGGTGTCGCTGGCGACAGTCCTGCAACTGTCGATCACCTGGATGAATTGGTAACATGATGAAATTGAATTGCTGGAGTGAATCACTGTGGTACTGACCTGAAGCAATGCCGCAATTTAATTTCTGCCAGCCTAAAATGCTCCCTGCTTGCAACCAAGGACGATCATGATTCACGAAGTCTCAGGTGACATTCTGCTGACCAAAGCTCAAGCCATTGCCCACGGCATCGCTCCCAACGATCACTTCGATCAAGGACTCGCTTTGGCCTTGCGAGAGAAGTGGCCGATGATGGCGAAGGACTTTCGCCACTATGCAAACCAGTGCCATCCAAAGCCCGGTGAGATGTGGGCGTGGGGTGGATTCAACGTCCGAGTATTTTGCCTAATGACTCAGGACGGCGAACACAGTCACGGAAAGAAACCCGACAAAGCCACGACCGCTAATGTGAACCATTGTTTGCGGCGGCTTCAGCACGAGTTGGAGAGGGAAGAGATCAAGAGCATCGCTCTCCCAAGACTGGCGACCGGCGTGGGTGGTCTGGATTGGGCTGAAGTCCGGCCTCTGATCCAGAGCCATCTTGGCGGTCTGAAAATTCCCGTCTTTATCTACAACCATTACCAGCCGGGAGTCCAAGCGGCAGAACCCGGCATGTGATCTTTTGCTGCGTCCGGTCAGCGATAGGTGATGACCGGACGCAGGAAATGGTGCCTATCGAACGACTCCAGCACGGAATAGTAACTTCTCTACTCGGTGTGGGAATCTGGTGGCTTCCGAATACGCCAGGCAGGTCACCTTGTTGGGACGGCACTCGATCACTGGCACCAGAAGCCCGATCTCAACTTCATCGAAGTGAAAGACTTCCCAGAGTGCTGGAAAAAACTGAAAATCACCGTGGAGGTCGAGGCGAAGGCCAAAGAAGCGGCAGTTCTGAAGTTGAAGAACGAACTGGAGCAGCAGCCCAAACCCAAGAAAGTTCGCAACAAAGCCTGACCGGGCAATTCATTCGTTCGTGTTGGCGATGGCTTTCTGAATCGCTTCCTTCACTCCCATCGGGCGAATCGGGAATGCCACCAGAGCCTTCTTGTCACGAACCACCGTGGGATTCTTCAGTCCTTCGATCAAGTGGCGACCGACCTCGTAAGTGGCGGGGGTGACGAGCGCCAGCCAGAGTCCAGAGAGATAGGGAGTCAGCACGGGGACGGAGATCAACAAACGTCGCAGGCCCCTTTGTCGAGCATATTCTCGAATCAAGTCCCCGTAGGTCACGACATCCGGTCCACCGATCTCGAAGATGCGGCTCTCGCCTATTGGCAAATCCTTCGCTGCCAGCAAGTAGGCCAGTACGTCGTCCACGGCGATGGGCTGCGTTGCCGTGGCGAGCCAGCGGGGACAAAGCATGACCGGCAGACGATCCGTCAAAGACTTCATCAACTGGTAGGACGTGCTGCCCGCCCCGACAACCATCCCGGCCCGGAACTCGACGGTGTCCACACCTGAGTCCCGCAGGATTTTGCCGACTTCGTGACGACTTCGCAGATGTGGCGAGAGTTTTGGTTCGGCGTCGTCACCTAGGCCACCCAAGTAGACGATCCGACTCACCCCGGCCTTTTTCGCAGCCTGGGCGAAGTTGGATGCCGCCTGCCGATCCTCTTTCTCGAAGTTTTTCGACCCAGACATCAGATGCACGAGGTAATAGGCCGTATGGACGCCTTCTAATGCTGCATCCAGTGATGTGGCGTCGAGAACATCTCCTTGGACGACTTGCGTAGAATCCTTCACGGAGTCCCGAAGGCTGTCAGGTTTGCGGGCCAGACACCGGAGAATCACCGGCTGTTTTTCGAGCAGAGGAATCAGCCGACCGCCGACGTAGCCGGATGCACCCGTCAACAGCACGACGGGGAGATCAGCACTTTCCGGCTCAGGTAGCGGCATCGTGTTCGGTCGAACTCCCGGTTGGGAAGCGAGTTGCTTTACGGATACTATTCAACAGGGACATTTTAACGCTTATTGAACCGCAGCACATGCTTCGCTGAGGACGAGATCGAGGAATTGGATGTTGTCGTTGCGAAAACCATCTGCCGAATCCATGCGCCGCTTCTTGACGGAACAGGCGGTGCTGGACTTCAGTTATTCGGCGGTGGGAGCAACCGCAACGACACCGCCTGCTGGGTATGTCGTGGATCGCACCCGGATCAGGCTGGGCGAAGGCGAGGCCGTGTTCCATTCGGCGAAAGCTGCCTTGCAGCGATGGGAGCAGTTTCGGCTGGGCTGGGTCGAAGCGTGGTCGCCAGACACCCCAATCAAGCCCGGCGAGGTTGTGGCGGTGATGGGGTGGGCCATCGGCATGTGGTGGTTGAACTCAGCCCGAATCGTGTATGTCGTGGACGAATCAGGGCCGATCAGCAAGTTCGGTTTCGCTTACGGAACCTTGCCCGGCCACGTTGAGAGCGGTGAAGAACGATTCTTGATCGAATGGGACCGGGCCGACGACAGCGTGTGGTACGACATCCTGGCCTTTTCCCGACCGAACCACATCTTGATCCGGCTCGGTTATCCAATAGTACGCCGAACTCAAAAACGATTCGGGCGGGACTCGGCAGCCTCCATGCTGAGGGCTGTAAGTTCTGGCGACGAAGTAATGGGCGGTTGAGAATCGCCGTGTGGACGAATCAGGAGTAGAAAATGGTTAGCAAGAACATCGTCTCCGCAGCTTTTATTCTTCTGGTCTTCGGGTCGTTCGTCATGGCTGAAGACACGCCGCAAACCCTGTTCGACTTCACCGGAGCCGATGCTGCGAAGGAATGGCAGACGGTCAATGACGGCGTGATGGGTGGCGTCTCCGAAGGCAAGTTCAAGATCACTGACAAGAAGACGATGGAGTTCTTCGGCTCGTTGTCGCTGGAGAACAACGGTGGCTTCGCCTCGGTGCGGACGAAGGCAAAGAAGCTCGGCTTTGAAAAAGGTGATACCGTGGTCGCCAAGGTGAAAGGCGATGGCCGGGAATATATGCTGAACCTCTACCTCAATAAGCCGCTGATCGCCTTCTCGTACCGTGCCACGGTGCAGACGAAGAAGGAAGAGTGGATCGAGGTCAAAGTCCCGCTGGACAAGTTCGAGGCGACTTCGTTCGGAAGACCGGTGAAGGACGAAGGGGTTGTTGACCCGAAGGAGATCAACGCCCTCGGCTTCATGCTCAGCGACAAGAAAGCCGGGCCGTTCAAACTGGAGATCGAGTCGATCCAGGTCGTGCGGGTGGCGAAGTGATTCGGCAAAGCTGTATTGGAAGTAGAGGATCGAATCATGCCGAACTTGATTGCCGCCGTCGCCCTGGTCGTCCGTGACTACGACGAGGCGATCCACTTCTTCACCCAGGTCTTGCGGTTCACGGTCGAGGACACCCCACTTCCGAGCGGCAAACGCTGGGTGACGGTGCGCCCGTGCGGTGGCGGCACGGCACTGCTGTTGGCGAAAGCGGCGACCCCGGAACAATCGGCACGGGTGGGCGACCAGACAGGCGGGCGGGTGTTCCTGTTCCTCCAGACCGACGATTTCTGGCGGGACTACCACGAGATGCGAGGCCGGGGCGTCCGGTTCGCCGAGGAGCCGAGGGTCGAGGAGTACGGGGTCGTCGCCGTTTTCCTCGACCTGTACGGCAACCGCTGGGACTTGGTGGGGCCACGGTCTACCGACGCATCGGTTCCCTAGTCGGGGACGGGCGACCCTCGCAACCACGCTGCCAGACGGGGCGATGCCGCCATGAACAGCAGACCCAGCCCCATGAACCCGCCACGGGTCACGTCGTAGTCCTCGGTGATCCGCTCCCACGGCAGGCCGAGGACGAACCGCCCCAGCCCGATCTCGAACAGGACCGTCAGCACGACCCACAGCAGCCCTACGCCGAGAAGCTGGAGCGTCGTCCGGGCGGTGATCCAACGGATGAAGAAGTAGGCCACGGCGAAGATGAGCGGCTTGAAGTCGAGCAGGTCGTCCGGCACGGCCCGCCACACGCTCACCGTCTTGTTGGCTTCGCTGGCATAGGTCGTGACGACGTGCTGGAAGACTGGCTCAAGTGCCAGAGGAACCTCGGCGTCAGGGATGGCGATGAAGCCGTAGTTCATGGATGCTCCTGCGAATCAACCTTCCAGAAACTCCTTCAGAGCCACTGCACTATTGCGTTCCTCGTCGCTGGCGGCGAAGACAAATGTGGCCTTCCGCACCTTGATGACATACTTCAACAAAACCAGGAAGTCCCCCAAGTCGCCGAGTTCAGCCCAATAACGCTTCCGAAATTCCGGCCAGCGGTCGGGATCGTGGCCGTACCACTTCCGAAGTTCGGTGCTGGGGGCGAGGTCTTTTAGCCAGAGGTCGATTTGTGCATTCTGCTTGCTGACTCCACGGGGCCATAGCCGCTCGACCAGAATGCGCAAACCATCATTCGGGGACGCTGTTTCGTAGGCTCGTTTCAGTTGGATCATCTACATCTCTCAGCGAAGGTCAGCATCGTGAGCCTTCAATGCGATCCTTTGCTCTGGCGTAACGCCGTTTGCCATGCCTCCGCTGCCGTCCACAATGACGCACCGAGCAAAACGGCATCTTTCAGGAGAAACTGGCCCGGAACCGACAGGGCCGGAAACCCTAGCGACGGTTCCCATCCCGGTGTCGTCACGATGAAACTCAGCGTCCCGACGAACATGGCGGCTGCTGCCAAGCTGCTGTAGGCTGACAATCTCGGCCAAACGGGACGGGTGGCGATCAAGAGGCCCACGGTAATCTCCACCACTCCGAGGATCGCCGAGAACTGGCTCACACTGAAGATTTGGTAGAGCCAACTCATCAGTGGGCTGTTTTCCACAAAGGGACGAATCCCTTCGGCCTCGTAATTCGTGAACTTCATCCCGCCGATCCACAGGAATACCAGAACCAGACCATAGCGGGTCAGGTGAGTGCCGCCTGCTTGAAGCAGGGAAACGAGCCGATCTTCCCGCAAGATCGGCACGACGTTCGGCTTGGTTGCGACAGTTTGCGTTTCGACGGACATGGTTAAACTCCTGTGAATAAGTTTCTGGCTTGTGAGCCTTGGTTTAGTGGTCTTCAGGGACAGTCCTACTTGCGGAGCGCCACGCAAAGCATTTCGTATTCTTCTCGGCACTCGTCGCAGATTGAAAGGTGCTGCTCGATGGCTTTGAGTCCTTCGGGGATCGGCTTGCCGACCAGATTAAGTTCGGCGAACTCCCCGACCTGCATCAAGCACACATCGCAGTCGATTTCGATAGGTTGCGTGGCACGCACGACATCGAGCATTTTCTGGAGTTCAGGACGTGATAAGGACATGGCACACAACCTCTCTGTCAGCTAATGGTGATCGCATATTCCTGGGCAGTGAATCCAGCTTTTTCCAAACCCTGCTTGAGCCGCTGTCGTGCGTCGTGGCTGAGTTTGTACAGGGCGTTCCGGCTGCTCCCCATCTGGCGGGCAATCTCTTCCTGAGCCATCCCCTTGATCTCGGCTAACAAGACCGTTCGCTGCTTCTCGGTCAGGTCCGAGCCGATGATCCTGTACATCGCCTCGATGATCGGCTGACTTTCCCGGTCGGGACTTGTTTCGGCGGCAGACGGCTCGAAACCTGTGTCGGCCACAAGTGTTTCCAGCGATACATCTCGCCAACGACGCTTCCGTAGTTCCGTCAGGGCAACCCGAATGGCAATTGCTGTTGCCCAGGTGACAAACCGGCTGCGATTCTGAAACTGATCTAAAGATCGCAAGATTCGCACCAGCGAATCCTGGACAAAATCATCGAGCAGCGAATCCACGAAATCCGACCGTGACTTCAAGGCGGTCTTCAGGCCGATCAACAACATCCCTCGCAAATCGGAAAGGGCTGCTTCACGCAACGGCCCGTCCGCTTGCAAGGCTGCAATCCATTCGTTGTTGTCTCGTTCCTGAACCATTGCCGTGTTGCCTCGTGTACCTATCCTTGCCGAGTTGCTTGACACTCGGCCAGGAAGATCAACTTCTTATCCCTGGTGAGCCTTGTTCCAGTTCCGATTCGCCTTGACCATGCAGGCCCCGTTGCCTTCCTTTTCCCACAGGACTTTCGCATCGACTTCGGCGTTCTTCAAAAACAGTAGCAACTTGCCGTCTTCGATCTTGAAGTTGGTCGGATCGACCGGAAACTCTTTTTCAACGGCGTGGCCGTAGGCGCACTGGCCTCCGAATGCCGGGGCGAACTTGCCGGGATTCGCTTGGAAGGTCGCCACTTGAGCAGCCGACGTGAAGAAGTACGTTTTCCCTTCGTGGACAGCGTGGAATTCAGGATTTCCCCGCTCGGCTTGGCCCTTCTCGAAATACGATACCGGGCTGTATCCACCGATGGTTGCGTCGATTGTCGTCGTCGTCACGATTCTCTCCAATTCAGGGGTTTGGTCAGATAGTCTTGTCTCTCCACACCATCTTGGACGCCACCACAATTCGTTTCCTTACCCCTGGCGTCACTCTTCTTTCGGAAGACGGGGATTATTCTTGATCGAGCGGGGACTTGATTGAGATTGAGCGAAGGTGGTTAGAGCAGTGGGTCGAAACATGCTCGTTCTCCTTGCGAGGGAAGTCGTAGTTGAGCCTCGCATCACCGATGTTGATGTTCATGGCAACTGCACCGCCACGGGAACTTCCAACCACAACTTGCGGTTGATGCTGATCGAATTCAGCCTGGGCGGTCGCTACAGCAGCGGGGAAATCATCGTCATCGAGTGCCGGATTGATGACCTCGTGGCCGTGATCTTTCAAGTAGGTCGGTTTGACGCCACCAGGGACCGAGTGCCAGCCGTGAAGGAAGAGGATTTTCACCTGCTCAGAACCTTCTCCAGACTCGGCTTCAGCTTCTCCGCAAAAAGCCCGTAGCCCACCTCCTGCGTGAGATGAATCTTGTCAGACGTGAAAAGCTCGGCTTTGACCGTGCCATCTTTATTGATGAGTTCGCTCGTGAAATCGAGCAACTGCACCCGTGGGTCATCGGTCAGTTTCAGGCCGTCAAGAGACTGATTGACCTTCTTGATGTCTTCGTAAAAGGGGACGCCCGGTGCATGTGCCGGGAAGACCTTGACCGTAACGATATGCACTTTCGGGAACTTCTCACGGAGGTTCGTCACGCACATCTTGATGCCTTGAGCCGCAGCCTCCACGCCTGTTTCAGCCGTGAAAAACATATTGTTGTTGCCGATGAGTAAGACGACGACCTTCGGCTCCAGCCCATCAACCCCGCCATGATCGAGACGCCAAAGGACGTTCTGTGTCTTATCCCCGCCGATTCCGATATTGACGGTTTTGTACTGCCCGAATTGTTTTTTCCATGCGGCGTTGAGTTCCCCTTTCGGCCCAGAGAGCGGACTGCCCCACTGTTGCGTGATGCTGTCACCGACGAGCAGGATGTCAATTGTCCCCTTGTTGGCTTTGACGTGTTCGAGCAGCTTCGCATGGGTATCCAGCCATGCCGTGCCGCCCCAATTTCCCGCCGAAGGTGTCACCGGCCACATCTTCGGCAGATGCTTCATCTGTTCCGATCCGGGACGACGCTCATGCTCTGGCTTCATGACATAAGCCCGTTCTGCATCCGTCAACGGCCAGCCGGTCTTCTGCGGTTCGGCGGTTGAATAGGGATAATCGACCGCCCCCGCCGTTAAAGTCACTGTTGAGGCGACGACTGCCAAAAGCAGTGCGGACGCCAAACAGCGTGTATTGCGGCTCGATATGCAGAAAATACAAGTCATTTTGTTACTCCTTCAGAAGACGCAGATGTGTCAAACGACGGTCGTTGTTGTCGCTGGGTTCCTTGCTCGACCACTTTGGCGACTCAATGCGGGCGGCTTCCTCGATTTGACGAGTATGGGCATCAAGGAATTGTATCTTTCGCCATCGCATCCAGCTTGAGTGGCTTGCCCCAAATCAATTCGTGTGAAGGCCGCACCCCTTCATCCAGATTCGCCGCAATCCACGCCTTCACGTCAACCGTCTCGTCCCTGAACGATCTATGGCACTCCCCGCAAACATGCTCAACAAACCCAAGTCGATTGAACTGCCCTACCTGTCGCAATCCGAAGTTCGTCAGGATCGTCTCTCCATCGCAATTCTGGCAAACCCCAGGACCAGAGCGCCGCCACGCACTCTTGAGCGCCATCCACGGGATAAAACCATCTGGCAAGCCCGTCCAGGCAAAGCCGGAACTCGTGCCGGGAGCCGCTTGCCAGTCATCAGACTCATTCACGAATCGCCTCTCCCACTTGCTCTGGAAGAGTTTCAGGTCGAAATCTGATGCGAGCAGGACGCCATAAAGGAACGAATCGCCAGTGAGTGTGCTGACGGTTTCTTTCTTGCGATCACGCAGGACGACTTCGATCTCAGGCCGGGCCAGTCCGTGCGTTTTGAAGAAGGGCTTCAGGTCGGCCAACCCCTGCTGTCCCCAGAATTGGACATGGACTTTGTTCCCTTGAACTTCCAGAAGGTTCAGTGAGCAGCGACGGACGAAAAGTCTTATGATCCTGTCGCCATCGCTCGTCGTCAGCTTCGACAGTCCTTCAGCGGCACGAGCAAAGATCGGCTCATGAGCGTGTTCGAGGGACCATTGAACGGGTTCGGCGATGAGCCAGTGTTTGCAGGAATCTACATGGATGAAGTGGAAGCGGTGGTTGGGGGTGGCGAAGACGGCTTTGGGGAGAAGCACCGAACCGGCGATGGCAGCGCTAGTTTGAAGGAATTCTCGGCGATTGGTCATGGTTGCTTCCTGGGAAATGGCCCATTCGGAAGACGCAGTTGGGGGTGGCGGGGTTCGACCAACTTCTCCCCCGAATTCGCCGGTCGGCTCATTGGAAAGTATAACGACCTTTGGTAAGGTTTGTAGGGTCGAGTCGGTTTTGAACCGGGGGTCGCACATGCCGGGGAGCGTTGAAGTGGAAAAGCTATCGGATTACATGCGAGTAGCGGAGGCCGCAGATTACCTGGGAGTTTCGCCGAACACGCTCCGCAATTGGGTAAACGCCGGAAAGATCGCTGCCGTTCGTCATCCCGTGAATGACTACCGCCTCTTCAAGAAGGAAGACCTCGACTCCTTACTTAAGAAGGTGGCGGCAGCGAGCAAGAAGACCAAAAGATGAAGTGTGACACCCGCTGTTTTCGGATCGTGAGGAACGCCAAGCATGACCACAACGACGACAACCTCGCCTCAACCCGAGCAGGGTCAGATGGTCAGCGTCCGGTCACGGAATTGGATGGTAACGGACATTTCCACCTGCACGCTTCCTCCTGAACGTCTGCAAACTGGCCTGGAGTCGCCACAGCATCTCATCACGTTGTCCTCAGTTGAGGACGATGGCCTCGGCGAAGAATTGAATGTCATTTGGGAACTTGAGCCTGGGGCAAGGGTTGTCGAAAAGGTTGCCCCGCCCGAACCGACTGGCCTCGATTCACCTGACCGACTCGATGCCTTTCTTGATGTCGTCCGCTGGGGCGCTTCGTCTTCGGCAGACCTGCGGACGATCCAAGCTCCATTTCGTTCCGGCATCGACATCGAGGATTACCAACTCGATTCCGTGGTGCGGGAGATCCAGATGCCACGGGTCAACAACCTCCTGGTCGCTGATGACGTGGGCCTCGGGCAAAACCATCGAAACAATGACGCATCAACGGCTCTGGCCGAGAATCCCCCAAAATCTCGCACTCCAGGGCTGTGGGCCTACGCCGCTGCTGACGACGGCATGTGCAGTAACCCTTCCGTCGTAGGGGTTCACACTCGATGAATGATGACATGATTTCGGTGATTGAGGCGGGAAGACAACTTGAACGCCGCAAGTCCACGATTTTCAAGGTGATGAGACGGCTTGGAATTCATGCTCACAAAAGAAGGGATTCCAATAGCGGCAATCAAGTTGTTTCTTATTTGACCCAGGCTGATTTTATCCGTGTGAAGGATGCTTTATGTGAGAGCAATTTGGAA
>Ga0208783_10002346_pt1 | contig 10961 bp, 9 predicted proteins | sample DEB19_08_DNA_2_FD_184529 | JGI IMG/M metagenome (GOLD analysis project Ga0208783, IMG submission 184529) | Aqueous microbial communities from the Delaware River and Bay under freshwater to marine salinity gradient to study organic matter... | ecosystem: Environmental > Aquatic > Marine > Coastal... | reverse complement strand
GTCGCACAGAAGCGCAAGATTCAAGATGGTGACAAGCTTGCTGGTCGCCACGGAAATAAGGGTGTTATCGCAAAGATTCTCCCTGTTGAAGATATGCCATTCCTTTCTGATGGAACTCCAGTTGATGTAGTTCTTAATCCACTCGGTGTTCCTGGACGTATGAACGTCGGTCAGGTTCTTGAAACACATCTCGGATGGGTTGCAAAGAGCGGATGGGAAGTCGGCGGAAATTCTGAAGATTGGCAACAGCGCCTCGAAGCAATCGGCGCTACTTCTGCAGCGCCTGGAACTCGCGTTGCAACTCCAGTCTTCGACGGTGCGCGTGAAGAAGAAATCCAAGGCCTCCTTGGTTCAACTCTTCCTAACGCTGATGGTGATCGCCTGGTTGGCGCTGATGGAAAGGCCATGTTGTTTGATGGTCGTACCGGTCAGCCATATCGCGAAAAAATCACTGTTGGTTACATGTACATCTTGAAGTTGCACCACTTGGTCGACGACAAGATTCACGCACGTTCAACTGGTCCTTACTCAATGATCACTCAACAACCACTTGGCGGAAAAGCCCAATTCGGCGGACAGCGCTTTGGTGAAATGGAAGTGTGGGCGCTTGAAGCTTATGGCGCTGCATACACGCTCCAAGAACTTCTCACCATTAAGTCTGACGATGTTCTTGGTCGCGTCAAGGTTTACGAAGCGATTGTTAAAGGCGAAAACATTCCAGAGCCAGGAATCCCTGAATCATTCAAGGTTCTTGTCAAGGAAATGCAATCACTCTGCCTTAACGTAGAAGTGCTTTCATCCGAAGGCGTTGCTATTGAGATGCGTGATACTGATGAAGAAGTATTCAAGACGGCCGAAGAGTTAGGTATCAACTTGTCACGAGTTGAGCCAAGCTCAGTAGAAGAAGTGTGACAGGGGGAAAATAAAACATGTTAGATGTCAACTTTTTCGATGAGTTAAGAATCGGTCTCGCATCTGCGGGCAACATTCGGGAATGGTCCTTTGGTGAAGTAAAGAAACCAGAAACCATCAACTACCGAACCCTTAAGCCGGAAAAAGATGGACTCTTCGATGAGAAGATCTTTGGTCCGACTCGCGACTGGGAATGCTATTGCGGTAAGTACAAGCGCGTTCGATTCAAGGGAATCATCTGCGAACGATGCGGCGTTGAAGTCACACGTGCAAAAGTACGTCGTGAACGCATGGGTCATATCGAACTTGCTGCTCCAGTAACACATATTTGGTACTTCAAGGGAGTTCCTTCTCGCCTCGGTTACCTTCTTGATCTCGCACCGAAGGACCTAGAAAAGGTCATCTATTTCGCTGCCTACATGATCACTGAAGTTGATACTGAAGCGCGCGAAGAGGATCTACCTAAGTTAGAGAAGAAGGTTGCTTCCGATCGCAAGAAGATCGAAACCAAGCGCGATACCGATCTCGCTACTCGCCAAGAGAAGATGGAGAACGATCTCGCAGAACTCGAAGACGAAGGTGCAAAAGCTGACCAACGTCGTAAAGTCCGTGAATCAGGCGAACGCGAACTTAAGAACATCCGTGAGCGCGCCCAGAAAGAACTCGATCGTCTCGAGGAAGTCTGGACTCGTTTCAAGAACCTCAAAGTTCAAGATCTTGAAGGTGACGAGAACTTGTATCGCGAAATGCGTGATCGTTACGGTATTTATTTCAAGGGTTATATGGGTGCAACTGCAATCCAGAAGCGTCTTGAAACTTTCGATCTCAAAACTGAATTTGCAAAGCTCACTGAACTTGCTGAAACCGGCAAAGGACAGAAGAAGACTCGCGCAATCAAGCGCCTCAAGGTTGTTAACTCATTCTTGAGCACTTCAAACAATCCGGCTTCAATGGTCTTGGATTGCGTACCAGTCATTCCACCTGATCTACGTCCGATGGTCCAACTTGATGGTGGACGTTTCGCAACATCAGATCTCAATGATCTTTATCGCCGCGTCATCAACCGCAACAATCGTTTGAAGCGTTTGGTTGATCTCGGCGCTCCAGAAATAATCGTCAATAACGAAAAGCGTATGTTGCAAGAAGCAGTCGATGCTCTCTTCGATAACGGTCGTCGTGGTCGTCCAGTTACTGGCCCAGGAAACCGTCCGCTTAAGTCACTTTCCGACATGCTTAAAGGTAAGCAAGGTCGCTTCCGTCAGAACTTGCTCGGAAAGCGCGTTGATTACTCTGGCCGTTCGGTCATCGTTGTTGGCCCACAACTTAAGTTGCACCAGTGCGGTCTGCCAAAGCAGATGGCGCTCGAACTTTTCAAGCCATTCGTAATGAAGCGTCTGGTTGATTTGAACCATGCCCAGAACATCAAGAGCGCAAAGCGTATGGTTGAGCGTTCACGTTCTGTTGTGTGGGATGTTCTAGAAGAAGTTATTGCAGAACATCCAGTTCTACTTAACCGTGCACCAACCTTGCACCGACTTGGTATCCAGGCTTTCGAACCGCAATTAATCGAAGGCAAGGCAATTCAGATTCACCCACTCGTATGTACCGCGTTTAACGCTGACTTCGACGGTGACCAGATGGCGGTTCACGTACCACTCTCTGCTGAAGCCCAAGCTGAAGCGCGCATCTTGATGCTCTCTTCAAACAACATTCTTTCGCCAGCATCTGGACGACCACTTACCGCTCCTACCCAGGACATGGTGCTTGGTCTCTACTTCTTGACTTCACAACGTGATAATCAAGTTGGCGATGGACGCTCCTTCACATCTGTTGCTGAAGGTTTGATGGCGTACGAACAACAATCTGTATCGCTTCAAGCGAAGATCAAGATTCGTCTCAATATCAATGGCGAATCCGTAACCAAGGAAACAACTCTTGGTCGCGCAATATTCAACGAAGTTCTCCCAGAAACTTTCCCATTCGTCGATTACGACGTCACAAAGAAAGCGCTCGGAGCAATCGTTGATAATCTCGCAGAAAGTTATCCAAAGGTTGTTGTTGCGAAGGTGCTCGATGATTTGAAGCAACTTGGCTTCACATGGGCAACTCGTGCTGGCGCCACAATCGGAATCGTCGATGTTGTGACACCTGCTCGTAAGCGTGAAATTCTTGAAGGCTACGAAACAAAGGCTGACAAGGTTCAATCACAATACGAGAAGGGCCTCATCACTGATGACGAGCGTCGTCAGGAATTGATCGAGATTTGGACCCAAGCTACGAACGAAGTTGCAAAAGAGATGGAAGATAACTTCCCACGCACCAATCCGGTTTGGATGATGGTCTTCTCTGGCGCACGCGGAAATATGATGCAGATCCGCCAAATCGCGGGTATGCGTGGACTTGTGGCAAATCCAAAGGGCGAAATCATTCCTCGTCCGATCAAGTCAAACTTCCGTGAAGGTCTCTCAGTACTTGAGTACTTCATCTCCACACACGGTGCACGTAAGGGTCTAGCTGATACCGCGCTTCGTACCGCTGATGCTGGTTACCTCACACGTCGTCTCTGCGACGTTGCACAAGATGTCATCATCCGTGAAGAGGATTGCGGTACTGATCGCGGCCTCACACTGAAGATCGGAAACATCGTCAACGGCAAATTGACTCGTGATGATTATGTCGAGACCTCAATCTACGGTCGCACACTTTCTGAAGATGTAGTTGTTGATGGCAAGACCATCGTGGCTGCTGGCGCAGATCTTGGTGATCGTTTGATTAATGATCTGATTGATGCAGGCGTTTCTGAAATTAAGGTGCGTTCAATCCTTACTTGCGATAGCAAGGTTGGACAGTGCTCCAAGTGTTATGGACGCTCTATGGCTTCCGGCAAACTCGTTGATGTGGGCGAAGCGGTTGGAATTATCGCGGCTCAATCAATTGGTGAACCAGGTACACAGCTAACAATGCGTACCTTCCACACTGGTGGAGCTGCTACCGCATCAGGCGATATCACTCATGGTCTGCCTCGCGTTGTTGAGCTCTTCGAAGCGCGCACACCTAAAGGTGTTGCACCAATTGCAGAAGCAGCTGGTGTCGTGAGCTTCCTTGAAGATTCCAAGGGTAAGAAGATCATCGTCACTCCAGAAGATGGTGGCGAAGCGGTCGCATACCCCATTACTCGTCGTCAGAAACTTCTTGTTGAAGAAGGACAGAAAGTTGGCGTTGGACAACAAATGGTTGTTGGTGCAATTGATCCGAAGCAAGTACTTCGAATCCTTGGACCACGTGCAACGCAGACCCACCTCGTCCATGAAATTCAAGAGGTTTACCGCTCACAAGGCGTCGGTATTCACGATAAGCACATCGAAATCGTCGTGAAGCAGATGCTCCGTCGTATTACTGTTTTGGAACCAGGCGATACTGATTTGCTACCAGGCGAATTAGTTGACCACCTACGTTTCCAAGCTTCTAACCGTGAAGCAGTACAGAAAGGTGGAAAGGCTGCATCTGGTCGCCCAGAACTTATGGGTATCACCAAGGCATCACTTGCTACCGAATCATGGTTATCAGCTGCATCGTTCCAGGAAACAACTCGCGTTCTTACCGACGCAGCGCTTTCCGAGAAGAGCGATCCACTCCTTGGTCTCAAGGAAAACGTCATCATCGGAAAACTCATCCCAGCCGGTACTGGTCTTGCTCGTTATCGCAACGTGCGAGTTGAACCTACTGAGGAAGCAAAGGCCGCGGTCTACGCAGCTTATGAAGAGTATGACTATGCACCATTCGAGACCACTGGTTCCGGCGAAGCAGTTCGCTTGGATGATTACCAAGTTGGAGAGAATCGCTAGTTAAGTAATTTAAAGAATCCCCGGCTAGAAATAGTCGGGGATTTTTTTATGGTTTTAAAACGATACGGATTGGATTGCCAATCTTCTTCTCGAGTTTCTCCAACGCTAATGCAGCCTCACTTAATGGAAGAACTTCTGACACTGATTTTGAAAGATTCAACTTTCCTTCACGCACAAACTCGACTAACTCTTTGGTGTGATGAGTCTCTGATCCATAATGACCAAGAATCTGGGTGCGCATATAAGTAAATGCCATGTCATTCGGAATTGTGATGGGTTCATTTGCGATTCCAACAATCACAAGACGCCCTTGTTCCCCGAGCATGGAGAGCGCTTGTTTTCTCACGGCAGTTACACCAGCAAAATCAAAAGCGGCGTTGAGGCCACTGAGTTTCTTGAGCTCTTCATCAGCAGGGTCAAAAGCGAAATCAGCCCCGATTTCCAACGCTTTTTCACGTGCTTCTGGTCGGGGATCGATGGCGATGACCTTTGAACAACCCACTATTGTCAGTAATTGCACAGCGTGAATTCCAAGTCCGCCTACTCCAAAAACAGCCGCAGTTTCACCCTTGTGGATCTTGGCAGTCGTAGAAATAGCTGCCCATGGAGTCGAGACGGCATCAGGAATGATCGCGGCCTCTTCAAAGGGAAGTGAATCTGGAATCTTTACGATGAGTGAAGCCTTTGCGATGACATATTCGGCATATCCGCCGTCGTAATCAAAACCAAGAGTGGTGATTTGGTTCTTCTCATTTCGTTCACCAGCGATAACAAGAACCCGATCTCCAACCTTGAATGTATGAACACCTTCACCAAGAGTTTCGATTGTGCCTGCAACTTCGTGGCCCAGTGTTACTTCATCACCTTTGAGATACCCAGGTGAGAGAGTTCCATCGAGAAAGTGCACATCAGATAAACAGACACCTGCAGCGCCGACTTTGATGCGAACTTCACCGGACTTTGGATGTGGTGTTGGAATTTCTTTGACTTCGAACTTTCGTGTCGAGACAGTAATTCGCCCAGCTTTCATGCGATTAATCCTTGCGCACGATTGATAAGAATATTGACTCCCATGCCGAAGCCTTTAAATGCGGGGTTCGTGGTTTGTCCTGCTTTATATCTAGCCCAAATTTGTTGAATGATCACGCTGAGTCGGAATAATCCAAAGACTTCATAGAAAGTAAAGTCATCACATTTACGTCCACTTAATTCAAGATATTTCGCGATGAACTCTTTTCTAGTCGGCATTCCATCAAGATGGCTAGGTTGGCGACGAAGAGAGGCAAACATTGGCTCATCATCTTTATCAACCCAGTACGCCAGCGCCGAACCTAGATCCATCAGCGGATCACCTACAGTCGCAAGCTCCCAATCCAGCACGCCCACCAGTCTTTTCTGCCCCAAATCAAAGACCATATTGTCGATGCGCCAATCGCCATGGATGATGCAGGAAGCAACATCATCAGGTTTATTTTTATCAAGCCAATTCATAACAACGTCGCCATCGGGAACATCATCGGTAAGCGCGTTGCGATATCGCTTCGACCACCCTTCTACTTGGCGGTTGACATACCCGACTCCTTTATTGAGTTCAGTAAGAACTGATGCATCAACAGAGTGAAGTTGTGCCAGACCAGAAACGAGCGATGTCGCCATAACTGAAATATCTTCTCGCGAAAGATCTTCTGGAACATCTCGGCGGAAGATCTCGCCTTGAATTCGATCCATCACATAGAAATCTGAACCGAGAATGGAGTGATCTTCACACAAGGCAATAACTTTTGGGACTAAGTCATACACGGGCTTGAGACGAGATTGAATCAAGAATTCACGTTTCATGTCATGTGCAGACACTGCTTTAGTTCCGACCGGTGGCCGGCGAAGAACTAATTCTCGGTCAGGATATTTCAAGAGATATGTAAGGTTTGAAGCGCCACTTCGAAACTGCAGAACTTCAGGCTCGATGCTTTGATTTATATATGGATTGAGCCAACGATGGACTTTCGCGATATCGAATGAATCTTCTTCGCGAACCGGAGTGAGATCACTCATGAGAGATAAGGCTTGAGTTCTAACCTTGCGATATCTCGCATATGTACTTCATCTGGACCATCGACAATACGCAATACTCGAATCCCGGCATACATTGCAGCCAACGGCGTATCTTGGCTAACACCGGCGCCTCCGTGGGCTTGAATTGCATTGTTGATGATGCTTTCAGCCATCCGGGGGACAGCAACTTTGATCGCAGCAATTTCCTTACGCGCCGCTTTAGCCCCGTGATTATCAATAATCCACGCTGCTTTTAGCACCAATAACCGAGCCTGTTCGATATCGATCCGTGCTTGCGCGATCCACTCTTGGATAACGCCTTGGCGTGCCAGCTCATTGCCGAATGGAGTCCGAGTCAAACTCCGTTTGATCATGAGTTGAAGAGCGCGTTCTGCCATTCCGATTGCGCGCATGCAGTGATGAATTCGACCGGGGCCAAGGCGCGCTTGAGCAAGTGCAAAACCTTCACCTTCTTTGCCAATCAGATTGGTAGCGGGAACTCTCACATTGCTAAATGAAATTTCCGCATGACCATGTTGGTCGATAAAACCAAGAACGCTGAGATTACGAATTACTGTTACGCCTGGCGTATCTATGGGAACTAGAATCATCGATTGTTGGTGATGATCATCAGCATCAGGATTAGTTTTGCCCATCACAATCAGAATCTTGCACCGCTCATCCATTGCGCCAGTCGTCCACCATTTAGTTCCGTTGATAATGTAATCGTTGCCATCTTTCTTAATACTGGTGCGAATATTTCGGGCATCGCTGGAAGCGACATCAGGTTCAGTCATCGCAAAACCAGAACGAATCTCTCCATTAAGAAGTGGCTCGAGCCATTGTTTTTTCTGTTCGGCAGTTCCAAACATGTCGAGCAATTCCATATTTCCAGTATCGGGAGCCGCGCAATTCATTGCTTCCGGGGCAATCTCAGATGACCAACCCGTTATTTCCGCTAGCGTCGCGTAATCAGTAACGCTTAAACCATGATCAAGATGCGGTAAAAAGAGATTCCATAAACCTTGAGCGCGTGCTTTCTTCTTTAGATCATCAATAATCGGCGGAAGTTTGTGGGGAGTTCCTGCCTGAAAGAATTCTTCGCGTTGGTGGTGATATTTCTCTTCAGCCGGAAAGACTTCTTTATCCATAAAGGCTTGAAGTTTGGCCGCATATTCGGTTGCCTTGGGGCTGAGGCTGAAGTCCATGCGGATACCGTACGCATACTCGGGCAATTTTAGGAGAGGCAAAATGGGTGTTCTTGACCGCTTTCGTTTAGATGGAAAGGTCGCAGTAGTTACAGGCGCCTCCTCTGGCCTTGGAGTTGCATTCGCAAAGGCGCTTGCTGAAGCTGGCGCTGACGTTGTACTTGGCGCGCGACGTGAAGAACGGTTACCTGAAACTGGAAAATTAGTTGAAGCTGCAGGTCGTAAATTTGCTTATAAGAAAACAGATGTCACTCAACCAGAAGAATGTGATGCGCTGATTGCTTATGCAATCGAGAAGTTCGGTAAAGCAGATATTTTGGTGAACAATGCGGGTGTCGGAACCGCGGTTCCTGCAACGCGAGAAACTCCAGAACAATTTAGAAGCGTTATCGATGTAAATCTTCTTGGGGCGTATTGGATGGCTCAAGCTTTCGCGAAAGCAAATAAAGATGGTGGAGTAATTGTAAATATCTCCAGCATTTTAGGAATTAAACCCCAAGGTTTGCCACAAGCGGCATATGCTTCAAGCAAAGCTGGTTTGATTGGTTTGACTCGCGATCTTGCAGCGCAATGGACTGGACGGAAAAATATTCGCGTCAATGCGCTAGCTCCAGGATTTTTCCCAAGTGAAATGAGTGATGAGCTTCCAAAAGATATGGTGGAGATGCTCAAAATGTTTGCACCCGCGGGTCGTCTTGGTGAACCTGAAGAATTAGCTGCGACCTTGATTTGGTTGGTGAGTGATGCCTCAAGCTACGTCACTGGAATTACGGTTCCAGTCGATGGTGGCTTGGTGATGCCTTAATTAGCCTTTGATAGCAGCATGTAAAGCAACTTCGACCATGTCGTTAAGGGTCCGCTCGCGAGCTTCAGAATCCATTGCTTCATGAGTGAAGACATGGTCTGAAATAGTCATAATGGCTAGCGCACGACGCCCTTTTCGGGCAGCGATCGAATAGAGCTGATTGGCTTCCATTTCCAGAGCCAAGACTCCGTGAGCTTGGAGCTTCTTGGCAGAGTCTGTTTCGTCATAGAAGAAGTCCATAGATGAAACGCCACCAACATGGACGCGTTCAAATTTCTTTGAAGCCTCGTACGCGGCTTGGAGAAGATGGAAATCACAATGTGGAGCGAAATCAAGTCCATTAGTCATACGACGGTTGATGTTTGAGTCAGTCGAGGCCGTCATTGCAAGAATCAAATCTCCAACTTTGGTTTTGTCTTGGATACCGCCGGCAGTACCGATACGGATTGCGACTTGAACATCATATTCATTGAAAAGTTCAGTTACATAAATCGAAGCCGAAGGAAGTCCCATCCCGGTTCCCTGGACTGAGATGCGTTCGCCTTTATAAGTACCAGTAAAACCAAACATGTTACGGACCGAGTTATATTGTTTGGCGTTTTCCAAGTAATTATCTGCGACCCACTTAGCTCGAAGTGGATCTCCAGGTAGAAGAATTCGTTCGGCGATCTCGCCTTTAGCTGCTCCGATATGTACGCTCATAGTTAGCGAACTATAACCAGTACTGCGGCAATAAAGTGAGAAACGAATGCTGCAGCGGTCATGGCGTGGAAGAGTTCGTGAAATCCGAACCAATTGATGGAGAAGTTGGGTTTCTTAATGGCATAAATAAGCGCACCCACGGAGTACAGAACGCCACCAAGGCCGATCAGAAGAAGCACTAACAAGCCACCACTGCGATAAAAATCAGGGAGATAGATCAGCGCGGCCCAACCCAACGCGATGTAAATCGGAACATAGAGCCAGCGCGGCGCTGATAACCAGAAAACGCGGAAGAAGCCAGAGAGAACAGCGCCGCCCCACACGATCGAAAGCAGCACGACTGCTTGGTTTTTCTCCAACAGATAGATAGCAAAAGGAGTGTAGGTGCCAGCAATAAGCAATGGGATGTTGGCGTGATCGATACGGCGCCAGACTGCTTTTGCGGTGGGGCCCCATGGCACACGGTGGTAGATCGCGCTACAAGTAAAGAGTGAGACGGCGGTCAAAGTGAAGATAGTGAGAGTTATACGTCCGCGAAGTTCCGAGGTGATTGTGATCAGAGTAAGGCCTGCGACTAAAGCAAGTGGTGACATCACCAAATGGATGATGCCGCGTAGCTTCGGTCTACTTAATACGTTCATATATGCCCATCATCTTACGATCAAATGACACTAACGAACTTTCGGTAGTGATCGCCGTAGCAATAATGATCGCATCGGAAATTTTGGTTTTGTGAGTAGAACGTAGTTTGGCAGAAAGCACTGCAGCGTCGCTATCAAAAGGAAATATAGTTCCAATCAGAGCTCTGATTTTTGACTCCGCTCGTGTGGCATGTATTGCTCCTAGCGCATGTGGTCGAATCAAGGATTCAGTAAGAGTAATAGCGCTGATAGCCAGGCTAGATTTTCCACTACTCATGAATATTTCTTTTGCATCTTCATGGTGGACATCAGTTTCACGAAGCGCAGCAATAATCACGGTTGAATCTAGAAGTATTTGCTGTCCCACTCTTCTCTTTCCTTTTGCAAATCAAAACCTTCATATACGTCAGTCATGCTGCCTAAGATTTCATCGAGTGTTTTTAGCCATTCAGAATCGACTGGTGTAATAACGAGTCGGTTGTCTTTATTGATATGAAACTCAACTCGATCGCCTGGCTTCAATGACATCTCGCGCAATACCTCCACCGGAATCGTGATCTGATTTTTGGAACTTATCCGAGAGGACGTGGCGCGACCGCGGCGTGGGCGAGTAGATGTGGATTTCTTAGGCGCCTTCTTAGCCTTTACTTTGGTAGCCATAAGTAAAGGCTAACGCTATTTTCGACGGCGTGTCGGGGGTTAAAAAGCGGCGTGTTTTACTGCTTTACCCGTTTTGACCGTCACGCGGGGCTTCCTATAGCCTCGCGCCCTTGTGTCCACAGGGACGACACACCCG
>Ga0208783_10002344_pt1 | contig 10964 bp, 6 predicted proteins | sample DEB19_08_DNA_2_FD_184529 | JGI IMG/M metagenome (GOLD analysis project Ga0208783, IMG submission 184529) | Aqueous microbial communities from the Delaware River and Bay under freshwater to marine salinity gradient to study organic matter... | ecosystem: Environmental > Aquatic > Marine > Coastal... | reverse complement strand
GTCCACAGCCGCGATCTCCGCCACCTCGGCGGACTGCGTGCGGCGCTGCCGGTCGCCTTCATCGCCTGCCTGCTCGCCGGGCTGTCCATGGGCGGGATCCCCCCGCTGCTCGGCTTCGTCGCCAAGACTTCCGCCGTGGACATCATCGCGCACCGGGGCGCTTCGCACGACGCGCCGGAGAACACGCTCGCCGCCTTCAAGCTCGGCTGGCAGCAGCAGGCCGATGCCGTCGAGCTGGACATCTGGATGACCAAGGACGGCAAAATCATCGTCTCCCACGACGCGGACACCAAACGCGCCACCGGCATCGCGAAGAAAATCTCCGAGAGCACGCTCGCTGAACTCCGCACTCTTGATGCCGGCTCCTGGAAAGACCCGAAGTGGAAGAGCGAGAAACTGCCCACGCTCAACGAAGTGCTGGCGCTTATTCCCGCCGGCAAGCGCCTCGTCATCGAAATTAAGTGCGGGCCGGAGGTGCTGCCGGAGCTGGAGCGCGATCTCAAGGTATCCGGCAAGCCCGCGTCGCAGCTCGTCATCATCAGCTTCAGCCACCCGGTGTGCGCGGAGGCGAAGAAGCTCTTCCCCAAGATCCCCGTGCTGTTTCTCTCCAGTTTCAAGCAGGACAAGGCCACGGGCGCGTGGTCGCCGACGCCCGAGTCGTTGATTGCGAAGGCGAAAGCCGCCGGGCTGGACGGTATCAATCTCGCCTTCAAAGGCCCGCTCGACGCCGCGTTCGTGAAACAGACCCACGCAGCCGGGCTGAAGTTCTATGTGTGGACCGTCAACGATGTCGAAATCGCGCGCAAGCTGCTGGCCGCCGGGGCCGACGGCATCACCACTGATCGTCCAGAATGGTTGCGGGCCCAGTTGCGCTGACGGACGAACAACTTCGCACTACCAATTTTCACCCGGTTCCCTTCCCCTCTCCACAAGATGAACACGATTCTGCTCGGCGACAGTTCCCTCCGTGCCAGCCGTCTGGCCTATGGCTGCTGGCGCATCGCGGACACCGAAGAGGCCGGGCGCACGATCGGCCGCAACGCCATCCTCGCGGCCTACGAGGCGGGCTACACGCTGTTCGACCACGCGGACATCTACTGCGCGGGCCGGGCGGAGAAGGCGTTTGGCGACGTGCTGCGCGAAGTTTCGGGAATGCGGGAACGCGTGTGCATCGCCACCAAGTGCGGCATCCGGCTTGCCGGGGAGCCGCTGCTGGAGGCTCCGGTTCGCTATGATTTCTCCGCCGCGCACATCACTTGGAGCTGCGAGCAGTCGCTGCGCCGGCTGGGGGTGGAGACAATTGACCTTTACCAACTGCACCGCCCCGACTGGCTGATGAATCCGCAGGAGGTCGCCGTCGCCTTCACCCAGTTGCGCCAGCAAGGCAAGGTGCGGGAATTTGGCGTAAGCAATTTCCGGCCGTCGCAGCTCACCGCATTGCAGCGCGCGCTGGCCTTCCCGCTGATCACCAACCAGGTGGAAATCAGCCTCGCGAACCTCAACTGCTTCACGGACGGCACGCTGGATCAGTGCCTCGCCGAGCACATCACGCCCATGGCGTGGAGCCCGCTGGCGGGCGGTTTGCTGGCCGAGGGCGCGCGGCGGCTCCTGCCGAGCCAGGAAGGTTATCGCGTGGAGCGCATCGTGGTGGAACTGGATCTCATGGCCCGCGCGCGGGGGGCCACCCGGGGCAGTCTCGCGCTGGCGTGGCTGCTCAAGCACCCCGCCGGCATTGTGCCGATCGTCGGCTCCACCAAGCCTGAGAAAATTCGCGACGCGGTCAACGCCCTGCGCTTCGAGTTCACGCGCGAGGAATGGTATCGCCTGCTGGAGCTGGCGCGCGGCGAGCGGCTGCCGTAGGCCGTGGCGGCAAGCGCCCCGCCTCACTTCTTGGCTGGCTTGACCGGGTTTTCGGACTGCTTGATCGCCAGCACCTCGGGCTCGACGCCCACCTTCACGCCGTCCTTCGGAATCGGCTGATCGAGCGTCCACAGCACGCCTTGCGTCACGAGCCGCTGATAATCCTCGCGGCCCCAGTGGATGTGGAAGTGGATGCCCACGTAGCCGAAGGAGCGTCCGCCATCCGGCCGCTGCCAGGCCCAGCAGGCCACCTCGTCGTTGTCCTCCACGCGGGCGGTGAGCAGCGGCGTGAAGCCCGGCGCGCCGCGTTGCAGGTCGAGCCGGTAGTAAAACTCGTCATGCACGCGGAAGTTCCGGAGGCCGCTCGCCACCGGATGCTGCGGGCTGGCCACGGTGACGTCGGTTTCGAGCACCTTGTATTTGCGCTGCGTGCCGCCGCGCGTGCCGCCGAGCAGTTCGAGTTGGCCCTGGATGTATTTCTCATCCTTCGCGCCGACGCTCCAGTGCAGGGCGACCAATCCGCCCTTGCGAGCCGCGAGCCGCTTGAAGGCCTCGTGGCGCGCAGGGTTCATCTGCATGAACTGCGCGCCCTGCGTGACCAGCAGGACGACGCCATCGGCCTTGTCCAGCAAGGCCGGGCCATCCGCCCAAGGCTCGTCGGCCCGCACGATAGTCGCCTGCACGGTGGGGAAGGGCTTCAGCAACCGCTCCACAATGCGCGCCCCCGGCATGAACTCATGCGTGCCCGGCGGGTGGCCATCCGGACCTTGCCCGATGATCAGCAGGCGCTTGGGCTCCGCCGCCCGGGTGGAAGCCACCAGCACGCCCAGCGCGACGGCGAGAAGCAATACCCAGCGAGCGGGTAGGGCGAAGGGTTGCGGTTTGTAACCAAGCGATGCCGGGCGAAGTCCATTCATGCGAAGATTCCAGTTCAGTGCTTGCACCCATGAAACGCCTCACCCTGCTTGTTGTCACGTCCGCTTTGCTTTCACTTGCCCCCACCGCGCGCGCAGACGTGAAGCTGCCTGCCATCTTTGGCAACCACATGGTGCTCCAGCGCGATGCTGTTGTGCCCGTCTGGGGCACCGCTGCGCCGGGGGAGGAAGTCACCGTGGCCATTGCGGGCCAGACTGAGAGCGCGAAAGCTGGCGCTGACGGCAAGTGGTCGGTGAAGCTCACCAAGCTGGCCGCCGCCGGTCCGCACACGTTGACGGTGAAGGGGAAGAACACCGTGACGTTCTCCGACGTGCTCGTGGGCGAGGTGTGGCTGGGCTCCGGCCAGTCTAACATGGCGATGACCGTGAACCGTGCGAAGGATTATGAGCAGGAGCAGGCGGCGGCGAAGTTCCCCGAGATTCGCATGTTCACCGAGTCTTCCGCCGCCGCCACCACGGCCCAGACCGAGGGCAAGGGCGAGTGGGTGGTATGTTCCCCGGAGACCGTCGGGCGGTTCTCCGCCACCGCGTTCTTCTTCGGACGGGAGATTCATCGCACGCTCACGGTGCCCGTCGGGCTCATCAATTCCTCCGTGGGCGGCACGCCCATCGAGTCGTGGATTGCGCCCGAGGCGCAGAAGGCATCGCCGGAGTTGAAAGCCTTTTTTGAGGGGCAGAAGCAGGCCGCGAAAGATTTCGACCCCGTGAAGGCCAAGGCGAAGTTCGAGCAGGACCAGGCCAAATGGAAGGAAGCGGCGAAGCAGGCCAAGGCCGAGGGCAAGCCCGCGCCGAAGGCACCGCGCGACCCGGTGGCCTTGAACGAGCGCAAGGGCAACGTGGGCGGCCTCTTCAACGGCAAGATCGCGCCACTCATTCCCTACGCCATCCGCGGCGCGCTCTGGTATCAGGGTGAGGCGAACTCGACGCCGGACAAGGCTCCGTTCTATCACGCGCAGCTCACGCTGTTGGTCAACGACTGGCGGGCGCGGTGGGGCTACGACCTTCCGTTCGCGTGGGTGCAGTTGCCGAACTTTGGCGGTGCGGGTCGCGACTGGCCCGCGGTGCGCGAAGCCATGCTCAAGACGCTGGCGCTCAAAGACACCGGCATGGCCATCACCATCGACATCGGCGAGGAGAAGGACATCCATCCCAAGAACAAACAGGACGTGGGCCGGCGGCTCGCCGCCTGGGCGCTCGGCACCGTGTATGGACAAAAAGTCGCCACCAGCGGGCCGTTGCCCGCCGGACATCAAGTGCGCGGCAGTGAACTGTTGTTGAGCTTCAAGCACACGGACGGCGGTCTGGTGGCCAAGAGAGGTGAGTTGAAGGGCTTCGTCGTTGCCGGTGAGGACAAGCAGTGGAAGTCCGCTCGTGCGCGCATCGAAGGTGACAAGGTCATCGTTTCCAGCGCCGACGTGAAGCAACCCGTCGCCGCGCGTTACGCATGGGAGAACTGGCCGACCTGCAACCTCTACAACGGCGCCGGCCTCCCCGCCTCGCCCTTCCGCACGGACGATTGGAAGTAAGCCGCGGACCGGGCTGTAGCCGCCGGCGTGCGGAGTCGGACTTCCTTGTGCCTGCGATCCATCCGCCTCCTCATCTCGGCGGCCCACCTTTCTTCCGTGCTGGGTTCCCGGTGAATTGATTCCCCAGCGCTCCGTCGGTAACGCACCAGTCACCTTATGAAGAAGATTCTCCTCGCCTGTTTGGCCGCCGGGTCGTGCTTCGTCACCGCTGGCCGGGCCGCCGCGCCTGTCCCTCCTGCGCCCGATCCCGCCCGCATCATCATCGAGTGTGAGGACATGAAGGGCGTGGCGCAGGATCGTTTCGGCCCGGGCAAGGGCTGGCAGGTTGGGCGCTGGGGACATGACCTGTATCAGAACATGATTTTTGGCGGTGTCTGGGCCAGCCGGCTGCGCAATGCGATGACGGACGAGACCGACGCACCAGCCGAAGTCACCGCCGACATCGAGGTGCCCACCAACGGCACTTACAAGGTCTGGGCCAAGTATGAGTGTCCGCCGTTCTTTAACTACGCCTTTGCCATTCGCATCACGCCAGCGGCTGGCGGCCAGGCAGTTTTCCAGAAAACCTATGGCCTGCGCGAGGCGGCCAAGCACTATTGCTTCACCTCCAAGCTCACCAGCGGCGACCTCTACTGGAACTGGGGAATGGATCACGACGCTGCCGAGGGCTACGAGGCCACGCTCGCCAAGGGTCGTTACCGCGTGACGCTCGCGAAGGCGAAGAGCCCCGAGCCCAAGGGCGCGCGTTCCATCGACGCCATCCTCATCACCTCCGACCTCGCACCGCTCTCCGCACCGAAGTTCCCGCGCTACCCGCTGCTCGATGAGTTGCGCCGTGCCAACCATGTCTATTTTCGCTTCCGCAATCCCAAGTCCGCCGCCGGACCGATCAAAATCGTCTGGAATCACTGGGGCCACCGGCCCAACGACTACTACGTCGCCCAGTATCGCGAGCAGGTGAAGTTCCACGACGCGGCGGGCAAGGTGCTCGACGGCGGCAAAAATGGCGACTGGCCCACGCCCATCGCGCCCGGCGAAGCCTCCCCGTGGTATGACCTCGGTCCCACGATGAACACGGAAAGCACGTCGCCGTATTCCATTCAGGCGTTGGCCCCCGATGTGAAGCCCGGCAGCCCCCGGAAGCCCGCGGGTTCCAGCGAGCCGTTCGCCGTGGACCTTGCGACGGGTCCGAGCACGGCGAAGATCGTGAAGTCCTTCGAGCTGGGCGCAGGCGAAACCGCGCTGACGCTGCTCGTCCAGCCGGACTTGCACCGCGCCGAGGGCGTCAAGCATACGCTCAGGCTCACCGATGTTTATCGCGCCGTGACGCGTGAGCTGGATGACACGCCCCGGCTCGGGCCGATTCCCAAGAAGCTTCGCCTCTTCGCTGGCACCGGCTCCATTGGCGCGGGCGATGCCGACATGGCCATGGAACTGGCCTTCCGTGAAGCCGTCGGGTTGAACACGTTGCCCGCCAACCTGAATCCCAAGGCCGTCCCCCGGATGCTCGAACTGGCCAAGGCGCGCGGCTCCATCATTGAACGTTCGTTGAGCTATCACCACACGCAGGACCCGGCGGTCATCACCAAATGGGTGCGCGAGGGCGGTGCGGAGAACCAGTTCCACTACGTTTCCTACGGCGATGAAATCGGCCTGCCCGCCGTGGACGTGAAGAATCCTGCGAAGGTCGAAGCCTTCCGCGAGTATTTGAAAAAGCACGGCGAGACCCCCGCCCGCCTGGGCCTCGCCAGTTGGGACGACGTCAAGCCGCTCGCCGCCATGTCGGCCAATGTCGCCGTGCAAATTGGCGTGCTGCCCAAGGAGCAACAGGACAACCCCGCCAGCCTCGCGAAGCTCAAGCGGCTCTACTGGCACAGCGCGGAGTTTCGCACCGCGCAGGGCATCGCGTCGTTCGTGGACAAGACCGCCGCCATCCGTCACGAACTGGGCAGCGACGTCCACACCACGGCCAATCTGGGCGGCATGCACCCGTTTTACTGGATGCACCAGTCTTCCTTCATCGAAGCCTTCAAGCACGGCGCGATGACGCTCGCGTGGACCGAGGATTACACCTACTGCCAGCCGGAGGGCTCGCGCCTCGTGGTGGATTTCGAGGCTGCCTACCTGCGCAAGGGCGCAAGCTACCGCAACCAGCCGATGATGTATTACTGCATGCCGCACTGGCCCGGAAACACGCCGGAATATCTGCTCCAGTGTGCGGTGATGGAATGGGGGCAGAACGTGAAAGACCTCGATTTCTTCTGGGCCAGCCCCGATGCCTTCAGCACCGAGAACTACGTCACCTATCGTGGGGGAATGCCAATTTGGAAAACCCTCCGCACCATCTCCGGCATGGCCGGCCTGCTCGAAGACCACTTGATCCCCGCGCGGACCGAACCGGCCAAGGTCGCCGTGCTGCTCAGTGAGGCCAGCGACGTCTGGGAACTCAACGGCAAGAGCCAGGGATCCGTGGCACCCGGCAGCGAGGAGACCAACATCTCGCAGGAGGAGCGCAAGGCCCTCTGGTATGCCCTGCGTAACGCCGGTCATCGGGTGGACTTCGTGACCGAGGCCGATTGCGCTGATGGCTTGCTCAAGGACTACGCCGCGCTCTACGTCTGCGGGCGCAATTTGCAACGCAGCGCCGCCGCCGCCATCAAGACGTGGGTCGCCGCCGGCGGCACGGTGGTCGCCACCGCCGGGGCCGCGCGCAAGGACGAGTTTGATGAGCCGTTGACCGAGCTGGACGCTGTCTTTGGCCGGGGTGCGGCGAAGGCTAGCACATTGTTCAAAGGCCCGCTCCGCGCCCGACTCGAACTGCTTTTCGAGAAGCCGCTGGACCTGATCAAACTCGCCGACGGACGCACTGTGAAAGCCTTGTGCAGCCGCGAGGAGTTCACGCCCGCCGCCGCTGCCACCGTGCTCGGGAAGTTCGGTAACGGCCAGCCGGCCTGGATTTCACACACCTCCGGCAAGGGCCGCGCTTTCTACCTCGGCGCACTGCCGGGGCAGGCGTATTTGCAACCCGCCATCCCGTTCAGCCCCATGGGCAAGGGCGGCTCGCAGTCCAGTCCGTGGATGGTGGAGCCCGTGGACTTCGATGCCACCGCGGCCAGTGTGATTCTGGAGCCGCTCAAGCACGCCGGCCTCACACCTGACACGCAGGCCAGCCAGCGCGGCGTGGCCATCAACCGCCTCAAGTCGCCCAAGTCCACGCTGCTGACGCTGGTCAATCTGGCGCAGCAGAAAGACGGCAACCGCAAGAACCTGGAAATCCGCGTCGCCAACGTGCCTTCAGCGCGCCGCGCGTGGTCATGCTTCCACACCAAAGGCTCCCTGCCACTGCGCCGCGAGGGCGACACCGTCATCATCACCCTGCCCACGCTCGCGGCGGCGGACGTGGTGGTCATCGAGTGACGTGTGCGCCGTTGAGCTCGTGCCGGCGACTGGCAGTCGCCGTGTTGCGGGTGGGTGGCTCACAAATCTCCGCTTCGCCGCGCGTGGGCGGGGTTCGCCGGCCATTTGATTAGAATGAAGAGAATCCCATCGGCGTAATCCAACACCGCAGCCATGAGCATTGCAGACATCCTGTTGAAACGGCGCTTGCTGACGGAAGAGCAGCTCGCCGAGGCGCATGGACTTCAGCAGACCGAAGGCCTGCGGCTGGACCGTGCGGTGGTGCAGAAGGGCTGGCTCACGGAGCGGCAGTTGCTCGAAGTTTTTGGCGAGCAGCTTCACCTCCCGCTGGTCACGCTGGAGGACCGCACTTTCGATGGCGAGCTGCTCCGATCTTTGCCGGCGCGCGTGGTCTATCGTCAGCGGCTCGTGCCCGTCGGGCGCGTGGACGGCATCTTGCAGGTGGCGACGAGTGATCCGTTCGATCTCTATGCGTTCGACGATCTGCGCCTGCTCACTGGTTTGAACATCCAGCCCGTGCTCGCCACGCGTGAGGAGATCGAGAAGGTCATCAAGACGCACTACGGCCTTGGCGGCGACACGCTGGATGAGATGGTCGGCGAAGACGATGCGCCGGATGCGTTGATCGAGGCCGGCAGCGAGGACCTGCTCGAAGCCGCGCAGGAGGCCAGCGTCATCAAGCTGGTCAACGAGATCATCCTCGAAGCCGTCAACGAGCGGGCGAGCGACATTCACGTGGAGCCTTACGAGCACCACATGGCCATCCGCTACCGCATTGACGGCGTGTTGCAGGAGGCACCGGTGCCGCCGCAGATGCACCGCTTCGCCGCGGCGATCATCAGCCGCATCAAGATTCTCGCGAACCTCAACATCGCCGAGCGCCGCATCCCGCAGGACGGCCGCATCAAGTTCAACGTCGGCGGGCGGCAGATCGACGTGCGCGTGAGCGTCATCCCGATGCTCTTCGGCGAGGGCGTCGTCATGCGTCTGCTCGACAAGGCGAACGTCCTCTTCACCCTGCCGCAGCTCGGCATGGATGAGCGTTCTTTCGGGCTGTTCAAGGGCCTCATTGACCGGCCGCACGGCATCTTCCTCGTCACCGGTCCCACCGGCGCGGGCAAGACCACCACGCTCTACGCCGCGCTCAACGCCATCGTCGGCCCCGGCCTCAAGGTGCTCACGGTCGAGGACCCGGTGGAATACAACCTGACCGGGGTGAACCAGATCCCGGTCAACGCCGCCGTGGGCATGACCTTCGAGAAGGGCCTGCGCGCCATCCTGCGTCACGACCCGGACGTGGTGATGATCGGTGAAATCCGCGATCTCGAAACCGCCAGTGCCGCCATCCAGGCCGCGCTCACCGGCCACCTCGTGCTCTCGACTCTGCACACGAATGACGCCGCGTCCGCGCCGATGCGGCTCATTGACATGGGGGTGGAACCGTTCCTGATCAGCAGCACGATGATCGGCTCGATGGCCCAGCGCCTCGTGCGCCGCATCTGCCCGAAGTGCAAGGCCGACTACGAGCCGGACCGCGCCCACCTGCCGCGCGATCTCGAACTCGCGCCCGGCGACAAGCTCTGGCGCGGCACCGGCTGCCCGAACTGCCGCAACACCGGCTACCGTGGCCGCAGCGGTCTCTACGAACTCATGGTGATGAGCGACGCCATCTCGGAGAAAATCATCGAACGCGCGCCTTCCTATCAAATCGTCAACGTCGCCAAGCAAGGCGGGCTGCGCCTGTTGCGCGAGGATGGCTGGGACAAGGTCCGGCGCGGCCTCACCACGCCGGACGAAGTGGTGCTGTGCACGGCGGGGTGATTTTTTAGCCACGGATGAAACACGGATTGAACGCGGATAAGCGCCAGATGCAGCCGATACCTGAAGTCCGGTTCGGAGCGCAAATGCACCTCGTGTCCCGCCGCCGGCTGCGTAGCAGCCCAACAATAGTGGCCGTGGGTGAAGCGAGCGGCTGCGAGCGCAACCCACGGTTCCCTCTATGAGTTGGTTCAAGAATTTGTTTAACAGCAATGGCGACCGGCAGGGGATGAGCGGCCCCGAGGCAGTCATTGTCTTTTATCAGCAGTTGGGTTTCTTTGCTGGTGCTGACCCGGCGACGGTGGTTCGACGATACACAACCGACCACAGAGAACCACCGGACTCACATAAACCTTGGGATGATGTATTCTTGCTCTCCTATGCCGACGGCGAAGTTTGGGCCAGCGACCCGGAGGCAGATGTCTGCGCTGAAAACGAGATTTATTCAGAGGTGTTGCCACAGTGGGCGAGTGTCTCTCGCGGCACGTTCGCGCCGAGTGACATCACCGAGCATTGGGAGAGCAAGAACGGCCCAATCGTGTTGAGTTTTCAGCTTGGCGGACAGCCAGCTTCGGTCACGCCGAGCTATCAGGACGATTGGATTGACCTTGAGGTGTTGCTACAGATTAACCGGCTGATTACGCCATCTGGACGGCAGTTCGAGTGCGCCGTGGACGGCAACTTCGTGCTCGTGTTGTGTCTAACACCAGAGCAGAAGTCGCGAATGCAGACAGAGACGAAATTCCCGTTTGCGTGGTAACTGGACGGCATAACACTAGGACCAGAAAGCAATGACCCAGTTCACCTACACCGCGATGACCGAGGCCGGGGAGCGCGTCTCCGGCGCGCTCGAGGCTGAGAGCGAGGCGGCGGTGATGCGGGCCTTGGAGGACAAGCGCCTCTTCCCCGTCACCGTGTCGGGTGGCGCGGCGGCGGACGGCGGGAAGCCCGCGCGGCGCAAGGTGAAGTCGCGCGACCTCGGCATGCTCTACGGCCAGCTCGCGGATCTGCTGGGCTCCGGCGTGCCGTTGCTGCGTGCGCTGGACTCGCTCATCCGCTCGACGCCTTCGCTCGCCATCCGCGAGCTGCTCAAGGAAATCCGCGCTGCCATCTCCGAGGGCAAGACGCTGACTGACGCGCTTCGGCCATATCCTGAGACCTTTCCTACGCTGCACATCGCGATGATTCAGGCGGGTGAGCGCGCGGCGTTCCTGGAGGACGTGCTGCGGAATCTGTCCGGCTTCCTCGAACGCTACGAGGAGCTGCGCAGCAAGGTGATGGGCGCGCTGATTTACCCGGCCTTGCTCACGGCGCTCGGGTCGCTGGTGATGGTGGGCGCGTTGGTGTTCTTCGTGCCGCGTTTCGAGCCGCTGCTGGCCGCCGCGAAGAAGCCGCTGCCCACGGAGAT
>Ga0208783_10002343_pt1 | contig 10970 bp, 9 predicted proteins | sample DEB19_08_DNA_2_FD_184529 | JGI IMG/M metagenome (GOLD analysis project Ga0208783, IMG submission 184529) | Aqueous microbial communities from the Delaware River and Bay under freshwater to marine salinity gradient to study organic matter... | ecosystem: Environmental > Aquatic > Marine > Coastal... | reverse complement strand
CGACGAGGGATGAGCATCTGCGACGGCTTCATCGTCGCCTGCTTGGTCGCGATACCGAGAGCGCGGTCGTCCTCGGGCCCAGCGACGTAGACAACGTTCTTGCTGGGGATGTAGCCAGGGAGGTTCTTGTCTGCCTCGGTCGCAGGCCGCACGCTACCGACACGCAGGCCGTTGCTCGCAGCCCACCGCTGGAACTTCTCGCTGCTCAGGATGCGGAGACGCTCGTCGTCCTTCTTCTTGACCTCACCAGCACCACCCTTGAGCTGAGTGATGATGGCCATCGGGTCCATCTTCAAAAACTCGTCAACCTTGTCCTTGGCGACCTTAGCCTCGGTCTGCTTGTCCTTGATGGCTTGGTCAAGCAGGCCAGGATTTGGAAGCTTGCCGAGCTTCTCCGCGAACTGGTTGAGTTGGTTTGGGTCGACTTTCTGGAAGAACGCCGACACGGCAGCAGCCTGAGCTTCAGGCCCGACCGTAGAGATGTTGTCGGGAATCTGCGAGGCGTAGGCGTTGATGTCGTTGATCTGGTCGGTACGGTCCTGCGCCATCGCCTGAACCTTGGCCCAGTCGTCAGCCATCTCCGCAGGCACGGGGTATGCCGACAACGCCTTCACGGTGCCAACAAGACTGGGGTTGTACTGCCCGTTCTTCAGCAGCTCAGGAATAGCCGCCTTGTGGATTTCTGCCCCGACCGTCGCGCGGTCAGCAGCAGGACCAGCAACCGCAGTAGCTGCCGTCGTCCACCGCTGGAGTGCGGCATCATCGGTCTGCGAGAGAGCCTTGGTCGAGGCGAGCTGGAGCTTCTTCAACTCGATGATGAAGTCGTTCTGGTCCTTCTGGCTCATGGCACTAGACGAGATGCGCTGCGCCATAGGACCGATCTGCCCGATGGCGCGGAAGAACCCATCCGTCGAAAGCTTGGCGCGGAGCTGCTCAAGGTCAGACACCTCGCGCATGGCCGTGCCTGCACGACGCTCAGCGGTTGCACCCTGCTTCGTGTAGAAGTCGAGCAGCGCATCCAGCGCGGTGTCGAGGTCAAGCGACGTAGCCTTGAACTGCTCACGCGTGAGCGCACCAGACTGACGGAGACGTTCACGCTCAAGCGCGGACTGTTCTGCGGGGGTAGCCATGATGCCTCCTAGAGGAACTTGCTGAGAAGACCGATATCGCCGCCGCTGGTGCCCTCAAAGGCAGTAACGGCTTCGGTCCCGTAGTCGCGGGTGTCGGCAACCATCTCGCCTTCCTCGCCACGAATACCGCGCTTCTGCTGCTCTTCCATCGCGCGCTGGCGCAGCATGGCTTCCATCGCCTTCTTGCGCTGCTCAGCAATAAGCTGCGACTGCTGCTCGACGCCGAGACGGGACTGCGCGAGCGCATCCTGCTGCATCTGAGCCTGCTGCTGCTGCGCTTGGAAGAACGCGCCCTGACGCGCACCACCCATCGCAGCCATGCGAGCCTGGTCAGCCGCAGCCGACTGCTGTGCCGCCATCTGCTGGCGCTGCACACCTGCGAGCGCCTGCGTCTTCTGGGCACTACTCAAGCCAAGGTCGTCGCCGCGCTTCAGCTTGGCGAACTGCGCCTTCTGCATCGCCTCAAGCTGCTTCTCCTCGGGGGTCTTGTCGAGCTTCTCACCGATAGCCTTGCCAGCCATGCCGCCGACTACACCGCCAACAGGTCCAGCAATAGCAGTTCCGATAGCAGCCCCACCAGCGGCACCGATGCTTCCGTACATACCAGCCATTCGTCACCTCACCAGAGAGAAAGCACGGTCGCGTTACGCACGCGCATCCTAACGCGATGCATAGCTTGAAAGACACCAGCAGGCTGCTGGTAGACGCTTCCGTTAGTGGTCATGTTCTGGCTGTTCTGCCGCACCTTGAGGCGCAACGACGCAGTGTGCCAGCCTGCCGTCAGGTTCTTCACGCTGAAGTGCAGGTTCTGATAGCGGGCAAGCGTGGCCTCGTTGATGTTCCACGCAGTAATCGGCGTTCCACCGAACGGAGACGGGAACATCGACATCGGGCAACGACGCCTCATGCCTGCGATAGGGTTTACGTCATCGTCTAGGTACAGGTCGGTGATGATGTCCGGACCAGGGATGTCCGTCGCAGGGTCTTGCGTGATGCCCTCTCGCGTGCGCCACCACGACATGTGGTAGCCGATGTTCACCACGGTCACCGACGCAGGCTCGCGCTGGTACCAGGTGATGCACGCTCCCGGCACGTTGCGCTGCTTGTCGCCAGCGCCCCATACCTGCTCAATGAAGTCCTGAGACTGGAGCAGACCAGAGCTTTGCGCGAACGCCACGTCGAGCGGGCGCAGCATCCCGTTGAACACGAAGAACAGCGGGCTGAAGTTCGTCAGCGCCTCCAGCTTGCCGTTGCTCACCTCGTAGACGCTCTCGCCTGCACCAGACGAGTAGAAGTCTCGGTTGAGCTGGTCAGCATCCAGCGTGGTGCCATTCGCAGGGACGTAGGGCAGGGTGACGGTGGGCATCTATCGCTCCTGAATCCATGCGCTGAGGAAGCCGCCGTTGGTCTTCAAGTTGTCGATTCCGTTGCAGTTGCCTCGCCAGCCAGCGATGGAAACCTCAATGTACGAGATGGTGTTCGTACCAAGGTCGGCCATCAACGCAGCGGTGTCTACCGCAAGGAAGAGCGGTACATCCTCATAGGCGAAGTCAAGCTCCGCTTTCGGCGTCACGCCACCTGGTCCGCTCAGGTAAAACGCATCGTTGGTGCAGTAGACCTCGGTAAGTCCACCCATGACGTTGTGGAAGGAGGCACCGTCCCAGATACGGATGGTGAAGCATCCCATGACCGACGCACGCACGGTAGCCGTAGTCTGTTGAGCGTCCCACAGGTGGACGTTCGCCATGACGATGAGCCATCCCTGCGTCGTGTTGAGGTTCCAGCCTGCACCACCGTTGTCCACGCGTAGGTACGTGCCGCTGCCTGTACGCACAGGTTCCCACGCCGTAGCGTTTCCAAAGCTGTCGTAGATCTGCGTGTACGTCCTCGGGTCGTTATCGCTAATCGACTTGAGGTCGAACGTGTTGACCGCACGCGGAAGGTGGGTGCGGCGAAGAGCGCCACGCTCGACGTTCTGGCTCAGAAGCGTGTTCATCCGGCTGGCGATGACCGACAAGCGGTTCGTGAACAAGCTCGCCTGCGACAGCGTCTCGTTCTCCGCAAACGCGTTGACGCCGCTTGCAGCCAAGGTGGACACCGTGTCTCCATAGGCGTTGCAGGTCAGGACGAAGAGCTGCTTGTTGTACAAGCGGATCTCGCTGCCGATACCAGCAGCACCCGCCGACGGTTCGTTGTCGAGGTTGCCGTCTCCCTGGGGAAGTCGTCGCGCGACGATCTCGATGAGGTGGTCACCCTCAACCACGGGTGCAGCATACGTTAAGCGCACGGGCTTGGCTGCACCACCGATGCCCTCGCAGTTCTGCACATGACGGACGTGACGATAGTCGTAGTTGTCGGAAGACGCAGTCGCCTTGTACAGCATCTGGTGTGACGGGTCAGGAAAGAAGCTCGACCCAGTAATCGTCTCGTTGATGATGGCCCCGTCGATACGAATGGCGAACTGCACGCGGGCCTCGTCCGTAGACGGTGCCGTAGGCGAGGCCAGCGTGGAACCCGTTCCTTTGAATGAAGCGTACTGCGTCATGCCGACGATCCAGAGAACATCCTCCCCGGTCGTGATGTTCAGCGTCAACGCGCTAACGCTCTGCCACGCGATGCTGTAGTCGATGACCGTGCCGTTCTTGAACCACCCGTCAGCCGTCACGGGCGTAACGCTTGACCCAAAGCCGGGGTTCTGCGCGCCTGCGTTGAGCCACTTGTTGGTGTAGGCAGCCTTGTCATAGGACCAAAAGTTGTCGGCCATATAGACGTTGGCGATATCGAACGCGCCACCGTCGATGTCCTGCTCGTTGATGCGACCGTAGACCTTCTCTGCGATGGGCTGGTACGTCTTGTCTAGCCACGCAGGGTCGACAATCTCTGCGCCCTTGAACGCCCTAGGAGGGAAGATGGTGGACATGCTCAGCCCCGGCTAATGCGAGCGCCACGGTCAGCGGCGACGACGCCGTCGAACGCGAAGGCCGCGATGTTGATGTACTCTGCGTCGGTCGGCGTACCCACAAGCTCAAACGCGAAGCTGTCCACGCTGCGAAGCTGCATGTCGAACCGCTTCCAGTAGAGGCGCGGGCTCGCAGTCTTGGCCGTACCCAGCACGCTGGTCGAAAACACCGCAGCCCTGTCGTCGGCTACCAGCGTCAACTCCCCGGTTGCAATGACCTCGTCCCAGCGACCGTTGCGGTAGCAGTTGACCTGCACCGTGGCGCTGCTGCTCTCAAGGAAGCCGACGTAGAGCGTCGCAGCGTTGAACCTGGTAAGGCCAGCGCCGTCGATCTTCAGCCAGCGGCTCTTGTAGACGTACTGGGTGATGGGCGACGGGTATGTGCGGTTCTCATGGTCGAGCACCACCAGCGCCTGCCCTACACCCTCCGATGTATGCGACGCCCCGATGACGTAGTCGCGCACGTCCCTGGTCGCGCAGAGGCTGTTGTACAGCAGGTTGTGCCGCTGCTCGCGCCATCCCTCACCATCCCAGCAGAGCAGCAGGTTCGGGGAGGACTGCCCTGCCTCGGTCACGGCACAGATGTACTCGCGCGTGACCTTGTTGTAGACCGCGACGCTACGCGATGCGCGCTGCCACGCAAGCCTACGGATGGTCGGTTCGATGGCGTCGCTCAGCAGTCTGACGTTGTCGCCGTCGTAGCCGTAGAAGCCGTCGCGGCCAAGCCAGACGAGCATGCCTGATGCCGTAGCTGCGATGCTCGACGGAGCCACGCACCCGATACCGTTCGTCAGCGGGTACGAGAAGAGGTTCCCGCTCGTCTCTTCGATGAGGTAGACATTGCGCTCGGTGAACGCCAGCAACTTCCCGGCGAACGCCGCGAGGCCCGTAACCTCGCTGCCGTTTGGATCTGGGTAGATGTACTTCTCCGGTCGGAACGAGCCAGGAAAGCCGGGGTCGCTAATCCACACGATGCCTTGGTTCGCCGTCGTGTTCCCGATGGCGAGGCCACCCTGCCACGGGCACATCACCTTGAACGTCGGCACCGTGATGTAGTCGGTCGCAGGCACGCCAAGCAGGCCGTCGGGCACCTCGTCGGGCCACGATGTCGTCTCGTTGTCGGGGATGCGGCACAGAAGGCGCGGCGTGCTCGGGAAGTGCAGCGTGTCCTGCGAGCGGAACAAGAGGCGGGCGACCGTGCCCTCTGGTCCGACCGAGATATTGTCTACCCAGAACTGCCGCGTGATGTCGTCGGCATCGATGGCGTTGACGCCAAGGTCGTAGACAGTCTCCTTCTTTGAGTCGATCTTCTCCACGTACATCGGTCGCGTCTGCTCTTGGTGGATGCGGACGGAGCCTTCTGCCGAGAGCTTGCTGCGGTTGCCGAAGCAGTCCTCGTACTGCACGTAATAGTTCCAGTTCCCGGCGAGCAGGAGCTGAATAGCCGCGTCGTTGGCGTCGGCCTGCTCAGGTACGGCAGCGGTCATGCTGCTCGACAGCGTACCGATACCACCTGGATGCGCGTACCCGTTGGAGTTCTGGGCACGGTTGAGGTTGTCCGACTTTACCTGCGGGCCAAGCACCGTCGGCGCACCGGGGGGGCGGTCGTAGCCAAGCGTCATCAGCAGCGGGTCGGTGGCAGGCTTCTGGTTCTTCCGGATGTAGCCATCGTAGATGAGCGGGCTGTCGTACCCGTTCGTCCAGATGACGCGTCCACCCACCTCGCAGAACTGGTCTGGGTACTTGTAGTTCCCAGAGTTCGTCAGACCTTCGTGGAGCTTTGTCCACGTCGATGCCGCCCAGCAGGTCTGCTCGTACACGGCGCTCCCGACGCGCACCATGAGGATGTCGCGCGTGCCGTTGTCGAGCAGGGAGTGAAACACGCCATAGAGGCGACCGCTCCAGTCTGCGTTGAGGTACGGGCAAGGGCCGCGCACAGCCGCGAGGGTGCCGTCAGGCGAGTGCTGGAGGTTCACGATCTGATACGCGAACGCGTCCGGTGCATACGTCTTGTTGCTTTCAATAGTCGGAAGACCGACTACCTCGCGGCTGTACGGCATGTCCTAGACTCCCCTGCGCGCGCGCTTGCTCTCCTGCACCGCAGGGATGGCGTCGATGATGGCCTCGACATCCATCGGCGCAGACAGATCCACCTTGGTCGCGTCAGGCCAAAGCAGCTCGTCCACGGACAGCGGGTGCCAGTGCGAGCGGTCGCTCCACTGGTCGCCGGAGGCGATGCGGTAGGCGTTGCGGAAGCCGCTGGTGATGACCGCAGACCAGCCTTCAGGTCCGTTGCCGACCTTGACGCCGATGACGGTGCCGAACTCCTTCTCTCCGCTCGGCCATGCGCTGACGAACACGTCGCCAACGTCGGGCTTCTCGTACTTCTGAGGGGGCATGTGCTTCTCCTGTCTTAGCTGGTGAAGGTACCGAAACGCAGCCCAGCGAATCTGCGGCTCGGGTAGTTCTGGACGAACCACGGAAGACCAGGGACGATGCGCGCAGGGTTCGCGTACTGCGCCTTGATCTTGGGAAGGTGCATCGTGAGGTAACGCTGAAGGTGCGTATCCGCGTCCGTCTGCTGACGGTCCATCAGCGACAAGTAGTAGAGGCCCAGCTCGATGAGCGCGTCGTGGCAGTCCGGATGGATGGGCGGCACATCCTGGTCGTTGACCATCTTCTTTGGGCGACGGCGCACCCGCCAGTCCATCTCGTACCGCTGGTCCTGCTGCGGGAAGTTCCTGTACGCGTAGTACCCGTGGCTCTCAGGCAGGCGCACGGTGTAGTCGGGAATGACCGTACCGTCATCGACGTAGCTGGTCTGCACGCCGTCGATGTCGCCCATCATCTGGAAGATGTTCGGAGCCTCGATGGTCGGGTGGGCAGGCGTCGCCCCGGTAACGGAGCGCCGACGGTACAGCCGCTTGTAGATGCCGCTGTGTCCGTACCGCAGGGTGGTGTTGTCCCCGAAGTTGAGCTGCCAGTCAATCTCAGGCAGCGTCAGGTTGACGCGCGCGTTGGTGACGGTGGCGACAGTAGAGATGGGCGACGGTGCCGACTCCCACAGCGGACGGAACCGACCGAAGGCAGACTGCCGCTCGTCGTCCCGGTAGCCCCAGCAGTAGGTGAAGCAGTATTCAAAGCTTCCGATGGGCTCAGGGCCCACCCATGTCCCTTGCTCGCCAGCCGCGACCAGCGGCGACTTGACGGGGGCGTCGAGGACGAAGTGACGGCTGCGAGCCACGTACTGCGGACGACCCGTGACGCTACCCCGGATGTTGTCGTGCTCCATGTAGCTGGAGTACGCCTCGGGCAGCGGAAGGATCTGGTTGATCTGCGGGTCGTGAATCTGCCCGTAGACCACTTCCATCACGTCGTCGGTGAAGAACATCTCAGGCTGGCTCAGCCGGAAGTTCGTCCCGGTGAAGCTGCCGATGGCGGTCTGGATGGGGCGGTCGAGCGACACCAAGTAGTGGTTGTTGTAGTTGCCGACCACCTTGTGCTGCCAGAACTCGCGGCACTTGCGCCGATGCCAGTTGCCTTTCGAGTCCTGAAACTCGATGTCGTAGACGCCGTCCCACGTCCCATCCACGGTCGGGTTCAGCGTGCCGCTCAGACCAAAGGTGAGGACGTAGGGGTCCGTCGTCGTGGTCACGCCGCGACCGAAGTCGCTCTGGGTGAAGTCCTTGTTGACGACGAGGTAGTCAATGTCGGGGATGATGGCGGCAGGAACGTCGCTCGCGAGCCTGGACAGCGCGAGGTTCAGTACGTCATCAAGCTCCGTCGAGAAGTTCTTGGTCGTGTCCGCATTCCACGCACGGATGGTCAGCAGCCGACTGCGCCATTCACCCTTGTTCATGCGAACCTCCTAAGCCAAAGGGCACCGTAAGCATGTAGCCTACGGTGCCCCCGGTGTCGCCCCTAGAGGCTAGACGGACTTGATGTACGCCGACCCAGCGACAACGCCCGCAGCAAGAGCCACGGGGTTGAACGCGACGAGGTCAACAGCGCCGATGGTGCCAGCGTTGAACTCGCCAGCGGCGACGCACGTCAGCGAGCTGTTTGCAGCAACACCAGCGGCAATGCCCAGCACGCGGCCATAGCCCTCGCACAGCACGAAGCCGAAGTAGTTGTTGAGGAACAGGCTCGACGTGCCGTTGAGCGTGTAGGTCTGCGCCACGCCAAGGAAGCGAGCATGCGACGCGGCAGTCGTGGAAACGTCTGCCTCGTAGGTCGCGCTGCCGTCCTTGACCATGGTGCCCTGACCGACCTTCAGGCTGCCACCGGAACCGTTCTTGACGTAGCGCCAGAACTTGGTGCCGGAAGCATCCTTGGTGACGACCTTGTAGCCCAGCTTGTAGAGGGCGGTGTCGCTGATAGCGGTCACCGCATCTGCGGTAAACTCGGGAAGCATGATGATGACCTCCTAGTAGGGGTTCAGATTCAGGACGCGCCGCCGCTGAAGCAGCCGTGCGCGGGGAACTTGGTGAGGACCATCTGGTGGTGGAACTCGACCTTGGCCGTGACGGCATCCTGCTGAGCGATCTGGTCGGTGAAGTCCGAGATCGTCATCTTCTGGATGTAGACCAGCTCAAGGAAGTCCGTGTTGATCATGTAGCCAACACCAGCGTTCGCGGGGGACGTGAAGTCCGTCGCGAGGTTGATGAGGTTGCTGGCGTACACGCCGCCGACACCGAGAACGTCCTGAACAAGGTTGCCCTTGTCGGTGTTGTTCGGAACCTGCGTGAGACGGACCAGGTCGAGCTTGGCGTCCACGTAGTTGCCGAAGGTGTCGTCGTCCATCACGATGATGTCCGGGCCACCGTTGGGCTTGCCGGAGTACTGCGCGCACTGACGGTACAGCTTGCGGATCTTGCTGATGCCGTCGGTCGCGAAGGACGTGATCGCCTGGTACTGGTTGAAGTGGAAGTCCGACGCAGCCTTGGCGACGTTCTGCACCGTCTGGTTCTGGGAGGACGGAAGCTCGAAGTCGAGCAGACCGTTGGTCACGCCCGTGCCGATACCAGCGGTGAACTGCCCGTTGAACGTGGTGAAGCCCGCAAGCTCAGAGCTGTCGATGGCGATGCCGCTCGACGCGCCCGTGAGGAGGTACTTCTCCATGTCGACCGCGAGGCCGTCCATCGTGACCTTGGGGTACTGCTCGATGAGCTTGATGGCTCCGAGCTTGCCCTTGTTCTGGAGGAGTTCCTTCTTCGGGATGTTGATCGGGAGAACAACACGATGGAACTCGACCTGGTACTTCTTGCTCTTCTTGTACCGGGTCATGTCCAACGTCTCGTCGCCGTTGAAGATACCGGTACCGCGAGCGGGCGAACCGCTCATGATCGGGCGCTCGATGAGGGTACCACCGTCAGCGGTGATGCGGCCCTTCTTCTCAAGCGCACGGTAGGTGGGCACGTTCTGGAGGAACGCGCTGACGAGCGGGCCCTTCAGGTCCGCGAGGGTCGTGTTCAGAAGTTCAACAGAGACAGCCATGGTAGTAGGCTCCGTGGGTGAGGGAGAACGCTTGCTCGCCTTCCCTGTCCACGCGTCTCGGTCGTGCCTAATGGCCTACGACCCTGCGGTGGAGGGTGCATGCTAGCCGTAGCTGCACCCTGCACTTATTGTCAAGTCACTCGTCGTCGTCGGGCTCGCCCTGCGCCATCGCTCGCATGTTGCGGATGGCATCATCGAACGACGAGTACTCGTTCGTGCGTCGCGAGGAGCTGGGCGGCGGTGCCTTCCCGGCAGGCTGCGCGAGCTTGACCGACGCCGGGGGCTCGACCTTGCGCGGACCAGGAGGCTGAGGGGCCTGCGGCATGACGGCACGCACCATGCGAGCAGCGCGGTCAGTCTCGTAGCCAGCCTCCAGCAACTTGAGGTACTCCGCGAACGCGCCCGTAGGAGCACCGTTCGCATCTTCGCTGTAGTCCTCGTAGATGTCGGGGTAGTTGGCCTTGAGCTTCTCCAGCTCCGTCTCGGCCTCCCGGTTGGCGATCTCCGTCTCAAGGGCTTCGTAGCGGCCCTTCCAGTCGTTGATGCCAGCCTCGCGCTCCTGCAAGGACTTCTCTAGCTCAGCGAGCTTTCCCTGCATCTCAGCCGTGCTGTCGTCGGCAGAGAGCATCTTCTCGAACCAGTCTCGGTTCTGCTTGACCTTCTCCATCTCGGCCCGCATCTGGGTGCGTTCCTGCTCCCAAGTCTGCTGGCCCTTCTTGAACTCATCGAACTTGTTCTGGTAGCCACGCTGCCAGTTGCTGTACTTCGACTTGAGTCCACTCTCGATGGAGGAACGAAGGTCGTCGGGCACCTTCGTCCACCAGTCGGTCTTGGTGAGGCTTTCAAGCTCGCCGTTCCACTCGGAGGTGGAGGCAGAGGGCGCGGCCTCGGTACTTGTTGCAGCAGCAGGAGAAGCAAGACCAGCGGCAGGTTCAGCGACTGAGGCCGCGCCCTGCTGCTGGCTAACTTCCCCTGCGTAGGAGTTGTCGGCGGTTTCCATGATGCTTCTCCTGCTTGATGGTCTTGCTACATCATCAGCTTGGACTTGTACGCCTTCGCTGCTTCCTCGTCAGCCATGTCCTCTTCTTCCTGGTCGGAAGACATGGCGATCTCCTTCATCTTGCCCAGCTTGGCCTTGACGCCCTGCTCTCCCGTGGGAGCCTCCTCCATGTCCTCAGCCTCGGCTTCCTCACCGGGAGCGGCAATGGAGATGATGATGTCGACCATCTTGGGATTCTGCTCGATCTGGTCGGCAAGCTCGTCGGGGCTGATGCCGCGCGTCTTGTCGTAGCCCTGCGCCGCCACGAAGAGAGCCTTGGCGTCCGTGGACAGACCAAGGTCTTCGACAACCTGCATCAGCTTGTCGAGCTTGCCTTCCTTCTCGG